>Ga0315298_1007356_pt1 | contig 14545 bp, 3 predicted proteins | sample WHS_1_MG_FD_203077 | JGI IMG/M metagenome (GOLD analysis project Ga0315298, IMG submission 203077) | Extremophilic microbial mat communities from Washburn Hot Springs, YNP, Wyoming, USA - WHS_1_MG | ecosystem: Environmental > Aquatic > Thermal springs > Hot (42-90C) | place: USA: Wyoming... | reverse complement strand
TGTCGGTGGAACGCGATCTCCTGTCGCGTCGCGTAAGTAGGCTGCTCGTCACGAGAGAGGAATAGCAAGGCCCAGAAGATGGTAGGAATTACGCCAGTGGCTGCTGTGGCCACGCCCGCGCCAATGATGCCCATCTCCGGCGCCCCACACTTTCCGAATATGAGGATGTACGCCAGGCATGCGTTGGCAATGTTGCCGGCGATATTGCCCCACATCACCACCATGGTCTTTCCCCGGCCCGAAAAGAACGAGGAGAGAGCCGCATTGATGGGTTGGACTATCCCGCCCACCATGAGCAGCGCAAAATAATCCTTCTCCAACGCTTGCACCGTCGCGTCATGCCCTGCCCAGGTAAAGACCAAGAAACCCAGCGGGATGCATGCGAGGATAAGGGGAGCGGACAAGACCCCGAAAAAAACTCCCTGCCATACCGCGCGAGCGCAGGCGCGAGGATTCTGAGCCCCATGATATTGCGCAACGATCGAGTTGACATATTGAGCCGTCCCGATGAACACGGAGCAGATGGTGAAATACGTAATACCCCCTGGCACTGAGGCCGCCACCGACGCCTCGGAATACCAGGACAAGAACATGCGATCCACAAACAGCGTGAAGGTGAGAGACGCAGTGGATAGGATCAAAGGGGAGGCCACCTTGAGGACCTCCCGATAGCGTTCTCCTTGTATATGCATAACCGTTTCCCTTGCCGCCCATCATACCTTGGTCAACCAATGAGTTGACTTTGGAAAAAGCGAACGGGCAATGGGGCATTATATAGGACACTTTCACGGAATGGAAAAAGGGGGCGCGCGATGGGGGGCGAGTGGGTGAATAGAAAAGCCTTGACATGTGCAGGACGTGTCTAGTACAAAAAAGTTTATGACGAACCAGTCAGTCATATAACGGTTGCGACCGACCCATACGTCCATTAAGGAGCGCCACATGGAATTACCCACCGAACTCATCAAATCAACCATCGCTCATACTCGCATCCATAAAGACGCGTTCCTCATCCCTAAACTCATGGAAATCCTCTCCCAACTCCTCGATCAAAAAGCCTACGACGCCAATACCCAGGAAGAGGCGCTCCTGGCATTCGTGGAAAAAACCACCGAGACTTTGATCAACTCACCCCTCGCGTCAGGGGCGCTCTTGAGATCTTTTTATCGCAGCGTCCTAGATGTGGCCGCCAAGAGAAACCTGCCGCGAGAGAGCATCCTCGAAGAGCTGCTATTCCAAAACCTCAAGAGACCGCTCGACGCTGAACCGGCAAAAAGGAAGCGCCACAAAGATGCGCGTTCAAAGATTATGCAGGCTGCGTTGGATGAATTTTCAGAGCGCGGGTATCATGCCGCCACCATTGATTCCATCACCGAGCGCGCGGGCGTCGCAAAGGGGACGTTTTACAAGTATTTCCAAACGAAAGAAGGACTCTTCAATGCGTTGAAGGAGGACACCATCAGCGAGTTTGTGGAAATTGCCCGCAAGGATTTGGCGAAGAAAGAGGACATCCTCGACATTATAGAAACAGTTATTACGCTCTATCTCACCTTCTTTGAAAAGAACTCAGCCTTTTTCAAGGTAATTACTCAGGAGCACAAAGATTTCGGCAAGGAGTTTTCCGAGAAATTCATCAATGAGCTGATCTTGGCGTTTCCCGGCCTCAAGAGGCGATGCTGGAAGGCTTCACGGAATGGTCGGCTCAAGCAAATGAACTATTTCACGGTGTTCTACGGCATCATTGGATTTCTCAATGGGGTCATCCAAAAGTGGCTTGTGGATGGGGCGGAAGGCAGACTTTTAGATGAAATCGACACGATCAAAGAAGTCTTGTTCTATGGATTTGTCGTGCAACAACCTGGTTCCCAGAAAACAAGCGAGCTGAGGGTCATATCATGAAATCTCCGCATGTTCTCACATCCGTACCCCCTGTTCTTTTTGTCAATCCGCCGGTAAATGCGGATCAGACGCTCATAGAAGAGGTATCGACCGCCGGCGGTTTGGGAATAGTGGATCACGTCACTGCTGGGCCAGCCCGTTTTCAGGTGAAGGCTGGCGCGCCTCACGGCGTGCGTGTTCGCCTGGAAGACCTCAAGACGGCCGCGTCGGCGTCGGATGTTCGGCTGGTAGTCGTCCCTTATGAAGATGTTTCTCGATTGGCCGCCATGTCTCCAGGAGAGCTTTCCAGCTATCCGATTCCCGTGGCAGTCGAAGTCGGTTCCAAGGCCGACGCCGCGCAGGCCGAGCGCGTGGGCGCGTCCCTCTTGATAGCCAGGGCAAATGAGGGGCCGGGATGGGTCAGCCAGACTACAGGGTTTGTCCTCTTTCAGGAGATCAAAAAGGCGTCTCGGCTGCCGGTTATGCTGCAAGGAGGCGTGACGTTCCGGTCTGCGGCCGGAGTCGCCGCTGCGGGAGGCGCCGGCGTCGTGCTGGACGTCCATCTTCTCCTGGCCGAGGGATCAAAAATCTCCAACGAAATGAGGACGTTCCTGCGCTCGCTCAAGACGCCCAGCACTGCAGTGTTGGCGGAGGAGCTGGGGAGGCCGCTGCGGATATACGCCCGGGTCGGCACGTCCGCGGTGAGAAAGTTCCTCAAGATGGAGCGAGATGCGCCAGCAGGCAGCGATCAAGAGTATCTCGCCCTCCTCGAGAATGCCCTGGGGTCTCTTTCCACGTCCCTGGACGTGGATGAGCGTCTGCTGCCATTTTCCGAGGACCTTGTCATTGAACGCGAAGCCCTTGAATCATTGGGCTCCGCGGGGAACATCGTGGCCGAGTTCCGAAGATGGATGGACGTATCAGGCCGGGAATGGCCGCTTGGGGAAGGCTCAGCTATTTGTTCCTTCCATAAGACCCGCTGGCCTCTCGTGCAGGGTCCCATGGCGCATGTGAGCGACGCGCCGGGGTTCCTTCGCGCGGTATATGAATCGGGCGCGTTTCCGTTCCTGGCCATGGGGAACATGCCTGAGCCCATTGCGAAAAACGCTTTGCGAGAGGCGGCTCGTGAAACAGGGGGCAATTTTGGCGTCGGGCTGATCGGCCTGGAAGCCAATCGTCACTGCTACGAGAAGCATCTCTCTATTATGCGAGACATGCCCCCAAGGTTTTGCGTCCTTGCAGCAGGAAGCGTCGAGCTGGCCCAGACCATAGAGAGGCAGGGGACGGCGTGCTACCTCCACTGCCCGTCGCCCACCGTGCTCAGCGACGGCATAAAAGCTGGCCTCCGTCACTTTGTCTGGGAGGGGCATGAGTCAGGGGGGCATGTCGGTGTACTGAGCAGTCTCAATCTGTGGAGCGCTTGCCTGAACGTCCTGTCTGAAGAGCAACAAAAAGGGCTCGATTTGCGAGAGCTTGCCGTGCTTTTTGCTGGCGGAATAGGATCGCCGCTCGGCGCTGCGTTTATCGGCGGCATGGCGGCCGACCTCGCCGCCTCGGGACTGCGGGTGGGGCTGCAGATTGGCACGGCGTATCTCGCTGCGCGCGAGGCGGTGGAAACCGGCGCCATCACCCCCACGTATCAAAAACTGACGCTGGAGAGCGATAAAACAGTCGTCATTGGGAAGACAGTCAATACAAGAGCTCGCGCCGCGCACTCTCCCATGACCGAGCAGCTCATCGCTCGAGAATGGGAGCGCGCCAGGACAGGCGTCCCTTTGACTGCGCGCAAGGAACTCTACGAAAAGGACAACCTCGGGGCCTTGCGGTTGGCGTCCAAAGGGTGCGCCATTGATCCTGCCACTGCAGCGTCCGACTGCCCTGTTTTTTGCCAGCTCAGTCCGGAACAGCAAATTGAACGAGGCCTCTATCTCATGGGTCAGTCAGTCTCCCTCATAGATCGCGTAAAGAGTCTCGCCGAAATCAATGAAGAGATCATTCTTCAGGGTCGAGAAATTTTCGAGTCTGCAAAAGAGTCCACGACTCCAAGGGTTCATGAATCAGGGAAAACTGAGGCAGAGCAGTCCATCGAAGTGCGCCACGAGAAAGAGCCCATAGCAGTGGTGGGGATCGGGTTGCGTTTCCCCGGTTCTTCTTCGCCGGCTGAGTTTTGGGAGCAGATACTCGCTGGACGCAGCGGAATATGCGTGGTTCCAGCAGACCGATGGGGAAAGGTCGAGCATTATTATGATCCGGACCCGAAAGCCCCTGACAAATCTTACACAAAGATTGGCGGTTTTGTGACGGACTTTCATTTCGATCCCTTGAAGTACCGCATTCCGCCGGCAGTGGTGGCAAAGATGGATCGCACGCAGCAACTAGCTGTCGTCTGCGCCGGCGACGCGCTCGAAGACGCCGGTTTGAGTCCGGAAAAACTTCAAGGGCTGCGAGTGGGGGTGATGATTGGAAACAGCATGGGCGGAGAGAACACGGACCTTTATGCGCAGCGGCTCGGATTGCCCCGCGCCCTGGAATGTCTTGCGGAATCCATAGATCAACTGCCCATAGACCAGGATCACAAGGAAAAGATTTGCAAGGCCTTTGAATCCCAGTACCTCAACGGATTGCCTGAAATCACCGAGGATTCTCTCCCGGGCGAACTGGCAAACGTAATTTCCGGACGCGTCGCCAATGTCTTCAATCTGCAAGGTCCAAATTTCACGGTGGACGCTGCCTGCGCCTCCTCCATGGCCGCCCTTTTGAGCGCGGTTCGGGCCTTACGAGACGGGTCTGTCGATTACGCCATTGCAGGCGGAGTGGACGCGGCGATGAGCCCGTCTTCGTTCATAAAGTTCTGCAAGATAGGCGCGTTGTCCGCAGACGGCAGTCGTCCGTTCGACGCCTCCGCCAACGGCTTTGTCATGGGGGAAGGCGCGGGCATGATGGTGTTGAAGCGGCTTTCGGATGCGATTCGCGATAAAGACCGCATTTATGCCGCTATCGTGGATTTGGGATCGTCTTCTGATGGACGGGGGAAGGGGATCACTGCTCCAAATCCTGCAGGTCAAACCACTGCCCTCGTGGACTGTTATCGGACAAGCGGGATCAATCCACGGACCATTCAATTGATCGAGGCGCATGGGACATCCACCGCGGTGGGCGACCAAACCGAACTCAAGGTGTTGGACACGTTTTTTAGGGAAGCGAACCTGCCTCCTCAGTCGGTGGGCGTCGGATCAGTGAAGTCGCAGATCGGGCACCTCAAGGCCGCAGCAGGCGCTGCAGGCGTCATAAAAGCGATCCTTGGCCTGTACCATCGCGTTCTGCCCCCCACAGCCAACGTCACGACTCCGAATCCCTGTATAGATTGGGAGTCGTCTCCCCTCTTTCTTGTGACAGAGAAGAGGCCATGGAAGAGGGCAAAGGGGGTTCCGCGTCGGGTGGGCGTGAGCGCGTTCGGGTTTGGAGGGACCAATTTTCACGTGGTATTGCAGGAATATTCGCCCGAGCTACGCGTCATCTCTGGGGCCAAAAAGAAATCGCCAGACAATACGTTTGCGCCGCCTCGGTGGCCGAAGCCTGAGAATATGTCTCTTGCAGGCGAAGCATGGGTAATAGGCGGCGCTGATGAAAAAGAATTCTCTGAAAAGGCTTCTGAAATCCTCCACACCCTTCGCCATGAAAACCTTCGAGAGGTTGCGGCGCAATGCCGTCGAGATGCGCTGCAGGGTCGCGTCCGCTGCGGTTTTGCAGCGCCGGACGTCGAGGCTGTCAAGGCAAAGCTAGGGCTTGTCTTGGAAGCCATTCAAGAACCTGCCAAGAGAGTGATCCTTGCGTCCAGGGGCGTTCACCTCTTTACCAGGGGCGACGCAAAAAACCCCGGGGCCGTCGCTTGTCTGTTCCCCGGCCAGGGCTCACAGTATCCCTTCATGTTGCGGGATTTGGCGGAGAGATTTCCCATTGTGGCCGAGACTTTTGCCGAGGCCGATCGCGTCCTCGGAGCCCTGGGCTTGACGACCGTCACGGCTGCGCTCTTCCCTGATCCCTCGCTCGCATCCAACAGCCGTTCAAACATGGCAGACCCATTGAAGGATACGCAGATCCTTCAGCCCTTGATCCTGACGGCCGACGTCGCCATCTTTCGCCTGCTGAAACTCATGGGGCTCCGCCCTATGGCGGTAGCAGGGCACTCGCTTGGCGAATATGCAGCCTGCGTCGCTGCGGGAGTGTTTACCTTCAGGGACGCGCTCGAGGCCGTGTCAGTGCGCGGTCGTGAGATGGCCAGGGTTAGCATCGCAGACCCCGGTCTCATGATGAGCATTCCGGCAGACGCCCGGATCGTGGAAGAAGTCCTTGCAAAAGTCGATGGGTACGTCGTCGCTGCCAATAAAAATTCTCCCAAACAAACCGTTATTTCCGGAGAAACCCAGGCCGTAAAGAATGCCGGTGAAATCTTTCAGTCGATGGGATTAGAAGGGGTTCTCATCCCTGTCTCCGCCGCGTTTCACTCGGGGGTCGTCGCGCCGGCTCGGGAACCTTTCATGAAAACCCTGAAAAAATTGCCGGTGAATTCTCCTGAGATCCCTATTCTCTCTAATGTTACCGGCGAGTTTTACCCCATGGGGCCCTCGGCAGGCGACCGGATTCGCGACCTCTTGGGGAAGCAGTTTGCCGCGCCTGTCGAGTGGGTGAAATCCCTGAGACGTCTCCATAGAGAAGGGGCAACAATCTTTCTCGAATGCGGCCCCAAGCGGGTGCTCACGAACTTTACTGTGGATACCCTTGGCAAGGATGTCCGGGCGTGGCCGACCAACCACCCCAAGAAGGGCGGCGTGTTGCAACTCTTGGAAACAGTGGCGGCCCTTATGACCGAAGGCGTTGCCCTGGATCCCGAGGCAGGCGAGCAGTGGGTTGCCCCAATGGCCGCCCAAGCGCCCCTCTCGGAACAGACCGCCAACGCAACGGCGTCCGCTCCAGTGGTCATGCCCACAGAGGCTGGAACCTCCCAGACGAGCGACCACGCGCTCGCTCGATTGATCGACGATGAAATTCGAGCCATAGCCGATACTGCGGAGTTTCATAGCTATCTCGAGGTACAGGGAGATTTCCTGCGCGACATCATCAAGTCCGGATTCAAGTCGTTTTCGGACAAGGTCCTGCCTCTCCATCGGACAGTGAAGAAAGTCGAGTCTGAGGGCTTTGATTTCTCGCCCGTCGTGGTGAGCGGTCTCTCGGCTGGATTGCCGCATGACGTTCGGTTCCCGTTTGACAAAGAAGCCATCGACGATCTCATTGCTGGCCGAAACTTCATCAAACGCGTCCCGTCGGACTCCCAGCGCATGATATGCGAAAAGAATGTGGAGCGCATCGTCAAAGGGCCGGATGGCGAAGCGCGCATCGAACGCGTCGAGGATACAGATGGCGTGATTAAGCTTGCGGGGTTTTTCACTGACGAACCTGTGGTTGACGAATATGGCATCGAAGAACGCATGGCGCGAGCCATGGACGTCACGACTCGCCTTGCCGTGGCTGCGGGAATAGAAGCCCTGAAAGACGCGGGCATACCACTGGTAAGGCTCACGCGCACCACCGTGTCGGGTCGTGAACTCCCCGAATCGTGGGCGCTGCCGCCCGCGCTTCGCAAAGAAACTGGCGTGATCTTCGCTTCTGCGTTTCCCGGCATGGCGTCGCTCGTGGACGAGGTCACCCGTGAAGCAGCAGCCAAGTACGGCTCAGGCGCAAGGAGCCGCCTCATAAACTTCTATGCAGGGCTTTTGGATCGCATCACTGATCCAAAGGAGAGAGACCGAATAAGTCAGTGGTTTGCAGATGAATTTCGGGAATTGTCTCCCTCGAATTCCGGCGACCTTTTTCGGTTCAATCGAGATTTCTTGCTGCGCGTGATGAGCATGGCGCACGGTCAGTTTGCCCAGCTCATAAAGGCGCAAGGTCCAAACACTCATGTGGACGCAGCGTGCGCCGGCACTACCCAGGCCATTCTCGTCGCGAGGGATTGGATACGCACCGGCCAAGCGTCGAGGGTTATCGTGATCGCCGCAGACGATGTGGCAGGGCAGTCGTTGCTCCCATGGGTTGGGTCGGGTTTCCTCGCTATGGGCGCCGCAACCGTAAAAGGAAACGTACGGGAGGCTGCGCTGCCGTTTGACGAAAGACGCCACGGCCTCATCCTGGGCTCTGCCGCAGTCGGTCTGGTGCTGGAAAAGGAAGACCTCGTGAAAAAACGCGGTCTCGAGCCGATAGTCTCCGTAGAAGCAGGGGTCGTGGCCAACAGCGGTTTTCATGGGACGCGCTTGGATGTGGAACACATCTGCTCAACCATGGAGGAGATGATCGCAAAGTGGGAGTATCAGTCCGGCCTCAAGAGAACCGATCTTGCGAGAAACGTCTTTTTTATGTCCCACGAAACCTACTCCCCGCGGCGGGGCGGCAGCTCAGCAGCAGAAATAGCCGCGCTCAAGAAGACCTTCGGGGAACATGCGAAAAAGATTCCCATCGCAAACACCAAGGGTTTCACCGGTCATACCATGGGAGTGGGCGTGGAAGACGTGGTTGCCATGCGATGCCTGCAGAAGGGCCTGCTGCCGCCTATTCCCAATCTCGAACAGCCTGATCCTGATTTTGCCGACATGAATCTCAGCAAAGGAGGCCCGCATAATGCCCATTATGCGCTTCGGCTGGCGGCGGGTTTTGGGTCGCAGATCGTCATGGCCCTGTACAGGGTGGTTTCCAAAGAAGAAAATCGACTCACGGATATCACCGCCCACAAGAACTGGCTGAGAGAGATAACCGGATACCAAGATCCCGCCATAAGGATCGAACAGCGCACGTTGCGGGTGTACGAACGGCAGAAAGATGTCATACCGGCCGAGACAAGCGCCCTGAAGACTGACTCGCAAGATCAGCCTGCTCTCGTGCAGCCCCTCGCCGCAGACCACGGCCCCCTGCCTGTTGATGAAGTCCGAGCCAATCTCCTGAAGCTGCTCTCAGAAAAGACAGGCTATCCTTCGGAGATGCTCGACACAAAGCTGGATTTGGAGGCCGATCTCGGAATCGATACTGTCAAGCAGGCGGAATTTATTTCCGAAGTAAGGTCTCTCTATGGGATTCCGCGCATAGACGGCCTCAAGATTGCTGAATACCCCACCATAGAGCACATAATTCAATTTGTGATATCCCATCTTAGGCCGGCTGTGCAGGCCACAAACACCGCCTCGCTGCAGGACGAACCCCTTTCCACCGCGACAAGCGGCCCCCAGACCGAAGACGAAGTGACAAAAGAGATTATCCAATTGCTTTCTCAAAAAACAGGGTACCCTGAAGAGATGCTGGCCCTGGACTTGGACCTGGAAGCAGACCTCGGCATTGACACCGTAAAACAAGCCGAGTTCATCGCCGAACTCAGGAAAAAATACCGCATCCCGAGAATAGAAGGGCTCAAGATAGCGGATTTCCCCACCATACATCACCTTGTACGCTTTGTGCACGAGAATCTTGGCAGCCAGGTCGAAGATCAGCCCCAAGCCGGACAACCACGCGCAGGCAGCGAAGAAGGGGCTTTGCCTGCTGAGGCGTCCCAGGACCTAACGGTCAGGCTTTATGAAACGCGAATCCAAGTCGTCCATGTCGATCCAGGGGTTCCCCGCATAGAGGCAGATGAAGCGTTGGTGGTAGGGGGAGACCCGGTGACGCGGCGCGCGGTTGTCGCTTCCCTGCAAAAAGCTCTCGCCTGCCCTGTTCGTACGATCGACTCGCCCAAAAACTTTGGGGAAATACAAGGGAAACGCATGGGTTGCGTAAATCTGCTTGGTGTGACGCCCCACATCGACCACGTTGCTGATACGTTCGAGCTGTATCGTCTCCTGGCCAAACAACGCGAAGAAGGACCGGCGTTCCTCATTGCCGCCGTGAGCGAAGATGGGGCGTTCGGCTTTGAAGCGCCTACCTCGGCTTGCGTCGAAGCAGGGGCTATTTGCGGAGCCACGAAAGCGTTTGCCCGGGAATATGCTGACTCCCTCGTGCGTGTGATCGACTTCCATCCGCAGTTGGATGCAGCCGAACGCGCTGAGCGCCTGATGCAGGCCCTGACCCCCGCATTCCCCGTGGAAACAGGAATTGGACAAAATGGCGAAGTGCGCGTCGTTCGCCTGCTGCCGAGACAAGGCGCCAGGGAGCGACAGCCCCTGGCAGATGGAGATGTCATTCTCATCACGGGCGGCGCCAGGGGTATCGCATCGGCGTGCGCTGAGTTTCTCGCCGGCGTCCGACAATACACCTTTGCGCTTCTCGGCAGGACCCGCCTGAGCAAGAGGGCCGAAAAGTTGGCTCAATTCGACGAAACGCAGTGGCAGGATGAGAAACGCAGGCTCATGGACCGTCTGAGGCGGCAAGGCGTTGCCCTGACCCCAGTTCTCGTGGAAAAAGAATTGGGATCGCTCAAGGCAGAGGCAGAGGTCTTCAGGACGGTGTCGCGGCTCAGAGCTCGAGGCGCTGAGGTCGTGTATCGAGCTGTTGACATTGTGGACAGCGAAGCCGTCAGCGAGGTGATACAAGAGGTTTCCGAGCTGTGCGGGAGAATAGATTTGGTTATCCATGCGGCTGGCGTGGATGCGAGCAAGTCCCTGCACTCCAAAACGCAGGAACAGATGATGCGCGTCTTCGAGGTAAAGGTGAATGGGATGAGGAACATCCTTCAGGCCCTTGAGGCGCATCATATTACGCCAAAAAAGATTATCGGCTTCGGGAGCGTTTCCGGTAGATTCGGCAACAAAGCCCAGGTTGACTATGCGGCCGCCAACGACGGGTTGGCTCATCTCTTGAGGTGGGTCGGTCGGCGCCTCGACATCATGGCGACGACCATTGCATGGGCCCCATGGTCAGACATCGGGATGGCAACGCGCGGCAGCGTGGAGAAGGCGCTCAAATCGGCAGGCATCGATTTCATTCCTCCTCGACGTGGGGCGGAGATCCTGGCAGAGGAGATAGAGATCATCTCCGATAACACGGAGGTCGTCGTTGCAGGAAAACTCGGGCCTTTTGCCGAGGACGCTTTTGGGGCCTCGCAACACGAGCCGCCCATGCAGACCGCCTTACGCTCTTCCGTCAAATGGGCAGGGCAACACGTGGTCATCGAAGATCAAAAGCCCGGACAATATCTGCAGGCCAAGATTATACTCGATCCCGCCCATCCTCTTCTTGCGCATCACCGCATCGATAGGGCCTGCGTGCTGCCTGGCGTCGGGGGGCTTGAAATCATGACCGCAGCCGCTTCAGAACTTGACCGCGATAACAGGCCGTACGTGGTAGAAGCTCTGGAATTCGTACGACCCATAAAACTCTTTAAGAATGAAAAGCTCGAAATCGAACTCGAGGTGACGAGGGTGGATACGGCCCAAGATGAGCCCATGCTTCACGCGCAAATCTGCTCATGGATGACCGACAAGCAGGGGAACAAAGTGGGCGAGCGCAGGGTGCATCACCGGGCGCGCTTGAGGAAGGCGTCGTCGCCGTCCCCTCGCAAGGACACGGTATCCTCGACACTTCCCCGCAACGGAATATTCATACACCATTCAGATATCTACAAGGTATTCTTCCACGGGCCTGCCTTCCGCTTTCTCGATCATGTCTTCCTGGACGAGGCGGCCAGCCAGGCCACATTTGGTTTCATGAATACCGCCCAGCAGGACTCCATGTTCCAGACGCATGGACCTGCGGCCTTGGAAAGCTGTTTCCAAGCCTGCGCGGCCTACGCCATCGAAACGCAAGGGGTGATGGCCCTTCCTGTCGGGGTGGAGCGCCTCGACATATTGTCCCCTGCTGGTTCGCCCGCAGTCGGCCGCCTGACCTTCAAAGGCGTCGCTGAAGATCCGGCGACAGGTAGGCGACGCTTTCTGTTTGACGCCGCGGTGGTGGATGAGCGCAATCAGTTGATAATCGAGGCCGCGGGCATCTCGATGATAGAAATCCCCGGCGATGCGCGCTTTCCTGGAAGGGTCGCGGAACTCCTCACGCACTCGCATAGTTTGGTCGCATCGATCTCTGACAAAGACGCCACAGCGGCAGGGTTGACCGATCTCGAATACCACGAATACAAGTCGCACCGCATAGAGAAAAGGGCTCAGGAGTGGCTTGCCGGAAGACTGGCTCTGAAAACCGTCGCAGGTCGTGTGCTGCAAAAAGCCGTTGCCGAGGGCCTGTCTCTCGGAGACATCGTCATCCGTCAAGACGAATTGGGGAAGCCCTTGGCAGAACTGCGCAACGGCGACGGGCCTGCGTGCTGCGAAGTCTCACTGTCCCATTCCAACGGATTGGTGGCAGCCCTCGCAAGTGAAGGCGCAGCCTTCCGAGGGCTCGGTATAGACATAGAAAAGGTAAAACCGCGGACCAAACCCTGGATCGACGACTATTTCACCGATGACGAAAAAAAGGCGGCAGCCGCCTCCCCAGACAAATGGGCCTACCTCACAGCGCTATGGTCGCTCAAAGAAGCCGCGCTGAAGGCGCTGGGTATAGGCCTGCGCATCGATCTGCAGGATGTGAACGTTCACATGGACGGGGCAGGAGGACGAGCCCGCGTTGAGTTTCGGAATGGACACGCTCAAGAGCTGAACCTGGATTCGGAAAAGATAGAAGCCCGGGCAGAAATACGCGACGGCGTCGCTCTTGCCCGGGTCTTTATCAGAAACTAAAAGGAGAGATCCGTTACAGTCATTGTCGAAAGTAATCACAAATTCAATGAGGCGCCGGTCATTTTGAATGCATTGTCCCTGTCATTTCGAGCGAAGCGAGAAATCCTGGTCAGAAAACCAAGATTTCTCAGTCGCAGTGTCTCACTTCGTTCGAGACTCGCTCCTTAGAAATGACAAAGGTTCACCTTTGGCGGCTGTCAGGGAGGTTCCGAAAGCGACCACAGCTCGACGAGGCCGCCCTCATTGCGACAGAAATTTCGAGAACCCGTATATTGTCGAGAACCGCCTTAAGCCCCAAATTTCCCAATCATTGCAAGGAGTTCCTCAGTCTTTTCGGCCAGCAGGTGCTTGTCCTGTCTGGTCTCTACATTGAGCCTTATGACAGGCTCGGTGTTCGACGGCCGCAGGTTGAAGCGCCAGCGGTCGAATTCCATGCTCACCCCGTCGATGTGATCAACGGAGACGGCGCTGCTTGCGTAATGCGCTTGGATGGCCTGCATGACCGCTTTGGGGTCCGATACGGTTCGGTTGATCTCCCCGCTCACCGGATACTTCTCCATGCGGGCCTTGACCAGTTCGGACAATGGGCGGCCTTCCGTACTTATGGTCTGGATGAGAAGCAGCCAAGGGATCATGCCGCTGTCGCAGTAAGCAAACTCCTTGAAATAGTGATGAGCGGACATCTCGCCGCCGTACACCGCATCTTCCTTGCGCATCCTATCCTTGATAAAGGCGTGGCCTGATTTGCACATCACCGGGATGCCGCCGTGTTCACGCACTATTTCGATGGTATTCCAGACCAAACGAGGGTCATGGACAATCTTTGACCCCGGCCTATCCCTCAGAAATGCCTGAGCCAGAAAACCCACCACATAATAGCCCTCGATAAACTCACCTGTTTCGTCAAAGAAGAAACACCTGTCGCAATCGCCATCCCAGGCAATGCCGAGATCCGCTTTGTGGGCAATGACCGCATCGATGGTGACATCCCTATTTTCCGGCAACAGAGGATTGGGAATGCCGTTGGGGAAGCTCCCGTCTGGTTCGGGGAATATTTTAATGAATTCAATGGGGATCCTCGGTTCCAGCCTTTCGAGTATAGGGCCGGCGCAGCCGTTGCCGCAGTTCATCACTACCTTTAAGGGGGCTATTTTTTTGACGTCGATATAAGTCAGCAGGTGGTCGATATATGCATCTTTGGTGTTGACATGCGTGACCGCGCCCCTTGGGTCCGCGACGTCCCCAAACGCGTGTTCCAGCACCAACCGCTCTATGTCTTTCAATCCCGTGTCCCCGCTAATGGGACGAGATTCGTGCCTCACGAGTTTCATGCCATTATAATCTGCTGGATTGTGGCTGGCGGTAACCATGATGCCGCCGTCCAGCTTCATGTCAGATGTCACGAAATAGATTTCTTCGGTCGCGGACAGCCCGATGTCCACGACGTCGCAACCGTGGTCAGCGAGGCCTTTTTCCAGCGCCTGGGAAATCGAGGGGCTGGTAAGCCTGATGTCATGACCAACGCAGACCTTCCGAGGTTTGAGAAATTCACCATAGGCTCGTCCAATGAGGTACGCGACGTCCTCATTGAACTCATCTGGAATGCGGCCCCGAATGTCATATGCCTTAAAACTCTTGGATATCTCCGACGAAAAATGAGTCATCGTAACTCCTCCCTCGGCGTCATTGAGAACATTGACGCTGTTGCATGCGTTTTGGTCAAAGGGCGTATTGAGCGCCTTTCAAAGCAAATGCTCGTACCCGCGTTCGACGAGCAGCGTCTGCAATTTCTTGATGTCTTGAGCCGAATCCTTATGGCATACTAATACCGCATCCGGAGTATCCACCACAATAAGATTGTTCACGCCAACCAGGGCCACCAGTCGTGAGCCCGCCGATACCACGCACTTGCTGCTCCCTATTTGCACGAAGTCGCCCCGACCTGAATTGCCGCTGGCGTCAGC
>Ga0315298_1007354_pt1 | contig 14546 bp, 14 predicted proteins | sample WHS_1_MG_FD_203077 | JGI IMG/M metagenome (GOLD analysis project Ga0315298, IMG submission 203077) | Extremophilic microbial mat communities from Washburn Hot Springs, YNP, Wyoming, USA - WHS_1_MG | ecosystem: Environmental > Aquatic > Thermal springs > Hot (42-90C) | place: USA: Wyoming... | reverse complement strand
AGCGTAACGGGCTCACTCCTTACCCTAAGAACATCAACAATTTTACGGTCAAAAACATCCAAAGGCATAACATAAAATGGGCAAAACAGATTAAAATCTATTTTTGTCCGAATTTAGCAACAAGCTAAAAGTTGGGCTGGACTGGGAGTGAAACTAAATTTTGTTTCTGGATACGCCGTGCGCCAGCAAGCATTTGTTGTTCTCCACCACTTAAAGTCTTCGCAAGTTGACCTCGTCTATCTTTCAGCACGGGAAATAATTGATACACCCTCTTGTGAGCAAAAAGTTTATAAAAAGTTGCAGCAATAATTGGTTAGGGGGAAGCTATGAATAAAAAAGCTATAACTAAGTTGCAGGCAGTGGTAATTGGGGCTATTATTGTCATTGCGGCATTGGCTGTTTCAGTTTATTATATATTCACGAAACCAGCAGAAAAGACTGAAATTGTATTTGGCTCAACTTGTGCGTTGTCCGGGGCGGAAATTGGTATTTCTAAACCGATTTGGGTGGGGCAAAAAGTAGCGATAGATGAAATAAACGCGAAGGGCGGGATATATGTGCCTGAACTTGGGAAACGGTTACCCGTAAGATGGATATACTATGATGATGAGAATGATGCGTCGAAGGCTGCTCTATACTACGAGCGATTAATCACTGTTGAAAAAGTTGATTTCGTTTTGAGCTGTTTTAACGATGCAAATCTTCTTGCTGTAATTTCTATCTGCGAGAAATACGGATACCCCATTATTTGCACTGGAGCCATTAGCCCAGAAATACCTAAGAGAGGTCTTAAATACGCATTTGATTACTTTGCTTCAGCAGAACATATGCCGTTGGTTTTCATTGACTTTTTGGATTACATACGCAAAAATGTGCCTCAAAATATAGCTCCGAAAACCATAGCAATAATGGCAACCAATGATGACCTAAAATATTGCGGGCGATCTGCAAAAGAGTACGCTGAAAAATTAGGTTTTGAAGTTGTATATTATGTGGAATACGCAGATCCAGGCACTGACGACTTTACACCTTTCATTCAGGAAATGAAGGCGCGTAATCCAGACGTTATCGCCAATATGGGACATGCGCTTGATTCAGTTAAGCTCGTAAGGCAATTGGTTGAGCAAGGTCTTAGTCCCAAGTTGTGGGCCTCCAGCATTGGATTTTACGATCCAGCTTTTAGAGAAGCCCTTGGAGTATACGCCAACGAAACATATTCATCAACTGGTTGGGGCCAGGTAACTACTCCCACCGAGAAAGCTGCGATGGACGATATTATAGCTAGGGCTAGACAAATATATGAACCTGCAGGAGATGACGTGCTTGCTCCCTACACTGGCGTTATGATCTTAAAAGAGGCTATAGAAGCCGTAGGGCTTGATAGGGACAAGGTTAGAGATTATATTGCTACGCACGAATTCCATTTTGCATGGGTTGGGGAAACTGTAAAATTCAATGAAATGCAATGGTACCCTGTTAAATCTGAAGCTGTAGGTATATTGATAAATGGTGAACAAAAACTAGTCTATCCTACTGCTGTCGCTGAGGTGCCCATCGTTTACCCCATGACTCCCTGGAATAAGAGGGGTTGATGCCTGCATTAAGGAGCGGGAATGATATTGTTTACTCCCGAAAACCTCTTTTTTTTCTTGAATATTCTTTTTAATTCCTTAATAGTTGGAGGTATTCTATCTACAGTTGCTGTAGGTTTGACATTAGTCATGGGAGTTCTGCGGATACTCAATCTTCCCCATGGGGAAATTTTGATAGTTGGTTTTTATGTATCATATATATTATTTAGCCAGTTTGGGGTTGATCCTTTTGCAACTATCCCCCTTAGTTTTATAACATGTTTGTTAGTTGGAGGGGGCATCTATTACCTTATGCGTAAAGTATCAGCGCGATCTAAGTCAACGGCAGTTGGAACGGGAATTTATCAAATACTATATTTTATGGGCGTGTCAAGCTTGATTCAAAATCTGGTAGTGATTCTTTTTTCTGTTACTCCGAGATCAATAAATCCTTCTTATGGATTAAACATTTTATCAATTGGCCCATTCGGTGTCTCTTATGCTAGGTTTGCATGTTTCATATTTTCTCTTTTTTCGTTAATTGTTTTATATGTAATATTTACAAAGACGTATTTTGGTGTTGCAGTACGTTCAGTTATAGAGGACGCGGATGCAGCCTCAATAATGGGCGCAAATGTTAATAAATTGGTAGGCATAGTGTATGTTCTTGGTTGCGCTTTAGCTGGGGTCAGTGGTTCCTTATTAGGCATGGTGTATATTTTTAATCCATATAGCGGGATGACGTTATTGTTTACGGTTATATCTGTAATCGTATTGTCAGGTATGGGAAGTCGAGGTATAGCTGGAACTTTTATTGGAAGCTTTATTATAGCATTAATTGCAAACCTTAGCAATACCTTCCTCACACCTGGCTTGGTGCAAGCCTCAACTTATACGCTCTTGTTGGTTTTACTAATTCTCTTTCCAAAAGGCTTTGGAGGAGGACGTGCTTAAAAATGCAAGTGAAGAATATTTTATTGTTGTTTTTGGCTGTTCTTCTTTTGGTTCCAGTATTTTTGTCACATGCTCCCTACTATTTTCGTATCATAATTATGCTGTTGTTCTATATTGCACTAAGTCAAGCATGGAACATTGTTGGGGGGCTTGCAAGGCAACCTTTCATAGGGGTCGCCGGATTTCTTGGTTTTGGTGCTTACATGACAATTCTTCTTGCAAAACTATTATTGCTTCCGCCAATACTGACCATGTGGATAGGCGGTGTGTGTAGTTTAGCACTTGCCGTAATCATTAGCCCCATCTTAAAATTAAGGGCTGATTTTCTAGCTATTGGAAGTCTCACGATTCCGGGAATTTTGTATTCGATAACTTATAATAGTGAAATTTTAGGTTCGTGTAACGGGATAGCTATTAATCCAGATATTTTATATAGTCTACCGTTATTCTATTATTTAGGCTTGATACTAACTGGGGTTTTATGTTACATTTTTTACAGACTTCAAAAGTCAGATTTTGGCCTAAGATTAGCAGCCATAGGTTGCGATCAAGATTTAGCCGAAGCAACGGGAATAAGTGTTTTCTCAGCCAAGTTTATGGCATTTCTTTTAACAGCATTTTTCACCGGTATACTTGGCGGATTTTATGGTTACTTAATGCTTGCCGCTCTACCTGACGATGTTTATAACCTCTTCTGGGGGATTCAATTGTTGCTTATATGCGTAATCGGAGGAATTGGTACGGTTTATGGGCCAATAATTGGAGGCGCAATATTCTTTTTAGCCAGCCACTTTATACAGATAACTTTCGTAGAATTGCATAAATTGTTTCTTGGTATATTCCTGATCATGGTTGTGGTATTTTTCCCAGAAGGTATTATTGGCATTGACTGGAAAAAAATTTTCAGTAAACTTAAAGGATAACCTTGGCATGTGGAGGCAAAGCTGATGTATTTGCTTGAAGTTAAGGATGTCTCAAAGAAGTTTGGAGGAGTTAAAGCTCTTCAAAAAGTATCCTTGAATGTTGAAAAGCAAAAAATTTATGGGCTTATAGGCCCTAACGGAGCTGGGAAATCAACGCTTTTTAAGGTAATTATGGGTATTTTAAAACCTGATGAAGGAAAAATATTATTTAAAGGTGAGAACATTGCAGGGCGTCCTGCACATAAAATTTATAAGATGGGTTTGGCGTGCACCTTCCAGCTGGCTACCGTGTTTTTGGATTTGAGCGCATTTGACAATATAAGATTGGGGGTTATGGCTTGTGGTAAAGACAGTGACAAAAAAATTGATGAACGAGTAAATGAACTATTAAACCTTGTAGGCCTGGTTGAGAAGAAAAATGTGCTGGCAAAAAATTTAACATTACCTGAACGAAAGAAGCTTGACTTGGCAAGGGCTCTAGGTGTATCCCCAGAGCTACTTTTAGTAGATGAAATCGTGCCAGGATTAACTCCAACAGAAGTGGCGAATGTTATAGAATTAATTAAAAGAATAAGAGATGTTTATGGCACCACTGTAATCATGGTTGAACATGTAATGAGGGTTGTAATGAGCGTAAGCGAGTGGATTTTTGTCTTAAATCATGGTGAAAAAATTGCTGAGGGGGCGCCCAGAGAGATTACTCGAAACGAACTTGTTGTTAAGGCATATTTAGGTGATAAGACCAAGAACATAAATAGGTGAAAATGATGCTTGAGGTAATGGACATAGATGTTTATTACGGCGAAATTCAAGCTTTATCCCAATTAAGTTTTAAAGTAAATGAAGGTGAAATTGTTGCGCTAATAGGCTCTAACGGCGCAGGTAAAACAACAACGCTCAAAACTATATCAGGTGTTTTAACCCCTGCTCGAGGCGCTATAAAGTTTTTGGGAGACCAAATTAACGGACTGCCTCCGTTTGAGGTTTCCAAAAGGGGAATATCTCATGTTTTAGAAGGTAGAAGATTATTTTCCAACCTTACAGTTTTTGAAAACTTAAAAATGGGCTCCTATGTTCATGAAGCAAGAAAAAAGTTTAAAGAAAACTTGGAATGGGTGTATCAATTATTTCCCGTGCTGAAAGATAGACGAGGTCAACTTGCGAAGACTTTAAGTGGTGGAGAACAACAAATGCTTGCCATTGCAAGAGCTTTGATGTCAAATCCGAAACTTTTGCTTTTAGACGAGCCCTCACAAGGACTCGCGCCTTTAATCACTGAGAAAGTATTTCAGTCTATAGACAAAATAAACGACGAGGGTGTCACAATCTTGTTGGTTGAACAACATGTATACGATGCTCTTGATATTGCTGATAGGGGATATATTCTAGAAAATGGCAGAGTTATCTTGGAAGGTAAAGGAAAGGAACTTTTGGAAATGGATGAGGTTAAAAAAGCTTATCTTAGCTTATAACACATAAGTTTATCAACCTTAATTAACTGTATCAACCATGCTCAGCGCTATTTAGAATACCTGAGGTAGTTATTACTCCAAAAAGAAAAGCACTGTCAGAAAGTGTCAGAAAGGGTCAGAATGCTGCTCGGAGAAACGATTTCAGGATTAAATAGGCAAAGGTATAGAGAAAACGCGGGTTCACGGTTGTAAAATTAGAAAATAATTTGAATGATTTTTCACAAAAAGGGTTAGATTTTTAGAGGATCTTTACCGAAATGTTTTTTGTATGCCTCATGAAGAGTTTTTTCCCAAGAAGTTTCATATTCTATTGGAAGTTTTACAGGATGATTTGTAAGACCTGACTCGATCATAGCTATAGTCATTTCCAAATCTTTACGACCTTCGATTCCATATTCTGGAGGAATGTCGTTCACTGCAGCATTAGCTATGCTCATAATTTCTTCTGCTACGCCGACGCCCCATTCCCCACTAACACAATCTCGATATGGATTAGTGTATGTTATTTCAGGTTTAGTTTCAAGGGTTATACTGTCTAAATAACTTTTATCACCGATCTGCCGAACTTTTTTGACTATTGGCACTTCTTGAACCTTTCCGGAGTCATCAACGAGCAATATCTTCATAGAGCCTCCCATATCTGACGCCCCGCAAAATATGCCAAAACTATAGATACACCCATTGGTGCCTACAACCTTTCTGTAGGGTGTTTCCACCGCTCCTTCTCCAAAAGTATCTTCGATGACGCCTATTACCCCGTTCTCAAATTCAACTTCAGCTAGACCCCATTCAGGCCAGCCACCTTTCCCTTTTTGTATGGTTCCTCTTACAAATGAAGGATTGCTTATAGCGAAAGTTTTTAACTGGGACATTTGGTGAACACCCATGTCGTGAAGCGAAACAGTTCCACTTACTAGCCAGCAGAAATCCCTTGTAGCTGGACGTGATTGCATCCGCAAAGACCCAGGTATAACGTATACTCGTCGAACATCACCTATTAAACCCTTTTGAATAGCCATTTTTATAACTCTTTCATTGGGAGTTCTAAAATAATTCTCAGCTACTTCAAAGTAAACGCCAGCTTTTTTTGCTGCATTTATTATAACATCGCAACAAGAAAGGCTGATAGCCATTGGTTTTTCAACAACAAAATGTTTTCCATGTTCAGCTGCTATTTTGCAGATATAATGGTGGGTATAGTCTGGTGTGGCTATGTAAACGCAGTCCAAATCTGTCGACAACATTTTCTCCAGATCCGTGTAATAAGGGACATTATATTTTTCTCCCGTAACCCTTGCTTTCTGTTCAACTGCATCGCATACCGCTGCCAATTCAAGGTATCCGCCTTGGTGTAATTCCGAAATATATTTTAAATGTCCAAAGAGATCACCAGTTGTAAGCTCGCCGCAGCCAATTACCCCTAATTTTGCCTTTCTCTTATACGCCATCATCTTTCACCTGAAGACATTAAAAGCTACGTTTTTATTGCTCCAATATCTTAATTGGAAACTGAATTCTAGGTATTTTTCTTTCTCGTAAGCCTGGATATTTTTCGAATAGTGTCTGGAACCTTCTAAGCGTACTTTTAGTAAACTCATCGCGATCTATCATTACATCTATTATAGCAGGTTTCCCAGAATCAAATGCTGCCTTTAATGTGTCTTTAATTTCGCCTGGCCTTTCAACTCTTGCCCCAAACACATGACATGCTTCAGCAAACTTAACAAAGTCCATATCATAAAGATCAGTTGCCGCATATCTTTCTGGTTCCCAAAGTCCACCCCAACCAAGTTTGCCGGCATAATGCGCAATTGCACCTAACATTTGATCGTCAAGAATAAACCAAACCACAGGAATCGTGTAAGTGCTAGCAGTTACTACCTCTTTGCACAGCATATGGAAGCCTGCATTCCCTATCACGTCAACCACTGGCCGCTTTGGAGCAGCTAACTTGGCGCCAATAGCTACAGCTAAGCTATTACCCATAGCAGTGTGATTGGCATCAACGATAAAAAGTCCTGATTTCAAATGCTGGAAGTAGCCTTCCGTCCAAACCATATTATTGCCCGCGTCGGTTAGAACTATCGCGTATTCTGGTAAGAACTCTCTTAATTCCTTTAATGCACGCTGCGGTTTCATTGGCACAGCATCAGAATACATTTCATCTTCACGATAATATTTTAACTCGTCCTTAAGCTTCAATATCTCCCTTATGCGCTCAGCTTTGGCGTTTTTAAATTCTTCAAGCGGTGTTTGGCTTTTCTTGTCAAGGATGTTTTTAACGTGTTCTATCAACTGTTGCAGAACACACTTGGCATCTCCAACAATACCTACATCAATTGGGTAAGTTTTTCCGATTTCCGTAGGGTCAATGTCTATTTGAATTAGTTTATCGCCGCCAAAATCTTTAGACCAGAAACCAGTTGACATCACGTTGAAAGATAAACCGATAGCAAGCAAAACATCAACTTTGCCCTTTCTTAAATGGTTATTCGCTGGTTCATGTCCACCTACACCTACACATCCCAAAGCTAATTGATGATCTTCTGGAAAGCTGCCTTTACCCATTAGTGTTGTGGCAACAGGGATTCCAAGGAGCTCTGCTAATGCAAGTACTTCGTCTCCGGCTCTTGAAATATTAACGCCTCCGCCACATAATATTGCTGGGCTTTGAGCATTCACAAGCATTTGCGCTGCTTTCTCAACCTCTTTCGGATCACCATACATTCGGCATGTTGGTCTATATTTCGCAGGTGGAAGAACTTCATCTTTAACTTCTTCGAGAAATGTATTCATACATATGTCAAGGTAAACTGGTCCAGGTCGTCCAGTGTACATGATTCTAAAAGCTCTTCTTACGGCTTCTGGTAACAGGCTCCCAATTGGTATTGTTTGAGCCCATTTTGTAACAGGTCTGGCCATTTCGACAGTCCATGTGCTTCTTGGTCCCCAGCCTGATGAAGCTTGTACAGTAGCACCTTTAAAATCAGATGGCGGGTCATTTGTTCCAATAGCAAGCACAGGTATTGAATCTTGATAAGGCACATGTAATCCTGAAATGAGGTTTACTGATCCTGGACCAAGTGTGGCGCCGCACATTTGAGCAACTCCAGTCACCCAAGCATAACCCGTAGCTTCAAACGTAGCTCCTTGCTCGTGTCTAGAGAGGATTGTTTTAATTTGCGGGTAGTCGTACAACTCGTTAAAGAGAGGTGTCACAGTGCTGCCTTGCATTCCAAAAAAGTACTTCACGCCTTCAGCTGAGCATTGTTCAATAAGATATCTAACTCCTTTCAATATTTTCACAACCCTTAGCTAAGGGGGGTTAGTTTTTATTATTTAAGCTTTTTGCTATTATTCGCGTGCTCCGTTAAGCATCTTAAGAATCTCTTAGTCTTTTCACTTTCCATAAAATTTCATTGTATTTGACTGGATTGGTTAAATAGTATTTTAAGTTGAATACTTCGGTCGATTTTTGGGCGAAATTATGAGGTCTAGTATTGGTATCTCCGGCCATGTGCAACATCATTGCATATCTAAGAACTGGAAAAGATAAATAAAAAATTCTTCAAACAAAAGAAAGAAAAGCGCATCCGCAAATTTTATAAATAGTGACAAAAAGCTATAATTCGGTTGTTGCAATTGAAGTTGGCTAGATTTATTATAGATACACATGTGCATGCTCAGCGTCATGCTGTTAAAGCTAAAGCTCGCGTAGAGAAGGGTGAGAAAGTAAATTACTCTAAATTGCCAGAACTTTACCGTGAGGCTGTGGTTTACGACAATTCGCCGAGACTATTATATGATATGCAATGCTACGGAGTGGATATGTGCATAATTCAGCCAGCCTTTGGTTTCACGAATGACTTGAACGTTGAAATTATGAAGAAGCATCCAGACAAATTTGTCTGCCTTTGCAATGCTAGGGAGGAAGAAGCTAGAGCCAAAGGTTTCACTGGTGAGTGGAATGCAGATGCAGCTGCATTAGAACTTGACCGTCTGCTTGGGACAGGAAACTTTGTTGGAATCGGTGAAGGTGTGCCATTATTTGAAATGCCCCGCGATATATCCTGGGTTGAACGGAGAAAAGAACTTGAAAAATTCTTCGACATTGCAGCCAAATATAAAGTTCCCATAAGTTGGCACGCAAGTTATCTTCCAGTTGGCTATATAGGTGGGGGATTAATGCGTATGACTCCAGATATGCTTGACCCGATGCATATCCATGATGTTGCATCTGAGTATCCAGATGTTACAATTGTCGTTCAACATGGCGGTATGGAAGGTTGGTGGGGCGAGTGGATGGTTGAAAGATGCTGTCATGTTGCTGCCTCACATGAAAATGTGTATTTAGAAGTTGGCATGTATTGGGCGGAACTCCTCATTAAGCCAATAAGCGACCCAAACATAGGCCCAGAAAAACTAGTATGGGGCACAGACTGGGGTGCATCCCATGTCGTTTACGCTCAGCCAAAACAATACCCTTCAAGCTATATAACTCAAGTAAGAACGTGGGGAATACCCGCTCACCAACCAGACTACTGGGGCTGGTGTTTACGTCAAATACTAAAACTAACCCTCAAATATGACATAAGTCAAGATGACTTGAACCTGATTATGGGCGGAAACGCCGTCAGAATATGGAAATTACAAGATAAAGTTCCTCACAAGAGACTCTTCAAGGAATATGTAAAATTATAATGTACTGCAAAAGGAAAATGCCTGTAATAGTTTAAGAGTATTATCTCTTAGAAGTATTTTGGGCCGAATTCAGCGCTTTATTTTAAAATCGATAAAAAAGCAATCCAGCAAATGCGTACTACTATCCTCTTAACCCATGACGGCTTTTCACCCAAATGCGCGCGCTAGGGTGTTGCTAAATTCTTGATTTTGATATTTTCTTGTTTATTGGTGATGTTCTTGCATGTTTGGATGATTTGGAGGAGTTTGTCTGTGAGCCTTACAGGCATGAGGGTGCTGGTAGGCCTCCTAGGAATCCTTTGGGCATTTTGAAGGCTTTAGTGGTTAAGCGTTTTAGGAACATTCCAAGCGATAGGCAGTTGTATAGGCGTTTATGGAGTGATCCTGAACTAAGGGAATTATGCGATATAGAGGAGCATGAGAAACCTTATCATCCATCTCAGCTTACGCGTTTCAGACAGCGCATAGGCCCAGAGAAGCTTGAATACATAATGGAAGCCCTTGTTGGCAGGCTTAGGGATGCAGAGGTTGTTAGAGGCGAAATAGTAGCCTGCGATGCCACATTCATTAAAGCATACAGCAAGCGTGACCCAAAGGATGACTCTAAAGGCTATAGCGATCCTGATGCTAGGGTTGGAAGGGCTGAGAAAGGCTATAGGCTTGGCTACAAGCTCCACTTAGCTGTAGATGCCAATTCAGAGCTTCCATTGGCGGTTATAGCTGCTCCGGCAAACGAAAACGAGAAGAAGCATGCCCCAGAGCTTATAGAGAAAGCCATACAGGCAACAGATAGGAAAGTTAGGGTTTTAGTGGCTGATTCGTAATACTCAAGCAGAAAGCTTAGAAAACACACATACTCCCATGGAATGAAGCCAGTAATACCCTATCCATCAAACCAGAAGCCAGCCGAAGCAGAGTTCCCACGCATAGACAAACGCTTCAAAGCCCATGGACCTGAAAGGCTGAAAAGGCTTTATAGGCATAAGGCCTCAGCCGAAAGAACCATCTCAAGGCTTAAGGAAAACCTAAACCTAGAAAACCACAAGGTCAAAGGCCTAAGAAACATCCTCATCCACGCCTTACTCTGCATCATAGCCATGCTGCTCTTGGCTTTAACAGCCATAAAACATGGAAAACCAGAACAAATAAGGGCAATAACAAGGCTGACATAAAATTAACAAGAAAACATCAATTTAGCAACGTCCTAGCGCGCGCATTTGGGTGAAAAGTTACTGGGGAGACTTTGGCTGTCCCACCACATGCCTAAAACTTGCAGTGGTAAAGTCTGGAAAGTTTAAAGGCGCAATCACCGATAACCCAGACTATGAGCTGCAAGCCTACCTGGGCACGAATCTTGGCGTTTTTACTCATGAAGAAAATGTCTACTTAGCCTCAGTTATTGATGATTTAGGATTGTGCGGTATACAAACTGGGAATGTTTTGGGCTTTGCCGCTGAACTTTTCCAGAGGGGAATTTTGACTGCGGAGAATTTGGATGGTTTAGAGCTCAGATGGGGAGACGCTGAAGCCTTCGCAGCATTAGCCAGAAAAATCGCTTTCAGAGAGGGCATTGGCAACATCTTGGCTGAGGGAACATACCGAGCGGCTTTAAAAATTGGAAAAATAAAAGGCGTGGATGTTATTCCTTACGCCGTGCAATGTAAGGGCATTGGCATAGGCGCTCATGGAATCCGCAGTGGAAAGGACTATCCTGAAATTTACTCTTATGCTTGCTCTGTGCAAGGTGGAGACCACACCTCTATAGCTTGCATGCCTCTTGATGATTCTAGAAGCGAATTAATGACGATTTTCCACGATTCGGGCGTTTACTGTCACTTCAACGTTTTCAGCATAGAAAGCACTTTGCTCTTCAAATTTTATGAAGCCGTAACGGGTTTGACGTTGACGAAGGACATATGGGTTAAAACTAAAGCCTTAAAAACGCTTCACTTGCAGAGGGCTATGCTCCTTTTGGGCGGCTCAGATTTTAGATGGAAACCAGAAAAACACGATGATAATCCACCACGATTTTATGAACCGTTACCTTCCGGGCCTTTTAAGGGTAAGGCCGCTGAAAAGGCACGTGTGGAAGAGGAAAAAAGGAAATATTATGAGACAGTAGGCTGGGATGAGAAGGGTGTGCCTAAATCAGAGACCCTTAGAAAGCTTGGACTTGAAGATGTTGATAAGGCTCTGGAAAAGCTACGCCAAAAACACTACAAAAAACCGTTAGTAAGATCTATATTAAGCGTTTGAGAACTACTGTGAGGTGAAATCTGGAATTTATGGATATAGTCTTGAATAGGAGGAGTGCCCGAAAATATAAGTTGGATCCTGTCCCTGAAGAGAAGCTTAAATATGTTTTGGAAGCCGCCCGTCTGGCTCCATCATGGGCTAACCAACAATGTTGGAAATACATTATCGTAACTGATGAGACGCTCAGGAGAAGGATAGCAGTAAACACACGGCCTCCACCCGCTGTTCTTCCTCCATCGTGGGATAAGTCACTTCTACCTGAGTCTAAGCCACTAATGAGGCCAAGAGATTGGGCTGCACAAGCTCCTATAATCATAGTGGGCTGTGCTGACCCAGCTAAATCTGGAAAAAAGGAGGGGAAGGAATACTATCTCGTTGACCTGGGAATAAGCATGGAACAACTAATGCCAGCTGCTGCTGAACAAGGGCTAGGAACCTGCTGGATAGGCGGTGGATTCGACGAGGCAGTTGTCAAAGAGGCTTTAGGCATCCCTAAGGAAATCCGGGTGGTCGCCCTTACACCTCTAGGATATCCAGATGAGACGCCTGAGCCCAGACCTAGAAAGACTCTTAAGGAGATAACAAGTAGAAACCGCTGGGAATAACCTATATACCTACCCCCTTTTTTCTAAATCTCAGACACACTTGGAAAGTTGCGAAAGATTTTTTAAATTCCAAGTCTCAAATAAAGATCTGATTTATGAAGAAAAAGATTTGCCTTTTCCCCTATCAAGTTCGTCCCACAGGTGGTGTTAAACGTAAACTTTTTAAACCTAAAAGATGATTTTCTTACGCTGATGGAGCCCAGTCGAAGCCGAGTTGTTGCTTTAGTTTGGGGCGTGAGCATAAAGGAGGAAAATTAATGAGGAGTTCGACATATTACTTTGAGAAGGCTGGTCAAGAGAACACGGATATGCTTCTAGAACTTGTTAGGGAGAGGGCTTTGGAAAGGGGTGTAACCCATGTGGTTGTGGCTTCAAATAGTGGAAGCACTGGGGTGAAGGCCGCGGAAGCCTTCAAAGACTCCAATGTCGAAGTGGTTGTTGTAACCCTTCAAGCTGGATCGCGGGGGCTCCCCGAACTCTCTGAGGAGAATAAGAAAAGGCTTGAAGAGCTTGAGGCGAAGATTGTAAGATGTACTCATGCCTTTGGCGGAATTGGTATGAGCTTGGCCCGTTGGGCGCCTCACCAACCAGGTGCACCGCCGCCTCCACAGCCTCCGATGCCTCCCTACATTCCACCGCTAGGAGAATTAATTGCCAGAGTGCTTAGGTTATTCGGTGCAGGTGTTAAAGTTTGTTTGGAAATAACCGTGATGGCCGCGGATGCCGGAGCCATACCCGTGGATAAGGATATAATCGCGGTTGCTGGGACACACAAAGGAGCTGACACTGCACTATTGTTAAAGCCAGCGTACTCAACCAACTTCTTTGACATAGATGTCAAGGAAATAATAGCAAAACCTTACTCAAAACCAACAATCTAGACTTCGAGACTATGAGACTCCATGGTCAGGTGATCTTAGCAAAAAATAAATAGGCTTGAAGCTTTGTGTAAATATATGAGAAAATGGTATTGAGTAAAGCGGAAAAAGTTTTGAACGAAATTGAGAACGTGGCAAGAAGATCGTTTCTCCCAATTTTAGGGCCTCAAAAAGGTCAAATCTTAGTTGGAATAATCCGGGAAATTAAACCTAACCGTGTTTTAGAAGTGGGAACACTTATTGGGTATTCGGCAATTTTAATGGGAAAAGAGTTGAGTAGCAATGCAAACTTGATCACAGTTGAAATCAACCCCAATGTGGCGAAGATGGCAAAGGACAATATACAAAGGGCGAGCATACCGCCGAAGGTTGAAGTGTTAGTTGGCGATGCAATTGAGGTTATACCAAAACTGGAGGGCATGTTTGACTTGGTCTTCATCGACGCTGAGAAGAGCGAATATCTAGACTATCTGCGGCTGCTCGAGGATAAGCTTCACAAAGGAAGTGTCGTAGTCGCAGACAACGTGGAGCAAGCGCCACGCTACCTACATTATGTAAGACGTTCGGGAAAATATGCAAGCAAGTATGTGTCAGCAGGTTGGGGCGGTCTTGAAATAAGCGTTAAGCTTTAACCCCAATCCTAAAATGAATAGGGCCAAAAAGCAGAAAGGAAAAACGTTAGATACGAGTTTTCAAAGTAATTGCAGAAGGAGAAGGGTTAATATTTGGTTAGACGGGAAAAATGGGCTTTGGGCTTATTTGAGAAGTATTTGACCTTATGGGTCGTCATCTGCCTTTTTGCAGGAATACTGATTGGAAATTTCTTCCCAGGCCTGCCAGAACTTTTAGGCACATGGGTTATTCTTGGGACATCGGTACCCATGATTGTTGGCGTTTGTCTATTCCTTATGATATATCCAATACTCGTTAATACTCAATTTGAGAAGCTGAGAGAGGCCCTTAAAGCTCCCTTCTTCCCAAGCCCTCGCCGGTACAGTTGGCCCGCTTGTCGAAGTACCAATAATGCTCTCCATCGCCGGCGCGATGCGCGCGCATGACTGGCAAAAAATTCGTTTTGTTTTAATTTTTGAGCGTTTTCCTCCTTTCTTGATGGGTTGTGTGGGTTGAGCATAAGCGTTTGCTGAAGCTGTTCGATTTGCTTGACTTTTCGCCTTTTCTGGGATTG
>Ga0315298_1007353_pt1 | contig 14547 bp, 9 predicted proteins | sample WHS_1_MG_FD_203077 | JGI IMG/M metagenome (GOLD analysis project Ga0315298, IMG submission 203077) | Extremophilic microbial mat communities from Washburn Hot Springs, YNP, Wyoming, USA - WHS_1_MG | ecosystem: Environmental > Aquatic > Thermal springs > Hot (42-90C) | place: USA: Wyoming... | reverse complement strand
AACCGAGATCGAGAATATACCCAAAGCCAGCGCCAGCAGCGCCTCTTTCCAGGTGGACCTCTTAAACATGACTCTCTCCTTGTCGATCGATTTTCCGGAACCCGAAGCAATTTCGTTATAGTTTCGCGATAGCCATATTGCAAGAATATTTTTTATTCAATTCTCGACAGCTATTGAAATTGACGAGGGTCAGTCCAGCGAGGAAGGTTTTCCGATCAGATATCCCTGTAATCCATCGACATGGAGCTTCGGCAGGATATCGCGTTCGGCCTCGGTTTCGACGGCCTCGGCAATCACGCGAATGTCCAGGCCATGCGCGATACTTGAAATGGCCTGAACCAGAAATTGATTGCCCCTGTCTCTGTCGATATTCCTGACATAGCTCCCGTCGATCTTGAGATAGTCGATCTTCAGGAAAGCGAGGTAGCCGAAGGATGCGAAGCCGCGTCCGCAGTGATCCACGCCGAACCCGCAGCCGAATCGGCTGATGCGGGCAAGCATCTCGCCGATCCCGGTTTCGTGCCTTGCCACGTCATATTCGGAAAACTCGAAACTCAGCCGGGCAGCGTCCCTCCCAACCCCCGCAAGCCTTTCTTCGAGCCAGCCGACAAAATCCGCCTCGCTAACCGAAATGGCGGAAAGGTTGATCGCGAATTTTTCATTCTTGTATTGGCTCAGGAGTTCCAGCGTCCTGGAGATGACCAGGCGATCGAGGCGACCGGCATACCCCAGACCCTCTGCCATAGGCATGAAAATCCCGGCATTCAGAAGCTCTCCCTCATGCGTCATCCTGAGCAGAACCTCATGATGGACCATTCCCTCTTGTCCGATCACCTTCTGAAACTGAAGCCTGATGTCTCCTGCCCCGACCGCTTTTTCCAGAAACTCCCGCCAGAAACCAGCGCCCCTCACCGCCTCGACGGCAAGCCTCCCCTCGAACCTGTTCCAGCCGAGGGGACCTCTGCTCTGCGCGCTTCGCAAAGCCATGTCGGCCTCGGAAAGCAGGGAGGATGCGCTCATTCCCTTTTCGAACAGGGCAATGCCGACATGCAGGGCGCCTTCCTTCCACTGCTGATCCCGGGGGATCAGAGGACCGAGCTTTTCGATCAATTGGTCTGCGATGCTCTCAATTTCGCCCAGCCCGACATTGGGCACAAGGAGTATGAAAGTGGCACCCCGGAAGCGCGCAAGAACCGCTCCCTTCATGTCCTCTGCAATCGTTCTCAAGCCGTCAGCGACATTGCACAACAGGACATCTCCGGCTTCGAAACCTGCCTTCCCGTTGTAATCGCCGAAGCCGGCGAGCGCGACCATAAAAATCGCTCCGCTGTGGAATTCCTCGTGTGAATGGATCAGGTTCGCCAGTTGCACGTCGAAATGACGCCTGTTCCCGATTCCAGTCACGGGATCGAGATAGGATTCGGCACGAAGCATTTCGGCAAGCTTCTGCTGCTCTTCGAAACTCTGCCTGACCTTTGAGGACATCCTGTTCATGACTTCGACGACCCGCCTCAGATCCTTCGTCCAGGGCAACTTTTCCTGAATCCGGTAATCCCTGGCGCTGATCGCATCTGCCTGCTTCTCGACCGCATGCAGCGCCCGCAGCATGAAATGCATCGCGATTGAACCCAGAGCCAGGGTGATCGAAGCGAGTGCCGAAAACCAGGCGAGTTCGTCCATGCTGTTGCGCCACAACTGCCGGTAGGCATAGCCCGGGTGGCTCCTGACTTCAACGACAGCCGCCTGGCGCCATCCGGACATGACCAGCGCTTCTTCCCTGGGAGTCTCGATCGAAACCAGGTTAACGAACCAGGCAGGAACCCCCTCGACCTTGACCGGAAGATTCCTGCGAATCAGCATCTCGCCGTGGATGGATCGGACCGTGATTTCCCTGTAATAGCCACGATCAAAAATCGCATCGACCATCGAAGTCATGGTCGGCAAATCGTTCCGCTTCATGGGCGGCGACAGCGAAAGTCCGAGGGAGGTGGCGGTATCCTGGGCATGCGAAGCCAACTGCTCTGCGAGGTAACGACGCGCATTGTCGACGCTGATGACCGACATCCCGACAAACGTCAGCAGAAAAAGCAGCGCGACCGTCAATGTGAGTTGCATTCTCAACGTCATCAATCCCTCCGGATTTCATTTCTTCGCTTCCGCATTCATGCGCGCGAGCAGGTCGTTCCAGAGACTTATCCTGTCGGCCTTGCCCACCTTGCGCCCCTCTCCCCTTTCCTTGGCGAGCCACAGCCCGGCACCGTTGAAGCTGTATACTGGAACCAAGTCGTCGCGCTCGGAAGCAGGCCAGATCGCCTTGTCCAGATTGTCGAGAATCAAGGGGTCTGCGTCCGGTTCAGTATAGTAGGCGAGTACCATATGCGCCTGATCGACGGGATTGAATCGGAGTGCACGGACATAGGTGATCCGGAGCGATTCGACCGGGACTCCCATTGCCAGCAGGGTGAAATACTTGCCGATGGCGAAGTCCTCGCAGTCTCCCCCGTTCGTGGCGAGCATTTCGACAGGGGTCGCCCAGTAATCTGCCTTCCCCCAATGTCTGAGATCGGACACGAATTCGACCCGATTGAAGAAATCGTTGGCCAGCTTCAGCTTCTCCTGAATCGGAACGCCCTTTCCCGTTGCGATGAGCCTCTGCCAGTCGAGAACCCGCAGCTTCGCGTTCTCGCCGTATTGCTTTCCCACATAGGCGATCAGCCTGCTGCTCAAGCCAAATTGAGTATCGGCGCATACCGCTCCGACAATAGGCAGCAGGAGCAGCATCCAGGCGATCGGTTTCATCGCCTCAAGCGCCGCTTCCGGCAGGATCTTTACCGTAAAGGTGGCAGCACACTTGGTGCGATTCTCCGAGGGAAACTGACTCCGGATAACGGGTTTCGCATTGCGGCATGCTGTGCGGGCAGCGCAAGTGGTAATGGCAACCGGCGGGCGGGTCGGACGGAGAAGGCAGATCGAAGCGGGCCATCGCCTGAGGGGGCCGCCTTGCTATCGAGGGGACGGCGGCGAGCAACGCTTGCGTGTAGGGGTGCGCGGGGGCAGCCAGAATATCCTCGGCTTTCCCTTTTTCCACGATCCTGCCCAGATACATGACCGCAATGTCATGGGCGAGATATTCGACCACGGAAATGTTGTGCGTGATGAAAAGGAAGGAAAGACCATGATCCGCCTGAAGCCGCTTCAGAAGATTCAGTATCTGGGCCTGGACGGACACGTCGAGGGCGCTGGTCGGCTCGTCGCAGACGATGAGCCTGGGATTCACCGCAAGCGCCCGGGCGATTGCTATCCGCTGCCTCTGGCCGCCCGAAAATTCGTGCGGATAACGGTATTGCGCATCATCGGAAAGACCCACCTCTTCGAGCAAACTGGGGATACGGGCATTCCTTTCCCTGCTTCCCATTCCCAGCATCCCTTCCTCCATGATTTCGCGAATGCGCATCCTCGGATTGAGCGAAGCATAGGGATCCTGGAAAATGATCTGCAATCCCTGCCTCGCCCTTTTCAAAGACTGCCTGTCGAGACCTGTAATCTCCTTCCCATCATAATTCACGCTGCCGGATGTGGGCGCGAGAAGCTGGAGTATCGCCTTGCCCAGAGTGGTCTTGCCGCAGCCCGATTCCCCGACGAGCGCGAGCGTTTTCCCCTTCTCGATCGAGAAAGAGACGCCGTCGACTGCCGCGACATGGCCCGCAACGCGCTTGAACAATCCCTTGTGGATGGGAAAATGCACGCGCAAGTCCTTTACCGAAAGCAGGATTTGTCCCGGCACATCGAGCCGGGACACAGGCTGTGCGACGACCTTCTTCTCTTCAATCGGACCGGGCTTACCGTCGGCATAAAGATGGCAGCGCACCCGACTGCCACCCGAATCATGCCAGATGGGCGAGACTTCCCGGCAAAGATCGAAAGCGTGGTCGCAGCGCTCCGCGAAACGGCATCCCGAAAATTTCCGGCTCAATGACGGCACCGTGCCCCGGATCATGTCGAGCATCTCCCCCCTTTTCTCCCTGCCAGGAAGGGAAGCGAACAGCTTTCTCGAATAGGGATGGGCGGGGCGGGCGAAGAAGGCATCGCGGGAAGCAGTCTCGACGATTTCCCCGGCATACATCACGGCGACACGGTTCGCCATTTCTGAAACGACGCCGAGATCGTGGGTGATGAGCAGTATCGCCATCCCCAGCTTATTCTGCAGGCTGCGCAAAAGATCGAGTATCTGCGCCTGGATCGTCACGTCCAGCGCGGTGGTGGGCTCGTCCGCGATCAGCACATCGGGCTGCGCAGCCAGTGCCATCGCAATCAGCACGCGCTGCTTCATCCCGCCCGAGAACTGGAAAGGGTAATCCTCGGCGCGAAGCTCGGGGTCCGGAATGCCCACCTGATCGAGCAGCTCTACGATGCGCCTATTTCGCGCCGTCCTGTCGAGATGGGCATGCCTATCCAGCACTTCGCCGATCTGACTCCCAACCTTCAATACCGGATTGAGGCTCAATCCCGGTTCCTGGAAAATGATGCCTATCTTTTTCCCCCTGATGTCGCGCATACCCTTCTCAGGCAGGGACAGCAAGCTGGATCCCTGAAAAAAAACGTCGCCGTCGGCGATCTTGCCGGCATCCGGCAGGAGGCGCAGTATGGAAAGCGAAGTCATCGACTTGCCGCATCCCGATTCACCCAGAAGCGCGAAAGTCTCTCCCTTCTCGATGGAAAAGGATACGCCGTCCACAGCGCGAACGATGCTTCCGTTGTTCTCCAGGAAGGTGCGCAAATTATCCAGTTCGAGCAGGCTCATGCCTCATCCTTTTCCGGCAAGATGCGGCGCGGTGCAACCCTGGTTCTGGGATCGAAGGCATCCCGCACTGCATCGGCGAAGAGATTGGCCGAGAGCACCATCGCGAACATGAACACGAAGGCTGCCGCCAGCGGCCACCATACCATCGGCTCTCGCGCCATCTCGAGCCGGGCTGAATTGATCATGGTGCCGAAGCTGATCATCGAAGGATCGACTCCCACTCCGACATAGGAAAGCACCGCCTCGGCAAGTACCAGGGACGAGAATTCCATCACTACGGAAATCAGCACGATATGCATGACGTTCGGCAGAATGTGGCGCGTTACGATTCGAAGCCTGGATACGCCGAATGCCTGCGCAGCCAGGATGTATTCCATTTCCCTGAGTTTCAATGCTTCCCCGCGCAGGAGTCGACAAAGCCCGGTCCAGCTCGTCATGCCGAGAATCATGCAGAGAAAGAGGAGCCTCAAGTCCGCCCGTTCGGCCATGGTTTCGAAAAGGGCGGGATGGGCATCGATGTAGACCTGCATCATGAGCACCGAAGCGGCAATCAGGAGGACTGCCGGAATCGAATTGAGCATGGTATAGAGATACTGGATGACATCGTCCAGCCAGCCTCCCAGATAGCCCGCCATGATGCCTAGAAAGATCGCAAATGGCAGCATCACCAGCGTCGTCAGGGTGCCGATCACGAGCCCGGTTCTGATGCTCTTGAGCGCAAGGTAAAACACGTCCTGCCCGACCTTGTCGGTGCCGAAAACATGGTAATGTGAGCTCAACGCAAAGGCAGGAAAGGCGATCAGAAAAATGACCAGCAGCGTGCCTAACATGGCATTCCAGGGAATTTCGGTTTTTCCTCTGAGGACAGTGGATGCAGTTCCGATGAACCCCTTCCCTCTGGACAGGGAAATGACGAGGATGCCGCCGAGCAGCGCCCAGGTTCCAATTCCTTCCAGGACTGCGACGAGAGAACGCTTGAGGATGTCCGGAATGCGCTCCTTGTCAGGATCCGCCAGGTTCGCGCCGCCATATCTGAGCCTGGGGTAGACCCTGCTCTGCACCCCATCGCTGACCACCGTCTCCCTGGAAAACGCATAGGCCGAAAATGGGCTGGAATAGGTTCTTTCCGTGTGATCCCGCATGGTTTTAACCAGCGCATCGAATGCGCTCAGCACTTCCACGGAGTAGACGGGCTTGCCCTTGTCGATTGCGATTTGCGGCCTGAAATGGAAAGAATCCAGCAGTCCTATCGAAATGAGGCAGAGCAAGATCACTGCGGAAATCATGCCGCTCTTGCTTCGTCCAACGCGCCGCCACGGCAGGGAAAGGTGGGGGCGGCGGGAAGCGAAAGCCGCGAAGGCGAGAATCAGCCCCAGCAGCAAAAAAACCAGTCCGTCTGTCCAGAGAATGACGACCATCACTGCAACCTGATCCTGGGATCGGCCAGGGTGTAGGAGATATCGGTCAGCATCAATCCGATGATGTAGAGCACCGAACCGATGAACACCATGGAACGCACGATGGCGAAATCCTGGGAATTGATCGCATCCAGCGTATAGCTGCCGAGTCCCGGAATGCCGAAAAAGGATTCCATGATCAGGCTGCCCATGAAGAGCGAAGGGATGATCACGACAGCCCCGGTCAGGATAGGAATCAGGCCGTTCCTGAGCACATGATGAAAGAACACCCTGACCTCGGAAATTCCCTTGGCTTTGGCCGTTCTCACGTAATCCCTGCCGACTTCCTCCAGAAAAATGGTTCGATACCACCGCGCCCCGCTGCCGATACCGCTCGCAACCCCGATGACTACCGGAAGGATCACGAATTTCAGCGAGGAAGTCCCCGCCTCGAATCCCGAAATCGGCACCCAGTGCCATAGCTTCGCCACCAGAAACTGTCCGCCTATGATATAAAAGAGGCTGGAAATCGACATCGCTGCAACGCACACTACCACGCCCCAAACGTCCACCAGCGTCGCCCTGAAAAAAGCCATCATCAGCGCAAAGCTGACATTCGCCATCATGCCGATGACAAATACCGGCAGGGCGATCTCGAGGCTGGGGCCGGCGCGGCTTTCGATTTCCTGCGCGATATCTCTTCCGTCGTCGGAGCGTCCGAATTCGAAGCGGAACATGGGCACGGATTTCTCGAAAAATATGGTATCGGTGAAGAATTGGGCGCCCGATTCTTCCGGATTGTAGAACAGCGGCTTGTCGTAGCCGTGCGCGACCTTCCAGTTGTGGATGGCGTCAGGCGTCACCCGCTTGATGCCAAGCTGGATCCTCGCCATGTCGTCAGGCGTGTTGACCACGAAAAAAAGCGCGAAGGTGAGCAGGTTCACGCCGACCAATATCGGCACGGCGTAAAGCAGCCTCCTGATCAGGTAAGCGATCATTTGGCGCGCCCCTCCTCGCGTCTGCGATAGTATTTCAGCGCAGGGACAACGATCAGTCCGATGCCCAGGATGCCGAATGCGAAGGGCCAAAGCACCGGGCCGTTCCATTCTCGGCGCATCCTGTCCCTCAGTTTTGCGTCAATGCGCAGATACTTGACGTTGTTCCTCGCCATCTGGTTGGGTTTGAGGTTGGAAAGCCAGACGTGGTTCAACTGGTAGTCCTTGGGATAGAAGCCCCACATCCAGGGGGAATCCTCTCTGAGAATGGCGACCATCCTGTCTATGATGGCCATTCTCTGCGGTGAGTTTTCCATGTTCTTCATCTTCTCGAACAGCCTGTCGTATTCGGGATTGTCGTAATTGGCCGAATTCTCACCGCCATATTTCACCTTCCCCTGAGGCCCGTACAGCAGAAAAAGGAAATTCTCGGGATCGGGATAATCCGCATTCCATCCCCAGGTGAATATTTGGGCAGAGCCCTTCCTGATTTTTTCCTGGAAACGATTGTAATCGGTCGCCCTGACTTCGAGCTGGATGTTGATTCTGGCAAATTCCTTCCTGTACCAGTCGAAGCGGGTCTTGTCGTCCGCGCCTCTTCCCGTCGAATCGAGATAAAGCACGAGGGGCTTGCCCGTGGCGGCGTCGCGCCCATCAGGATAACCCGCATCGGCCAAAAGCTTTTTCGCCGCAATGATCGATTTTCGCTTCGCTTCGCCGTCAGCCCAGTCGTAAACGACTGGATTGATCCCCTCCCGTCCAGAATGGTAGCCGAAAATCCCGGGAGGCAGGGGCCCCTGTGCGGGAATTCCGCGCCCGTTCGCAAAAATCGAGATATTTTCCTCGAAATCCAGCGCGATCGAAATGGCCTGCCGCAACAGGCGAGCCCGGCGGCCATACCCCCCCACCACGGGATCGAGCATGTTGAAAGCCATGTAGCGTATCGCAGGCGCAACCGAAGTTTTCAATTCTATGCCCTGCTTCGCCATGTCTTTCGATACCTGAGCCTCTCCCTGCACCGACATCATGATCGCCTGGTCGAAATTGTCGGAAGTGATGCCGGAAACATCGTAATAACCCTGCAGAAACTTGTTCCAGTAGGGAATGCTTTCCTTCTCCCGTGAAAAAACCACCTCGTCGATGAAGGGCAGGGTTTTCCCCGCATCCTTCAATACCGATTCATCCCCCGGCATGCCGCTTGAAGGATAAGTTTCGCTGTGGAAATTCGGGTTTCGCATCAACACCATCCTGCTGTTCGGATTGTTCTCGGTCAGCATGTAGGGGCCTGTTCCGACGGGACGCCAGTCGAGCACCAGGTTTTTCCCGGCAAGACCCGGCTGGGAATAGAAGTGGTCGACTTCTGGCGGAACGGGAGCAAAGAACGACATTGCCAGCCAGTAAGCGAACTGGGGATACTTGCCCCTGACCTTGATCGTGTAGGTATAGCGATCCCTGACCTCAACCCCGGACATTTCGCATTTCGACAAATCTGCAGCCGGGTCCTTTTGCAGCCTTTTCGAAAAGTCCCTGAACCCCAGGATGTATTCGCTCATCAGCCCGGCAATCGGCGACTGGATGCGGGGATCGGCAAGACGCTTGATCTCGTAGACGTAATCCGAGGCAACCAGTTCCCTGGTGCCGGTCTTCCTGAAATCGGCAAGATCGTCGATGGATTCGAGTTCTTTGCGGCTCAGATTCTGGTAAAGCGGCCTTCCATTCTCATCGCGGGCGAATGCCGGATGAGGCTGGTAATAGATGCCCGGTTTCAACCTGATTTCATAGAGGCTGTAGGCGATCGATTTGGCATCGGCATCCTGCGGCAAAAGGCGATTCTGCGCGTCATAATACTGCGGATGAGGCACTGCTGCCGCAGTCAGCGGAACGAGGGTATAGGGGCGCTTCAGGTAATGATACTGCAAGGGAGGCTCATAGATCTGGGCATTGATCGATGCCTCGTCCTCGCTGTAGGATCTCGCCGGATCGAGATGCCTGGGCCGCTCGGTGAAGGCGAGATAGAGGATCGATTTTCCCCTGTCGGATGCCGGATAGGGATCGTTCCAGGTGCTGCCGCAGCCCGCGATGCAGAGTATGGGAATAATGACGAGCCAGATTCGCATAGCGCACAGTTTAGCCCATTCGATAGTCCCACCACCACCCATGCTATAATTCGCCGATCCATCAAACAGGGAGAAAACATGGGATTTCTAGAAGGCAAGCGCATCCTGATCACCGGACTTCTGAGCAATCGCTCGATCGCGTACGGCATCGCAAAATCCTGCAAGGAGCAGGGCGCGGAGCTCGCATTCACCTATCAGAACGAAAGGGTCATGGAACGCGTCCAGAAGCTTGCGAGTGAATTCGAGAGCCAGCTTGTCCTTCCCTGCGACGTGTCGAGCGATGCGGAAATCGCCACCCTTTTTTCGGAACTGGGCAGACGCTGGCCAAAATTCGACGGCTTGGTCCATTCCGTCGCTTTTGCGCCCAAGGAAGCGCTTTCGGGCGACTTCCTGGAAGGGCTGTCCAAGGAAGCTTTCAGGATCGCGCATGATGTCAGCTCCTACAGCTTCGCCGCGCTTGCAAAAGCCGCGCTGCCCCTGCTCACGGAAAATGCCGCGCTGCTGACCCTTTCCTACCTTGGCGCAGAAAAAACGGTGCCCAATTACAACATGATGGGACTGGCCAAGGCGAGCCTGGAAGCGAACGTGCGCTATCTCGCCCAAAGTCTGGGCGGGAAGGGAATCCGGGTCAATGCGGTTTCAGCAGGTCCGATCAGGACGCTGGCGGCCAGCGGGATCGAGGGATTCGGGAAGATTCTGGATTTCGTCGAGCAGAATGCGCCCTTGCGGCGCAACGTCACCATCGAAGAAGTCGGAAACGCATCGGCTTTCCTGCTCAGCAATCTCGCCTCGGGGATCACCGGCGAAATCACCTACGTAGACGCCGGCTTCAACACCACCATCGGCGGAATGGGCTAAGGAAGCTCTGAACAAGTCGCGCATGGGCCGTGTTGCCAGGAAATCGAAATGATCGCGCGAAGCACGACGCAGGTTGTAGCTGTGTCTACAATGCCAAGGAGCGCGACAAAGCGAGCGCTCGATTTTCACGCAACCCTTGAGGGACGCGGTTTTGCGGGCGATCCTCCTTGTCGCTCGGCTTACGAAGGGAATGACCATTCGTTACGCCTTGCTTCGTGAGTCTCATCCCACAAAACCAACCGTCGCAGCCACGCGGGACTTGTTCAGGGCTTCCCTAATATCCTATTCCGCCGGTTTCGCGGAAATGAGCTGGCGATTTACCGATATCTTGGCGCGGGACTTCAGCCCCATGTAATAATCGGACAGTTCTTCCTGGGAAAGCGCCCGGTTCATCTGGCCTGCCACAGCCGTGAGCTGGGGCTTGGAAGGCTCGGGCGCATCGACCAGCCTGGATATTTTCACTATGCTGTAGCCTTGGGCGCTTGCCACCCCGACATAGACCGGCAGTTTCGTGACATCGGCCTTGAAAACTGCGGCCATGACATCCCCATTCAAGCCCTGGGAATCACGACGACTCACGTCGACCTCCGTCTGCCAGGCAATGCCTGCGTCCTTTCCGGACTGCAATTGCGCCAGCTTCGCCTTCCCCTGCTGCAAAGCCATATCGCTCGCCTTCTGCTGGATCAGCTTGTTCCTGATGTCGGCGCTGACGTCGCCAAGCGGACGCGTAAAGGCTGGCTTCATGTCGACCACCCGGGCTGAAACCAGAACATTCGGGGAAACCTCGATCGCCTCGGTGTTCCTCTTTTTCTTCATGGCATCATCCGAGAAAATCTCCTGGAGCAATTTCTTGTTCACAGGGAAAGTTGCATTTGCGCCCGACTCGTCCATCCATCCGCTCGTCTGAATAGGGAGCTTGAAGGCATCCGATGCTGCCTTGAGGCTAGCGCTCTGCTCGTAAACCATATTGCTGAAGTTGTCTGCGCTTTCGCTGAATTTCTTGCCGGCCTCCTGTTTCCTGACTTCCTGAATTATCTCGTCGCGAGCCTCTGAAAAAGACCGGGTCTTTCCAGGCTTGACCGCATCGAGCTTGATGATGTGGAAACCGAAATCGGAGCGAACAGGATCGCTGATCTCGCCAGGTTTCATCGAAAATACTGCATCGTCGAAAGGCTTGACCATCATGCCGCGCTTGAAGAATCCGAGATCGCCCCCGTTCGAGGCGGAACCCGGGTCCTGGGAATACTGCTTGGCAAGCTCGGCAAACTTGCCTGGCGATTGCTTCAGCTCCGCCAGAATTTTTTCGGCTTTCGCCTTCGCTGCTTCGACCTGGGCTTCCGGCGCATCCTTGGCAACCGTGATCAGGATATGGCTGGCCTCGCGCTCCTCGGGAACCGTGAATTCGGCTGAGTGCGCATCGTAATACAGCTTCGCCTCGGCCTCGCCCACCTGCATCTGGGGCTGTAGCGCATCGGGGGAGAACACCAGATAATCGACTTTGACCTGTTCGGGCACCTTGAATTCATCGAGGTGACTCTGGTAATACTTTTCAATTTCGCCCGGATCGACCTTCTGATTCGCCAGATATTGATTCGGCGTAAAAATCGCCTGACTCACCACGCGCTGCTGGTTGATGATTTTCAGGAACTGCGTCGCCGACACATTGGAGACGAAGCCGTTCTCGGCCACGACTCCGAGCAATTGCTGGCGCGCAAGATCCTGCCGGACTTCCGACTCGAAGCGCACCGGGGTCAAGCCCTGACTGCGCAAAAGCGCCTCATATCTTTCGTTGGAGAAAACACCGTCCTTCTGGAACGCGGGAACCGCCTGGATCGCAGCCACCAGCTGGGCATCGGTGACAGCGATCCCGGCCCGATCCGCTTCGCTCAGAAACAGCTTTTGCTGGACCATGCGTTCGAGCACGGCGAGCTTGAAGCCGGGACTGTCGAACAGCGCCGGGTCGGCGTTCTTTCCGAGAGATTCCCTCAATCTTTCCTGCTGCTGCTTGAGCGCATTGTCGAATTCTGTCGCACCGATATTTTGCCCGTTCACGCTGGCGACATTGTTCGCCCCCCCGTTTCGATAGGACTGGATGCCCCAGAACATGAATGTCAGAATTACGAGCCCAAGAATGATTTGGACAACTTTCTTGTTTCTATCGACGAAATCGAACATGAAGCTTCACTTTCAGGATGGGATTCCAAGAGACGAACCGTATGGAGGCTGGATTATACCGCAAAAACCCTCGACATGAGCCAACTGAGCATAAACACTGCGACGCGCGAGTGACAAACAAGTGGGCCGACCATCCTGAAAGCATCTGCAGCTAAACAGTGCTTCAATATGCCTGCTTGCCGACGAACCCCCTGAACAGGGTCATGACTATGATCCTGATGTCCAGCCAGAGCGACCAGTTCTGGATGTAATAGAGGTCGTGATCGACCCGTGCCTTCATTTTCTCGACCGTATCGGTCTCGCCCCGCCAGCCGTTGATCTGGGCCCACCCGGTGATTCCGGGTTTCACCTTGTGCCGCAGCATGTAGCCGTGAATCAGTCTCCTGTACTGTTCGTTGTGGGAAACCGCATGAGGCCTCGGCCCTACCAGCGACATGTGCCCCTGAAGCACATTGATGAACTGCGGCAGTTCGTCGAGCGAGGTCCGCCTCAGGAAAGCGCCGAACCGGGTAACACGGGGATCGCCTTTTTTCGCCTGGGGAATGCCCTGACCGTCTTCGCACACCCGCATACTCCTGAATTTCCAGACTTCAACCACACGGCCATTGAGGCCGTAGCGGTGCTGCTTGAACAATACGCATCCCGGGGAGGAAAGCTTGACGCCTATCGCGATCAGAACCATCGGGATAGCAATCAGGATCAGTATCAGGGATCCAAGCACGATATCTTCCAGTCGCTTCAGCCAGCCGTCCACGCCATAGAAGGGGCTCTCGAAGATGCTGACCATCGGGATGCCGCCCACATTGATCCAGCGTGCATTCATCAGATCGAAAATGAACGAATCGGGCATGATATAAACGGAGGCGGTAGTGTCGGAAAGGGCGTCCACGATCCTGATTATCCTGTTTTCCGCTCTCATCGGCAGCGCACTATAGACATAATCGATTCTTCCTTCACCCGCCTCTCTCACCAGATCTTCTATCCGGCCCGATATCTCGGCGCGACCTGCCCTGGATTCCTGCCTGTCGTCGTAGATGCCGATCAGCTTGAGTCCCATCCATTCCGATTCGTTAACCCAGGCCGCCAATTTCTGCGCATTCTTGCCGGATCCCACGATCGCCAGGGTTCGCAGATTCCATCCCCTGCTTCGCATTTCCCGCAAAAGAGACTGTACGGTTATCCTCTGCAATATCAGCAGGGCCGGGGTCATGGTGAACCAGGCAACAACGACGAAACGGGAATAGCTGCCGGAAGCCTTGGCCAAAAAGGCCAAGGCCACGAGAAGGATTGCCACGACAACCCATGCCTGAAAAACGCGGGCCGAAATCTCTTTCAGTGGAGCTAGACGCCAGGAACCGTATATCGATCCGGTTTCGCCAAGAAAAAGGAAACCAGCCGCCGCGACGAGAGCAGCCAATTGGTAGATTCGACCATAGTCCACCTCGAAGATCAGGCATGAAAGCCACATTGCGGCCCCTATGATGAGTCCGTCCAGCACCCTGTTCAGCACCGAGAGCTTGCTGGATTGGGAACGGATCATCCCGCCAGAGAAATGAGCCTCCTGCACTTCCCTAAGCCCCGCAGTCAGGTTGACGGACGGATGGAATGAATGTCGGGATCATGTTTCCTCGCCTATGGGTTTCCTTCTTTATAGGGGACGCATGGCGATTCCGCCACTTCCCGTTACGTTCCGGCCACCATCGAACGAAGTTCGATATTGAGGCCGGACAGCACGGCATCTCTGCTCAAATTGCCCAGAGCGTAACGCCTCGCTTCTTCTCCGAGCGCGCTTCTCAATGGAGCATCGCCGGACAGTTCTAAAATAGCAGCAGCCAGCCACCTGGCATTTCCAGGCTCGACAAGCTTGCCGCTTTTCTCCAGAACCTGCGCGATTTCCGTTCCCGCTCTTGCAGTGGCCACGACAGGCCTGCCGCTCGCGAGCATACCAGTAAGTTTCGAGGGCATCACGAGATCCGCCGCATCGGCGCGCTGCGGCAGCAGATGAATGTCGGCGAGATTCAGCAGATCGTTGAGCTTATCTGCAGGCAGAAGCGAAAGCCAGACGATATTCGTCAGATCATTGGCCGATTCGTAAAGACGTTCTCTTGCCGTACCATTGCCGCAAAGCACGAATCTGATCGATTGCTCTTCCTTCAGCAGGCGTGCGGCTTCGATCAGAATTTCCAGCCCCTGCTTCTCCCCCA
>Ga0315298_1007352_pt1 | contig 14548 bp, 10 predicted proteins | sample WHS_1_MG_FD_203077 | JGI IMG/M metagenome (GOLD analysis project Ga0315298, IMG submission 203077) | Extremophilic microbial mat communities from Washburn Hot Springs, YNP, Wyoming, USA - WHS_1_MG | ecosystem: Environmental > Aquatic > Thermal springs > Hot (42-90C) | place: USA: Wyoming... | reverse complement strand
ACCCAGTCGGGTAAGGTTCTGGACCGCAGCATAACTGATTTCCTGACGTACGCCAGGAACGGGAACCGTATGGAACTGCGCGTCAAAGGCCTCCGGCGACCAGTTCAGCAGGGCGAGATTTTTTACGCCGCCATGGAGTACGCCGCTGATGTAGCCGAAGTGAAAAGCGTCGGTCAGAGGCTTCAGTCGCACCCCGGAAATCTCGATGTTGGCGCGCAACAGGGGCAAAACACCAAAGAAATTCTCAACGTGCAGGTCATTCACTCGCACTGTACCGCCAAATACCTGGGCGGAAAGTGCGCCGCTGGTGCTGAGGTCCCCCGCATGATACTGCAGTTCCGGTATGGTCGCCGACACCGTTCCGGTAAACGGCGGCCAGTGCATGATCCTGGTCAGCTGGGCCATGCTAGCCCCCTGCAGGTCGCCGCTCATGCTGAAACCCGATCGGGGCCCCGTCCAACGCGCCGCCAGTTGCCGGAAATGCAGCTCGCCCCCCAACATGGTCAGGGTAAAGGGCTGCTGCAGATGGAAGCCCTGGGGATTGACCACCAGATCCGCATGCAGCGGACCCACAGGGATACGATAGAGCGCCGCCGACTGCCAGCGGAGTGTGGCAGCGGAAATTTTACCGGTACGACTCCACGCGCCCCGGCTATTCACGCCGGTCACCGCAAGAAGCCTGTTCGGGCTGGAAACGGCCGCATTGCGCAGATCCCATCGCAGAGCGTTCAGCCCTCCTTCTCCCGCCACGGAAAACCGCACCTGCCCCGAGGCCTGCAACCCAGCCGCCAGGCCTCCGGGAAGGGCCAGCGGTTTGATCCAGTTCGCATACAGGGGCGCCATGGCCACATTCATATCCCGGATCTGCCAGCGCAGCACTCCGCTCTGGGTCGGCCAGTACAGTGCAAAACCGCCCTGCCCGAGGCCGGGCCAACGGACGCTTCCCTCGTCCAGTTGCCAAGCCCTGGACGTCTGTTTCCAGCGGGCTTTTACCTGCACCGGTTCTGCGGGGGCCGTCCAGTACCACGGACTCCAGAGAACGCCCCCTGCGGTCCAGCGCAGCCGGGCGCTGCCATGCCACCGCCCGCTGTAGACACCCGCCCCCTGGAGCTGCAATGCGACACCCTGGGCGCCCTGCAAACCGTCCGGGCTGCTGAACTGGAGCTGGCTGCCCTGCAGTTCAAAGGCCATCTGACGGGCCTGTGCCCAGCTTGCACCCTGCGCCCGGACTTGCCACCGGGCCTGCCCCGAAGTCTGCCAGGAGGCGGGCAGCAGGGTGAAGGCGCGCACCAGACCGCCAACCGGCAGGCTGCCCGCACCCGTCAGATGCCACTGTCCGGCGGCGGTACTTTGCACCTGCACCCGGGCGCTGCCGAATTGCGCACCACGCACTGCCAGCACGGCCTGCCCGCTGCCGCCCACCTGCCGCAACCGTACTTGCCCGTCGCCATGCAGTGCGCCCCACGGGCTGCCGTCCACCACCAGATGGCCCTGAGGACACGCCCAACCCTGCGTCGTCCGGAGCCCGCATTGCCATCGGGCACGCCGCCAGAGCTTGCGTCTGCCCGTCTGCACGACACCCACCGCCAGACGCAACTGGTCGCCCTGCGCCGATGTGGCCAGCGTCACACGCGGGTGCCGCACCGTCCAGCCTGCTCCGCTGACGTCCGCGGCGCTGATTTCCAGAACCTGCGCCCCGGCAGCGCCGCTGACCACGAGCCCCAGGTACGGCAACAGCAGCCACCGGACGATTCTCGGCAACACCCTGCTGCGCCCGTGCATCATCCGTCAGGCCGGGAAAACGCCCGTAGAGAGGTAGCGGTCACCCCGGTCGCAGATGATGACGACGATCACACCAACCTCCAGATGCTGCGCCACCCGTATCGCCGCCGCCAGCGCTCCGCCCGACGAGATGCCTGCGAGCACTCCTTCTTCCCGCGCCAGGCGCCGGGTCATCTCCTCAGCTTCTTCCTGACTCACATCGACAATCCGGTCAACGGACTCGGGATGGTAGATGCGCGGCAGATAGGCTTGCGGCCAACGGCGGATACCAGGAATTTTGGCCCCTTCCGTCGGCTGTACGCCGATGATCTGGATACCCGGCGAGACTTCCCGCAAATAGCGGGAGGTACCCATGATGGTCCCCGTCGTCCCCATGGATGAGACGAAATGGGTCACGGCGCCGCGGGTGTCGCGCCAGATCTCCGGCCCGGTACTGAGATAATGCGCCTCGGGGTTATCGGGGTTGGAAAACTGATCGAGCATGAAGCCCTCTCCCGCAGCCACCATCTGGTGCGCGAGATCGATGGAACCCTCAATACCCCGAGCCGCGGGGGTGAGAATCACCTCCGCACCGTAGGCACGCATCACCTGGCGCCTTTCGACGCTCATATTGTCCGGCATGATCAGCGTCATGGACAATCCGCGTACCGATGCCGCCATGGCCAGGGCGATACCCGTATTGCCGCTGGTCGGTTCGATCAGACGGGTAGCGGGGGTGATGGTGCCCCGCTCCAGCGCCCGACGAATCATGTTCACGGCGGGACGATCCTTGACCGAACCGGCGGGATTGTTCCCCTCCATCTTCCCGAAAATCCGCACCCCCGCATGGGGCGACAAGCGCCGCAACTCACACAGGGGGGTATTGCCCACCCAGTTCTCCAGACCACCCATCTCTGCCTCCTTCAGGGCAATATCCAATAAGCAGCATCATAGACCCAAGCTGCAAAGTGGGGCTATCCTTTGCGGAAGATCGGGAACCCACGGGAGCACATCCGCATGGAAACAGCTCGGCACCGCAATACCTGGCATATTCATCCCGATCCCGAAGCGCTCGCCCGGCGACTCGCGGCGGCTGTCGCCCGTATGGCCCGGGAGGCCATCACCGCCCGCGGCGCCTTCCATCTGGTGGTCGCCGGTGGCACCACCCCCCGCGCGGCTTACGCCCTGCTTCCGCAACTGGGCAGGGACTGGCAGTGCTGGCACCTCTATCATGGGGATGAGCGCTGTCTGCCGCCCCAGGACCCGGATCGCAACAGCCTGATGCTGGACACGGTCTGGCTGTCCCGGGTGCCCATCCCGGCGCGACAGATTCATCACATCCCGGCCGAGCGAGGTGCCGATGTGGCCGCCCGCGACTACGCTGCGGTTCTTCCGCCCCATGCCTTCGACCTGGTCCTGCTGGGAGTAGGGGAGGACGGCCATACGGCCAGCCTGTTCCCCGGCCACGACTGGGGCATGGAAAAGAACGGCCCCGCCACGATCGCCATCCACGACGCCGCCAAGGCGCCACCCCAAAGGGTGAGCCTGAGCGGCTGGCGCTTACAATACACGCGGGAAATGTTCTTTATGGCTGCCGGCGGCGGCAAACGGTCGGCACTCACGGCCTGGCGGCGGGGCGAGCCCATTCCCGCCGCCACGGTAGGCCCAGCAGCGGATGTCTGGCTGGACAATGCAGCCTGGCCGGAAGTAGTGCCCGGGACCATCTGACCCATGCCCCATGGCACCATCCTTCCTCACCTGGCCCCTATGCCCCCGCGAATCCTGATTTCGCAGGCACCTCAGGCGGTGTTCAGGCTTTCACCGCCCCATTCTGCCCGCCCGACTGTTTGACCATGGAGAGCGCCGTACCCACCAGTGCACCGATATTGCCCAGATCCGCCGGGATCACCAGACTGGTACCCGCCTTGGCGAGGTTGCCCCATTTTTCGATATAGTCCTTGGCCAACTGCATCTGTAGGGCCTCGATACCGCCCGGGGCTTGCGCAGCATCGCCGATGACCCGGATGGCGGCCGCGGTGGCTTCTGCCACCAACTGGATGGCCGCAGCCTCACCCTGAGCGCGAAGCACTTCCGCCTGTTTGCGGCCATCGGCGACATTGATGTCCTGCTGCCGTTGCCCCTCGGAGGTGTTGATCTGTTGCTGCCGTTGCCCTTCGGACTTGGCGATCAGTGCCCGTTTTTCCCGCTCGGCCGTGATCTGCAACTCCATGGCGCGGATGATCTCCTGAGGCGGGGTAATGTCCTTGATCTCATAGCGCAACACCTTGACGCCCCAGTTGATCGCCGCCTCATCCACCGATGCCGCGACAGCAGTATTCAGCAACTGCCGGGACGAGAGCGCCGCATCTAGATGCAGCTTGCCGATCTCTGAACGCATGGTGGTCTGCGCCAGCTGTATCACCGATGTAAAGGGGTTGCTGGAGCCGTAGGCCGCCTTTACCGAATCCGTAATCTGCAGATAGAGCACGCCGTCCACGGTCATCGTGGTATTGTCCAGGGAAATACACACCTGCGCCGGCACCTCCATGGGCACCTCGCGCATATCGAAACGGAAAGCGATGCGGTCCAGAAAAGGGATGATAAAATTCAGCCCCGGCTCCAGCACCGTATGATATTTACCAAGGCGCTCCACCACCCAGGCGCGCTGTTGAGGCACGACCCGAATGGTGGTTCGCAGGAGGAAGAAAGCCGCAACGACAACGATCAGGACGACGATGAGGGAGGACATAGCGGCTCCTTGCCGGAATTTTGCTGGGGTAGCACTCCTAAATGTAGCAGATTGTCGGTCTTGGCGATGATAATGGCCCGGTCCCCCGGATGGGGGGGCGGACCATCGTCGACGACCGCCAGCCACTCGGCACCGCGATAACGCACACTGTATTGCTGATTGCTGTCCGGTCCGCTGACGACATCCACCCCCTGCCCCAGATCGAAATCACCGAGATCTCCGCTTTTGCCCGCCAGGCGACGCCGCAGCCACACTCCGGCGGGCAGCAGAACCAGGCAGAACCCGAGAAAAATCCAGTGCAGCACCGCACCCGGCAGGAGCAGCCCGGTGATCGCGGTAAACAGCGCCGCCAGCGCTACCGCCGCCAGGTAGAACGTGCCCGTAAAAAGCTCCGCCAGCCCGGCGCCAAACGCAATGACGATATAAATTATCAACATCGCCACCCCCTGGGTTCAGCCTACCCCGGTAAGCTGTAAATAAATCGCGCCCAGGGGCGGCAGGACCAGTTCCAGCGAATGGGACAGACCCATCCACGACTGGTCCTGGGCCTGCTGCGGCAGATTGCCCACATTGCTGCCGTGATAGGCGCCCGCGTCGCTGTTGAATATCTCCCGGTACCGACCCGCAGCCGGCACCCCCAGACGATAATTGCGCCGAGGCACCGGCGTGAAATTGAACACCGCCAGCACGAAACCGCCGTCCCGGTCCGAGCGCAGAAAACTCAACACCGACTGATCGGCGTCATGGCAATCCACCCAGGAGAAGCCCTCGCCCTGAAAATCCTGCACATGCAAGGCCGGAACATCCCGGTAGAGATGGGCCAGATCCCGGCTCAACCGCTGAATACCCTGATGCCAGTCCCAATGCAGCAGGTCCCAGTCCAGGGCCTGCCCGCAATCCCACTCCCGTCCCTGGCCGAACTCGTTGCCCATAAAATTCAGTTTTTTACCGGGATGCGCAAACTGGTAGCTGAAGAGCAAACGCAGGTTGGCAAAACGCTGCCAGGCATCCCCCGGCATTTTGTCCAGCAGTGAACGCTTGCCATGCACCACTTCGTCATGGGACAAGGGCAGCACGAAATTTTCCGAATAAGCGTAGAGCTGGCTGAAGGTCAGGTCGTTCTGGTGAAAGCGCCGGTAGACCGGGTCCTGCTCCAGGTAGGCCAGGGTATCGTTCATCCAGCCCATATTCCACTTCATGGAAAAACCCAGGCCGCCCACATAGGTGGGGCGGGAGACCATCGGCCAGGACGTGGATTCTTCGGCAATGGTGAGGATGCCCGGATGACGCTCATTGAGGACCACATTCATCTCGCGCAGGAAATCGATGGCCTCGAGATTTTCCCGGCCACCGTACCGATTGGGAATCCACTCGCCCTCCTGGCGCGAATAATCGCGGTAGAGCAGGGACGCCACCGCATCCACGCGCAACCCGTCGATATGGAAACTATCCGCCCAGTAGCAGGCGTTGGCCAGCAGAAAACCACGCACCTCGTTGCGTCCGAAGTTGAAAATATAAGTGCCCCAGTCGCTGTGCTCGCCCTCGCGCGGGTCGGCATGTTCATACAACGGAGTACCATCGAAGCGCGCCAGCCCCCAGTCATCCCGGGGGAAATGCCCCGGCACCCAGTCCAGGAGCACGCCGATGCCCGCCTGATGAAACTGATCCACAAAGGCGCGGAAGCCGTCGGGCGTACCGAAGCGGCTGGTGGGCGCAAAATAGCCGCTCACCTGATAGCCCCAGGATTCGTCCAGCGGGTGCTCCATCACCGGCATCAGTTCGATGTGGGTATAGCCCATGTCCTTGCAGTAGGGCACCAGGCTCTCCGCCAGCGCGGCGTAACTGAGGAAATGGCCCGCCGCATCACGCTGCCAGGAACCGAGATGCACTTCGTAGATGTTCATGGGAGCGTGCTGCCAGTCCTGACCGGCCCGAGCCGCCATCCAGTCCTGATCCGCCCAGACATGGTCATTTTCCACCACGCGTGCCGCCGTACTCGGTCTGAGCTCAAAGGCATGGGCGTAGGGGTCGGTCTTGACAAATACCGCCCCGGAATCGCGGTGACGGATCTCGAATTTGTAGATTTCGCCAACGGCGAGGTCCGGGATGAACAGTTCCCAGATGCCGCTCTGGCCACGCGCGCGCATGGGGTGGGCGCGGCCGTCCCAATCATTGAAATCACCGACGACACTGACCCGTTCTGCATTGGGCGCCCATACGGCGAACAACACCCCATCCACTCCCTCGTGATGGCGACGGTGCGCACCGAGGTGACGATAGGCTTCATAGAGGTGCCCCTCGCCGAAGAGGTAGACCTCCAGATTCCCCAGCACCGGGCCGAAGACATAAGGGTCATGGCGTTCGTGGAATCCGTGCCGGTCCTCCCAGCGCAGGCGGTAAGGCACCGGTATGACCTCGCCCTGATGGGTGAAAATGCCGGCGGGATGGCTCTGTTCCATGACCACCCATCCCGCTGGCGTCTGTATCTCCACGCCGAAGGCTCCGGGCAGAAAGGCCCGCTGCGCGCTACGCCCATCCACCGTATGCTGGCCCAGCCAGGCGAAGGGGTCGTGATGACGCGCCTCACGGATGGCCAAACCGTCTTCACTGTCGCCGGATGGATCGCTCACCGTACTGCCACGCTTTTGCATTGCCGTCACCGCACCCTCCTCTACCCGCCATCCGGGGTGGAACCATTCCTGCTTCGTCGTCATGCCAACACCTTCTGAGCATAACACATCCGCAGAGCAGCGCCGCTCCACCCGGCGCACGGCCTTTTCATGCACAGGCCCTTGCCGCCAGCGGACAAGTTCAGTACCTTAAAAGCCAGCGCGCCGGCAATCTCACCTATACTCCAGGTAAGGTCGTATCCGTGCCCGAAAAGGAGATGGTCATGTCGGAAGAAGGCAGTCTCGGAGTAACCAACTCACCCCGCTTCGTCAGCAACCTCACCAAAAATACCCTGGCCCTGGTGCTCGCCGGGGGGCGAGGCAGCCGCCTCGGTCCGCTGACCGACTGGCGCGCCAAGCCCGCCGTTCCCTTCGGCGGCAAGTTCCGCATCATCGACTTCTGCCTCTCCAACTGTCTCAACTCCGGGATTCGTCGCATCGGTATCCTCACCCAGTACAAATCGCACAGTCTCATCCGCCATATCCAGCTTGGCTGGGGTTTTCTCCGCGGCGAGTTCAGTGAGTTCACCGAGATCCTTCCCGCCCAGCAGCGCATGAATACCGGCTGGTACAAAGGCACCGCCGACGCCATCTTCCAGAACATCGACATCCTCCGTGCCCACCGCCCGCGTTTTGTGATCATCCTGGCGGGTGATCATATTTATAAGATGGATTATGGACAGATGCTTGCCGAGCACGTCCAAAGCCAGGCCGACATGAGTGTCGCCTGCATCGAGGTGCCGCTGGAAGAAGCCAGGTCCTTCGGCGTGATGTCCGTCAACAGCGAGGATCGCATCACCGCCTTTACCGAAAAGCCTCAAGATCCGGTCCCTACCCCCGGCAATCCCGATCGCGCCCTGGCGAGCATGGGTATCTACGTATTCAACACCGACTTCCTCTATGAACAACTCATTCGCGATTCCGACAGCCCCGATTCCACCCACGACTTCGGCAACGACCTCATCCCTTATATGGTGTCGCGCTACCGGGTGATCGCGCATCGCTTCCGCAATAGCTGCATTGCCAGTTCCGAGGGGACCAACAGCCGCTGTTACTGGCGGGACGTAGGCACGGTGGATGCCTACTGGGCCGCCAATATCGACCTCGTACACGTCACCCCCGATCTCGACCTCTATGATAGCCGCTGGCCAGTCTGGACCTATCAGGAACAACTGCCGCCAGCCAAATTCGTATTTGACGACGAAGGCCGACGGGGCATGGCGCTGGACAGTATCGTCTCGGGCGGATGCATCATCAGCGGCGCCACCGTCCGCCGCTCCCTGCTCTTCTCCAACGTGCGGGTCAATGACGGTCATACCCTGATCGAAGACTCGGTCATCCTGCCCAACGTGCGCATGGGCGAAGGTGCCCGGCTGCGCAAGGTGGTAGTGGACAAGGGTACGATCATCCCGAACGGACTGGTGGTCGGCGAAGACCCGGCCGAAGACGCCCGCCGTTTCTATCGCACGCCCAACGGGGTGACCCTGATCACCCCGGAACTGCTGGGCCAGCAACTGCATTTCGTGAGGTAATCCCCATGCCCCCGGCGCGTGCGCTTCATGTCATTTTCTGCTGGCACATGCACCAGCCCGATTACCGCGATGCCGACGGCTTCTACGCCCTGCCGTGGACCTACCTGCATGCCTGCAAGGACTACGCGGATATGGTGGCACATTATGAGGAGAACCCCCTCGCCCGGGGCGTGTTCAACTTCGTGCCGATATTGGTCGAGCAACTGGAGGACTATACCGCGCAGTTCCGGAGCGGGCAGTTTCGCGATCCGCTGCTGATCGCACTAGCCACGGGAGACCTCAAGACGCTGCCCAACGAACAGCGGCATTTCCTTCTGGAGCAATGTTTTCGCCTCGACCACGAGCACATGCTCACCCCCTTCCCGCCCTATCGTCGCCTGTATGAGATTTACCAGCTCATGCTGGAGGACGTTAAGGAGATGGCGGATTACCTCTCGGTACAATACATGGCGGACCTTCTGGTCTGGTATCACCTGGCCTGGACCGGGGAAACCGTGCGCCGCGGCAGCCCCTTTCTCCAGTCACTGTTCGCCAAAGGCCATGCTTTCAGCCAGGAAGACCGCCGGCAACTGGTGGCATTTCTCGGCGAACTCATCGCCGGCCTGATTCCCCGCTATCGCGCCTTGGCGGAAGCGGGACGTATCGAAATTTCCACCACTCCCTACTACCATCCCATCGGCCCCCTGCTGCTCGACTTTGCGGCAGCGCATGAGGCGGTGGCGGACGCGCCGCTGCCGGACTGTCCGGCCTACCCCGGCGGCGCCGAGCGTGCCCGCTGGCACATCGACCGCGCGCAGAATAGCCATCCCCGGCATTTCGGGGTACCGGCGCAGGGCATGTGGCCCGCGGAAGGAGGGGTCTCTACCGCCTTTGTCGAAATGATGGGCAGCGCCGGCGTGCGCTGGACGGCCTCCGGTGAAGGCATATTGACCCACAGCCTGCTGCTCGGCAACGACGACAACGGACCCCGCGGCCGGGCGGAATACCTGTACCGCCCCTACCAACTGCAGGGGCAGGGCCCCGTGCTCTTCTTCCGTGACGATGCCCTCTCCGACACCATCGGCTTCGATTACAAAACCTGGTTCGGCCACGATGCAGTCACGGACTTCATCCACAAACTGGAGGCGATCTGGCGGCAGACGGAGCATGAGGAAAACCCCGTTGTCAGCATCATTCTGGATGGCGAGAACGCCTGGGAATACTATCCCTACAATGGCTATTACTTTCTCTCCGAGCTTTATAAATCCCTGGCCAATCACCCCCACATCCAGATGTGCACCTTCAGCGACTTCGTCAGCCACCATCCCGATGGTATCCAGAGCATACCCCATCTGGCCGCGGGGAGCTGGGTCTACGGCAGCTTCAGCACCTGGATCGGCGAGGCTGCCAAAAACCGCGCATGGGACCTGCTCTGCGCCGCCAAACAGGATGTGGATCAGCATATCGGGCAATTTCCTGCGGAGCAGCAGGCTCGCATCCTCGAACAGCTTGGCCGCTGTGAGGGCTCCGACTGGTTCTGGTGGCTGGGTGATTACAATCCCTCGGACTCGGTTCGCGATTTCGATCATCTGTACCGCCTCAACCTCCGCAAGCTCTACACCCTGATGCAAATCCCCGCCCCCGACAACCTCAGCAAGCTCATCAGCCACGGCGGCGGCGCGGCGGAGGCCGGTGGTACCATGCGCCGTACTCACACCAAGGACCCCGAATGATCCACAGCACCCCGCTCCTCCTGGGCGTCCATGCCCACCAGCCGGTCGGCAACTTCCCCCACGTCATCGACGATGCCGTGGTCCGCTGTTATCACCCGTTTTTAGAGACGATGCACCGCTTTCCCGACTTTCCCTTCGCCATCCACATCAGCGGCTGGCTGCTCTCCTATCTGCTTGACCGGCACCCCCGAACCATCGTCCTGTTGCAGGAGATGGTAAGCCGTCAGCAGGCGGAACTGGTGGGGGCCGGCGATACGGAACCGGTGCTCGCCGCCATCCCCCACCTGGACCGCGTCGCGCAACTGGAGGCCATGGCCGGGCGTCTGGAGAAACACTTCGGGCAGCGTCCTGCCGGGGCCTGGCTCACGGAACGGGTCTGGGACCCCAGCGTCGTGCCGGCACTCCACGAAGCCGGAGTGAAATATGTCATGGTGGACGACTACCACTTCCTCTGCGCGGGCGCAGCAAGAGAGCAACTCGGTGGTTTCCACCGCACCGAGGAGAACGGCCAGTGTATCGACGTCTTTCCGATTTCCGAAGATCTGCGTTATCGCCTGCCCTTTTCCGAAGCGGCCACCACCGTTGCCCACATAGAGGGCATCTCTGAACAGCATCCGGACAGCGCCGGCATTTACTTCGACGATATCGAAAAGTTTGGCCTCTGGCCCGAAACCTATAGCTGGGTCTATGAGAAGGGCTGGCTGGAACAGTTTCTGCGCGGCGTCCTCGATTCGCCCCATATCCAGCCCATGCACTACCGGGATTATCTCGCAGGAAACCGGCCCCGGGGTGTCATCTACCTGCCGACGGTGTCCTACAGCGAGATGAACGAATGGACGCTGGCTCCCAAGGCGGCCCGCTGCTATGCGGCCTTCCTGGAGCAGGAAAAAACGGCGGGCCGGCTCGAAAACCGCAAGGCATTCATCCGCGGGGGCATCTGGAAGAACTTTCTGACCCGCTATCCGGAATCCAACTGGATGCATAAACGCATGCTGCAGCTATCTCGGCGCTTCCATGCCCTGCCTGGGCGCCAGCAGAGCAAAGCCCTGCGCGCAGACCTCCACGAAGCCCAGGCCAATGATGCCTACTGGCATGGCCTGTTTGGCGGTATCTACCTCCCGCATCTGCGCCGTGCGGTGTTTAACGCCATCGTGCGCCTGGAGGCTGGACTCGATCGGCTCCAGCCCCGTCCGGAACTGGAGCGCATGGATCTGGATATGGATGGCAGCGATGAACTGCTCTATCACAATCACGCCCTGCAGATCATCATCCGCCCCGAATCCGGCGCCGCCGTCACCGAGTGGGATTGCTACGGGTTGCAGCATAATCTGGGAGATACCCTTGCCCGCCGCGATGAAGCCTACTACGACAAGATCCGCCACGGCGCCGTCAGCCCGGAACACACTGGCGAAGGCATCACTTCCGCCCATGACCGTATCGCCTTCAAGGCAGAAATCGGTCCGGACGATCTGACTCCGGATGCCTCTCCCTGCCACAGCTTTCAGGATTGGCTCGATGACGATGCCGTCAGCTACGGTGAGCACTCCCTGCAACAATCGCCCCATTTTTCCGGAGGGGTCGCCGATGCCTGGGCGGTCAGCAAACGTTATACCCTGACAGACAACCGCCTCACTGTAAATTATCGCGTCGAGTCGGCCCGCAAGGGCGTGGAATCCCATTGTTTCAGCACCCGGCTCTTTCTGGCGATGCCCAGTTGTGACGGCCCGGCGGGGCAGCTCTTTGCCAATGGCCGTTCTCAGGGCGGCTTTGGCAGTCCCATTCAGGGCGAAGCGGCCAGTGAAATCGTGCTGGAGGATGCGGTCATGGGCGGCAAAATCGTTCTGCGCTTCCAGCCGCCCGTGCGCTGGCAAGGGGCACCCCACCTGACGGTATCGCAGTCCGAGGCAGGATTCGAAAAAATCATGCAGGCCTTGCGCCTGGATCTGGAATGGCCTGTGCAGATGGGCAAGGCCCATATCATAGAGGTACAGGCAGAGGTTATCCCCCATGGCTGAGGACCTGACCATCGGCATCGATGTGGGCGGCACCAACCTGCGTTTCGGCGTCTTTCGGGGTAATGAACTTCTGGACTCCACCCGCAGTGAAGTGGATTTGCGCGAGAAGTGCCGCCAGGCGCCGGACCCGGAGGGTGCAGCAGCGCTGGTCACTACCCTCCTGACCGAAGGCATCGCCGACCTGCGTCGACATCATCCCGATATCGCGCGGGTTGGCATTGCGTTCCCGGGCTTTATCGATGATGACGGCGTATTGCTGCAATCCCCCAACATTCCGCAACTGATCCAGTTCGACCTGCAAGCCGCCATCGGCGCGGCCTGCCAACTCCCCGTCCTCGTCGAAAACGACGCCAACGCCGCGGGCTATGGTGAATTCTGGGAGGAGCGGCAGGAGCACCCGGAACTGCGAAATCTGCTCTACGTCGGCCTCGGCACGGGAGTCGGCGGCGGCTGGATTCATCAGGGCCGGCCTTGGCGGGGGGACCACGGCAGCGCCATGGAAATCGGTCATATCATCGTGGTGCCCGGAGGGCGGCGTTGTGGTTGTGGCAATCAGGGCTGCCTGGAGCAATACGCCTCGGCGCGCGGGGTGCAATCCAGCTATGTGGAGCTGACCGGCACGGCGCCGGACGCCATGGTCATTGCCCAGATGGCCGGCGATGGTCGCAGTGAAGCCGCCAGCGTCTTTCGGATGGCTGGTGGCTATCTGGGACAGGTGCTGGCCCATGTCCTCAAGGTAACCGATGTCGCGGTGGTGCGGATTGGCGGCGGCATGAGTGCCGCATGGGACCGCTTCGCGCCGGCCATGCTGCAACGCCTCGATGCGGATATGATTCCCGCGTTGCGCGGTAACGTCGAAGTGAAACGCGGCAATGACGACGACCTCGCCGGCATGCGCGGGGCCGCGCTGCTCGCCGATCAAGAGTTTCTCCACGACTGATGCGCATCGGCATATTCGACTCGGGTATCGGCGGTCTCAGCACGCTGCTCAGTTGCCTGCGCTACCTGCCTGACGCGCATTATCTTTTCTATGGCGACAGCGCCCACGCGCCCTACGGCGACAAAAGCCCTGCGCAGGTGCGGGAGTGGACGGAAGCAGCCTATGCCTGGTTCATCGCCGCTGGCGTGGACGCGGTAGTGCTCGCCTGCAATACCGCCACCAGCGCCGCCGTCGCGCCGTTACGGGAGTGCGCCGACGTCCCCATCATCGGCATCGAACCAGCCATCCGGAAAGCGCTGACGGAACATCCCCAGGGAGGCGTTCTCCTGCTCGCCACCAGCATCACCGTCGGCGGCGAAAAACTGCGGAACCTTCTGAACCTGCTGGAAAATGGGCAGGAACGCGTTCGCCCGTTGGCCTGCTCCGGGCTCGCCGAGATCATCGAGGCGCAGGATGCGGACTGGAGGGTTCGCGCCGGCCGCTATCTGCAGGCGCAGGTCCGGCCCGCGCGAACTGCGGATATCGGCGTGGTCGTCCTGGGTTGTACCCATTACTGCTGGATCGACGACCTGATACACGACACCCTGGGCGGGGATATTACCGTCGTCGATGGTAATGAAGGAGTTGCCCGTCAGTTGTGTCGCCGACTGGGTGTCCCCATCGGGACGGACACGGCGCCGCCATTACCCCGTCACGCCCGGATATCCTTGTACTTCACTGCCGACAATGACGTAAAAAGCCACCTGGCTCGCCAGCTTTTGGCCGCAAGCGGGGTGCGCATGGATTCGCAGCCCGATTCGCCCCTCTGACCAATGGGGAGGCTATATCAGCAGCGGCACCGCCAGAGCCAGGGCATGAATGGCAATACCGATCATTCCGCCCACCAGCGTCCCATTGACGCGAATGTACTGCAGATCCGTACCCACCCCTTCCTCCAGAAGACGGACCATGTCCTTATCCGGCCAGGCATGTATCGTCGCTTCGATATGCTGGGCCAGACCATCGCGCAGAGCAGGCGCCAAACGACGGGCGCTGTCCTCCAGGTAGCCATTGAGCGCGTCGCGCAATGCCTGCTGCTCGCCCAGGAAAAGGCCCAGTTGCTGGGACAGACGCTGCACCTGCCCCTGTAACCGGGAATCGGGGCGCTGCAGGTCCGTTTCCAGCCAGGAA
>Ga0315298_1007350_pt1 | contig 14550 bp, 15 predicted proteins | sample WHS_1_MG_FD_203077 | JGI IMG/M metagenome (GOLD analysis project Ga0315298, IMG submission 203077) | Extremophilic microbial mat communities from Washburn Hot Springs, YNP, Wyoming, USA - WHS_1_MG | ecosystem: Environmental > Aquatic > Thermal springs > Hot (42-90C) | place: USA: Wyoming... | reverse complement strand
CTGAGAGGTACCTTTGTAGATTGCGCTCATACTCCCTTGAAGCAGTTGGGTTCATCTCCGACACGACCTTAGAGAAAGCTGTTGCTATCGCCTTCACATTTTCTGCGTCTAACCAGTAACCATGCAAATTTATCCCACCAGAAGGAGACTCGTATAAGACAAGTGAACTTAGATCCTTAAGAGGGTCGAAGACGGCTTTGCCAGAACTTTTCATCTGATCTTCTATGACCTTTTCCCACCCTATATGACCAGAGCTCACCAAGATATCGGCTTCTAGAGCCCTTTGAACAGTCATAGGGTCTAACGTGAAACTGTGTGGTTCAACGTTAGAAGGCAGCAAGACTGTCAAGTTATCGTCACCTGACAGAATCGGCCTAATAATGGAAGCCATAGCTGAGATAGTAGTTACAACCTTAATACCTTTAGTTTCCGCGGCCACTACACCAAATGGGTTAAGCTGTAGAACCATGACCGCTAAAACGATGGATGATACTTTCCTATTCACGTACCCTTCACCTTATGAACATGCGGGATCTCTCTACCATGTATACATGTGCTGGGATGCCCTAATTTATCGCACATAGCGTACACAACCTCATCACTAGCCTGAACTTCTAAAAAGGCAGCTTCCTTACATGCTGCATCGTCTTTAACGCTTAGACACCTACAAAGATAGGTTTCAATGATCCTATGCCTATATACGAGCTTACGAGCTTCGGCAACACCCTTCCTAGTTAAATAGATAGGTCCCCAAAGCGTCCTACTTACAAAACCATGCTCTTCCAACCTTTTTATAACGTCAATAGCAGAAGAAGTTCTCACCCCCGCTTCGACAGCCAAATCCCCACTTGTAACCTCCTTATTTTCTTCAACGCTCATCTGGTAGATTCTACGTAGGTAAAGGGCCATCTGCTTCGAGTAGACAGAATTAGGCATAGCCTAAGTTAGGATGAACCTAATTTATAAATATTTTTCGGAACGTATAACATCTTTGTAGGTGCTATCTGGAAAAATTTATAGCTCAAAAATCCATCGACTATAATGTGAGTTCGAAGGTGGAAGTGTTAAAGCTTTCTTCGATGATAAATAACACCCTGCACGGGAAGGGGTTGCTACTTGCTTCAATAGGAAAAGATGGTTCAGCGAACGTGATGACTATTGGGTGGGGGCATATCGGTGTACTTTGGCGTAGGCCATTCTTCATAGCGTATATAAGACGTTCCAGGTACACTCATAGCCTAATAGAGCAGACCGGAGACTTCACAGTCAACGTCCCTCCAGAAGGGGCTGAAAACATTCTTGAATTCTGTGGCACAAAGTCAGGTCGATATGTTGACAAGATAAGGGAGCTAGGGCTGAAGACGAGGAGGTCTATGAAGGTAAAGAGCCCGTCTTTAAGTGAATGCCTAGTCAACCTCGAATGCAAGGTCGCATTCAAAAAGGAGATTGTGGAAGCAGATGTACAACTGGACGATAGAAAAAAGCTCTACCCTAATGACGACTATCACACTTGTTACTTCGCGGAAATAATTGGATCTAACGTCAACGACCTTGGGTAACGCCAATTTCGTGTATTTAATTCAACAGTGACGGTATAGGGCACTACCTTATTGGATCGTACTTTGGCTGCTTATGCCTTAACCTTATCCATATATATCCGAAAGGCCAGGCTCTCAGTTGCTTCACAACACCCCACTTCTTTAGCCTCCTTGGTGAAGTATAGACGTAAGCATTGCGTATGAACACAAATTTGCCGTCGAGCTTTCTTATCTTTGCTGAGAACTCGACGTCTTCAGCGACCTTCAGGTCTTCGTTGAATCCGCCAACTTCCCAGAACGCTTCCCTCCTACAAGCAAGACACACAGCTGGCATAATCGGCTTCTTGATCTTGAATAAGGCGTTGATGCCGAGCTCGTTTGCGACGGTGTAAAGTAGCATCGTCTTCCCATACTCTGTTGTAAGAATCCTGGGGTTTCCAGCTAGGACCTTTTTATTTCTGAAGACTTTAGCTATATTGGAAAGGAGACTTTTACTCGCAATGGTGTCAGCGTCGAGAAAGACGTATATTTCCCCCTTTGCGGCCTTGGCACCCTCATTTCTACCAGCAGAGACACCTTTCCTATTGACCACCACAATCTTGTCAGCGTAGGCCTTGGCGAATTCTACGGTGCGGTCGCTACTCATACCATCTGAAACAATAATCTCAAATCTACCTTTGTAGTCTTGCATCTTCAGCGCCTTCAAAGTTGGGACGATGTATTTTTCCTCATTTAATGCTGGCACTATTACGCTGATAAAGGGGTAGTCCATGGTCACTGTCATCTTAAGCTATTTAAAAGAATTCTTTTATCCTTTGCTCTCCATTTTTGGCAATATTTTTTATTATGTATTATGTGGAGGTAGATGTTGAGCTTAGAAAGACTTGGGCTTACAAGGAACATAGTGCTGGTTTCTGTAGCTGTTGGAACTCTAAACTTCGGATTCTTCCTCTCAACCTCGCTTATCCTCTTGTACCTCCACGACGCTCTAACTCTCGACCCCTTCATTAGCGGGCTGATCATAACCATCGCAAGGCTTTCTGCTGCTGTAATAACCTTACCTGCAGGCTCGTTCGCTGATAGATTCGGGCGGAAGTACCCGATCACGCTGGGTTTCTTCTTAGGAGCCTTGTTTATGCTTGTGGTGGCTTTAACATCTAATCCTCTTGTAGCATCTATTTCCATCGTCATCATCTACTCAGGTGTCGCCTTCTCTGGCCCTGCAACTTCTGCGCTGATATCTGAGGCGTCTATAGCTGGGAGGACTGCTCTTGGGTTTGGGTGGTATTACGCGATATATTCGATGGCCCAGTTTGCTGGGCAGACCTTATCAGGGGTTGTCGTGGAGCTGTTCGGCTATCCTGCTACTTTCATAGTTGGCGCGGTTTCATCAGCCGCAGCCCTAGCAATGATCTGGAAGTATACTCATGGAAGTTTTAGGAGAGGTGACCTCTCTGTGGGTTCAATATTATACGACTTTAAAACGGGTTTAACACTGCTCGCAGACAACAGGAAATTACTTAGACTGACTATAGGGCTATCGCTTCACACACTAGGTTTCATGCTATCTTACACGTTTATACCTCTCTTCGCCAGCGTAGAGCAAGGGCTTGACGTAGTGTCAATAGGTGTGCTCTTAAGCGTCTGGAGCATGAGTGGAGCACTCTTCCAAATACCATTTGGTCTAGTTACAGATAAGATCGGGGGATACAAGATCCTATTCTTACACGTCCTCTTTTCTAGCTTAACTTGGTGCGCCTATCCATTCCTCAGATCCTTCTACCAAATCCTCGCCCTAATGTTCCTTTCAGGAGTCGTAGGCGCCATGGACCTTCCAGCGAGAAGAGCGATCCTCTCATTTATTTCGGAGGAGCGGTTTGCCACTTCTGTTGGAGCGATGGATTCGGTTACACAGTTCATCAGCTCACTCGGCCCACTGATCGCGGGGCTACTTTGGCCTTATGCTCACTCATCTCCATTCATAATCGGTGCGCTAGTAAACGCCCTAGCACTACTCCTCTTGTATAATTACACAAGGAATGAACATTAAATAAAAAAGGGTATATCAACAAGCAAGCCAACTAATGGAGGCAGACAGATTTGAATTTAGAGTACTCGGGGAAGCCCTCTTCTGAGGGTAAGAGAAATTTTGTTATAGACTTTGGAGTTGAGAAGGTCAAGCTAGAAGGACAGGACCCTGAGAAGACTCTAGTAAGGTATCTGATGAAGAAGCGTAAGATCCTCCTCTTCACCCGCAACCCAGCTAAAGCAGAGGAAATGTTTGAGAAGATGCCGACACATGCAGATGTTACTTCCCTGAGGATTAGAAAGTCCTATGACATAAAATGGGAAAAGGTTGGGACAGGAGAATTCCGAGGCGCCAGGTTCGCGTTCAAGTTAGAGGAGACACAGTAAGGTGGAGGAAGAACTGGGTTCACATGTAGCAACTGCGTGATCTTGCACCAACCAAGCTCTTCTTCAAGATAACCCCTACGTTTTAAAAGACTTATTAGATGAACCCCATTTCCTTAGATGGAGGTCTTTGCAATATGGTTGGTCTTCTTGAACCTCTGAAGGTTAGAGAACATATCCTCCGTAATCGTATAGTTATGCCCCCGATGCTCACTAACCTAGCGGCCCCTGACGGGTCTGTGACAGATAAGCTCGTTGAGCACTATGTTAGGCGTTGCAGTATGCTGGGGCTTTTAATCGTAGAAGCAGCTTACGTGTCTATAGGGGGCAATTCAAGTGAGAGGCAGTTAGGGATCTACAGCGATACGCTTATCCCTGGCTTGAAAAGGCTCACCCGAGCAGTCCATGATATTGGCACACCATTAGTTGTTCAGATCGCCCATTCTGGCGCGAAGGCCTATGTTGGCTCAGGGGGTTTTCAGCCCGTAGCTCCTTCGGCAACGGAGTCCGCACGCGAGCTCACGTTAAGTGAGATAGATGGGTTACTGGATAAATTTGCGGAAGCAGCTGGGAGAGCCGTAGCTGCTGGCTTCGACGGAGTTGAGATTCACGGCTCACACGGATTATTAGTTAACCAGTTCTTTTCCCCTCTAACTAACAAACGTAGGGACAGATACGGGGGTTCATTGGAGAACAGGATGAGGTTCCCACTGGAAGTAGTTAAGAAGGTCAAAGCAAAAGTTGGCAAGGGACTTCTCCTCTATCGTATAGGCGCTGACGACTTAACTCCAGGTGGAACAAAGATCGAGGACTCCATCAAGCTGGCTAAGATGTTGGAGGACGTGGGTGTGGACGTGATCGATGTGTCCGGTGGCTTATGTGGCAGTCGCCCTCCTCAGCTGCAAGATACCATGGGGTACTTTATTCCGCAGGCCAAAGAGATCAAGAATGCGGTTGGTGTGCCGGTTATTGGGGTTGGGAATATTAAGGAACCCAGATACGCCAATAGACTTGTAGAAGAGGGAGCTGTTGATCTAGTAGCTGTAGGTAGGCAGCTTATGAACGACCCTGACTGGGTTCAAAAGGCGATCAAGGAATTAGCTGCTATCTAGCGTATCGCAACAACGCACTCTGAGTATGTCGAAGGAGTTTCTGGCCAACCTATATTCCACTTTCGTACAGAGAGTGACCAGTTTTTCGTAGCGCGTATTTTTGAGTTTTGAGGACAGCTTGATGTCGGTTGTTAATAGTTTCGCGTTAGAGTGAATGAATCTTATAGCTCCTTTTTAGCAGATCTCCTCTTCAACGTGAACTTTGTGGTGAACACCTTCTCTGTTGTGAAAAGCTTCGCCGCAATATATAATATTACTACAGTGAAGACAACGAGGTAAAGGATGTTGAACAACACGGATTGGTAGTTCCCGAGCAGAATCTCCCTTGTAGCGTTCATCGTATGTGTGAAAGGTATTGCGTATAGCGCGATCTGGGCAGGCAGAGAAAGGGTGTTTATGTCGATGAACATGAAGAGCAACATTGGAACTATAATTATGATGTAGATGTAGCTTATCGAGTTTTGAGCGCTTCTGACATCTTCTGAGAAAACAGAGAAGGATACTGCAAGCGCTAACGTCGCAACTATGGATATGAAAAAGACAATTCCCAACAAGACATAGCCTATAGGGGTTACTGTGATCCCCAGAGAGGAAAGGTCTAAAGTCTGCTGGCCTCCTCCAAAGCCGCCTAGAAGCGAATTCATATAATAGTTAAACCCGAACATGTACGCGACTGTCCCTAAGAGGGCTACAAAGAGCGATCCCGATAGCTTACCAACTAGGATAGTCAACCTGTTGACAGGCAAAGTCAGAAGAGTTTCCAATGTCTTGGCCTCCTTTTCTATAGCAACGGCAGTCGCTGCCATAGTCATCGTGGTCATCAACATGATCATGATCACTAGCGGCATCATCATCATTTGTGTAGAGATCGTGCTTGCGACTAGTTGCGGTGGGATATCAGCAACGTTCCCTTTGAAGTAGGTGTAGTACCTACTTGAGATCGGGTTAGAGACGAATAACGGGTTACTAGAAGGCAGCTCGCTTGAGATTATTTGAAGCGATAGAGCCTTGTTATACGCTTCAAGCATCGACTGAAGCATCGACGCCTTACCCTGCTCCACGACGCTTAGGCTACTAAAGACGACGTACATCTTCATCTGACCGGGGATACCTTTAGTGACGTTATCAGAGAGCCCTTTGGGCAGTAGTAATATTGCCGACGCGTTTAGTTCAGGTAAAGATTTTAAGGCTTCTTCGAAGCTTGGGATATAGTAGGTCTTAACTTCGAACCTTGGGTTGCTTTGGAGGAAAGACTTGAAAGAGGAAGATACGACCCCGCCATCTTCGTCGACTACGATTAGCGAGAGGTTCTTAACAGCCTCCTCTGTTGAAGATATCGAAGCACTGAAGACTGATCCGAGCACACCAAACATTATCAAAGGCATCAAAACAGTTCCAACAAGTATCTTCGGGTCACGCATGAGCTCTTTTACTTCTTTAAGGATCAAGTTTAGAAGAGGCTTAGGCAAGTCTACTCACCTTTATGAATACGTCTTCGAGATTACTCGACGAATACTTTTCCATTAAACCCTTGGGGTCACCCTGCTCCACGATCCTGCCATTATTTATCAAAGCGACTTTAGTACAAACGTATTGCACCTCAAGCATGTTGTGGCTTGAAAGGAGGACTGTAACTCCACGTCTTCTAGCATAATCCTTTATGATGTCCCTGACATAGTGCGCGTAGTACACGTCAAGCCCGCTCGTGGGTTCATCTAGGATGGCTAGCTTAGGCCTTATCATTAAGGCCCTAGCTACAAGAAGCCTCCTCTTCATACCCTTACTGTAGGTCTTAACTTTATCCTTCAACCTATCCTCTAACCCTGAAATTTCAGCCCCTTCCTTAACGATCGAATCTATCCCATCACCTTTATTTGAGTAGAAGGAGGCCATGAACCTGAGATACTCCATCCCACTCAAGTTGTTATATGCACCAGACTCTTCAGGGAGGTAGCTGATCAATTCGCGAACCTTTTCTGACTCCGTCACAACATCGTGGCCAAAGATGCTTACCTTTCCCGAAGTCGGTTTTAAAAGGGTGGCGATAATCCTCAGGGTGGTCGTCTTCCCTGCACCGTTCGGGCCTATGAGCCCAAAGATTTCGTTCTCCATAACCTGTAGGGAGAGCCCGTCTACAGCCTTCTTGGCCCCAAATGATTTGACCAAGTTTTCTATGTTAACAGCATCCATAACCTTTCACAAACGCTTTTGGAAGATCAATTAATAAATCTTTTACAGATTTTCCTCTAAAACTTTTATATTTATCAGAGAGTGGCTAAACCACGTGCACAAGATATCGGTCATAGTACCAACCTATAACGAGAAGGAAAACCTTGGAAGGCTTGTAGAGAGAGTCTTTGAAGCCTTAAAAGGAGTTGACTTTGAAGTCGTAGTCGTGGATGATAATAGCCCTGATGGGACAGGGCAGCTAGCTGACCAGATAGCTTTGAAAAACTCGAATGTGAAGGCCGTGCACCGCCCAGGCAAACTCGGCCTTGGAACAGCGATCTTAGACGGTGTAAAGGCTTCGGAGGGCGAATTTGTAAGCGTCATAGACGCTGACCTCCAACACCCACCTGAGCTTTTGAAGGTGATGCTGGAGAAGGCGGTGGAAGGAAACGACGTTGTAATCGCGTCAAGGTACGTTGAAGGGGGGAGGGTTGAGGGCTGGTCTTTCACGAGAAGGCTGATTTCGAAGGGCGCCTTATGGCTATCACATATTCTTCTACCTAGGACTAGAGGCGTCAAGGACACGCTGTCTGGTTACTTCGTCTTCAAGAAGGATGTTATCGGAGGCGTTCAGTTTAACGCGAGAGGATTCAAGCTCCTAATCGAAATACTAGTCAAGGGTAAATACAATAAGGTCGTGGAAGTACCTTACACCTTCAAGCCTAGGGAAGTTGGGGAGAGCAAGATGAAGTTAAACGAGATATTCAATTACCTAAGGCAGGTGATTCGGCTTTCAAACTATCGAGCCTTCAAGTTTATGGCAGTTGGAGTATCAGGAGTCTTCGTGAACTTGGGCGCACTCTGGTACCTAAAATCTTTCATTGGCATGTCTGAGCTGGTAGCAGGGGCTTTAGCAATAGAGCTATCAATACTAAGTAACTTCTTGCTCAACGACTTCTGGACGTTCAGGGATAGGAGGAGAGGTAGGTTTGTGCACAGGCTGATAAAGTGCCACGGTTCAGCGATAGGGCCACTAGTCAACTTTGTTACCCTTGTGGTACTTGTTTGGGTTGGAGTCCACTACTTGGTTTCAGATGCGATAGGGATACTGTTAGGCTTCGCAGCCAACTACCTTTTCAGCGAGACCGTGATCTGGTCGTAGGGTTGAAATATATATGGGTAGATTCAAAATGGTTAACATGGACAGGATCGGCAAGATATCGACAGTACTCCTCATAGCCTCTATCCTCGCGTTCTCGTATTTCTCTTACGATACGGCTACGAAGGTTCAGGGGACCATAGGGTACGTCTCCGACGAGACGTGGTATGTGACTTCAGCAAGGAACATACTAAGGGAGATATTCAACGTGCAGCCTTCTTACGTGGACTCCAACGGTGAATACCACTACAGCCTCTTCTTTTACAACTCCTACACAAGAGACAACGTTAGAGCGGAGCTGGAGAGCTTCCTAAAGGAAAGATTTGACGGCAGGATAACTATGACATATAATAATACCGCTGCATACGCTATCGTAACAAAGAAGCCGCTCGATCGAAGCCTGACTATGAGCTCCTTCGATGGGATAAAGATCATACAGAGTGGTTACCACTATTCGGACAACAACGCCATCGAACATTACCTTAACACCGAGCACCCTCCGATCGTGAAGTATATCATAGGCTTATCCATGCTTACACTAGGGGACTACCCCATAAGTTGGAGGATACCCAGCATAATAATGGGAACCTTGACCTTCCTCCTAATCTGCCTGATAGTCATCAAGCTCACCCAACAAGAGATAGTGGCTTTTATCGTAGTCGTATGCGTCTTCACCGACGCGGTCTTCAAGGCGATGTCCTCTATCGGCATGCTGGACATTTATGTAGCGTTCTTCTTAACTCTCTCAGCTTGGCTGGCTATAAGAGGAAACTACCTACTTTCAGGTGTCGCGATAGGGTTGGCTACATCAGCTAAACTAACGGGGGTCTTCCCAGCAGTGGCACTACTATTCCTGCTCTTAATCCTCAACTTCAACTTGGTAAAGGCGCTGGTCTATTCGATTATAGTGCCCTTTTTAGTCTGGGTTACCACAAACCTGCCAATGATAGTTAAGTGGGGGGTACAAGGTTGGTTTGATACCGTGATAAACGGTTTAAAGTGGCATGTCTCACCGCGCCCAGAAGGACCTCCTGTTTCAACACCGTGGGGGTGGCTCTACAACGAGAACCCGTTCCCGTTACACTTCAACCCCGACCTGGCAGCGAGGGTCAACCCGGCGATATACCTCATCGCAGTGTTGATGCTGATATTCATACCATACCTTTACGCTAAAGGCAAGTCTAAATACTTGGTGCCCGCATTCTGGTTCGGGTCAACGTTCCTAGGGTATGTGACGGTCTATTTTCTAGGAAACAAGACCCTCTACAGCTTCTACGTGATCACCCTCTCCCCTATGGCATATGTTCTAACAGCGTTAGCCATCTACTACCTTGGGGAGCCGAGCATGTTCAAAGACGCGATAAAGTTCTACTACTCTTACTTTAGGCGAATAATTAAACGCCCAGAGAAAGCCACACCTATTGAGCAACCTGATTCAAAAGAGACACTTTAGATGATACAACATTTCTGAATAGCATTTCTATAACGACTATTCACCATGGGACAGGTAAGTGGTAAGATCGGTTAATAAAAAAAGTAGGGTGCGGTGTCCTAACTTGCTACGACTAACGTTCTTGCCAAAGCTCCGTCCCCTATCACCGTTATAAGGTATCGTGAGCCTGGTATCACATTTGTTGGTTTGAACGGCGTTCCCCCCATGGGAAGCCCGAAGCTGAACACTATTTCACCGTTGTACATCAATTTTATTTGTTGACCGACCGTGAGATTGTACCCTCTCCCTGAGAACACTGTCTGAGCCTTGTTTTCTGTCTTGGTTCTGTTTTGAACAAGCACTATAGGTTCGAGACTTCCATCTTCACCCACCCAGAACACCGCTGCCTCAGAGAAGAGTGGCGTTTCACGAGTTGTGTTCCCGATTTTAGTTGTCAGCTGCGATATTATAACCAGTTTCAGCTTTAGGCTAACATTCCCCGTGTTTTTTACATTTATCGCCAGAGAATTAGTTGATAGCGAAGCAGATGTTATCTCTATTTCTGATGCGAATCGCTCTCTAAGTCTTCTCCACCATTCCTTATTTCCTAAGCTCATTTTGAAGCCAACATGGTGAATTTCACCGCTTTCACCTTCAGGCACAGGATAGGCCCTGGCAACGGCGCTGATTACGAACTCAGGCTCCAACTTACTGCCTATGTTGAAGACCGTAGGGTAGATGTCGATTATAGTGGCGCTTGGCTCGTGATCCTTTACCTCTATTCCCCCTATTATCGGGACCGTTAGGTTGCCGGTTCGAACAACCGCTGGATACTCTTCTCTATTGTATACGACCTTCGCTGAGGTTATATTGAATCTGAGCAAGTTGTACTTTCCGCTCTCTACGTTGACTGATAGGATCGTTTGGCTAACATCGACTAGGCTCAGTAGGTCCACCGTCCCTTGGCCTTTAACCTCTACCCAGCCATGTGTTTGATTCGACTCCGCCACGTGGACCGCTAGATCACTATATGTGATGTATACTGATGTTACACCTTCTGGCAGAATAGGTGGATCTGTTAGGAGTATTGAGAGAACACCCTCCCCCTTAGGCGTGGTAGTCGTCGTAGGCGATGTCGTAACGGTTGTAACGGTAGTTGAGACGGTAGTTGTAGACTGGGGTGTAGTGTATGTCGTTGAGGCTGTCGTGGAGGTGGTAGATCCGCTGGTCGTTGAAGAAGGCGTCGTAGTCGACGGTGTAGTGGTCGTTACCTGTGGCACGAACCCGCTCATCGATATTGCCGCTATCAATGATAGCGTGATTACAAGTGTTAGGCCACCCGATATTAACACGTTCCTTTTTGTGCTCATGGCCTTAACTTTTGGGTCGGTAGGATTTAATAGAACATTTTTGAACGGCGCTCTAGAGAGAACTGTTCTACCTGTTCAACATGTTGAACGCCAAAAAAGTAATAAGTGATGCAAATATAGCTTGGCTTCATGAACAGAGGAAAGGTGGAGGCTCAACTGAAGGGTAACACCTTAAGGGTGTACATCTATGTTTTAAAAAAGAGAAAGGTTGGCGTAAGGGAGGTGCAGCACGCGCTACATCTTTCGAACCCCTCTCTCGCACAATATCACCTAAACAAGTTAAGAGATATGGGTTTGATAAGGGAAGATGGTGGAGCATATGAGGTCGTTGATGAGGTGAAGGTGGAGTTCATGCGAGACTTTTTACGGCTGGGCACTCTGATGGTTCCGAGGTTTGTAATGTACGCCGTCTTCTTTACAATCTTCACGATATATATAGCGATAATCACCGCACCTATGTACAATTCTGTCCCAGTCGTCGTGCTCCTTCTAGTGCTATTAGCATCATCCTCTTCCATATTCTGGTATGAGGCGCTAGAAGCTTGGAGAACCGCGCCCCAACCCTAATTGAGAAGCGGAAGTTAACTCTTCAATGCCTCCTACTTTCGGAGACCTTGATCCCCACCTATTATTTTCGACAACGAGCCCTCTACGGCAGGAAGAGAACCTTTCCCCCCTCCCCCTTATCCAGTAGGCTGAACGCTTCCTCAGCATCGTCCAACCCGAACCTATGGGTTGTCACAACATTTAGGTCGATCAGCTTGTTCGCAGCTACCTTTATCGACTGATACCATGTGTCGAACATGAGCCGGCCAGTTATCCCACTCATCTTGATCTCCTTATAGATCATGTAGTTTGTTGTGTCGACTTCAGTGGGTTTGTGAGCAGTCCCCACTAAAACGATTCTACCAGTCTTCTTGACAGCGTCAAGAGCCTGCTTGATAGCGGAGTTAGCACCAGACACCTCTATGACTACGTCAGCGCCTATTCCATCTGTGAGCTCCATCACCCTAGCCACCGGGTCAGATTTTAGAATGTTGATCGCTTCGCCTACACCAGCCTTCCTTGAGAGGCTCAACCTATAATCCTTCACATCGGTCGAGACGACCTTGGACGCACCAGCCAGTTTAGCGAGCTGTTGAGCGTATACACCGATTGGGCCACAGCCCATCACAACTACAAAGTCTCCTGGACGTATCTGCGCCTCGGAAACCGCGTGGACAGCCACGCCCAAAGGCTCCAGCACAGCACCCACTTCGTAGGGGATCTCATCCGGTATCTTGACAGCTGTGACCTCTGGGAGGACCGTGTATGGGGCGAAGGAGCCGTATATCGTGTCAACACCGAAGATCTTCATATCCTTGCAGATGTGCATCTTACCGGTTCTGCAGAACACGCACGACTTACATGGTATATGCGTCTCGCCGGAGACTCTGTCACCAACGTGCAATGTCTTGACGTTTTCGCCTACCTTAACGACGTCACCGCAGAATTCGTGCCCTAGAACGCGGGGTAGGCCAGGGTTATGTCTGTCAGCGTAAGCGTCCCAATGGTAGTAGTGCAGGTCTGTACCGCAGATCGCGGTAGCCTTAACCCTGACGAGCACGTCGTCAGGGCCGAGAGCAGGTTCCTCAATATCGAAGACCTCTATTCCAGAAGCCTTCTTTGTCTTTCCTATAGCCTTCACAGCAAACACCTACAATGTTTTGGTATAAGATAGGGTGGTATATAAAATACTTGACATGCCCTTGGCTTCCATATCATCTTAGAAATAACTAAATAGCCTTTAAGAGATAGAAGTGTAAGCAGGATGGTTCAACGTTGAAGGTTGTCTTCCTATGCGGTGGAATCGGGAGGAGGATGTTCCCTATCACAAGAGATAAGTGCCTACTGGGGTTCTTAGGTAAGACTCTACTTGAACATCAAATAGATAAGGCGAGGAGGGCTGGGTTAAATGGCTTCGTGTTCGTCGGCAACCAGCAGAACATTTCTGAGATCAAGTCCATATGCCAGAAGGCTGGTGTGGATGCGGAGTACGCTGTTCAGAGGGAGCCTAAGGGCATGGCTGACGCGCTACTCTCAGCTGAGGACATCATTTCAGGTGATGAGGTATTACTTGTCAACCCAGATGATCTGTTCGACCCGTCACTCTACAGCAAGGTTCTCGAAGAGAGGGGGAAGGGAGGGTTCGATTCCTACATAACAGGATACAGGGTCAAGTCGTACTTCCCAGGAGGGTATTTGATCTTAGGGGATAGTGGGGAGCTGAAAGGCATATATGAGAAACCTCCTGTCGGGAGTGAGCCCAGCGACCTGGTGAACATAGTGGTACACCTACATGTGGAGACCAAGCGCTTGATCGACCAGATCAAAAGCACCAAAAGCGCAAAGGATGACGTATATGAGAGGGCGTTGACTGAGATAGCGAGGAAGAGGGCTAAGGTTAAGGTTGTGCCATATGATGGCCGATGGGTTTCAATAAAGTATCCATGGAACATCCTAGATGCTGTAGAGTACTTCCTGGACAGCCAACTTGACAGCATGATATCAAGTGAGGCGTACGTTTCTGATAAGGCTACAGTGTCAGGGAAGGTGATAGTTGAGGAGGGGGTGAAGGTTTTAGAGGGGGCAGTAGTGAAGGGCCCATGTTACATTGGGAGGAACACGGTAGTAGGAAATAACTCGCTAGTAAGAGACTATTCCCACATAGGATGTGATTGCGTCATTGGCTACTCGACAGAGGTGAAGCACTCCTACATAGGCAACAGTAGCCTGTTCCACTCAAACTACATAGGGGACAGCGTGATCTCGGACAACTGCCTCTTCGGGGATAGAGCTCTAACAGCGAACGTCAGGCTCGACAGGAAGACAGTACATGTTACTATAGCTGGGAAAAAGGTTGACACAGAAAGGGTCAAATTAGGAGCAATAGTTGGCGAAGAGTCGAGCATAGGTGTAGGAAGCCTACTCATGCCTGGGGTGAAGATAGGGCCTAAAAGCGTCGTAGGACCAGGCGTCGTACTCGACAAAGACCTCGAACCCAACTCTAAGATAATTCTGAAACAAACCTATAAAATCAAAACTCAATAGATCTTATCAGAGAACTGGAAAGTTAATTCTTGAAAAAAATGTTTGATAAAGACTTTGAACAGCCCTCCCTACCAAGGGGGACATGATTTTAGGGTGGACATGGAAACTTTAAAGGAAAATATAGAGTATGGTGTGACGTTGCAAGCGAGGGAAAGGGTTCTTAAGGCGGAGGGAAGACCGCCTACATTCATTCGGGAAATCATCCTAGAGAACTTCATGTCCTACGAATACGCTAGGATCCCTCTTACAAGGGGGTTGAACATAATCT
>Ga0315298_1007349_pt1 | contig 14550 bp, 13 predicted proteins | sample WHS_1_MG_FD_203077 | JGI IMG/M metagenome (GOLD analysis project Ga0315298, IMG submission 203077) | Extremophilic microbial mat communities from Washburn Hot Springs, YNP, Wyoming, USA - WHS_1_MG | ecosystem: Environmental > Aquatic > Thermal springs > Hot (42-90C) | place: USA: Wyoming... | reverse complement strand
CGGGTGGAAGCGGGAACAACCTGCGCCGTGATCGGTCCTTCCGGCTGCGGCAAATCCACTCTGCTTTACGTGCTCGCCGGCCTGCTCCGGCCGCAGTCCGGCAGGGTTTTGATCAACGGCCGGGATGCCCGGGCGGGCCGCCGGGAAACCTCTCTCATCCTGCAGGACTACGGGCTTTTGCCCTGGAAAACGGTCTGGGACAACACCGTTCTGGGCCTGGTCATCCGCCGGGCGCCGGCCGACGTAATCCGCTCCACCGGAGAAGAGGTGCTCAAACAAACGGGTTTATGGGAAATGCGCCGGCGCTTTCCGGCCCAGCTGAGCGGCGGGCAACGGCAGCGGGTGGCCATCGCCCGCTCCCTGGCCACCCGGCCGGATCTTTTGTTGATGGATGAGCCGTTTTCCTCGCTGGATGCCCTGACCAGAGAATCCCTGCAGGAAACACTGCTCGACATTTTACATCACGGCGGTCTGAGCGCCGTGCTGGTTACACATAACATTGAGGAAGCCGCCTACCTGGGCCGGCGCATTGTCGTATTCACCCCCCGTCCCGGCCGGGTGGCCGCCGTGCTGGAAAATCCCCGCGCCGGCGATAAAAACTACCGCCGGACGGAACAGTTTTTCCACCTGTGCCGGGAGCTGCGCCACACTCTGGAAGGTGTTTACCCTTCGGCGGCGGAAGGCGCATAAACGCCGGCGACCATGAATTTTTGCACACGGCACACCCAGCGCCGACGGCCGCCTCCCCCCGCGCCGGTGCGAGTGGAGATCGGCCCACCGGGAAGCGGAACCGGTGGCCTGTTCCCGCCCGCTCCCGGGGACACCCGCTTACCATACAGCGGCCGGGGGAGCGAGCGGCATTGTGCGGCGTGCGAGTCGCGCCGCCGGTTCGCCCGACAAAAACATCCGCCGTGTTTCATTTTCCAACCGCGGAAGAGCGCTCCTCCGGTACCTTCTGCAAGGGCAGCTTTTTCATACTACCGGGAAGAAAACCGGGCCGCCGGGTCGGCCGAAGACGCCCGGCGCATCGGGAAGGTGAAATTAATGTCCATCCTGCCATTCCCCACCGCCCGGCGCGGGCCGACCGGGCGGCTGATTTATAAAGCGGCCGCCGTAATTTTCCTTTTCCTCGCCTGGTACGCGCTTTCCCTTCTTTTGCACAGCCCGGCCCTGCCCGCGCCGGGCCAGGCCCTTACGTCCCTGCTCACCCAGATCCCGCTCGGGCTGGGCCGCGATTTTCTCATCAGCACCTGGCGGGTGGCGGCCAGCATGATTATCTCCCTGCTTCTGGGGGTGCCGCTGGGGCTGTGGCTGGGCACGGACGAACGCTTTGATCGTTTTTTCGCTCCCCTGATCTACATTACCTATCCCGTGCCCAAAATTGTTTTTCTGCCGCTGATCATGATTATGCTCGGCCTGGGGGACGCCTCCAAAATTTTCCTGATCACCCTGGTGGTATTCTTCCAGATCCTGATGACCACCCGGGACGCAGCCCGTCACGTAAACCGGGAGATGGTGCTGTCGGTGGCCTCCCTGGGGGCGGGCCGGCTGGATATCTACCGCCATGTGCTCTGGCCGGCCGCGCTGCCGGAAGTGCTTACCGCCCTGCGCATCGGTTCGGGTACGGCCATCGCGGTGCTCTTTTTTTCCGAATCCATCGCCAGCCGGGAAGGTCTGGGCTATTATCTGATGGATGCCTGGTCGCGCTACGCCTACAGCGAAATGTTCGCCGGCATCATCGCCATGGGGGCGCTGGGCTACCTGCTCTACCTCTGCCTGGACTGGCTGGAAAGGGCGGCCTGCCCCTGGAAACGGCTGTAACATGATTAATTTTGCGACAAACGCGCAGAGAAAGAGTGGCGAAAACGTGTCGGAAACGGATATTGTGCTCGCGGAAAACCTGACCAAGGAATATAACGGCAAAAAAGCGGTCAAGGGCATCGATTTTCGCATCCGCGCCCGGGAGTGCTTCGGCTTTCTCGGCCCCAACGGGGCGGGGAAGACCACCACTGTGAATATGATCTCCTGTTTTTCCCCGGTCACCGCCGGCCGGCTGACCGTGCTGGGCATGGACGTGCAGAAGCACCCGCGGGAAATCAAAAGCCGGCTGGGCGTGGTGCCCCAGGACAACAACCTGGATCCGGACCTGCAGGTGCTCCAGAACCTGCTCGTTTACGCGTCTTACTTCCGCATTCCGCCGCCGCTGGCCCGCGAGCGGGCCGTGGAACTGCTGGATTTCTTCGATCTGAGCGACAGGGCGCGGGAAAAAGTGGACCGGCTGTCCGGGGGGATGAAGCGCCGCCTGACCATCGCCCGGGCGCTGATCAACAATCCCGACCTGGTCATTCTGGACGAGCCGACCACCGGCCTGGACCCCCAGGCCCGCCACCTGGTCTGGCAGCGTCTGCGCCGGCTGAAGGAACGGGGCGTCACCCTGCTGCTGACCACCCATTACCTGGAGGAGGCCGGACAGCTTTGTGACCGTCTGGTGATCATGGACCGGGGGGAAATCCTGGAGGAAGGGGAACCGGGGGCGCTGGTGACCAAACACATCGGTCGGGAGGTGGTGGAAGCGGTTCCGGCCGGGGGGAACCCCTCCGACGGCCGGGAGAGGACCGGGGGGCCGGAAGCACGGAGCGCATCAACGCCCGACCGGTCCGGCACCGCCGACGGCCGGGCGGAGGGCGGCCCGGAGGGGGAGGGAAAAGATGCGCTTCTCGCCCGGGTCGGCCACCTGCTGCGCGGGCATCTCACGGTAGGCGACAACCTGTTTCTTTTTCCGCGGGAAAGCGGCCAGGAACTGCTCCGGGCGCTGCAGACCCTGCCTGTACCCTTCTCCCATCTGCTGCTGCGCCCGGCCACCCTGGAAGATGTGTTTTTGAAACTCACCGGAAGGGGGCTCAACACATGAAGCGGATCGACATCTCCCCCCTGGTCCTGCAGGTGCTGCGCCGTCACCTGATTATCTTCAGCCGCAACTGGAAGGTGAACATCACCTTCAACTTCTTCGAACCGCTTTTGTACATCGCCGCCCTGGGGCTGGGTCTGGGCGCCTACGTGCAGCCGATGGAGGGGCTGCCCTATCTGAACTACCTGGCCCCCGGTCTGGTGGCCTCCTCGGCCATGTTCGCCACCAGTTACGAATGCACCTACGGCACCTTTGTGCGCATGGAATTTCAAAAAACATTCCAGGCCATGGTGGCCACCCCGGTGAGCATGGACGATGTGATCACTGCGGAAATGCTGTACGGGGCTTTTAAAAGCGTTTTATACGGCTCGGTGATTCTGCTGGTCATCCTGGCCCTGGGGCTGGTGTCCTCACCCTGGGCGCTGCTGGTCCCCCCGGTGCTGGCCGTGGCCGGGCTGCTTTTCGCCGAACTCTCCATGCTCTGGACCGGCCTGGTGCCGAACATCGACAACTTCAATTACTTTTTTTCTTTGATCATGACCCCGCTGTTTCTTTTTTCGGGCATCTTTTTCCCCTTGAGCGGCCTGCCCCGTCTGGTCCGGGACGTTGCCTGGTTCAGCCCGCTTTACCACGTGGTCAACCTGGTGCGCGGCCTGGTGCTCGGTCGGGTCGGCCCCGGCCTGGGCTGGGATTTCGTCTGGCTGCTGGCGCTCACCGTGCTGCTTTTCCCCCCGCCCATTCATCTCATGCGCCGGCTGGTGATCAAGTAGCCCGCCCCGGCCACGCGTAAAAAACCCGTCCCTGCCGCCGGTAACGGCGGGAAGGACGGGGTGCGCGCACATAAAACCCCTCAATTGCGGGCATCGGCCGGATTAACCGCACATGCTCAGCTGTCCGCACCGGCCAGACTTAAAACGACGACTTCCGTCGGAGCGGGCAGATTACCTTTTGCCACCTCCAGCACATCTTTTTCGCTCACCCGCTCGAAATGTGCGGTGAAGTCGCCCACCGGAGTGAGCGGCAGCTTGATGGCCGAAGTGGCGTAGTGCATGGGCACGGCCAGCGCCGGTTTGATGTCCGCCACCAGGCGGGCCGCCGCACCGGCGTCAATGGTGAACGTGCCGCCCACCGGCACCAGGAGCACATCTACCGGCCCCAGTTCCGCCAGCTGTCCGGCATCCAGCAAATGCCCGAGATCACCCAGATGGCATACCTTAAGCCCGTCCATCTCAATCACATAAACGGTGTTTTTGCCGCGCAGGGCGCCTTCAGAAGCGTCATGGAAGGTCGGCACGCCCTTTATCTTGATCTCACCGCAGAAGCACTCACCGGGCTCGCGCACCACCTTCGGATTGCCCCGTACCGCCCGCACGTAGTTGTGATCGAAATGTTCATGGCTGACGGTGACCACGTCCGCCTCCACCGCCGGCAGCGGGTAGCCCACCTCTTCATTGAAGGGATCGGTGACCACCCGCCCGGCATTCCCGGAGATGAGAAAACAGGCGTGACCCAACCACTTGATTTGCATCGGCCTCACTCCTTTCAAATATGTAAAAACATTTCCGGCCCACCGCAGCCGGAAAACCCCCGCCCGACCGGGCCGTTTTTCATTTGCAGTGCCCGTCGCCGCCGCCGTGCTCGGCCAGACTGCAGATCTGCTTTTTCAAGCCGCGGTGAATATCCATCAACAGGGCGGAAAAGCGGTCCAGATCGGCGGGAACCTCCGTCAGCGAATTCCGCAGGCAGCGCCGGCGGAATTCCAGCACTTCCTCGCGCACGGCGGCCCCGGCCTCGGTAAGCCGCAGGTAGACCATCCGCCTGTCCGCCTCGTCCCGCCAGCGCACCACCAGGCCGTCGTTGACCAGGCCGTCCACCAGCCCGGTGACGGTGGCCGAAGCCAGCAGCAGATGGCTCTGCAGCTGACTCATATTTATCCCCTGCCGGGTATCCAGATGGAGCAGCACCCGAAAACGGGACATGGTCAGACCGCGTTCGGCCAGAAACACCCGTGTCAGGTAGCTGAGCGCCCGGTGCACGCCGATTAAAGCTTCTTCGAAATTTTTTATTTTTTCATCCACAGCCCAAACCACCCTGTCAGCACATATTTCGGTTTACAAATATTTATCATAACCTGCCGTCAATCTACTGTCAACCGTCCGGGAGCATAAAACGTGAAATTTTTGACGATCAGCCGGACAGTTCCGCACACTTTCACCGCCGGCAGGCGACAGTTCGACCCGCAGTTCAGTCATTTCAAAAAAAAATGATTCCATTCCATCACCAAAGGTATACTATAAACACTAATATAAAAAAATCAGCCCGGTTCTATGCAGGAGGTGGAAGGGATGACTTTCCTTCAGGCCCTGAAAGCACTTAAAGAAGCCGGCATCACCGCCGTCCCCGTCCCCGGCACGAGCAAATATTATATCCGCTTCCAGGACGGGAAGAGCATTTTCATCGGCGAAAAGACTTTCCTCCAGCTGGCGGCGTCAATGCACGAACATGAATCCATAGAAACCACCTTAAGAAAAATCCCCCCGCAATCGGCGGGCGGAACCGCCGCGCCGTCCCCCGGGGGCAAATCGAAAATATGCCTTTCCTGAAGCGGACGTGCCGCCGGTGCGTTTGAAAAAGCCCTTACTTCCATCGGGCGGTGGAAATAAGGGCTTTTTGTCCTGTGCCGCGGTCCCGGAAAAAGCGGCCATGATTTTGGTTCAGCGCAGCCCCGCTTTTTTCTCCATCAGCGCCCGCACTTTCAAGGGCAGTCCGAAGAGGTTGATAAAACCGGCGGCGTCGGCCTGGTTGTAAATTTCATCCCGGCTGAAGGTGGCCAGTTCGGGATTGTACAGGGAATAGGGCGAACCTGTCCCCGCCGGGGTGCAGTTCCCTTTGTACAGCTTCATGCGCACCGTACCGGTGACCGTACGCTGGGTGATCTCCACAAAGGCATCCATCGCCTCCCGCAGCGGGGAGAACCATACGCCGTCGTAGACCAGTTCGGCGTAGCGCGCGGCCACCAGTTCCTTGAAGTGGAGGGTGGCCCGATCCAGGGTGAGCAGCTCCAGCTCCCGGTGGGCCAGAAAGAGAATGGTGCCCCCGGGGGTTTCGTACACTCCCCGCGATTTCATGCCCACCAGGCGGTTTTCCACCATATCCACGATCCCGATGCCGTTGGCCCGGCCCAGCGCGTTCAGCTTTTCCATCAGCGCCACCGGCTCCAGTTCCTCCCCGTCGATAGCGCGGGGGATGCCCCGTTCAAAGGCGATTTCCACATAGGTGGGCCGGTCCGGCGCCTTTTCCGGCGGAGTGGTGAGCAGGAGCACATCTTCCGGGGCTTCCTGCGCCGGGTCCTCCAGCACCCCTCCTTCATGGCTTAAATGCCACAGGTTGCGGTCCATGCTGTACGGCCTGCTTTTGGTCACCGGCACCGGAATGCCCCGGGCGGCGGCATAATCCATGGCATCCTCGCGCGAACGGATGTTCCATTCCCGCCAGGGAGCGATAATCTTCAACTCAGGGTCCAACGCTTTGACCGAAAGCTCGAAACGCACCTGATCGTTGCCCTTGCCGGTGGCCCCGTGAGCCACGGCTTCAGCCCCTTCCCGGTGAGCGATTTCGACCAGTTTTTTGGCGATCAGCGGTCGGGCCATGGAGGTGCCGAGCAGGTATTTATTCTCATAAACGGCGCCCGCCCGCAGAGTGGGATAAATGTATTCCTCGACGAATTCTTTCTTCACATCTTCGATGTACAGCTTGCTGGCACCGCTTTTGAGGGCTTTTTCCTGCAGGGGGGCCAGTTCCTCGCCCTGCCCCACGTCCGCGGCCATGGCAATGACTTCGTAACCGTAATTTTCCTTCAGCCAGGGGATGATGATCGAGGTATCCAGTCCACCCGAATAAGCGAGAACAACTTTTTTCACCCGTGACACTCCTTGATTTTTATTTTCACGTCGCCAGGAGCTACCCCATAAGCAGCGTCAGCACGGCCTTCTGGGCATGCAGACGGTTTTCCGCTTCGTCCCAGACCACGGCATGGGGACCGTCGATGATCTCCGCCGTCACTTCCTCACCCCGGTGGGCGGGCAGGCAGTGCAGGAAAATAAAATCCGATTTGGCATGGCGCACCAGGTCGCTGTTCACCTGGTAGGGGGCGAATATTTTCGCCCGGGCGGCCTGCTCCGCCTCCTGGCCCATACTGGCCCACACGTCGGTGACCACCACATCGGCTCCCGTCACCGCCCGCACGGGGTCGGTGAGAATCTCCACCCGGGCGCCGGTTTCAGCGGCATCCTGACGGGCCAGGGCGACAATTTTTTCATCCGGTTGATAACCCGGGGGGGAAGCCACGTTGATCTCCATCCCCGTTTTGGCGCAGCCGAAAAGCAGGGAATGGCAGACATTATTGCCGTCCCCGACATAGGCCACTTTCAACCCGCGCAAGTAGCCCTTGTGTTCCCGGATGGTCTGCAGATCGGCCAGGATCTGGCAGGGATGCAGCAGATCGGTCAACCCGTTGATCACGGGGATGTCGGCGCAGCGGGCCAGTTCTTCCACATCCGCATGGGCGTAGGTGCGGATCATGATCCCGTCCAGATAGCGGGAAAGCACCCGGGCGGTGTCGGCAATGCTTTCACCGCGACCCAGCTGCAGATCGGCGGCGTTGAGGTACAGCGCCCGGCCGCCCAGCTGGTACATACCCACTTCAAAGGATACCCGGGTACGGGTGGAGGATTTTTGAAAGATCAGGCCCAGAGTCTTACCGGCCAGGTAGGGATGGGGTTGCCCCTTTTTCAATTTGTCTTTCAGTTCACCGGCCAGGTCCAGGATGGTGACAATTTCCTGCGGAGAATAATCATGCAGGGAGAGCATGTCCCGCCCCTTGAAATTTTCATAAGCCATCATGCTACCGCCTTCCCGAAGATGATTAACGCCGCAGTCGCCCGGGATAAACGGCGGGAAATAACAACCTGGCCCGACGGGTGAAACCGTTTGTTTTTGCTCCATAAATATTTTAAGCCGGGCGACCTGAAAAGGCCAGGTTTTTTCTGGTTTTATTCGATTTCGGCCAGGACTTCCGCCAGCACCGCCAGAGCGGCATCCACATCCCCGGTGGTGATCACCAGCGGCGGGATAAAACGCAAAATATGTCCGTCCACGCAGTTGAGCAGCAGCCCCCGCTCCCGGCAGGCGGCCACCACCCTGTTGCCGTCGGCGTCCAGTTCCATGCCCAGCAGCAGGCCCAAACCGCGCACTTCGCGGATAAAAGGATAACGGCCGGCCATTTCCGCAAGACGTTCTTTCATATACGCCCCCACCCGGGCGGCATTTTCCACCACCCCGTGCTCCAGGGTGTATTTCATCGCCGCCAGGCCGGCGGCGCAGGCCAGCGGATTGCCCCCGAAAGTGGAGGCGTGATCCCCGGGCTTGAAGACGGCGGCGACTTCTTCCCGGGCGACCATGGCGCCGATGGGGAACCCTCCGCCCAGAGCTTTGGCCAGGGTGAACACGTCCGGCTCCACCCCGTAATGCTGGTAGGCCAGGAAGCGGCCGGTACGGCCCAGGCCGCACTGGACCTCGTCAAAGATCAGGAGCGCTCCGTGCCGCCGGCACAGTTCGCGCACGCCGGCAAGATATTCCGGCGCGGCCGGATGGACCCCGCCCTCACCCTGCACCGGCTCCAGGAGCACCGCGCAGGTCTGTGGCCCCACGGCCTCTTCCATGGCCGCCAGGTCGTTGAACGGCACGTACTTAAAACCCCCGGGCAGCGGCTCGAACCCCTTTTGATACCTGGGCTGACCGGTGGCGGTAATAGCGGCCAGGGTGCGCCCGTGAAACGATTTCAGCGCGGTGACGATCTCGATTTTTTCCGCACCGCCGTGCAGTTTACCGTATTTGCGGGCCAGTTTAATCGCCGCCTCATTGGCCTCCGCCCCGCTGTTGCAGAAAAACACCCGGTCACCGCAGGAATTTTCCACCAGCAGCGCGGCCAGTTCCGCCTGCGGCTCGATATAGTACAGGTTGGATACGTGCATCAGCCTGCCGGCCTGCTCGCAAACCGCCTGCACCACCGCCGGATGGCAGTGGCCCAGGGAACAGACGGCGATGCCGGCCACGAAGTCCAGGTATTCCCTGCCTTCGGCGTCCCAGAGCCGCGCCCCCGCACCGCGCACCGGGGCCAGGGGTATCCGGCCGTAAGTATGCATCACGCAGCGGTCGCTCAGGGCCATGATTTCCTCTGTGCGCACGGAAAACAGCTCCTTTATAAAAATCTTTCCCCTTCCCGCCCGGCCGGCCGGCAACCGCCCCTCCGGGGCGGCAGGCCGTTCAATTCACCACCATGGTGCCGATTCCCCGGTCGGTAAAGACTTCCAGCAAAATGGAGTGGGGCACCCTGCCGTCAAGTATGTGCGTGGTTCCCACCCCTCCGGCCAGCGCGCGGGTGCAGCATTCCACCTTGGGGATCATGCCGCCTTCAATAATGCCGCGGGTCACCAGGTCCGGCACTTCCGGGGCGTGGATCACTGAGATCAGGGAGTCCCGGTCCCGACGGTCGGCCAGGATGCCCTCCACATCGGTGAGGATGACCAGTTTTTCCGCCTTCAAGGCCACCGCCAGCTCACCGGCCACATAATCCGCATTGATGTTGTAGCTCTCCCGATCGGCGCCCATGGCCACCGGAGAGATGACCGGAATATAGCCCTGGTCGATTAAAGTGGACACTATGTCGGGGTCCACCCGGGTAATCTCGCCCACATGACCGATATCCACCATCTCCACCGTACCGTCCGGACGCCGCGCGCGGCCCATTTTGCGGGCGGCCTGCAACAGTCCGGCATCCTTGCCCGACAGGCCCACCGCCCGTCCGCCGAAAGCGTTGAGCATGGAGACTATTTCCTTGTTGATTTTGCCCACCAGCACCATTTCCACAATTTCCATGGTTTCATCGTCGGTCACGCGCAGACCGCCGATAAACCGGGATTCAATGCCCAGTTTTTTGAGCATGGCCGTGATTTCCGGCCCCCCGCCGTGCACAATCACCGGCCGCATGCCCACATATTTCATCAGCACCACATCGGTGAGCACGGCCTTTTTTAACGCGCAGTCGACCATGGCATGGCCGCCGTATTTAATGACCACGGTTTTGCCATAGAACTTTTTTATATAAGGCAGAGCTTCCACCAGAATCTCCGCTTTCTCCAGAGCGTTCGGCAACGCGCCCCCCCCTTTACGTGCGGTAGTTGGCGTTGATATTGACATATTCATGGGTCAGATCGCAGCCCCAGGCTGTGGCCGCGGCGGTGCCGTCCTTGAAATCAAGCACAATACGCACCGTATCAGTCTCCAGCTCCCGCCGGGCCGCTTCTTCGTCAAAAGGCAGCGCCCCCCCGTCCCGGGCCACCTGCACGCCGCCCAGGAAGATATCCACCCGCCCGGGATCGAACACCGCTCCGGAATAGCCGGCGGCGCACAGGATCCGTCCCCAGTTGGCGTCCTGACCGTATACGGCCGCCTTGACCAGATTGGAGGCCACCACGGACCGGGCGGCCAGGCGGGCGTCCTTTTCCGTGGAAGCGTTGATCACCCGCACTTCCACCAGCCGTCCGGCGCCTTCACCGTCCCGCGCAATCTCGCGGGCCAGATAAACGCAGACCTGCGCAACGGCATCCGCGAGCAACCGGTACCCCTCCCCGGGAGCGTTGATCTCCGGATTGCCGGCCCGGCCGTTGGCCAGGATCAGGGCCATGTCGTTGGTGCTGGTATCGCGATCCACGCTGATCATGTTGAAGCTGCGCTCCGTCGCCCGGAGCAGCATTTCCCGCAGGCAGTCCGGGGATACCGCCGCGTCGGTGGTGATGAAACAGAGCATGGTGGCCATATTGGGGTGGATCATCCCCGATCCCTTGGCCATCCCGCCCACCGTCACCGTCCGGCCTCCCAGATTCAGCCGCACCGCCGTCTGCTTGGGACAGGTATCCGTAGTCAGAATGGCTTCCGCGGCCGCATCGGCCCCCTGCCGGCTCAATTCCCCGGCCGCCGCCGCGATACCGGACATGATTCGCTCCATGGGCATGGGCACACCGATTACCCCGGTGGAGGCCACCAGCACCTCTTTTTCTTCAATACCCAGGACGCGGGCGGTTTCCTCAATCATTTTCCGGGCATCTTGCATACCCTGTTCGCCGGTGCAGGCATTGGCGTTGCCGCTGTTCACGATCACCGCCCGCGCCCGCCCGCCGGCGACGTGTTCCATGGTTAAAAGCACCGGTGCGGCCTTGACCCGGTTGGTGGTGAAAACGCCGGCGGCGGCGGCCGGTACCTCCGAGTAGAGCAGGGCCATGTCCCGTTTGCTCCGGTATTTGATCCCCGCGGCCACCCCGGCGGCCAGAAAACCCTGCGCCGCAGTAACACCGCCGGGAATTACTTCATATTCCATCGCATCACCCGGTCCCGCGGCGCGCCGTCCGAACCGGACCCTTCCGCCCGGTCCCCGGCCCGCGCGAAACCGGGTTTCCACCCCTTTCCCGAGTTTTTCACCGTCGCCCGTCTTTAAGGATACATCCCCGGCCCCACCAGCCCGGTATCCTCCGGCAGGCCGAACATTATATTCATATTCTGCACCGCCTGGCCGGCGGCACCTTTGATCAGATTGTCAATGGCGGAAATAACCACCACCCGACCGGTGCGGTCGTCCACCACCACCCCCAGATCGCAGTGGTTGGAACCGGTGACCATCCCGGTGGCCGGCAGCATACCGGCGGGCAGCACCCGCACAAACGGCTCCCCGGCGTAAAAGTCCTGGTATAATTCGTATGCTTCCCGGCCGCTCATGGAACGGCTCAACCGTCCGTAGATGGTACTTAATATGCCCCTGGACATGGGGGTTAAATGGGGGGTGAAGGAAACCCGCACCGGCACCCCGGCCAGAGCGCTCAACTCCTGTTCGATTTCCGGCGTATGCCGGTGTCCGGCCACCCCGTAGGCCTTGATGCTTTCATTTACCTCGCAGTAGTGGGTGTTCAGGGACAACCCCCGGCCGGCCCCGGAAACCCCCGACTTGGAATCGATAATAATGCTGTCCGCTTCCACCAGCCCCGCATTTAAAAGGGGGGCCAGCCCCAGCACGGCGCCGGTGGGGTAGCAGCCCGGATTTCCCACCAGGCGGGCCTTCCTTATTTCCTCCCGGTGGATTTCCGGCAGGCCGTAAACAGCCTGCGGAATCAATTCACGGGCGGTATGTTCCACTCTGTACCAACTTTCATAAGTTGCGGCCTCCCGGAAACGGAAATCGGCTCCCAGGTCGATCAACGCCCCGCCCCGCGCCAGCACCGCTTCGGCCACCGCCATGGCGTGGCCGTGCGGCAGGGCGGTGAAAACAATGTCGCAGCGGCCCACCAGAGCGCCTGTTTCCTGCTCTTCAAGCAGCCGGTCCACATATTTATACAGATGGGGATATACCTCCCAGAACGGCCTGCCGGCATAGCTCTGGGAAGTCAAACCGGTCAATTCAACTTCCGGATGAGCGCTCAACAGGCGCACCAGTTCGGCACCGGCGTAGCCGGTGGCGCCGATCACACCCGCCCTGATCATCGTCCGTCACTCCTTCCGCCCCCGCCGCCGGCGGCCGGGGGCTTTTTCCGGTAAGTTTGCCCCGCGCTCAATTGGAAAAAAACACGGCGGCAGGGACTTGCGCAAACGCCCCGCCGACGTTGTGTTTTAATTATACACTTGACTGCATAAAAATACAATACCTTTTTCTCTCCGGCCAAAAAAAATTCGGCCCCCCCCCGGGGGCCGACCCTTTTCCGGCACCAATCCGCGCCGCAGCGTTATTTATCCGCGCACCCGCCGGGGATAGCGGCGGCTTAAAATCAGAGCGAGCAGCAGACCGGCCACAGCGACAATATTCAGGGCGGCAAAAACCGCCGGCAGCCCCAGATGGTCGGCCAGCACGCCCAGCAGGGTCACTCCCACGCCGCCCATGCCCACGCCGAAGCCGATGGTAAAACCGCTGGCCAGTCCCTTACGGGCGGGCAGTAGCTCCTGGCCCATAATGATCGTGGTGGAAAATGTGCTGATCAGCGCCGCCCCGGTAAAAGCCAGCACCACCAGCGAAACCACCCCGCCGGTATGACGGAAGATATAGAGCAGCGGGATGAGCAGGGCCATGGAGCCGGCCATCACCCGCGGCGCTCCCAGCACATCGGTCAACGGCCCGCCGAAAAGCGTCCCCACCGCCCCGGCGAGCAGGTAAATGGAAACGATATAGCCGGCGGTATGGGCGTTGACATGCAAATGGTCGGTATAATAAAGCGGTATATAAGTGTACAATCCGGCGTGCAGCCAGGTGCGGAAAGTGATGTAGACAATCAGCAGGGCAAAAGCGGCGAGCACGCTTTTTTCCGTACGGGGGGCCGAATCCGCGGCCACCCGCCCACCGGCCGGGCAATCCGCACCCTTTTCCTTTTGCGCGGCCCCGGGCCCCTTTTTCTCCTCGCGCAGGGAAGTCAGGCGCGGCCAGTAATATACCAGCGCCAGCACCATCAATACTGCGGGAATGATGAAATAAACCGTCGCCCGGTGACCGCCGACCGCCAGCAGCCAGGCCATATAGATGGAACCGAGACCGAATCCCAGGTTGCCGCCCACGGAGAACACGGCCATCCCGCTGCCCTTGCGCACACCGCTGGCCAGATTGGCCACGCGGGAACCCTCCGGGTGATAGGCGGCCACACCGAGGCTGGAAATGCCCACGGCCAGCAACAGCCAGCCGAAAACGGGCAGCCTTCCGGTGACGGCCAGCCCCACACCGGCCACCAGACAGCCCACCGGCAGGAGCCAGCGGGCCGGACGCCGATCGGCAAATAAACCGAAGATCGGCTGGATCACCGAGGAAGCCACATTGGACACCAGGACCAGCAGGCTGGTCTGAGCGTAATTCAGGGCAAAGACCTGCTTCAGCACCGGCAGCAGTGCCGGCAGCGCCCCCTGGGCCATATCCGTAACCAGATGTCCCCAGGCCAAAAGCAACAATATGCCCATTACCGGGCGGCCTTTTTCTTCACTTTTTTGAACCGCCTTTTCCGCCTCCGCAATCTGCAACTCCGTCACCCCTTATTTTTTTGCAGGCTAAAAATTAATATACGAAATATTTACCTGCTTTTCAAGCCCCGGAAGACGCTCTCCCCGAAAGAAAATTTGCGCCGCCGTTCCGAAGGGCGGTAAGCAATACACGGCGGCGGCCCGCCGGCGGTTTTCCCGCCCGCGCCGTCACCATTTTCCCCTTGCCGCCGGCGGTACGTCACGTGGCCCCGCCTGCCGGCGGGGCCACGCAATTACAGAGAAAATTTTAACCGTTCAGCTGTTCGGACTGCCGTTTCAAATCCGCCGCCACCGCCTCCAGCTCGTTTACGGAAGCGCTTATTTCCTGGGCCAAAGCGGCCTGCTGCTGGGTGGCCGCCGCCAGCTGTCCGATGGAACGGTTCAAATCCTGGATCGACTGCTGCATCCCCCGCAGAGTGCGCAAAATATCCTGCACCGACCGCTGGGTGTCCTGGGACAGCTTGCGTATTTCTCCGGCCACCACATTGAAACCGCGCCCGGCATCGCCCACCCGGGCCGCTTCGATGGCCGCGTTCAACCCC
>Ga0315298_1007342_pt1 | contig 14559 bp, 12 predicted proteins | sample WHS_1_MG_FD_203077 | JGI IMG/M metagenome (GOLD analysis project Ga0315298, IMG submission 203077) | Extremophilic microbial mat communities from Washburn Hot Springs, YNP, Wyoming, USA - WHS_1_MG | ecosystem: Environmental > Aquatic > Thermal springs > Hot (42-90C) | place: USA: Wyoming... | reverse complement strand
GTCATTCTGAGCCGCGTAGCGGCGAAGAATCTCCCCCGTTCCACGAGACCCCTTCATTGTACTCAAGGCAGACCCTTCGGCTTCGCCTCAGGGTGACACCGAGGTGCGTACATTCTGAACATCTCCCCCATTGTCATTCTGAGCCGCGTAACGAAGAATCTCGCCAAACACCACCAGGAAATAAAATTCCCTGGTTGAAACGAGCAGGGGCGACCCGGTGGGTCACCCCTACATTCCCGACCCACACCACGTGTGAGACGCTCCAGGCGGACCACAGTCCGCCGTCCACGCCGAGCGAAAAGCGCTCACTACCAACCAGGCTCGTAGTGCGCACTACGAGCCTAGTTAGGCTCCGGCGTTTGGGCAAAGGGCCGGCTCAGCGCCTCCAGCAACGCCGCGCCGTGCAACCCAGCCTGGCGCGCCTCCCGCCACAGCGTGATCTCGAACCAGAGGTGATAGCGCTCCTCACCTGAGATAAAGTCCATCGCCACGTACCCCGGCTGCACGCCAGGGATGTCCTCTGGTGGAAAACTGTCCAGCACGGCCAGCACTCGCTCTGCCAGGTTGCCCAATGGCTCAACGGCCAGGCTGGATACACTCAACGTGAAGTAGAAATCCGTCTCCAAGAGGGCAAAACCTTTCACATCGCCGGTCTGTGGGTCAATGCAATCCTCACCATAAGCCACGGCGGAGACGGTGGCATCTGCCACTCCCGCAGCTGCCAAGGCTGCCTGCACCTGGGCAGAGAGCTCCGGCAAGGGCCGTGTGCCCCAATCCCAGAGGCACGCATCAGAGGGGAACAGCGTAGGGGTAAGCGTAGGGGCTGGCATGATTGCCGCTGTGGGCGTCCTCCCGACGGTAGGGGTAGCCGTCCGTCCTGCACCCCGGCAACTCATGAGGCAGATGCCCAGCAGGAAAACAAATCGCCCTATCCCCGTCATGCGTTTCAGCCGCATCATCCACCCGCCTTCACCCAGTGCTTGCCACCGATGTGCCCATTATACCCGCATATTGCCTAACATGGGTAAGGGAGTGGCGGTGGGCAGTAGTAGGGGCGACCCACCGGGTCGCCCCTTGAAAACAGACCTGCCATGGCGTGGCGGTGCGCAGATGTCGCCAGGGAATAAAATTCCGTGTTCGGGGGCCTTGAAAACAGACCTTACAGGTCTTGGAGACCTGTAAGGTCTAGAAATGAGTCGGCTGAAGCCGACTGCTAATTGCCAGCAGCCCCTGTAGGGGCGAACCTCGTGTTCGCCCATGCCCGTCTCTCCCATTGTCATTCTGAGCCGCGTAGCGGCGAAGAATCTCCCCCAGTTCCGTGAGACCCCCTTCGTTGCACTCAGGGCAGGCCCTTCGGCTTCGCCTCAGTGTGACATAGAAAACCATCCTCTGGTGCAAATGCAATTCCCATTTGCCCCTCATGCCACATCTGTGTACAATATCTAGCGGAGGCAGGCGTATGCCAGAAGAAGGCAATGAATGGGCACAAATACCCCCATCTGACCGGCGGGGCGCTACAGAGGATGCCACGGAGACCGAGCAGGTTCTCCAGAGCAAACTCAAGCATGTGAGGGATGAATATTGCCAGACCCTCTGGAAATTGGCATGGCTGTGCAGCCGTAGAGGGCACCTGAAGCGAGCCTGTGGGTATATCCAGGAAATGATAACCATTGCCGATGACCCGGATTTGATGGCAATGGGCTATCTTGCCCTGGGCCAGTTCATGGAGCAAGTCCGCAACTACCAAGCGGCGCTCGCCTGCTATGCCCAAGCCTATGCCCTGGAGCCAGTGGACAAGCATACCGCCTACTTTGTCCACAATAACCTGGGCTATTGCCTGAACCGCCTGGAACGCTACAACGAAGCAGAAGCGTACCTGCGCGCCGCCATCGAGATTGACCCCTGTAGGCAGAACGCTTACAAAAACCTCGGAGTTTCCCTCGAAAAGCAGGGACGGTGCACAGAAGCAGCTCAGTGCTACATCCAAGGAGTGGAAGCCGATGCCTCGGATTCCCGCGCCCTATGGCACTTGGAAGAACTCATCAGCGACCACCCGGAAATTGCCCAGGCGATCCCCGATTTGTTCCTCCAATTGGAGCGTTGCCGCGCCGCCGTCCAAGCAGCTCGCACCAAAACAACGTAGGCGCGAACCTTGTGTTCGCCCTCAAACGGCCATCAACGAATGGGAAAACGAATAAACGAATCCCCCATCATCCCCCGTAGGGGCGAACCTTGTGTTCGTCTCCAGGGGCAAAGGGGGGATCCGTAGGGGCGAATCTTGTATTCGCCCGCAAACGGCCATCAACGAATGGGGAAACGAATAAACGAATCCCTCACCCCGTCCCTCTCCCTGGAGGGAGAGGGAGATTCATCCCCCACACCCCCCTTCGTAGGGGCGAATCCACGTAGGGGCGAGTCCATGACTCGCCCCTTTGTTTCGCCCTCCAGGGACAAGGGGGGATAAACCCTGCAACGGGGATGCGTAGGGGCGAACCTTGTGTCCGCCTCCAGGGGCAAAAGGGGGGATAAACCCCCTACTGCTGCCGCCATTGATGGTATGGTTCTTGCAGGAAGGATTCCGTGACCCCGGGGAGGAGCGCCTCTGCCTCAGGCACCAGTTCATTGTAGAAGCGGTCCGCCACCTCGAAGAAGCCGTGCCACTGCACATAATCGGGCCCCATCATCGCTGCCCCATGGCGGGCACGGCGGCCCTCGTGATGCCACAGCAAGTAGAAGGTCCATTCGATTGGCTCATCGAATTCCAGCGGGGTCAACTTGCCAGCCTGGCGCAGGCGCTGCATGATGGCTTGGGCAGGCTGGGCAAATTTCTCGTTGTACAGGTCCACGGCGTGGTCAAATTGCACGAAAAAGTTCTGGTAAAAGCCAGGGGAGTGGCACTGCTGGCATACCTGCATCATGCGCTCACGCCGCACCTCCCAGTTTTCCTGGCGCGTGGAGATGACCGGGCGCAGCGTCCAGGCAATGCGCAGTCCGACATCGTGGTTCACCGGCACGCCGGGCAGGGCGCTCATGTGGCAGGTGGCGCAGGTCGGCGCCGCACTATAGTCCTCGCCGAGCACCCAGGGCCGCACCGCCAAGTTCATCTGCGCGCGGTTGGCGACAAAGTTGACCCCGTGCTTGCTCTCCTCGTAGATTTCCTTCTGGGGGTGATCTGGCCCCATGTGGCAGTTGCCGCAGCTACTGGGTTCGCGCGCCACCGCCACACTGAACAAGTGGCGTGTGTGACAGGTGGAGCAGGCACCGCGGCTGCCATCGGGATTGATGCGCCCGATGCCGGTATTGGGCCAGCCGTCGGGCAAGGGGATGCCCTGCGCATCCACCCTAACTGGTGAACCGTGGCACTGCTGACAGCCCAACACGGTTGCTGCCACGCCTTCCACCTTTTCGCCCAGCACATTGTCCAGGGAAGCCAGGATGTCGCCACCACGCGAATGGCGGCTGGCGGCAAACTGTTCCGCCTCGGTGATATGGCAACGCGCACAATCGTTGGGTGTCACCAGGACGCTGACGGTGAAGCCGTTGTGCGCCATGGCATCCACATCGGTTACCATAGCACGGTGGCATTCATAGCAGCCCACGCCGGCGGCAGCCATCTTGCTCCGTTGCCACTCTACCACCTGTGCGCGCAGCAGTGCGTTCTGTGTATGGCAAGCAATGCACTGCGCCGACTCTTTTGAGGGCACCACCTGTCCCGGCAAAGCCACGGTAGGCGGAGCCTCGCGCAGGGGGAAGCCCCACTTCCACCAAGCCACGCACAGCAGGATGCCCATGATCAGGAAGAGGTTGAGGTAAGCCAATACCATGAAGATGCGGTGCGCTGACCAGGCTGGCGGCTTGGCTTTGGCTGGCGCAGCCTGTGGCTGCAGCGTGCCGATCATTGGCACACGCTCCATCACCTCCGGACCATGCGGTGCGCCCTTCAGTGCCTCCGTGAGATCGCGGCCTGCTTGATGTTTGCGCATGTGCACGCCGTCCCGCCACAGTTTGCTCTCCGTAACGTCGTAGAGCTTGCCGTCCACTGCCACAATGGCGCGATGGCCTTCCCTGCCATCGAACGCAGACAGCGTCTCCGGGGTGATCCCCCCGGTAGGGGACGGGGCAGCGGCAACCGCGCGCCTGGCGGCACGCATGCGCCGATCGAGCACCGTGGTAACGACTGCCGCCACGATGACCATGATGCCGTATTGCGCGAGTTTGATGAGGAACACGGTGCCCCAAGTGCCGCGGAACAGCGAACCGGTCTCCTGATAGCGGTAGATGCTCAGGATGGTGCCGGTGACAGCCATGATGACGATGCTAGCCCAACCGAGCCTTCGCTCTGTCCTGGGGATGCCGCTGGTCAACTCTTTAGGGCGGAGCACAATGTGGACATAGAAGATCGTGCCGAACCAGATAACGGCAGTAACCAGGTGGATATAGCCAACAATGAGGCGCACGGAACGGGGGATCCTGACGCCCGATGGAGCTTCTATACCGGGAGGGATGGGCCATTGGTAGCCACCGCGTACGAAAGCGGCGCCCGTGGGGGTGAGCGTACCGCCGCCTGTGGGGTTCTCATGACAGACCGGACAGGGCTGACCGGTCCTGCGGGCATAATCTGCCGTAGCGAATACGCCGGAGCCAGCCAAGGCGGCTAGCAACGTGATGAGGACAAAAGCCACGCACACCAAGGTCAGGTATCGAGATGGACGCCTCATGACCTCTCCTTATGGGGATGTGGCGAAATGATAGCACGTCTCCGCCAAATAGGCAAATTCTGCTCAGACCTGACAGGCCTAGCCCATCCCGCTCTAGGTGAGGCGTGGACCGTGGTCCTCGCGGAGCGATTCTGGCTGAAACGGGCCTACAGCCCCCTTCAGGGGGCTTGCAGCGTTTGAGCCAGGGATTTCAATCCCTGGCGTGATGGTGCGCAGACGTCGCCAGGGAATAAAATTCCGTGTTTGGGGGTCTTGAAAACAGACCTTACAGGTCTTGGAGACCTGTAAGGTCTAGAAGGAAGTCGGCTTCAGCCGACTGCTGATTGCCAGCAGCCCCCGTAGGGGCGAACCTCGTGTTCGCCCATGCACGTCTCTCCTATTGTCATTCTGAGCCGCGTAACGAAGAATCTCGCCAAACACCGCCAGGGAATAAAATTCCCTGGCTGAAACCTGCAAGTCGGCTGAAGCCGACTGACCGTTCACCGCAGCCTCCTTCAGGGGGCTTGCAGCGTTTCAGCCAGGGATTTCAATCCCTGGCGTGATGGTGCGCAGACGTCGCCAGGGAATAAAATTCCGTGTTTGGGGGGCCTTAAGACCTTACAGGTCTTGGAGACCTGTAAGGTCTAGAAGGAAGTCGGCTGAAGCCGACTGCTGATTGCCAGCAGCCCCCCGTAGGGGCGAACCTCGTGTTCGCCCATGCACGCCTCCACCATGGTCATTCTGAGCCGCGCAGCGGCGAAGAATCTCCCCGGTTCCATGAGACCCCTTCATTGTACCCAAGGCAGACCCTTCGGCTTCGCCTCAGGGTGACACAGGAGACCACCTCGCCCAGGCATGGGGGCTTTGCTCCAGCTGGACTGTGGTCCAGCCGTGTTTGGGGGCCTTGAAAACAGACCTTACAGGTCTTGGAGACCTGTAAGGTCTAGAAGGAAGTCGGCTGAAGCCGACTGCTGATTGCCTGCAGCCCCCTACGTTCTTGAAGACAGACCTGACAGTTTCTCAAGGCCTGTCCGGTCTAGTAGCAAGGGTTTTTTCCACGCGCTGCAGTGCCTCCGCCAGTGCCTCGCCAGTGACCATCGCCAGTTCGCTGGCGAGTTGCCGCTTGGCTTTGCTGAACAGGTTCGATTCCAGCACCGAGAGGGGTTTTTTGCTCTGCAGGGCAGCCAAATCGCGGATGACCTGCGCCAAGGAGGTGATCTCGCCATTCTGCATGGACGCCACAATCACACTATGCCGCTCGCGGTAATCCTTGGGCAATTCGGCTGGCGGTGAACTGAGGATGTCGAGCACGCGGTTCATGGTGCTCATGCTCACCGGCTGTCGCAACCCTACTTCCTGCGCCGCCTCCACCGGCAGGTGCACGGTCAGATCCAAGCCCGGGATGTCAATCACATAGTACTTTTCGTGCCCTTCGCTCTTGCGGCCCTGGCGCACCTGCACGACAGTGCCCGCCCCGTACCACGGATGCACGACCTTCTCGCCAACCGTAAATTCACCTGCCATCTCTCCCACCTCACACCGGGCTTTCACGGGACTTGTACCGGTAGACAATGCGCCCTTTCTCCAGGTCATACGGCGATAACTCCACCTTCACCGTATCACCCAGCAGAACTTTGATGTAGTAACGACGCATCTTACCGCATAGGTACGCCAAGATCTGCTGCCCCGTCTCCAGTTCCACACGGAACATGGCGTTGGGCAGTGCTTCGACCACCGTGCCCATGACTTCTAAACGCTGTCTCTCTTCCTGTGCCATGGCGATGCCACCTCCTCCGATTTTCCCGCCCCGGGAGACAAAAAATCCGGTCCGGGTACTTGCGGCGACTACACCAAGTACCCGTGACCGGATCATCCGTGTCGGTGGCTGTTGCACCCGACCCCTATCCCGCTATCCGATTCCCTCACTGTACAAAGCGCAGTCCACGCTTGAGCATATTATACCGCACTTTCCCGCTAGGTCAAAATGGGCAATGCACAATGCCCAATGGCAAAATTCCAATGACCAATGTCTTGGTGTCTTTGTGGTGCGCGTTTTACCACGAAGGCACAAAGACACGAAGAATTTCTAGTTTTCCTTTGTGTCTTGGTGTCTTTGTGGTGCGCGTTTTACCACGAAGGCACAAAGACACGAAGAATTTCTAGTTTTCTTTGTGCCTTGGTGTCTTTGTGGTGCGCGTTTTACCACGAAGGCACAAAGGCACAAAGGATTTCTACTTTTCCTTTGTGCCTTGGTGTCTTTGTGGTGAGTGTTTTTACCACGAAGGCACAAAGACACAAAGAATTTCTACTTTTCCTTTGTGTCTTGGTGTCTTCGTGGTGAGTTGTTTACCACGAAGGCACAAAGGCATATTTTCCCTTTGTGTCTTGGTGTCTTTGTGGTGAGTTGTTTACCACGCAATCCAAGCAGTAGCGTAGCCATCCCGATACAGCCGCCCCAGGGTGAAATCGTCGGCGAAATCGTACACGCGCTTCTCATCTGGCGGCACGCTTCCCCACCAACAGCCCGGCATCCATACGCTGCGGTGTTGCCGCACCTTCACGTCATACAGGTAGTTGTCCAAGATATTGCAGTTCCCAATCGCGGGTTCCCCCTCATTGTACAATAGCACCCCGATGCTGTTGTACCTGATCGTGCTGGAATGCACTTCCGTCGTTCCCATCGTGGCAATCCCCCAGGTATTGGAGAGCACGTGGCAGTGCGTCATCACTGCCCCGCCGGCATCGTTCAACCCATTGCCATACAGGAAATCCACGTACTCTAACGCTGCTTGCGCATTGTACCGCACGTAAATGGGGCCCCATGCTCCGTACTCCGCTACGGTGTAGGCTTGGGTGAGGGTGATGGGGGCGCTTGACGTACCCACCGCATACAAGCGGCCCCACACGTCCCAGTGGTAGTCGCCCGCCATCACCACCTGTGTCCCCGCGGTGATCGTCAGGCAGGCGCCTGCCTCTATTCCCACGGTGCAGCCCACCCGCACCACCCCAGGTCCCCATGTCGTGTCCTGGGTGATATGCACCGGGCAAATGGCAGTGACCGTGGGCGTAGGGGTCGGCCCAGCGGGCGTCTCTGTGGGCGTGGGCGTCCATGTCTCTGTGGGCGTCGCGGTGCTGGTGGAGGTAGGCGTCCCCGTAGGCGTCTCAGTTGGCGTAGCGGTGGGCATGGAGGTGGCTGTGGCCGTGTCCGTAGGCGTCGCCGTTGCCCCCGCCACATAGGTTACCACCAGGTATGGATCCTTGTCAGTACCCGCTTGCTCCGTCAGGTAAAAATCTATGTACTCATAGCCCGTGGGCGCGTTGCCATTCACATCCCGTGCACTGACCACAGCATACTTCGTGTCCCCAGCGACATTGATTCCCACCGTGGCTACCGTCATGCTGTAGTACGTGCCTACGCTCCAGCCTGCACTGGTATTGCGCAGCGTGCCCTCTAGCGTCGCACTCCCGCCGTACGCCCCGTCGTAATTCGCCTCTTGGTTGCTGCAGAGCGCCTCACTCCAAGCATAACGATAGACCAGAATGTCAAAGTCTGTGCTGCTCTGATCCAAGGACGCGCAGAGATACAGAACCGCCGAAAGGATGGTGGCGTCATCCGGTATCCCGCTGGTGTCAAAACTCACATACCCTCGGTAGACGGTGTACCCAGAGCCACTGTAGTACTGCCCAACGCGCACCGACACGCCGCTGTCAGTACAACTCGAACTCGTATTGCGCGCATTGTTGTAGACGGAACTGTAGCCTTGGATCCCCCCGTCTGCAGCCTCCCCATACATAGTGGCATTGTCCTGCACGCGTACCATTGGCGCAGAGCCTGGCAACCAGCACGACACCAGCCCCAGGATTAGCAGCCAAATGGCGAACATGATTCCCATGCGTTGTTTCATCCGTCTCCTTTTCCCATTCGTTGATGGCCGTTTGCGGGCGAACACCAGGTTCGCCCCTACGGGGGATGATGGGGGATTCTTTTATTCGTTTTCCCATTCGTTGATGGCCGTGGCTCCCCTGGGTGCAATGACCTCGCTCTCTATCCCCACGCCCCACGCCAACTTGTCCAACGCCGCCACCAGCGCCGCACTGAGCACCATGTCATCATGGACGGTGGCATCCGCCACCCCCCAGCGCAACCCCTTGCCTGGCCCTGGCAAGACCTCATACTCGCACTCCGCCACCTCACGCCAGAACTGCGCCGTGTCCGCCTCGCCATCATCCGCATACTCCTTATAGCGCCCCGTCTCTATCACCGCCAGAAAATCCCAGCCCAGATCGCTCTTGGAGGCGCTCGTGAACTCAAACGGGACGATCAACCCCGGTGGATCGTCCTTATAGGACCCGTACCGTTTCACCAAAAAGCTCGCTAGCCCCGCGCCAATTGCCGTCGCGTCCACTACCACAGACAGTGGCTCCCACTCCCTGATCAAATCCACCAATGCGGCATATTGCTCCGCTTGCGTCCGCCCCGTCCACCAGTAGCGGTTGACGACCTCGTAGGTGGGGAAACCCACCAGCGCATCCTCCACTGTGCTCAGGTCCACGCGCACCACTGTTACCACGGTGCTATCCCGCCGTGGCTCCTCAACTCGCACCTCGGCATCCATCCCGGCTCCCCTGCTCCCGCGCACCTCCGCATCCCCGCTCCCGCGCACCTCCGCATCCCCGCTCCCGCGCACCCCCGCACCCATGCTCCCATGCCCCTCTGCTCCTCTATGGCCCGGCTCCGCCTCATCGCTCCCCGCGACGTCCACCAGCAACGCATACTGCTCCCCTGCCCGTGGCTGCCGCAAACGCTCGTGCGTTCCCTGCATCCGTGCTCTCCTCTCTGCCGTGAACAACCGCCCCGCCTCATCTATCTCTTGCAGTTCATACTGCGTCTTGATGATGGGGTGATCCGCACCCAACCGCAGGATCTCTTTCCGCACGTACTCCCCGTATGCCGGCACCCACTTTGCCACCTCTTGCCACGGCACGAAAAAGACCCGCCGTATGCCGTCCATCTGCTCTTGCCCGCGCAACTGCCGTATCACCCGCGAAAGCAGCGTCCTTGACGTCCACATCGTGCCGTAGAACACCGTCGTGACATTGGTGGAGGCGCCCATCGGCGCAAATTCCTTGTCCCACTTCTCCGCGTCCACATCCTGCGCCTCATCGCATTCGAGCAGCACCGACGCCGTCGCCCCCACCACGTTCGCGCTAGGATGCGCTGAGAAGAAGAAAGCACGGCAACGTCCTAGGCGCACGATGTACCCCTCATCCGCATGCACCATCTTGCGGTTCCACTCATTGTCCAGGCAGTCGCGCAGACGCATCCTGCTATTGACCGTCTGTGGCTTGTACGTTGGCGATGCCTTCACCAAGGTCGCCCCGCGTACCTGCTGGTACAGGTTCATCAGATAAGCCTCCAATTGCGCCGATAGTTCGTTTTTGCCCGCTTGCCGGCTCATCACCACCGCAAAGGTCAACCCCTTGCGGTGGATCACGCTGTCAACGATTGCCCTCGCTGCTTCTAACTGATAGGGACGCAGTTCGCGCTGCACGACGACCTTGCTGAACAGCCGCACATCTGACAGAAAACGCTTGATGAGTTGTATGAGAGGCAAGTTCTGCATGGATCACCCACCTCGCTAATTCAAACAACACCCGATATGCCAGCAATTTCATCATCACCTCCACCTGTCCACCTTACCATCCAATTCCCCTTCCCAACCTTCCCCGTCCATGGGAAGGGCAAGGGTGGGGGATTCGTTTATTCGTTCCCCTATTCGTTGATGGCCGTTTGGGGGCGAACACAAGGTTCGCCTCTACAGTTTCGGCCCATCCCCCAGCAACCCCCGATGCCGGTGGCCCACGAGCGGGTCAAAGCGTGGATCCTCCGCCGGCCGGCCACCGTACAGCGCCACCACCACCGCCGTCCGCGCATCGAAGGCGTCGGCAAACAGAACCACGCAGTGCGTGCCATCTACGAGCAGGTCTTCACGCACCGAAAATGCCACCGGCACACCTGCCAGCAATGTGTCCGGATAGCCCAGCAGTTCCACAGATGCCGTGTATGAATCGCGATCAAATGCACGAATGACGCCAAATTGTGTGTACACCGTATGGTCCAATTCTTGCTTATTCTCCGTTGCCCCCTGGTGGGCGAGTCATGGACTTGCCCCTACACCCCCTTTTCCCCCGGAGGGCAAGTCGTGGACTCGCCCCTACGAAGGGGGGATAGGGGGGCTCCACCTCCTCAACCCTCCCCGTTGACGGGGAGGGCAGGGGTGGGGAATTCGTTGATTCGTTTCCCCATTCGTTGATGGCCGTTTGCGGGCGAACACCAGGTTCGCCCCTACACCCCCTCCAAATACACCGTTTGTATCCACACTGGCTCTCTCCGCAGCGGCTCATAGACCGTCTCGATCCCGTTCACGCGCCGCTTTGCCCCGGTAAAACCACCACCAGTTTTGCTGTCTGTGATCTGCACGACATCGAACAATTCCAACGCTACGTTCGGACGTGCCTTCAACCATCCTGCCCACGCCTTCGCCGCCGCTTCATCCAGCAGCGCCTCTGCCACTGCCTGGCACTGCTCCACCGTCTCCAAATGCGCACTAGAGAAAACGCGCAGGAAATCCATCCCACATGCCAACCCCGCAGCCACCGCTCCCCCTTGGTAGGCAACGCCATTGCCCACCACCCGCACCCGCGTTGGCCAGGCGAAATGCTGCACATAGTGCGCCGCAATCACCTCCCCATCCTCGTAGACAGAATCAGGCGCTGGGCTTTCCCCCTGTGCCCAGGGGATGAAGCAGTACAGCACATCCCCGTCATCCCCGTTCCCAAAGCGCGCCACTCCGCCGACTAGGTCCAGCAGTCGGTTCAGGATCACCAACCCCGACATGCCCTCTGGGAACACCGCCGAGTCCCCTGCCACCTGGAACGATGAGCCATGGATCCTGATCCACGTCCGCCCACGCCAGTCCTCTGTCGGCGTCACTGAGAAATAGTCCACGACCCGTTCCCACAGCGCTGAGCCATCAAAGGCGCATTCGATGTAGCCAACTCTTGCCGCCAGCTCCTCGATGCACCAACGCAGCGTCTTGTTTTGCCAGAGGATCGTGTAATCAGGACGCCACATCTCAAATAATGTAAAACCGTCAACGGCATGGATGCGACACAGATTCACACCACTTTCACGCACGTTGCTGGCACGCCAAAAGTAAAACGGCCGGCTTGCCACGTACTCTGTGCCCGCCTCGGTCTGCAGCCCGTGCTCCACGACCACTTGCGCCAGTGGACGCAGCGCCTCTGCCTCTGTCCCCGCTACCCCAGGATTGTCAAAGTAGCCATCCCGATTGTCCAACTCTATGTCCACAAACCCGCGTTGCGGATATTCATGCATGCGGTAACGCAAAACATCCCCCTGAAGCACCGTCATCTCGAAGGCGTCCTTGCCCTCGTACCACAGGTCCAGCCGGTAGGCTTCATGCACCTGGTACACATACACGGTGTCCTGCGCTTCCGCCACGTTCATCCGCCGTGAGTGTGCGGAATCAAACCCCAGCGGCACCTTGTAGCTCCAGTGCGCAAAATCCCGCGATAAGAGGCACACCGGCGTCTTCCACGAGAATGTCGCCGCGGTGAAGGTGTCCCAGTACACCAGCAACCACTGGGAGCCCAAGTGGCTGCTCGTTCGCAGCAGGCAGGGCCACAGCGGCGCCGAACCAGCCAGCGGGATGCCCGGTGGGGCGATGCCCTGATAGTCCGTCAGCGTGCCCGTGGCATAGTCCCACAGCCCGGACACAATCCGCCCATCCCCATTGCCTGCCCGATCCAGCGATGCGACAACGGCGTATTTGCCCCGCTCTTGCCACCATTGCGCCGATAACCCGTAGCAATTCGTGTACTCCCCGCCCGTCTCCATCAGGTACTGCACATGCTTCACCGGCCCCCACGACCCGCCGCTTTTCTCCGCCATGTAGATATAGCGATAACCAGGACGCTGTACCGTGTACCAAATGTCATCGTGCCCCGCCGATGCCAACTTGTAGGGATAACTGGGCGACCGCCCCCAAGGAGCAATTACCTCCGCAGGCGTCCCCCAAGTGACGCCCCGATCCGTGCTCTCCAGCGCATAAATCTTGCCATCCGAAGCACCGATGTAAAAAAGACGTAGCACTCCCGAATTGTTCGAAAGCGCTACATCCCCGTTAGGTGGGGGCAGCGCACCGCTGGCTATCAGCGTCCAGTCCCCCGGCCAAGACCCCCAGCCGACTCCCGGCGCCGTAGGATCCAAAACGGAAAAGTCAGTAATGCGCCGCACGTGCACCTGCCCCGAAGCATTCAACGTCACAACCACCAGAGCACCATCGCCCGCCTCACACATTGCCGACTGCGCACTGCTTGCCCCGCCAGAACCAATCCAGGCAAAGCGCGCCTGTTTGTCCCGCACCAACACGCGCACCAGCGGTTCTTGCGCCGTGGCATGCTGTGCCGCTGCCAGGGTGGGAGTCAACGTCCGCATCGTGTGCTATCCCTCCGCTGGCGGGGGCACCTGGGCTGCTTGCCCAGTTCCCTGCTGCCCAGCACTGAAGAAACAGACTCCTTGCACCTGGGCATCGGAGACAGCAAGCAATACGCGGCGGATGAGGGGTGCCAGGCGGTGCTGCAGCTTCTCGCATGCCAAATCGCCCGGCGCCTGCACCGTCAGAATGCCATCGCGAAAAGAATACGCCTTTGCCCGCAACAGGCAGGTCTCAAAGGCGCTGCGCGTCAACTGCAAACGCAATTCATCCAACGCTTCCTGCCACCAATGGTTCATCAGGTTTTCTTCTCTGGAGTTATTCGTGAGGGGGAGGACAGGGTGCGTGGTGTTGGGAGCGGTGGGGCTAGGGCGCGAGGCATCAGGCGTGGGAGATGGGGCGATAGGGGTGGTGTGGAGCGCAGCAGATGGCTGCGAGGGGGCAGGCACAAGGGCTTCCTCGCAGCGTGGCGTACCAATGCCATGGCGCTCCAGCCAGTTGGCATGGTCGCGCTGCAGGCTGGGGGAGAGGCGTGCCACCTGATCTGGCCGCAATAGGGGCAGCGTTTTGCACACGCGGAAGGTGTAACTGGCGGTGGGCCCATAGCCCCGGCGGATGACCTGCACCAAGCCTTCGCGGCGCAGGATGTCCAATGCCCCCTCGTGGCGGGAAGGGGACGCGGCGCCCGCATCCTTGGCTCTCCTGCGCCTCCCGGTCACCACGGCGCGGTTGTGATCGCTGTTGGTGAGCATGCGCGCCAGGCGCGAGATGGAGGGATAGGCGATGTCACGCTCCCCATAGCAGAAGGAGAGCAGCAATTCCCACAGGGCAAAGGCGGTGTTGCCCAGATAGGGCCGCCAGAAATACAACGCGTAATTGGAGACGATGGTATAGCCACATTGCGCCGGATCCAACGAGTCCCCTATGTCATGCGGTGCATGGTCCTCGGACATTGCTTCCTCCACCCAGTTTGTCGTGAGCGCCCGTTCGCTTGCCCCTTCGCTGCGCTCAGGGCAAGGCTCAGGGCAAGCTTTAGCGCTCATGGGTTCGTAGTGAGCGCTTCAGCGCTCAATGCGCACTACGAGCCTCGTTTCCCACGCCCCGGCGGACCACAGTCCGCCGGGAGCGGCGATCACCAGTTGGCTTCAGCGGCATCTGCTCACCGCCTCGCCAGGGATTGAAATCCCTGGCTCAAATGGTACAAGCCCCCTGAAGGGGGCTATAACCAATGTCCAGTCGGCTTCAGGAGGGTGTTGAAAAAGCCCTTCCAATGTCATGCTGAACGAAGTGAAGCATCTCGCAATACTCGGGAAAATACGGCTAAAGTTACGCGAGACCCTTCG
>Ga0315298_1007340_pt1 | contig 14562 bp, 10 predicted proteins | sample WHS_1_MG_FD_203077 | JGI IMG/M metagenome (GOLD analysis project Ga0315298, IMG submission 203077) | Extremophilic microbial mat communities from Washburn Hot Springs, YNP, Wyoming, USA - WHS_1_MG | ecosystem: Environmental > Aquatic > Thermal springs > Hot (42-90C) | place: USA: Wyoming... | reverse complement strand
CGTCTCTTTGCCTTTGCCGTAGGCAGGCTTGAGCGCAAGCATCTCCGCCAGCACGCCGTACTCGCGCAGCCACAGCTCATAGCCCAGGAGGCCATGCGCGATCGGCTCCGTGCCCGTGAGCAAGGAGGCCAGGGCGGTGTTGGTCGTCGAGGGATAGATGGATGTCATGGGCCACAACATCCCGCGTTGGGCCAAACGTAGCCAGACACAGCCGGGATCTAGGCGCAACATCTGGCCGAGCTGCAGGTAGCCCAGTGCATCTAGCAACACCAAGACCACGCGCCGTACACCCGAGGCCATCCGGCCCCAGTAAGCCCTATCCAGAGGAGGACTCATCTCGGTGAGGGGGGCACCAAGCAGCTCGCCGATCGTGGCGGGGACATTGACCAGAGAATGCCCCCGGTATTCGGGCAAGACGAACTCGCCATCCAAATCCGCGGGAAGCAGCCCAGGGACCTTCCGAGCTCGCAGAGCAGTCTCTAATGCTTGAGCTTCAGCGGTCAACATGCAGCACTCCAAGCAATTTATGATCATCCTGCGAATAACGCGCTATGAAGATGACTACAGAGTCTAGCACAACGCTTCCGAGCTGTAAATAAATCCGCCGCTTGACGCCCCGGAGAAAATGAGCCACCATGAGGCCCGCAATTCGGGATACAGGAGAGCGGACAATATGTCTGTAACATGGTATCAGCGTGCCTATCGCCGTAATGTGATCGATATGCATATCAGCGATTGGGACGAGCGCTTCCTATCACAGTTTGATGCGCGAAGCTATGTGGAGATGCTACGCCTCTGCCACGCACAGTCGGCGGTGGTTTACGCCCACTCCCATGTGGGCCACTGTTATTACCCCACGCAGGTGGGACACATGCACCGAGGGCTCAAAGGTCGCAACATCCTGGGCGAGGTGATTGATCTGTGCCACGCCAACGGCATTGCCGTAGTCATCTACTTCAGTCTCATCTTCGACGATTGGGCCTATCGCCACCACCCCGATTGGCGCATCACCTTGGCCAATGGCGAAGGTGCTGCCGAACGCAGCCGCTATGGGGTATGCTGTCTCAACTCACCCTATCGGGATTACGCTCGCGCCCATGTAGAGGAGATCTGTCGCCTATTTGACGCCGAGGGGCTGCGCTTTGATATGACCTTCTGGCCGGCGGTGTGTTATTGCGCCCATTGCCAAAGGCGCTTCGCCGAGGAGGTGGGCGGCGAGCTGCCCAGGGTGATCCATTGGGAAGACCCGCGCTGGGTCGCCTTCCAACGCAAGCGCGAGGAGTGGTTGGCCGAGTTCGCCGCTTCTATGACCTCAGCGGTCAAGCGCATCAAGCCTCAAACCACCGTAGAACACCAAGCCTCCACCTACCCGCTGAATTGGCGCTTTGGGGTAACTGCCAAGTTGGTACCCCAGAATGACTTCCTCCAGGGGGATTTCTACGGCGACGCTCTGCAAGGCTCCTTCGTCCGCAAGCTGTTTTACAATCTGAGCCCCCATTTGCCCTATGGTTTTGAGACCAGCTCCGCCGTGAGCCTCAACAACCACACAGCGTTAAAGCCCATAGAGTTGCTACGAGCCAAGGCCCACGCTTGTCTTGCCGACGGTGGGGCTTTCGTCTTCATTGACGCCATTGACCCCGTGGGAACGCTTAACCCTATGGTCTATGAGCGCATGGGCAAGGTGTTCGCGGAGACCCAAATCTATGAGCCTTACCTGGGCGGCGAGCTATGCCAGGATGTGGCCATCTACCTGAGCCTGGAGTCCAAATTCGACCCAGCGGACAACGGCAAAGCGGTGGATGACCCTCAGCTCTCCTCCAAAACGCCCCATATAGAGGCTGCGGTCAGCGCATGCAAGGCCCTCCTGGATGCGCACATTCCCTACGGCGTGGTGACCCGGCGCAACCTGAAAGAACTCTCACGACACCAGATACTGATCTTGCCCAACCTGCTGATGATGGATGAGGAAGAGGCCGAGGCATTCAGAGCTTACGTCCGGGCTGGTGGCATTGTATACGCTAGTGGGGTCACCTCTCTCGTTACCACCGACGGCGTGCGCCACGGGGATTTTCTTCTCGGAGATCTATTCGGTGTAACCTATCTGGGAGAGACGGCGGAAGCCTTTACGTATATCGCGCCGGCCGTTGGCGCTGAGAAACTCTTCCCCGAGCACTCCAGCAAGTACCCCCTGGGCCTACCCAACAAGCAGATGATCGTTCGCGCCCGGCCAGGGACTGAAATACTGGGGTGGATGGTCTTGCCTTACACCGACCCCGCCGATCCCACCCGCTACGTCTCCATCCACAGCAACCCGCCTGGCTTGCCCACGGAGAATCCCGGCGTAGTGTTGAACCACTTTGGCGCGGGCAAGGCCCTCTACGTGACTACAGACCTGGAGCGCTACGATACCTGCCACAACACTTTCATCGCCCTCATTCGCAACTTGGCCAAACCTTTCTCCTTTGAGGCCGATGCACCCAAAGCAGTGGAGGTGACCGTCTTTAAGCAAGAGGACAAAGGGCGTTACCTTGTGAGCTTGATCAATTTCCAAAAGGAGCTGCCCAACATCCCGGTGGAGGGTATTCGCTTGCGTCTGCGCATGGATGGCAAGGACGTCAAGCGGGTGCTGATCCTCCCAGCTGAAAGGGAACTGGACTATAGGCAGGTGCAAGGTTATGTGGAGTTTACTGCCCCCAAGCTAGAGACCTTTGCGATGTTTGCCGTGGAGTACATTTAAGGCACAATAAGCGATCCCCTCGCAAGCGCGCACCGAAAGCAGGCGGAGAACGCGCTGGCGAGGGGACGAGCTCTACTGAGCTCAGATGACGCTTGTGTGGGCCACCTCATACTGGCCTTGGATGCCCTTCACGGGCGCCCCCTTCAGGGCGTAGAGCGAACCGAACATCCTCGCCAACCGTTGAGCCTCTTGGGGATACTTATCGATCAGATTGATCCTCTCCTGAGGATCATCCATGAGGTTGTAGAGCTCATCGGGTTCGCCCTCGGGCCGGCGGATATAGCTCCAGACCTTGTCGCGGATACAACGATCGGGCGCGCCATAGTAGCCACTGATGATTGCCTCGCGGATGGCGCCGACCTCTCCACGAATCAGGGGCATAAGGCTTTTGCCCGGGAGGGCATCCAGGTTATTACCCAAGCCAATGGCATCCAATAGGGTGGGCAACACATCATGGAAGGAGGCCAAGGCATCTAGGCGCTTGCCGCCGTAGCGCCCCTTGGGGAAACGAATGACGAAGGGTACCTTCAGCAACTCGCTGTACAGGCGATCGCCGCCCTTGAGGAATTTGCCATGGTCAGCCAACGGATGGCCGTGATCGGCAATAAGGATGATCAAGGCCTCATCATACAACCCTAACTCCCTCAGTCGCCCCAGAAACCAGCCCACATAGTGATCCACATAAGCGCATTCGCCAGCATAGAGCCCGCGAATGTAGGCGATCTCCTCAGGCGTAAAGTGCGCCGAAGCCGGCCCTCCTGGGGGAAGCACGCATCTTTTGCCCCGATAATTGGGATCGGTGTACCGATCGAACTCGCGAGGCGGAGTCCAAGGTTCATGAGGGTCAAAGGAATCCACCCAGAGGAGCATCGGCTGCCTCCAGGCGAGGTTATCCTCCACCCAGCGAATCGCCGAGCGCATGAGACGCGCGCAATAATGATCCTCGGCAGTCTCAAACTCCTCCACGTTGCGCAGAGCGGCCTCCACCAGCCGTCGCCACTGAGGGGTGAACGTCTCCTTACAATGGTCATCCAGCTTCAGGCGCTTTAAGGGACCGGAGCGATAGGCATCATACTCTTGGCCACGAATCCATTCCCAGACACGAAAGCCGCGATGCAGGTTCATATTCGGCTTGAAGTAATGATAGCAATCCGTGAAGCAAGCCGTCAGATACCCCTCATCGCTGAGGATCTCGGACAGCGTACGATCTTCGGGGGTTAGCGGCTGCCAGGGTCTATGAACCAGAGTCCTCTCGCCGGTAAGCCAGCATGTTCTCACTGGGATGGTGGGCAACCCCTCGGGGTAACAGTTCTCAAAGGCCACGCCCTCGCGCGCCAAAGCATCCAGGTTGGGCGTCGGACACGGCGAGCTGGGGTTATAGAAGCTCATGTGATCCTGGCGGAAGGAATCCAGGACGATAAAGACAACGCTTGGTCGTTGCGCAGACAATGGCACCTCCATTCAGGCTTGATATCGGTTTTCTTTCCGGGTCTAAGGCCAACAGAACACTGCTCTCAACGCCACGGATCCACGATGTCGTCCTTTTTGCCCTCTGTCTTGGGCTTCTGACCGAATAGATCCTGCAAGAAGGAACGCACCCGGCTCTCCACGGATTGGCCGATGGTCGCCCAATCGGCATCAGGAGCGCTGCCGACAACAGTAGCGATCCCGCCACGCACCTTTTTCTCCACCTGGGCGCCGATCTTCTCCCAATCGGCCCCTTCCTCAACGCCAACCGCCTTTGCCACAGCACGTCGGACGGTGTCGTCCGTCTGCCGGCCTATAGTAGTCCAGTCGGCATCCTCTCTGGCCCCCACGATGCGCGCCGATTCTCTGCGGACTTGTTGTTCAAGCTGCCGAAAGATGGCCTTCCATTCTTCGGCGCTGGAGCGCGACGCCTCTGGTGCAGGGCCTCCGGATTGACTCGTCTTCTCACCCATGTCCGTCCTCCTTACCGAAACACCCTCGTCTCCGAAAGAATACACAAACTAGACGCTCACCGCAACTCGCGGTTGCACATCCTGCCGTCCCCGTTGAAAAAGCTACCTGGAGCTGGACAGGAAGCGCTTTGACAGGTAGAATGAAATGTAGATGTACGTGCCAAAGGGCTATTTTAGGAGTTGATCTGGAGGGCAAACGATGACAAGCTCCCGTCGTCCTATACGCATCATCAACAGCGTAGCTCCCATTCGCATCTGCGATAATGGCGGTTGGACGGACACTTGGTTTGCTAAACATGGCCGGGTCTTTAACATCGGTGTATATCCCTACGTAGAGGTGCAAATCGAGGTCTATCCACGTCAGGAACAGGAGGATCGCGTCATCCTACACGCCGAGAACTTTGGCCAGCGCTACGCCGTCTTCCCCAAGTCCGAGCGACACGAATGGATACACCACCCCCTGTTAGAGGCAGCCATTGACTACATGGGCGTGCCAGCGGATATCTCCGTGCAGATCTCTATCTTCTCCGAGGCTCCTGCGGGCTGCTCCACGGGGACCTCCGCAGCGGTGAGCGTGGCCCTCATCGGCGCACTGGACCGGCTGACGCCCACGCGCATGACTCCCATTGAGGTCGCGTATGCTGCCCACCGCATAGAGACCGAGATACTGGGCCAACAGAGCGGCATCCAAGACCAGCTCTGCTCGGCTTTCGGGGGCATCAATTACATTGAGATGTTTGATTACCCTTATGCAGCAGTATCGCCTATCTTTGTCTCTAACGAGGTTTGGTGGGAGCTAGAGCGCCGCCTGAGCTTGATCTTCCTGGGCAAGTCCCACAGCTCTTCCGAGGTGCACAAGATGGTCATCCAAAGCCTGGAGGACGCCGGCCCCGATTGTCCGAAGCTAGAGGCCTTGCGCAAGACGGCGCAGCTCTCGCGCGACGCGCTCTACACAGGAGACTTTGCTGCCTTAGGGCGGGCGATGATCGCCAACACGGAGGCCCAGCGCAACCTGCATCCCAAATTGGTCAGCACCGAGGCGCAGCAAGTCATTGAGGTGGCCAAGGCGTATGGGGCGTTAGGCTGGAAGGTCAACGGCGCCGGCGGAGAAGGGGGCTCCATCACCCTGCTCAGTGGCTCCTCCATGAGCCAAAAACGCGCCATGATCCGGGCCATTGAGGAGACCAACCCGCTCTTCCAAAACATCCCCATCTATTTAAGTCGCTTTGGGCTGCGCGTCTGGACGCGCGAGGCGGATAACAGCACCTAGGGCAAACAAGAAGCCGTCAGCGGCCTACATCAATAAGCAGGCCACCGACGGCTAAAGCGATGCTGAAAGTGCCAAGCTAGTGATGTACGTCGTCGGTGATGCGCTTATCCGGCCCGACGATCTTACGTTTGGACCTTTTCTTGAGCCTCTCTAGGAAGGCATCGTAACGCGCCCGATCTACGGGGATGTCCACCGGCTTCTTGGTTTTGCCGGAGAGGATCATGGCGTTGATCAGCTCCACCGTCTTGATCCCCTCAACCCCCGGCGCGATCAACTCCTCGCCGTAGAGGATATGGCGGGCCATATTGCGCAGGATGGCCCGATGACCGGACTCTACCTCGGGCAACTGCACGGGCACTTCCACAACTTGCGGGGCCTTCCACATCTCGGTGGAAGTATCGCTGAATCCCTTTACCCCTTGAGGCACCTCCCAGAACCTGATCTCGCGTCCCAAGACCCGCAACTTGCCCTTCTCGCCCGAGAGCTCCATGAAGTCGGTCCCAGGGGCCTCGGTGGTCGAGCAATAAACGTAGCCCACCGCGCCATTGGGGTACTCCAACATGGCCGCGGCGACATCTTCCACCTCAATGCGATGGTTGCGAGTCGCAGTGTAGGCTGTTACCCTACTGGGCAAGCCACCTAACCAGGTGAAACGATCCAGGGCGTGAGGCGCTTGGTTGATCAGCACGCCTCCCCCCTCCCCTTTCCAAGTAGCCCGCCAGCCGGCCGAGTCATAATAGGCCTGGCTGCGAAAGTCAGCATAGACCAGCATGGTGCGGTAGAGTTCCCCCAGCCTTCCGGCCTTGACGATCTCCCAAGCCGCCCGCCAGACGGGCTCGCTCCGCGTCTGATACATCACGGCGAAAGGCGTGCCGGTGCGTTTGGCGGCCTCAACCATCGCGTCTGCCTGGGAGACGGTCACGGCGATGGGCTTTTCAGAGATGACCGGCTTGCCCTTCTCCATGGCATAGATGGAGATCTCGGGGTGAAAGTAGTGTGGCGTAGCCACCACCACGGCGTCCACATCGGGCCGGTCAATCAGCTCATGGTAGTCTGTACAATAGGGCACGCCGAACTCATCACCCCGCTCCTTGGCCACCTCAGGGACGATATCGCACACAGCGGCGAGCATACATTCTTCAATCGTCCTCATCGTGTGGGCATGGCCCGTGCCCATGCCGCCCACGCCGACGATCCCATAGCGCACCTTATCCATTGCCTGCCTCCCACGTTCAAAAGCTGGTAACTTGCACGGCGGCATTATAATCCCTTTCGGCCCAGCCGCAAGCCGAGAGCACAACTTCACACGATAGCGATCATGGCCGTCAAATCATACACCGCTACCCCACCCGGCTCTCCGGCACACTCAATGCCATAGGGCTTGCCCGGCTCCAGGTTGAGGCAGTTATCCGAAAGATCCACATCCCTTTCGGTCTCTACAAAGACGCCGAAGGCAGGCACATCGCTCGTCAGGGTGATCGTCCGGCCCTTGACCTCCACGGCGATCTTGGGCGGGCGGAGGCGCAGGACGCGAAAGCGGTCAAAGACAAGATAGTTGGTGTAAGACTCGCCATCAACGCTCAGCTCAACAAAGGCCACCGTATCCAAAAGCTCTCCATTGTGCTCTTTAGGTAGAGTGGTGCCGTTTCCGTCTACGGGAAGCACCCGCGGGCTGTAGCCGATCCCCAGATCGGTCAAAGAGAAGCTGGCGATCTTGGTCACATCGTTGGCCAGAAGCGTCACCGGCAAGGTCTTCTCGGCGAGCTGGCGGCCATCTAGGTTATAGGTGGTGATCCTTACGTGTCCCTTGGCCTCTTGCAACCGATCGTTGAGCCCATAAAAGACGAGATGGCCTTCCTCCAGCCTCAGGACGGGCCAGAGAGGCGCAAAGAACTTGCGCGAGTAATAGTACAGGCCCTTCTTGCGTTTGTAATAGTCCAAACAGGACCAACTGGCCACCGGCCAGCAATCGTTGAACTGCCAATACAGCGTCCCGGCAGTCATGAATTTGCGCAAACGCCAGTGCTCCACACCGGTCTTGATCGCCTCAGCTTGGTTGAACTGGCTGAGGTAAACAAAACTCTGGAAATCTTTGGGGAACCCCAGTCGGCCGACCATGAAGCGCGTTAAGCGCTCCATCCCTTCGGTCATCTTGTTATGGCTCAAAACCACCGGGCTGAGCACATGGCGATCCTCAGGGGCCGTGTAGGAGAGCACCGTCTTCCAGGTGGGCATGGCCTGGAAACCGAACTCGCTGAGAAAACGGCCCGTATCGGAGAGATACCCGCTATAGTCTTGCCAGCCACTCCAAACCGTCCAGGAGTGACGGTCGCCCTCGGTGGGGCTATTGGGATGCTCCCCTCCATAGGGGCTGGACACCCAATAGGGCCTAGAGGGGTCAAGCTCTGCACAGAGCTCGGGGAGGATCTCCCGATAAATATAGTTGCCCAGGTATTTGGGCTGGCCGACTTTCCACCATTCGTCAAAGCCCCAATTGTTCTCGTTGTTGCCACACCAAAGCACGATAGAAGGGTGATTGCGCAGGGCGATCATCACAGCTTCGGCTTCTCCTCGGGCCAACTCCTGAAACCAATCGAACTCGTCGGGGTATTGGGCACAGGCATACATAAAGTCCTGCCACACCATGATCCCCATCTCGTCGCAAGCATCGTAAAAGGCCGGATCCTCGTAAATCCCGCCGCCCCAGATCCGCAGCATGTTCATGTTGGCTTCTTGGGCCAGCTTGATGTATCGGTAATAATCCTCGCGGGTCAACCTGGGCAGAAGGTTGTCGGCGGGAACCCAATCCGCGCCCTTGGCAAAGACCTTGACGCCGTTTACCTTGAAGATAAAGCTTCTGCCCTCGCGGTCGCTTTCTTGGAGGATCTCCACCGTGCGAATCCCGGTCTTGAACGAGATGTCATCTACGCGCTTGTTGCCGGATAGGAGGGTGATATGAACGTCATACAAGGGTTGCTGCCCCATACCGTTGGGCCACCAGAGCTGCGGATTTCTGATCGTCAAGGTAGCCTCCAGAGCGTTCTCGCCCCGGATATCCCGTACGGGCACTCTGGCCTGAGCCTGCACAGCCCCGTTCAGAGAGATGCTGATGGCCGCCTCTAAGGCGGGCATTTCCCGCTCTTCATCCTCCATGAAGCTCTCTACCGTGGCTGTAACACGCACACGGGCCGAGTTCTCCGTCAGACTCTCCGTGTAGCAAAAGGGCGCAACGATCCTGGCATAGCGAATCAGCTCCAGGTAGACCGGGCGCCAAAGCCCTACTTGGGCGATACGTGGCCCCCAGTCCCAACCATAGGCGTACTGAGCCTTGCGGATGTAGGGCCGGGCGCTCTCACAGCTTGATTGCAAGACAATGGGACTCTTCCTCTCCAAATCCTTGATCGTGGTCAGAGGCGAAAGGAGGCGAACTTCCAATATGTTCTTGCCCGGCTTTACGATGTCGACGACGTCGTAACGATAGGGAATGAACATGTTCTCCGCTCGCCCCACGTACCAACCATTGAGGTACACCTCGGCATAGGTATCAATGCCCTCAAAGACGAGATCCACCTGCTTATCTGCCAGGTCTCCCCCTTGAATAACAAACTCCTTACGATAGACCCATTCCTTTTCCTCTAGGCGGTGCATGTGAATCTCGTTCAAACCGTAGAAAGGATCGGGGACCTCACCCAAACGCATAAGGTCGAGCTGTACGCAGCCGGGAACGGCACCCTTTTTCCAAGCTTCTGTATCGGCTTCCTTGAAATCCCATTGCCCACACAGGTCTATCCTTTTGATCATCGGTCTTTGCTCCTTCCGTCATCTCGGCCAAGCTGCCGGCTAATAAAGGTTTGCTACGCAGGCAGCATAACACGTTGATGGGGCTGATGCAAGCCAGGGGCGCTAGCCGCCCGAAGAGCGGTACGTCATGTTTCCAGCAACCGAGCTTGACATGCAGATCGGTGTTATGTTATCTTTTTAAACGCTGCTGAGGATACGGCTAGTCTGCGTAACGAATCAAGGCCCCACGGGTTTCACCCAGTAAACAACAATGGGAAGCAACCGATAAAGAGCTAGAAAGGAAACGCCCATGAAAGTACGCCTGTGGACGAGAAGCCCGGGTAAATACGATTGGAAGAACGAAGTGCGCGAGTTTGCCCGTATACCGATGGCTGGAGAATGCCTAACCCTTGGCCCTAACTCGCCCTGGTATCTGGTGCAACTGGTGGTGCATACACCTTACCCAGGAGACTGCGAGGCGGAGGTCTATACCATGCAGGTTGACCGCGATGAGGTAAAGCAACGCGCATTCTACGCGAGGGCGTAACCTCAGCGCATGGGAGCTACAGCGTTCATCCTCAAGAAACTCGTCTCGCGCTTCCTTTTCCCTTTGCCGTTCAGTCTGGGGTTAGCCACCTTGGGGCTGATCTTGCTATGGTTTACTCGGCGGCAAAGGGCGGGCAAGGTGTTCGTAACGCTTGGGGTATTGCTGCTCCTGTTATTCAGCTCGGAAGCCGTGGGCGAGATGCTCATCTCGCCTCTAGAAGGGCGCTATCCGCCTTATGGTTCACACGATCACGTTCCCTTGCCCGAGAACGAGATCCAATACGTGGTGGTATTGGCAGGTGGTATCCCCTCAGTAGCAGGTTATCCCATCACCCGCCAAGTAGATGGAGGGGCCATGGCGCGGCTGGTAGAGGGTGTACGCATCCTCCGGCGTTGTCCGAACAGCAAGCTTGTCCTCTCGGGCGGGCGCGGCGCTGACCCGCATCTGAATCCGGCCACGCTCACCAACTTGCTCTTCGTCAAGCTGTTAGGGGTCGACGAGAGCCGGGTAATAGTATGTAACCTCTCCCAAGATACGGACGACGAAGCGCGCAATCTCGCCGGGATCATCGGCCAGGCGCCGATGGTATTAGTCACCTCCGCCTCACACATGCCGCGCGCATTGGCCCTATTTGAAAGCTACGGGATGCACCCCATCCCCGCCCCGACGGACTATCGCACCGGCCTAGTACGCGTTTTCCTCGTGGAATCTATCTTCCCGAACGCCGATGCGCTCTATAACAGCGAACGGGCCATCTACGAATATCTCGGCATGCTTTGGCTTAAATTGCTGGGGTTGCTAAGGCAAATTCAGGCGGAGAGGGCGGGATTTGAACCCGCGAGGCTCATCGCCTACACGATTTCCAATCGTGCGCACTCGACCGGACTATGCGACCTCTCCAAATCTCATTATACTACGCGGCCGAGATTGCACCAAATCGTATCTGCACCGGGCCTTTCCCTCGCCCCTTAGCTATAATGATTCAGGCCTTGGCCAGCGTCTAGCTTATTGGCCACCCGTCCATATTTCGAGAAAACCGTACCGCGCAAAGAGAGGTGTAAAGAATATGCAACTGACGTCCATGAGGCCCGATCACCTCCCCCATGTGCTGGCTCTGATCGCTGAAGCGGATCTTTGCCTGAAGCCGGAGCTTGAATGGTTGCGTTATCGCACGTTCGGCGATCCCACCTGCCTGCCAGAGCTACTCTTAGTGGCCGAGGATGGCGGAGAGCCCGTGGGTTTTTGCATCGCCTGTATTCGCGGCGAGCGAGGCGTGGTCAAGGCCTTTGCCGTCCGCGCAACACATCGTCGCCGAGGGATCGCCACAAGGTTGTTTGAGGAAATTGAAGCTCAGCTGCGCGCGCGGGGCATCGAGCAGGTCGTCGTTGAAGGAGTCGCTCCGAACTATCTCGTGCCCGGCGTTGACCTGCATCACACCGATGCCGTGGTCTTTTTGATGCAACGAGGATATGAGACCGACCGCGTGACCAGGGTGGATATGGACGTCGACCTGCACCGCGCCGATCTGGAAACCGCGGAGGACGAGGCCCGCCTCGCTCGCGAGGGAATCATCCTCCGACGCTCCCGCCCCGAAGAGATCACCCCAGCCGCCGAATTCGCCCTGACTCACTTCAGCGCTCCCTGGCAGCAAGAAGTCATGGATGCGGCTTGTTTCGTGCCGCCTCCCCTCTTCATCGCCCTGGCCGATTCGCAGATCATCGCTTTCGCCGTCTATGATGTGACGGGCCTGAGCCGCTTCGGGCCGACGGGCACCCACCCTGACTATCGCCGCAAGGGAATCGGTGGAGCTTTGCTCAAGATGTGCCTGCGCTCCATCCGTGACCGGGGCGAGCGTCGCGCCGAAATCGGCTGGGCCGGCCCCTTGGGTTTCTACGCCCGCGCCGTAGGAGCTACCATTGGGCGGGCGTACTGGACTTTCCACAAGGAGCTGGTTAGCTGAGCGTCACTACAGGGCGATTGTCTTCCAGCGTCCCCGCCTAAAGCGGATGGTGAGAGCCACAGCACCCACGGCGAAGCTGATTCCCAGCCCGAGCCATATCCCCACCGGTCCCAGGCGCAAGCCATGGGAAAGCGCCCAGGAGAGGGGCAACTGCACTAACCACAGAGAGCCTATGTTGATCCACATCCAGGCAACTGTATCGCCCGCACCCCCCAAAGCGCTTCCCACAACCTGCGCCCAACCCGAAGCTGTGCCCACGAGCAAATAGTAGGGAGCTGCCGCAACTCCCGTAGCTAACACGGCCCCAGAGGCCCCGAACAAGCCCAAAATCGGCGTAGCCCAAAGGCTTAAGAGGCCAAAGACGCATGCAGAGAGGAATAGGGATGAGAGTGCTGCCAAGTTCGTCGCTCGCTCGGCCCTTGCCGGTTCTTTAGCGCCAAGGTTCTGCCCCACCAAAGTAGCCGCGGCCAGGCTAAGGCCAAAACTCGGAGCCTGAAGGAAACCCACTAGACGGCCTAGTAAACTGTAAGCAGTCAGCACATCGGCCCCAAAGGAGGATACTAACCTCATCAATAAGGCGTTCGTCAAGTTAGGCGAGAAGCGCTGCGCCGAGGTAGGCAGGGCGATCCTGAGAATGCGCCACATCATCGTCAAATCAGGGCGAAGATCACGCCAATGGATGCGCACGCCGGCGCTACCATATAGGAGCGTAATGGCCTGACCAACAACGCCCACGGCACTGGAGAGCACCGAGGCCCAGGCTGCCCCGCGCACGCCCAAGCGAGGCACCGGCCCTAGACCGAATACGAGCAACGGCTCCAAGATCATCATAGCCGCGATGCTGGCGATGTTGATGCGCAGAGTATACTCAGGATGCCCTGCGCCCCGAATGACGGCGCTCAGCGTGGGCAAACATTCCATGAAAAATAGCCCGGCAAAGATGATGCGTAAGTACGCTACAGCCTCATCAAGTAACGCTCCCTCTGCGCCCATCCATTTCAAGAAGGTTGCGCCCCACACTTGCCCCAGGATGATTAGGGGGATGCTCAAAAGGACGATGAGCAAGAACGTCTGCATGGTGGCCTGATCAGCATGTTGTTGGTCACGTGCCCCAATGTGTCGGGCCACCATAGCCATGCCCCCCACCGAGAGGCCCATCATGGGGCTGATGATCACCAGGCGCAACGTGTTGCTCATAGACACGGCGGCCAGGGCCGTGCCTCCAAGGCGCCCTAGCCAAAAGGCGTGAACAAGCTCAATAGCGCTAAAGAGCGCCATCTCCGTCGCCGAGGGAAGAGAAAGCGTCAGGATATGTTTGCCTAAACTGCCGGAGGTCAGATCGCGTCTCTGACGGGCGCTGACGGCGGTCGCTTGGCTCAAGGGACCCTCGCTGACAAATCGTAATGAGCCAGCACCTATGTTTTCCCTTTAAGGCACTCAATAGCCCAGGCAACGTCCAGCTCTTGCAGCTTGGCCGGGCGCGGCACGCCGCTGGCTTCATCCCAGCCCATCATACCGTAAAAGGTCTGCACAGCCTCCCGCAGCACCTCGCGATCTATCCCTCCTTGAGCTAAAGGCCCGCTTGTGGTAGGGCCATAGGAGCGCTCCGGCAGCCTGTCATCCTCAACGGTGAACCCCTCGCGAACGTCAAAGACGCGCGCCAACGTGAAGGCACGCTCCCCTACCTTAAAAAGCTCGTAATCCGTCACATCCCAGCCTGTGGCTGCGCGCACGAGCTCCGCCTTCTGCTGCATAGACCAAGGCACAAACAGGCAAAGAGTCAGGCAATTATTCAATACCTGACAAACCGAGTGATATATGGCCGCCCGCACTTTTTCGGGACCCAGGCTCTCTAGGGCCATAGGCTCCAATACGCCGAGGCTCCGCAACAAACTCGGCGGTAGAAGGCCGTCTTCGCCGGCATTCACCAAACCGGAATCGTGCAACGAATGACAATGGTCTGCCCCTGTAGGCGAAACCGCGTAGCCGATGGCCAGGGCGCGTTTGAAACGCGGTTCGTGCATAGGCATTTCCTGCCCCTTTACCGCCATAGCAAAGCGTTCTGAGCCCCTGCCGATCTTTTGCGCGGCGCGCCAGCAGCCCTCGGCCAGTAAGTTCCCGATTCCCTGACGATGGGCGATCTTCTCGACGACTGCCACCAACGCCTCGCCGTTGCCAAAGCGCAGTTCTAGGCCATCCGTATCTGCTAAGGTCAATAGCCCATTCTCAAAACACTCCATGGCGAAGGCGATGGTCACGCCTGTAGAAATGGTATCCAGCGAGTAGGCATTGCATAACTCGTTCGCCTTGCAGAGGGCATATGGATCG
>Ga0315298_1007339_pt1 | contig 14562 bp, 18 predicted proteins | sample WHS_1_MG_FD_203077 | JGI IMG/M metagenome (GOLD analysis project Ga0315298, IMG submission 203077) | Extremophilic microbial mat communities from Washburn Hot Springs, YNP, Wyoming, USA - WHS_1_MG | ecosystem: Environmental > Aquatic > Thermal springs > Hot (42-90C) | place: USA: Wyoming... | reverse complement strand
TTCTCCAATTGCATCCAAGGCTGCGATAACCAGAGCATTGGACACAGCAGAGCTGCTCTTCAGCCCTCTTTCAGGGGGTATCTCCGAGAATATTTTTGCCCTTATCCCTCCTTTTATCTCATACCTGCTCCTTAGAAGATCCCTCAGAGATTCTACAAGCTTTACCCCAATTTCCTCCCTCCTTCCCAGAACAAACGACTCCACACAAACTTTATCCTCATCAAGAATCTCTACTTCTGCCTTTACCCTCAGATCTATTCCAGCAGCAACCCCTCTTCCATTTGAGAGACCGCAGACAATTGTTATAGCTCCCCAAGACTCACCTTCTCCTCTCAAGGCCGACAGCCTCCATCATCTCCTCCAACGGGGGATTTATCCCGGTGAATATTCTGAAGCTCCTTGCTCCCTGATTTACCAGCATTAAAAGGCCGCTTATTGTCCTGCATCCTCTCATCTCAGCCTCTCTAAGAAGCCTTGTTTTTACAGGAGAATAGACAAGATCGAAAACAGTTCTTCCTGGTTTAAAAGCTCCTGCTGGAACCTCAAGCTCTGGAAATCCAGACATTCCGAGAGGGGTTGCATTCACCAAGAGATCCCACTCAATCTCCTCCAGCTTCCAAAGCTTGAACTCCATCGGTTTTGCTCCAAATCTTCTGGCCAGCTCAACTGCTCTATCCCACCTCCTCCCCATCACTGTGGTATCCGATCCAAGCCTCGACAGAGCGAGAAGAACTGCTGATGCAGCACCTCCAGTTCCTAGAACCACTGTTCTGCATGGCTTCTCGGGAAGAGAGTCTGAAAAACCGCCCACATCTGTGTTAAAGCCCTTTAGCTTTCCATCGTTCAGAACTGTGTTTACGGCCATCGTCTCCTCGGCATCCTCATCAAGAGAGTCCATCATCTGAGGTGCCATTGTCTTGAGGGGCATCGTGAGGTTGACCCCCCTTATTCCAAGTGCTTTAATCCCTCTCAGCGCATCTGAAAGAAGGGATGGAGGAACCCTGAACTTCAGATAGATCCCGTTTATTCCAAGCGCTTTCATCGCTCTGTTGTGCATTGCAGGGCTAAGGGAATGATCTATGGGATCTCCCATGACCCCGAGTATTATATCAGACCCCAAGTCCTCCACACCCCCATTAAATCCTCAGGTCTTGGCTGTCCAGGAGCCAGTGGCTTGGGAGAAGCATATGTAAAAGGAGATCCAAGGAGGGGAGCTGCATATCTCGTTATTATTCCTTTCTCCCCCATGCATATTCCTATAGTTGGCATCCCAGATTCCAGGACGAACTTCATCATCTCTATAGAGTCAGCTATGCTCGAGGACATAACAGCAACCTTCAGGATATCAGCTTCGGATGCCAAGGATCTAGCCCTCCTAAGAGCTGTCAGATCCATTCCGTTGAAATCGTGAAAGGACGCTATCACACCTATCCCCCTTTTTCTGGCTTCTTTAAGCACTATATTGTATATCGGAGACATAACCTCTATGTCCACATATCTTGGAGAGATATCGAGAGCTCTCATCAGAAAAGAAAGCCTTTCTTCCTCCCCTTTCCTCCATCCACCTCCTTCCTCAGCCCTTCTAACTGTTATAATAAGCCTCTCTCTGAAGTCAGATAGGGGATCCAGCTCACCTCCTAGGTCAAGCCTTGCTTCCACAAGAAATTCTGGATAAGTTCTAGCGACAACAGGGGCTTCCTCTCCGGAAGCCGAGATGCATATCATGGGCTTCATGATATCACTCCCTCAAGCGCCTTTCTGAGAACTTCCTCGTCCACTTCCTCAACAACAACGCCCCCCATCCTTCTGGGAATGGCCATCACAATTCTTCCATTCAATGCCTTTTTGTCCCTCCTTGCTATTCTTATCACATCATCCGGATTTGCCTTGAACGTCGTTGGAAGGCCAATTTTCTCCAAGAGATCTTCCACTCTCCTCCTCTGGTCAAAGCCATGGAGGATCTCGCCCAGCCTGCAGCTTACAACCATGCCAACTGAGACAGCAAAACCATGAGGAATTGAGTAGCCGGAGAGCAACTCTATTGCATGTCCAACTGTGTGTCCGAGGTTGAGCACGCTTCTTAAACCATTCTCCTCCCTTGGATCCCTTTTTACTATTCTCAGCTTTACAAGCAGGCTCCTCTTAATTGCTTCCTCGATGGAGAAGCTGCCCTTTTCCAGCATCTCAAAGAGCTTCTTATCGCCTATTATTGCATGTTTTATTATTTCAGCCATTCCTGACTTTATCTCATCGCTTCCAAGGCTTTCAAGAAACGATGTATCAACGAGCACAAACTTCGGATAGTAGAAAGTGCCTATCATGTTCTTTCCAAGGTAATCTATCCCGTTTTTCCCTCCGACAGCTGCATCCGCCTGTGCCAGCAAAGTTGTGGGTATGTTTGCAAGGAAGGTGCCCCTCATGTATGTGGAAGCCACAAATCCAGCTATGTCTATCACAGTTCCCCCTCCGAATGCCAGTATCAGAGTTCTTCTCGTCGCTCCTATCTCAAAAAGCCACTTCCATATCTTATTTGCTGTCTCCAGGCTCTTCATCTTCTCCCCTGGCTCTATGACAATGCACTCTGCCTTTCCTACTTTCTCCATCAGCTTTTCTAGGTGGAGATCTGCAACTCTCTTTTCAGTTATTATAGCGACTGAGAAAGGAGAGATAGCTGATATCTCTCTTTTTATCTCATTTATAGCCCCTCTACTCACTATAAGACGCATTTTCTCAGCTCCTCCATCATCTTCCTGAACTCACCAAGAGAAAGGCTCTGTCTTCCATCTGATAGAGCTTTATCCGGATCTGGATGAACCTCCACCATTATGCCATCCGCTCCGACTGCTTTTGCAGCTCTTGCAAGCGGAAGAACAAGCTCCCTTCTTCCAGCAGCATGGGAAGGATCGACTATAACTGGGAGTATTGTCAGCTCTCTGAGGGCTGGAACAGCTGCTATGTCAAGCGTGAACCTGCTGCTATCCGAGAAAGTCCTTATCCCCCTCTCACAGAGTATTACATTGTCGTTTCCCTCGAGAAGAATGTAATCTAGAGCTGAGAGCCACTCCTCTATCGTGCTGCTCATTCCTCTTTTCAGCAGAACGGGCATTCCCGACCTTCCCACTTCCCTCAAAAGGGGGAAGTTCTGCATGTTCCTAGCACCTATCTGGAGGACATCCGCATATCTGGAGACTAGGGATACATGCCTAGGATCCAGCACTTCGGTGACAACAGGCATGTCAAAGGCATCCCCAGCCTCCCTCAGGATCTTTAATCCCTCCTCTCCAAGCCCCTGAAAAGAGTGAGGGGATGTCCTCGGCTTGAAGGCACCTCCTCTGAGCATATCAGCGCCAGCTTCCTTCACTGCTTCGGCTGTTTTCATCATCTGATCCCTGCTCTCAACAGCGCAGGGACCTGCTATCACAACGAATCCCTCTCCTATCCTCACATTCCCTATTTTCACCACTTTTCTAATCCCTCATCACCTCCTGAGCAGCTCTCACTATGGACTCAACTGTCAGCCCCAGAAAATCGAGGAGCATCTCATAACTCGGGGCTGTCCTTCCAAACCCATCTACTCCGATTCTCACAACTCTTGACGGCATTCTCTCGGACAAAAACTCAGATATCTCCCCTGCAAGTCCCCCTTTCCTCCTATGCTCTTCGACGACAATGAACCCATTTGTCTCCCTTGCAGCTTTTAACAAGGAGATCTCATCAAGCGGGTTTATTGTATGCATATCCAAAACTCTAGCCCCTATTCCCCTTTCCTTTAGCTCCTCGGAAGCTTTAAGGCACAGATCAACAGTTGGACCGCATGAAAGAAGCGTTATGTCATTGCCATCTGCCAAAATTTCAGCTTTTCCCAGAGTTATATCTTTTTCATCGCTGTAGATATCGGGTGAGTTGTCCCTCCCTACCCTCATATAAGCCGGACCATCTAATTCTATTATCTGAAATAGAAGTTTCCTCATGGACATTGCATCAGCAGGACAGACCACTGTGAAGTTGGGAAGCACCCTCATCAACGCTATATCCTCCAAGCACTGATGAGAGGATCCATCCCAGTGATCCGATAGACCTGAATGGGTTCCTATGATCTTGACATTCAGGCAATCCCTGGATATGGTGTTCCTTATCTGCTCCCATGCCCTTAGGAGAAACATGGAGAACCCCACCACTACAGGTATCTTTCCGGATATGGCAAGACCTGCTGCCGTGGACATGGCATCCTGTTCGCTTATTCCAAGCTGTATAAACCTGTTTGGAAACCTCATGGCGAATTTATCCGTCCTGGTTGAGCTGCAGACATCTACATCTAGGATAACAAGATCATTAAAAAGCTCTCCTGCATCTATAAGGGCTTTTCCAAGCTCATCCCTGAAGCTTCTCATCTCGACCCTCCCAGTATAAGAAGCCGGGATGTGAACAGAAGAGAGTATTTCTTTGGAATTTTCAGGATAATCGAACTTAACAATGACGTATTTACGCAGGAAGTTCTCGAAATAAGCTGTTCGTTATTTATAGCTCTCCTAATCATCCTAATAAGAGCTGAGATCCTGGATATTGGAGGGACATCACCATCGCACTCTGGTAAGGAAAAGTCCATTTTAAGCATTCTGGACATAATAGCCTGTCCATGAAGCGAATAGGTGGAGAATACTTACAGTAAAGATTTATACTAAGACTTTTCTATTATTGGTTCTTTGATGAAATCACATTATATCAATACTTTACAAAGACAAAGCTTTATATTCTCCACTTCATTGTATTTAGGTGCACGTGCATGTCTGTAAACTTCACCGTGAGGATTCCCAAGAAACTTGCCGAGAGAATGAGAAAGCACAGCGAGGTCGACTGGAGCGAGGTTGTCAGGAGAAGCATCGAGGAGCATCTTAGGATGCTTGAGGAGATAAAATATAGAGAGCATAGCAGCGAGCTTGTTGAGAGGCTCGGGGTTTCAATAGATGACCTGAGGCCAATGTCTGCTGATGAAGAGATGAAGCTGTACAAAATGGTGAGAGAAGGTGGAAAGGGCTGTGCTCAACAATAACATGATACCTGTGACTCTCAATAGATACTTCATTAAAGAAAAAAGAGTTTAAGTTGGAAATAGGGATTATTTAGAAATTTGCAGAGTTATTAAAGATATTTTGCAGTGCGGGTAAATGTTTAAAATTCTTTAAATCCCAGTTCATAGTATCCTGAAGCCCTTCAACTCCTCATTATGAAGACCACGGGTCTGTCCATTTTTTCAGATAGCTCCACTGCTTTTCTCAGATGCACCTCCGGGCTTCCATTTCCCTCAACTGGTATCCAGCCGAAAGAGGCCCATCTAGCTGATATTGGCTCCTTTTGCTTCACTACCTCTGTATTTCCGGATAGCTGAGTCCCATTTCTGTCTACTATTGCTATCACATTGCTCAATCTGTGAGAGGAGGTTGTGGCAGCTGCTTCCCAAACCTGCCCCTCGTCTAGCTCGCCATCCCCCATTATCACAAAAACCTTTCTGTCGATACCATCTATTCTAGCTGCAAGAGCAATTCCATTTGCTATTGACAGTCCCTGCCCAAGGGAACCCGATGAAACTACCACTTCAGGAATCCCTCTTTCAGGATGAGCTTGAAGCCTTGATTCGGGCATTCCAGCTTTCTCAAGCTCCTCCTTTCCTATTCTACCTTCCTCGAAGAGAGCTGCATATAGGGCTGGAGCTGCATGTCCCTTGCTCAATATGAGGACATCCCTCTCCCTTTTCACCCTGAGGACAGCTTTTATTATTCCATAGCATGATATAGATGACTTAACGTGATTTCCCCCCATTTTCCCAGCTATCCTGCTGATCAGGCTTGACTCTGATTCAAGAAGATGGAGTATGAGGGATCCGGCTTCTGTTATCTCTGTCCTGCCATTTTCATATGCTATCAGCCCCATGTCCCTTAAGATCCTTGCATTCAGCTTCAGTGTGGACAGTGGGATTCCAGTGTTCCTTGAGAGCTCAAGAAGAATTGAGCTGAGGGATGAACCATTTGCACAGGAAATTCTCCTCAAAATAAGCTGTTTGTTCCTATTTATGGCTCTCCTCAAGACCTTCCTGAGCGAATCAGGGACAGATGAAATTGGAGGTCTGGATATTGGAGGGACATCACCATCACCGCTTAGTGAGGGAGCGGTCTATTTTTAAATATTCTGGGCATAACAGCCTGTCCATTAACAGAAAGCCTGAGCTACCACAGGATCTTTATCCCCATCTCGGAGGCCACATATCTCAGATCGTCATCTCCGCTCACTATTGGGGCTTTCTCCCTTAAAAGAGGAGAATTAAGGCATCAATCAAGCTCAATCGCCTATTTTTAACATTGACTACCGGAGTATTTTATCTCCCTCATGTCTCAACTTGGCCATCTCGATGTAATTCTCCGTGAATTAACTATTGTGAAATAACCGAGAAGGAACCCTCTGACCTCACTATCGCTCTTGAATGGTATTCTACCACGAAGCCATTGGAGAAAGAACTCATAGGCAGCTGTAGATAGCAGAATTCCCTCTTTTTTATCTTACATCCAATAGAGCTCTTTTTGCCTTTTCAGTGAGCTCTCCGAAAACCATTGCTAGAAGGGCATAGTATCAATTACTACTTTCTCCATCTGCTCAGCCTCTCTTCTCTAGCCCTCTCATCCTCATCAAGTTCCCTCTCTACCTCCTCCGCACTTCCTTCGCCGGAGCCCCATATCTTCTCCCATAGATCAAGAGGTCTTAGGATAAGTTCTCTTTCTCTAGCTTCAATTAGGAGGAGCATCCCCTCTTTTATCCCAGCTATCTCCCTCATTTTCTTCGGGATGGCTATTATCCCTCTCTTGCGGACTTTGACTATGCTCACAAATCTATCCTGAAGGTTAAAAATTTATAAGTAACTAAGCAGATAGACCCCCGTTAAAGCATTCTTGTCACTCAGCTATCTCAATACAATCTACTGAATATGAAGCAGCACCTGAGAAAGTTGCTGGTGAGCTCTGGTTCTGCTCAACTAACTTCCTTTCCTTGGAATTTGAAGGCTTTATATTCCTTTACAGTTCCCAGAATGTCAGCATCTGTTGTCACAGGAAATGCATCTCTAACTATGCACTGAGCAGCCACCAAGGCATCGAAGTAATCTAACCCCTTTTCCTCATAAAGGCTGGTAGCTATGAAGAAGTCTAACGGCACTAGAACCTCGATTGAATCCGTCGGAATTATCTGCTCCATGATAGACCAGACTCTTTTTCTCTCATCCGGGCTAAAACCTCTGGATTTCATCAGGAGATCTAGCTCAATGAGAGCTGCTTGGGAGATCCTCCTTTTCATACCAAGATTGTTGATGAGCTCCAAAGCCTTTTCATGTCTTGGATCATCCGGGTTGAGGTAGGCAACTAAGTAAACTGTGTCAACTATCTCCACTTTTCCTCACCATCTTGAGCAGTAGGGTGGATGCCTCATGATCCTCCTCTTTCCAGCCAGCAAACTTTCTTCTGAATATCTCAGCAATGCTCTTAAGCTCTTCTTCCATGGGAAAAGCCTCTAGATATCCTTTCTCTGTTACTCTGAGGATAAGCCGGGATCCCTTCCTCAGCTTGAGCTTTCTTCTCACCTCAAGTGGCAGAAGAATTCTCCCACGATCATCAATTTTTACCACATAACTCATTATTTCCCCTTCTATTTTTTGTGGTGGGTATTAATAAATTTTCCCATTGTAGTGCATTTTTCTTTTCACCATAATAAAGGGAAGAAAACTTTTTAGTGCAATCAGCCTAAAAAATCATTTAGAGAGCTGAGGAGGACCAAAAAAGCCACAACTCGGCTACAAGATAAGATCCCTTAATACAACAACCTTTATAAATTAAGCTGAAAATTCTGGCTTATGAGAAAGATCCTCCTTCTCCTGCTCATGATCCTCCTCATATACCAACTCTTCATCTCAGCTCAGGGCATAGAGGCTGCTATCTCCCCCAGTTCCATATCCACGAAGCCTGGAAACAAGGAAAGGTTCTCCCTTACAGTTTGGAATCATGGGAACAAGGATATAGAGATCAACGGGATAAGGCTCAGGATAACATCAAAGGAGCTTTTTGGAATACCCATACCGATATACTTGGGCGAATATGCCTTCCCCTTCGATAAACCCGAGCCAGTTGGGGCTGGAAAGCAGAAGGTAATCGAGAGAACCATAGAAATTCCCCTAATACCATTTGCAGGTAGTTTTGATGTGGAAGTATTGGTTGAGACAACTGGAGGCGTGGCTTCAACTAGAATGCAGGTCAAACTGCTCTACAGCTGGCTCTCGTTAGCCTTTCTCTTCGTCTCACTTCTCATAGTGATCGGCATAATTTACGCTATATTAAAGCTCTCCTTTAGGAGGGTAAGGAGGAGAAAAATCCACAAAATAGATGACCTATTGAGCGAGAGGGACAGGTATCACAAGCTCCTTAAGGAGCTTGAAGCTAAGAGGGGGAAGATTGGAGAGAAGGAGTATGAAGCGCTGAAGGAGGAGTACTCCTCTAACCTCAACAGGATTCAATCAGAGCTTGAGAGCAGGCTTCCAGGGCTTCAGGATGATCTAGCTAGATTGGAGAAGGAGATTGAGGACATAACTGGAGAAATAAGAAAGATAAAAGCAAGAGTTGAGGTAAAAGAGGTGAAGGAAAAGGAAGCTGAGGCGGAGATAAGAAAGAAGGAGAAGATGCTGGATGAAAGGAGAAAGAAGGCTGATGAACTGAGGGATCTTATCAGGAGAATAAAGGGCATATGAAGATTTTTCATATTTTAGGGAAAAAGCTTTGTAGAGGAAAGTAAGCTAAAAAGATGCATGTTTTTCTAAACTCGTTCCTGAAGCCCATCTCAACCCTATAGGTGATAAGAGCTCTTGCATTAGCACGCTCATCCGGTTTTCTTCATGCGGTCTTTAATTGCCTGTGTGACGATCTGCAGGAGCTCGCTTTCTGTTCCCCCTGTTTTAAGAAATTCCTCCACAGCTTCTAAGTATTCTTTCTCCTGCTCGCTATACTCCTCTTTCGCCCACTTCCACGTTTTAAACTGCAGTCCAAGGAGCTCCAGCCACCTAAACTTCCCTTCGGGGATGGGTTTCAGTAGCTTAACCAGCTCGATAGTGTTTAGGATGTCGTATCCTAGGCTCCTCAGGAATAGTAGCGCGGTCTTGTTTTGGGGTGATATCATGGCATAGATGGCGTCGCCACCCTTCCTCAGCACGTATTCCTCAACATGGTTCATTAGCGATCTGCCGACGCCTGCCTGCCGGTAACCGGGCTTAACGTATATCTCCTCAGCCCAGAAGCAACCCTCCCTTATGGAGACCCTTACGAAACCCACTGGATCTGTATCCGCGAAAGCTAGGAAGATAATGCTGCCAGAGTCCTCGATATACTGTTTTACTGATGACCTAATTGATTCGGCATTCTCGGCCCTCCACCCCTGCTTCTCTCTCAACTCGCTGTAGAAATCAAAATATAGCCTGACTAGGGCTTCAAAGTCGGATGCACAGGCTGTTCTCATGCTTATAGGCAAGTGAATCACCATGCTAAATGGAGTTCTCGCCGCAGGAACTTCCCCACGGTCGACCGAGAGCATCTATACCTACAGTTTCCATACTCGAGCTCACTGCGCAAAAGGCATTAAACAGAGCTATAAACTTAATGGAGTGCGCATCCTTTGCATTTACCCGTCCATAAACTTATAAAGCTGGACGGAAAGGTGGCCTGTGGAGGAAAGGATAGCTAAAAGAAATATAACAATAATAGCTCTCACATGGGCCCTGATGAGCCCCTTCTCCTCTGCTGTCAACGTATATGCATCACTCTTCATACTCGGGCTGGGAGGAGGGCCGGTGGAAGTGGGGATTATATCCATGGCCGGCACTGTCACATTGGCTTTCTCTAGGCTGATAGGGGGATATCTGGCTGATTCCATAGGTAGAAAGAGGATAATGGTCCCCATGACAATAGCATATGGTATCTTGACACTCATCTATGTCTTTGCAAGGGACTGGACTTGGATACTCCTAGGCTCTGTCCTGAGCTCACTAGCCCTCATGTACCAGCCAGCCCTTCAAGCCATGATGTTCGACTCTCTTCCACCCGATAAAAGGGGGAAGGGAATTTCATTCGCCAACATGCCATCCCAGATCTCGTCTTTGGCTGGACCTCCGATAGCAACATTGATCGTTGCATCAATGGGGTTGATTAAGGGGATGAGATTTCTCTACTTGCTCGTTACTGTCTCAACAGTGCTATCCGGCATAATCAGGATTTTCTTAGTTGAGATAATAAGAAATAAAGCTGAAATAGGGATAAAGCATGGTGTAAATGAGTATACAAAAGCTTTAAGAATGCTTAAAGGGGATCTCGGAAAGCTGATACTCACAACCTCATCGGTAGCTGCCCTCTACAACATGGCCTATCCATATGTCCAGATCTATGCAGTGAAGTATCTGGGCATCACTGTTGAGGAGTGGGGGATAATATCGACAGTGGTGACTGTCTGGTCCACCTTTACCACACTGCTTTCCGGATCTCTGGCTGATAGAATCGGAAGAAACATCGTCATGTCCCTTGGTTATGCCTCCGGCTCCATTGGTTTAGTGATGATAGCTCTAGCCCCAAGAGGAAACGAGATCTATCTGCTCATCTCCCTCCTAGTGAACTCCTTCTTCTCCTCCGGTCCAGCAGCTCAAGCTCTTCTATCAGATCTCACCGATGTGAGCTCAAGGGGAAAGGTGATAGCGATAAGCGGGCTTCTTGAGGGAAATGCTGCGGGATTCATGTCTGCAGTAGGTGGAGTTCTCTACAGCACTGTGGAGCAGCTTACATTTGCCATCCCAGCTGTGTTGCTTGTCCCCATAGTAGTTGCAACATGGAAATTGCTGCCACAGGGATCTGTGTCAGCCAAACTTTAGATAAGTTTTTTATGCTTCAGCTCAGGGATAAGGGATGCCCGTATTTCATGTGCCACATAAAGGGACATTTTACGCCCTGCTAATTGCAATTGTAGCAATTGTATCCATGCTTCTCTTCTTTGGATTTGTTGGATTTGCTCTGAAGAGGCTTGGATTATCATCAGAGCTTGTCCTCATTCTAATGATCCTGAGCATTGCTGGAAGCTTCATAAACATACCGTTGATGAAAATAAAGAGCTTAGTTCCCATAGTCTCCATCAGGGAGATATCCGTTTTCGGGATAACATTCAGGGTTCCATCATGGAATTTGAAGGAGATGACGACAACAGTAGCTGTCAATGTCGGTGGCGCAGTTATACCTGTGCTTGTCTCAGCCTATCTCCTGTACAGATATCCCTCAGCAATCCCAATTGCGATAGCCGGTATAGTGATGGAGTCCTTGATCGTTTACCAGATTGCAAGGCCAGTGCCGGGAGTAGGCATAGTGACGCCAATGATAATTCCCCCAACTTTTGCCGCCCTTGTTGGCATACTGCTGGGGGGAATTGAAGCCCCCATAGTTGCCTATTGCTCGGGGACAATAGGAACTCTGATAGGGGCAGATATAATGAATTTGAGGAGGGTAAACAGGATAGGAGCTGGAACTGTCAGCATAGGAGGAGCTGGAACATTTGATGGCATATTCCTGTCAGGCATAGTTGCAGTGCTGCTGACCTGAAGAAAAAGGATGGGTTGAGGGGATCACTTCAGCTTGTACTTCCCCTCTCCTGTCTTCTCTATTTTCCCTGCTTTCTCCAACCTAGTTAGCTGTCCCTTCACTATGCCCTCCTTTGCTCCAGTTGCCTTCACCAGATCCTCTAAGGATCTGGGACCGGACTTCAGCTCCTCCAGTATTTTGTCCTTCACCCCCATCCTCCCACCCCTATTTCCATATACTGATTCCTGATAAAAAGATTTATTTTATAATTTAGATAAACAGTTTTCTTTTTATAAAGAAGTTTCCCTGAAGGGCTGTGAGAGGAGAGATATTCATAGTGACAGCAGCCCTTCTGTGGAGCACAATAGGCATAGCCGGCGCGCTTTCCTACAGCTGTGGAGGAGATGTAATGCAGCTTCCTGCACTTAGAGCTCTTTTTGGATTTTTAATAGGACTTCCTGTTGTTAAGCTCAGGTTTCTCGATAAAAGATATGTGATAATGGGTTTTCTCTTCACAGGACCTCTTTTCATATCCTATCAGATATCAGCTGCTGTTCTTGGGGTTGGAACTGCTGCATTTCTCCTTTATACAGCCCCGGTCATAGTTTCTCTAGTATCAGTTCCAGTTCTGAAGGAAAAAATAAGCTTAAAGAGGGGAATTTCGATTATAATGGCGCTTACAGGGGTTTTTCTTCTTGAGGATCCATCTAAAATAAACATAATAGGCATAATACCAGCTCTAAGCTACTCCGGCATAATAGTTTACTCGAGGAAGCTTGTTTCGGCAGGAGCTGATCCAATGGACGTCGGAATTGCCCCTCTCCTCTGGGCCGCTCTTGAGGGGGCTCTTGTATCCGGTTTCAGCATGACTAGGATTACCTTCTGTTCCGTCATCGCATCAATCTACTTGGGTGCTTTCACGGCGCTTCTTCCCTATGTGCTATACTCAAAGGGGTTGAAGACCATTGAGGCAAGCAGAGCGAGCATTATATCAACTTTAGAGCCCCTTTTTGCCACATTACTAGGATTTCTAATTCTTGGACAGATGATAAGCATGAAGGGGATTGTTGGTGGAATCATCATCGTGCTTGCTGCTGTGCTTTCGATGAGAAAATAAAAATCAGAGCTTCCCGGCTGCTTGAGAAGATTGTAAGAAGGAATGAAATTGGAAGAGACAGAATTGAGGCATGAGGTCGATAAGGAGATGAGAGTACCCCCTATTTTCAAGAGTTCCTCGATATTCTAGTTGATTTGTAAATGTTAATAAGGAGGGAAAATGAGCACAGAAGGTCTCTCATGGCACCGCTTAGATTCTCTGGAACTCCGTTTTTTCACAAACTAAAGATGCGATATCCCTTATATCAGAGGCCCTAGCGGAAACAACCTTCACTACAAAATTTCTCTTTAGTTTCCTCTGAAAGAGAAATCAGGCTGTTTAGAATCTCTTCCTCCCTTCTCTTCATCAGGTCTATGACTTTAGACAAACCCAACAACCTTCTCTACAGCTTCATTCACCAATTCTTTAACTTCAGCTTGCTTTATTTCAATAGCCTTGAAATCGAAGACCTCTCTTCCAAAATGCTCGTTAAATAACTTGCAGCCATACTTTATCAAGGTCCAGGCTCTCAAGTTTGTCCCAGATACCCTTTTCCATCTTCCCAAATTCCTCAATTTATTAAAATCTATCTCTTTTCTTCTAAAATATAAAGTTGCAAAGGCATCTGTGAACGACCATTCGGCTAAGCAATTGACTACACAAGATTCTAGGGTTTCCACGAATAAGCCATCAACCTCCCTGTACTCATAAGGAATTTTCTTGTGAAACTCAACCTCAAAATCCCAACCCATACTTTTTGTAAAAACTTCTAAGGCTCTCTTGTAAGATCGATCATTAACAGCTAAACGAAAAACATCCCGATGAATAAAATCATAGTTCCATATACTTGCAGCAGTTTGCTTAATTATCACCTTAAAACCCTTATCCCTAGCTAAAAATTCCCAAGCATCCCTATAGCTTGTTGGTATCCAGTACCAACCCCAAGTTATGCGTCTAATTCCATTACTCTTGGTTAACCTATACAAATACTCCTTAGCCCTAGGATGGATTTTTTGAGCAGAGCTTAAGCTAAACAAGCTTCCAGCCCAATTCCTAGCCAACTTATCTTTAAACTCATCCAAATACACGAAGTCACCTTTAATATTGTTTTGGCACATTACTATTTAAACTTTCGCTTCCTAATTCACCAAGATTACCAGCACACCACAAGACATCACGAAGCAGAGTTTGTTGATGCCTCATAAAAAGCCTTTCATAACATCCCTACCGAATAGCCTCTGCGCGCGCATATCAGCCCCTGTTTTCAACATTTCTGTTTTTGTGCTCGGCTTGACTGTTGTGGTTAGTGCTTACTTTCTGAAGAGAATTGTTTCCAGCAGGATTTTCCTAATTTCCCTGATTTTGTGCGGAATTGGTGCCATGGGTGTAGGAGTTTTTCCAGAAAATTTCGGCGCATTGCATAGCATAGTCTCCTTCATCACATTCTTTTTCGGAGCTATATCGGCTATAGCTTCCTATGAGGTTCAGAAGCCACCGCTATACTACTTTGCAGTTATTCTTGGTCTAACATCGCTGGTGGCACTAGTACTTTTTGCAATGGATGTTGATCTTGGATTGGGCTTGGGGTGGCATGGAACGCATGGTAGTCTACCCGCTGCTTTCTTGGACCATGGGATTTGGAGGATATCTAATGAAAGAATAAAAACAAGCTATGTTTGAGAAGTTCTGTTAGTGATCAAGACACAATTAACACTATGTTTTTAATAAGAGGGAATCTGAACCCATATGAAGCTGAGCATCCTCAATCATGTCATAGGTCCTGTGATAAGAGGTCCTTCCAGCTCCCACACAGGAGCATCCTACTTCATC
>Ga0315298_1007338_pt1 | contig 14563 bp, 12 predicted proteins | sample WHS_1_MG_FD_203077 | JGI IMG/M metagenome (GOLD analysis project Ga0315298, IMG submission 203077) | Extremophilic microbial mat communities from Washburn Hot Springs, YNP, Wyoming, USA - WHS_1_MG | ecosystem: Environmental > Aquatic > Thermal springs > Hot (42-90C) | place: USA: Wyoming... | reverse complement strand
ATCACGCGCGAGGCTGATCTGCCGCCATGCACGCTCGGGCGACCCCGACCGGCCAGAAGAGAAGGAGGGGTTGCATGTCGCGTCCGTCGAGGCCCGCCCAGATCCAACCGGAACCGGTCCCCAGTCCAGTGGCCTTCCTCGGCCTGGACGTCAGCCAGGCCGAGGTGGTCGCCTGCTTCCTCCTGGCCGACGGTAAGGAAGCCATCCCCCGGTGGAAGCTCTCCAACGACCAGCCTGGGGCCGAAGAGCTCGCCCAGCGGCTGGCCGAACTGGCCCAGCGCCACCGGGTGCAGCAACTCCTCATCGGCATGGAGGCCACCAACCTCTACTGGTTCCATCTCGCCTGCTTCCTCAAGGACACGCCACTCCTCGCCTCGGTAGACCACCAGGTCTACGCCCTCAACCCCAAGCTGGTTGCCGGCTTCAAGAGGAGCTACCCCGACCTCGGCAAGACCGACCACCTCGACGCCTTCTTCATCGCCGAGCGGCTCCGCCTCGGCCGCCTCCCCGCCCCTTTCCAGGTGGACCTGCTCTATGCCCCCCTCCAGCGACTGACCCGCTTCCGTTCTCACCTGGCGGAGACCCTGGCTCGGGAGAAGAACTACTTCCTCTCCTTTCTCTTCCTGAAGTTCAGCTCCTTCTCCCACTCCCAGCCCTTCGGCGATCCCTTCGGGGCCACCAGTTGCGCCGTCCTGGAGGAGTTCACCACCGAGGAGCTGGCCCAGGCCCCTCTCGAAGAGATGGCCCACTTCCTCGATCGCCACGCTCGGGGCCGCTTCGCAGATCCGGAGTTGGTCGCCACCACGCTCAAGCGGGCGGCTCGGGACTCCTACCGGCTGGATCGCGTCCTGGACGAGCCGATCACCTTGCTCCTCGGCACCACCATGGCCACCATCCGAGCCCTCCAGCGGCAACTCTCCGAACTGGACAAGACCATCGCCCAGGAGCTCGCCGCCTTGCCTGCCCACCGCCGCACCATCTCCAGCGTCCCGGGCCTCGGCCCCGTCTGGACGGCGGGGCTGCTGGCCGAGATCGGCGACATTCATCGTTTCGACAACGATGCCGCCCTGGCCAAGTACGCGGGGCTGGTCTGGAACCCCAGCCAGTCGGGCTCCTTCCAGGCCGAGGACACCCCCATGGCCAAGACCGGCAACTCCTATCTCCGTTACTACCTGGTCGAGGCGGCCAACAGTGTGCGGCACCACTGCGCCGAGTACCGGGACTACTACAACGCCAAGTCGGCACAATCGCCCAAGCATGCCCACAAGCGAGCCCTGGTCCTGACAGCCCGCAAGTTGGTGCGCCTGGTCGATCACCTGCTGCGGGCCGGCGCCCTCTACCGCCCCCCGGAGTCCCGTCAGGACGGGAAGGAGGATCGAACCTCGCCCCATGCGGCCATCCCAGGGCCGCAGCGCCGCGCTCGGATGGCGCCCAGCGCCCTATAGCGCTGCCCCCATCCCATCCGCCGGACCGCCGGGTGCTTCAGCACCCCGGCCGTCCTCCCCTGCCCAGAGAACACGCCCCACTATCCCCCTCACCTTCCAAAACTGCCTCTTGACTTCTCACCGCAGGTCTTTCAGTAGTCCTGTCAATGCTCGCAGAGCCAGAACGCGCGCGCCATTTCCAGGGCTGCCTCATTGAGTCTCTGGCCAAGCGTCAGCCAGTGGATGCGTGGGTCGTTCAAGCGGAACCAGGTATATTGTTGGCGGGCGAAGCGATGCGTGGCCGTCTTCAGGATCTCGATCGCTCGCTCGAGAGTCACCTCGCCTCGCAGGTACATGCCTATCTGGCGGTACCCCAGTCCCGACATAGAGGGTAAGTGGTAGCCGTAGCCCATTTCCACCAACCGCCTAGTCTCCTCCACCAGGCCGTCACGGATCTGCTGCTCTACTCGACGATCGATACGAGCATACAACGTCTGGCGGTCGGTGGTCAGCCCCAGAATCAGGAACTGGTAGGGCGGTGGCTGCACACGCTGCAGCGCTGAGATGGGCTTTCCGGTCAAGTGAAATACCTCTAGCGCTCGGATGACACGACGCACGTTGCGCGGGTCGATGCGGCTGGCGGCTTCCGGGTCCACCCGTTGCAACTCGGCGTAGAGCGTCGCCGGTCCCTCTCTGGCCGCTCTCTCCTCCAGCGCCTGTCGTCGGACAGGATCTGGAGGCACCTGGGGGATGGCGAGACCTTCGACCACCGCCCGCACGTAGAGTCCGGTGCCCCCAACGAGCAATGGATGCTTCCCACGCCGCCAAACATCCTTGATGGCATTCGCTGCATCGGACTGAAACATCGCCACTGTGTAGACCTGGTCGGGGTTCACAATGTCGATCAGATGGTGGCGCACCAGACGCTGCTCTTGCAGGGTGGGCTTTGCAGTACCGATGTCCATATAACGGTAGACCTGACGCGAATCGGCAGAGATGATCTCGCCGTCCAAACGTTGTGCCAGCGTCAAGGCCAGCGCGCTCTTGCCCACGGCCGTGGGGCCGACGATGACTAGAACTCGAGGGCGAGCGACGTCGTGAGGAACGGCCAATGGGTGATGAGACTCAGGGTTCGGGAAGTAACTCATCTTCCTTAGACGATTCCAGAGAAGCCTCCAGGTCAAGCTGGCGACTCAAGAGCAGCAGCGCCAACGCACCCACCGCCACGCCGAACCAAAGCGTGCAAAAGCGAATCAACAGAGTAGCGGCAGCGGCCAGGGCGGTGGAGCTAGTCAGGCCGAGCAGAAGAAGCATGCCAGCGATGCTCCCTTCCGCCGCCGCCAGGCCGCCCGGCAGCATGGACACAGCTCCCACTAGCGTCGAGGCCGCCAGCACAAAGGCGGCCTGCAGAAGAAGGCTGGGCGACGGCGGAAGGCCGAGGCCTACTAGAACGAAGTAGAAGGCGACGCACTCTCCTCCCCACGAGATCACGCCCAGGCCCACGGCCAGCAGAAGGTTCTTGGCCGAGGAAAGCTGATAGGTGCTCTCGTAGAAGCGGTGGAAGTGTTGTATGTACCTGGCCAGCAGGGGTAAGCGCTCTCCCCAAGTCAGTAGGCGCAACGCCAGGGGACGGTAGCGAGCCACTGCAATGAAGACAGCGACCTCGAGCCAGATGAAGGCCATAACTTGCCAGCCATAGCCGTAGACAATGAGACCGCCCGCACAGAGCAACAGCATGGCAATGCCATCAGTAAGGCGCTCGGCCAGAAGGATGGGCGCCGAGGTGGCAAAGGGGGTGCCCCTGACCTCGCGCAGCAGAAAGCACTTGAGCCATTCCCCCACCTTGCCAGGTGTCAGAACCATAGAAAGGCCGGAGAGGAAGACGAGCGCACTCTGACGATGGCTCAGGCCGCCGGCGCCGATCTGGCCCAAGTAGTAGTTCCATTTCACGTAGCGCAAAGCATAGTTGAGCAGGGTGAGGCCGATGATAACGGGAAGCAAGCGCCACTCGAAGCGACTGGCAACCTGCCAGAGCTTCGGCAAATCGGCATAGATGCTGAGCGCCAACACGACCGCGACGCCCAGAGCCAAGGACAACGCTATCTTGCGGCGCAGGTCTTTGAGCGTACCCAATCTCGCCTTCCCCGCCTCGTCATTAGCATATCGGGTTCCTGGCCGCCGAGCCTAGACGGCCGGGCGAGGCGCTGGCGCCGAATCCGCCAGATGCCCGCGCTGCGCGTAGGTGGCGAAAAGCTGCCCCCATTGCGATTCGCGTCGCCACCGCTCGTAGATGTGGCGTTCACGTAGAGGCCAGCGATAATAGTCGTGGTAAATCTCGGACACCGGATAAGTCAGGGCCGCCAGAGGGGTGTGAAAGATCAGCTTCTGCAGGACGCGTGTCGGGCCATACCAGGCTAACCAGCCCATGAAGGCGTGGAACGTCTTTCCGACCTTGAAGTGCCAGTTCTGGCTAGCAGCTTCGACATCGCCGACGATCTCGATGGCTCGCGGATCCCCGACTCCCAGCCCCGCCTCATGGGCGAGACGGATGTAGTCAATGGAAAGGGGATCGAAACCCATGAGCCGGGCCGCCACCGCATCGATCGCCACCTGATCGGCGCTCGCGAGAATGACGTTCTTCTCCTGGGGTTCCATAATGCGAGGACCGGCCCCATTGCCAGCCATGGTACCGTCCATAAAGGCGAAGAGGCCGCTATGGATCTCTTTCTGGATCGTGAGGAGGTCAACCAGGGTCTGATGAATCCAAGTGTGAGTCCAGTGCCGTTTCTCGCTCAAGAGGCCGCCAAATGCGTTCTTCATGGCTCCAGTGGTGGTCGTGTAAATATGGCACTTAACAGTTGGCAGATGAACCACGTTCTTGCCCAGGAAGTAATCTGGCACTTTGATGTGCCCATCAAAGATGCGGTCCAGCACCATCAGTTTTCCCTGCGGCCGGTACTCGATCCAGTGCATGTCGGAGGAACGGAAGTTGAACAGGACCGGCACTTCGTGGGCCCTGCAAATGGGCCAGTAGCCGTTGAGGTCGGTGCCCTTGAAGGCATTGGTCACCACGGTACGGTTCTGGACGCACGACAGGTCGCGAAAGCCATTCGCTCGCAAGGCTAGGATCGCTCCCTCCAGCTGCCAGGGTGTGGTATTGGCGCTAGGGAAAGGAAAATGCCATGAGATGTTGTCTTTCAAGATCGTGGTCGAGCCAGGATCGAGAGCCTGCCTCAAGCCGGCCAACTCGGCCAATCGCTGATAGTCATCCAGCACAGTCTGTGGTTTGGTAGTGAGGATCGCTACCGGCGCTGCTGCCACTGTCATGCCTCCAAGCCTCTGCATTTCCGCAGCCACGAGCCCCATGCTCGTGACGTGCCCCCTTGCAGCGGCATGCTAGCGAGAATTGTACCACAGGGGTTGGTGAGCCGCACTAGCAAGTAGGTTGGCCGCGCTGCGCGCGTTCGAGGGCGGCGATGAACTCGGGTAGGCCGCTGAACACGTAATCTGGCTGCAAATCCGACTTGGCAAGGTCGGCGCGAGTGCTGATACCAGTGAGGACCATCACCGTGCCAATGCCAGCTCTCTTGCCAGCCAAGATATCGGTTTCCAGGCGGTCGCCGAGGATGGCCGTATGCTGCCGGACGGCGCCCAGCGCAGCCATGGCCATATCCAGGGTACGCGTCTCTGGCTTGCCGATGACCAAGGCGCTCACGCCGGTACAAGCGTGGATGGCCGCCAGGAAGGCACCCGCCCCTGGTAGGATACCCTCGTCAGTAGGGAAGGTAACGTCCGGATTGGAGGCTATCAAGCGCGCGCCGGATCGAATCGCACGCGTGGCGATCTTCAGCTTTTGGTAGTCGAAGCCTGTGTCAAGTCCGACCAGCACAAACTGAGGCGAGGTGGAATCGAGCCAGAAGCCCGCCTCCTGGACCGGCTCGATGAGCCCCTCTTCACCGATGATGAACACTGGCGCACCCTGCGGGCAAACCTCCGACAGATAGCGTGCTGTGGCCATACCGGTGGTCAAGAGGTGCTCGCGGGCTACCTCGATGCCGAGGGCACGGAGCTTGCGGAGGTACTGGTCGGCGGTGCGGCTGGAGTTATTCGTGATCAGCGTGTAGCTGATTCCCCGCTCAGCCAATAGCGCAAACAGCTCGCGGGCACCAGGCAAGGCAAAGGGACCCCGATATAGCACGCCGTCCATATCGATGAGGAGCGTGCGCAGAGAACGCAACGAGAATGCTTCGCTATCGGGCATGACGCTATGCTACACCGCCGCTCGGCTCGCGGTCAAGTGAGCAGGCGAGCCAGGGGGCACGCTTCCTGCCAGCAGCCCAGCGACGACAGATTCCTGATGGAAGGAAGAGGCGTGAGCCAGGAACACAACCACGATTCGCATGGTCCGGGTGCGTCCGCGGAGCCTACGGAGCATCGGACTGGAACGGAACGATCGGCAGGAATGTCCTTGGGGCGCTCCGAGCAAACGGCGCCAACGCCTGCTGGCCACCACGGCGCGCATTTGGTTCACCAGGGCCATCACGCTGACGATTTCCAGCGGCGGTTCTGGATCTGCCTGCTGCTGACGGTTCCCATTTTGGCATATTCTCCGCTCGTCCAGGATTGGCTGCGTTTCTCGCCGCCCTCGTTCCCCGGTTCGCAATTCGTACCGCTGGTCTTAGCGACCGCCGTCTATGCGTATGGGGGCGGCGTTTTCCTGCAAGGGGCGCGTTCCGAGCTGGCAGCGCTTACGCCAGGCATGATGACGCTAGTATCGCTGGCCATCAGTGTGGCTTATGCGTACAGCGTGGCCAGCGAGTTTGTGATGACGGGCACGGCTCTCTACTGGGAGATGGCGACGCTGGTGGACGTCATGCTTTTGGGCCACTGGGTGGAGCTGAGAGCAGTCGGTCGCGCCAGAGGGGCAGTGGCGGAGTTGGCGAAGCTTCTGCCCGACAGGGCCGAAAGGGTCGAGCACGATGCCGTGCAGATCGTACCGATCACTGCACTGAAAAGCGGGGATCTCGTACTGGTTCGACCGGGAGGGCGGGTACCGGCCGATGGCAAGGTAGAAGATGGCCATTCCTCAATAGACGAAGCGATGCTGACCGGCGAGTCGCGCCCTGTATCCAAGGGGCCCGGCGACCGGGTCATTGCCGGCACGGTCAATGGAGAAGGCTCTCTGAGGGTGCGGGTGACTGGGGTCGGCAGCGATACGGCCCTCGCCCGGATCATGAGGATAGTTGAACAAGCGCAGATGTCCCGTTCCAGGGCTCAGGCGTTGGCCGATCGGGCCGCTTACTGGCTGACTCTGGTAGCCATCGGAGCCGGTGCAATGACGTTCTTGGCCTGGTCCCTGTTTGCCGGTTCTCCCGGCTTCGGCCTGGAACGGACCGTGACCGTCCTCGTTATCGCCTGTCCACACGCGCTGGGACTGGCCATCCCGCTGGTAATAGCCATCTCTACTACCCTCGCGGCGCACAACGGCTTACTGGTGCGCGAACGACTGGCTCTCGAACAGGCGCGTAACCTGGACTTGGTGGTGTTCGACAAGACGGGCACGCTCACTCGCGGACAACAAGGCGTGGTGGGCATGGTGGCTGTCGAAGGACTGAGCGATGACGAGGCCCTTGCCCTAGCCGCCGCCGTGGAAGGAGACTCGGAACACGCAATCGCGCGTGGCATTCGGGCGGAAGCAAGGCCTAGAGGAGTGCGCATACCCACAGCTACCGCTTTCCAAGCCCTGCCGGGCCGCGGTGCGAAGGCTCAGGTAGGCAAGCAGGCCGTGATGGTGGGCGGTCTTCGGCTGCTGGACTCGCAAGGAGAGACCGTGCCGAAGGTCATAGCCGCAGCGGCGCAGAACTGGAGCCAAGAGGGCAAGACTGTCGTCTACGTTCTGGTTGGTGGGCAGATCAAGGCCGCCATCGCCCTCGCTGACGTAATCCGTGATGAGTCGCGCGCGGCAGTGGCAGAACTGAAGAGGATGGGTATCCAAGTGGCGATGCTCACCGGAGATAGCAAGGCAGTGGCCAATTGGGTGGCGCGAGAGCTTGGCATCGAAGAGTACTTTGCCGAAGTGCTGCCGGAGCACAAGGCAGACAAGATCAGAGAGCTTCGCCAACGAGGGCAACGAGTGGCAATGGTGGGAGATGGCATCAACGACGCGCCTGCCTTGCTCACCGCTGATGTGGGCATCGCCATCGGCGCCGGCACAGACGTCGCCATCGAAAGCGCCGGCATAGTCCTCATAAAGAACGATCCGAGGGACGTGGTCCGGGTGGTTAGGCTGAGCCGCGCCAGCTACCGCAAGATGGTGGAGAATCTGGCCTGGGCGACCGGTTACAACGTCGTGGCCATACCGCTAGCTGCCGGAATCTTGGCCCCGATAGGGATCACGCTGGCGCCAGCCGTAGGGGCATTGCTGATGTCGGCCAGCACGGTGGTGGTGGCCATCAACGCCCAGACCTTGCGAGGAATCGCTCTCGAAAAGTCTGCCTAGCCTAGCCTCCTCACCCACTTCTCGTTCACGAGAAGATTAGCTAAAGCGAAGCGACTTTCGGGGCAGGCTCCGGTGCAAAAGCGCTGGCCTTGAGCAACTGGGTGAAGATTAGGGACAGGATCACGAACAGAGTACCGAACAGGAATGGAAGTTCATAACCGAAGGCTTGCCAAAGCAGGCCCCCGGTGATGGGAATCGCCACCGATGCAATGTGGCTGGTGCTGACACCCATAGCCAAGCTGGGGGCTACGTCTGTCGGCTCAGCGATCTTCTTGAGGTAGGTATTGAGCCCCACGCCAGCCATGCTAAAAGTGTTGTAGAGGACGTACATCCCCATCAGGAAGTACTCATTGTGCACCAGACCAAAGCCCAGGAAGACGAAAATGTGCGCGACGTAGATAGCTGTGAGCACCGGCCTCTCACCGCGCTTGTCGATCAAGCTGCCAAAGATCGGAGCGGCGAACCAGTTGGCGACGCCATTGACGATCAGCAAGAGTGTGATAGTCCTCGCATCGACGTGATAGGACTCGACTAGGGCGAAAAGAGCGAAAGTGGTGAAGATCTGGAAGCGCGAGCCCTCTAGAAAGTTGAGCACGTAATAAAGCCAGTAGCGGCGTTTGAGAACGAAGCCCTTCTGCCGCGCCATCTGCGCGTTTTCGCGAACGGCAAGGATAGCGAAGCCGCCGAGAGCCACCACCACGGCGGAAAGCATGAATAACGGACGATACGACAAGAAGCCCAGGAGCAGCCAGGTGAGGCCCATAGATACGAGCGTGCCGATGGCTCCAACAGAGGTGAGTCGCCCGAGGACACGGCCCTCGTAGCCCTTTTCGGCCAAGCTCAGCGCCAGCACGTAGTAGACCTGCATCCAGGTGTGGAAGCCGAGGCTGGCGACCATCGCCGTTAGGACCAATTGGCCAAAGCCGTCCACAATGCCGTATCCCCAGTAGCCGACAGCGGCAATGAGAAGGGAAACGCCTGCTAGCCTGGTGACGGGAATGCGGATGGTAACGGCCACCACGGCGACTAGAATGAACCCGATGAACTCCCGAGCGGCGGTAAGGTAGCCCATTTGGGCACCCACCAGCCCCAGAGTCTCCTTATAGTAGTTGTTCGAGATCGAAGTCGTCACTCCCTGGTTGAAGCTGAGAGCAAAGACAGCAAAGGCGACCAGAAAGAGAGAACGTGTCCACTTCATTCGCGTACGCTTCCCTGGCGCGGCCGCAAGTATGCTTGTGTCCACCAACCGCCTGCGACCGCGTAAGTGTCAGGGCCCTTTCCTAGAATGTAGCTGGAGCCAGAAAGGCTCAATCTCTTCAGCAATCAGACGATAAGGTGAGCGCTATGGTTGTCGAGCTGGCCTAGCTAAAGGCCCTTCTGCTCTTGTGCGCTTCGGTCTTGACGTCGCCACCGCCTCTGCTACACTGGTTCCTAGGTCGAAGGTCTCTCCATACTAGGGGGCAAGCCGTGGCTGTCGTGACCTTCTCTAGACAACTTGGCAGCGCCGGCACGTGGATTGCCAGACAGGTTGCCCAGAGCCTTGGTTACCGGTTCCTGGACCGCCAACTAGCTTACGCCGCAGCGTCACGAGTCGGGGCACCCGAGATGGCGCTAGAACAGATCGACGAGCTTCGGCTGCTGCAACTGGCACCGACGGCTAACGCCTACGCCGCCTATATGGAGGCCCTGCGCACGCTGGTGCGGGAAGCCGCCGCCCAAGGCGAGGTTGTGATCGTTGGCAAGGGAGGCCAGGCCATCCTACGCGGTTTGCCCAACGTGCTCCATATCCTGGTCATCGCGCCTCTGGATGTGAGAATCCAGAGAGTGACGGAGGAAAAGCAGGTCACACGGGCTGGCGCTGAGCGCCTGGTGGACGCTTCCGATCGCCGTCGAGCTAGCTTCCTACGGGTCCAGCACGGAGTGGATTGGATGGACCCTAGACTGTACAGTCTGGTCATCAATACAGGCCTCATTAAGCCTATAGCCGCTGTTCATCTTGTGCTCGACGCTGTCCATTCCCTTGAGACGGATATTTCTCAGGGTAGGCAATAGAGCAAGACGTCAGCAGGGCGGCCTTGGGCCGTATGAGAACAGAAGAGCCGAAGTGTGAGAATGCCTCCTTGTCATTCTTTAGGTACAGGCCGGCTGCCCTCTTGCTCCCTTTCCAGTGCATCGGCAACATCGGAGAGGCCCAGGGCGAGCAGCCTTTGCCGAGTAGGCACGCCGGTCGTCACGTCCCACCCACGCAGGGTATAGTATTCATCTAGCAGCCCCAGGAAGCGCTGACGGTCGAGCTTCTGTCGTTCGCCAATCAGCGGATTGGGCTCGTTCTCCAGGGTCTCGAAGTAAGGTATGATCGTCTCGTCGTCTTGGCGGCAGCGGCCGTGATTGCGGACGGCAATTGCTCGCTCGAGGTTGAACGCTCGTTCACAGGCCAAGTCGAGTTCAGCCTCATCCTCGTAAGCGCCAGTGGCGGCCCTAATCATATGCCACTCGAACGACGGCCCTTCCATTCCCTCGGCTCTGGCCAGACGATCGGGAGTGCGAGTGCTGAAGATGCGTGGGAACACCCAGTCGTCCACCGTGGCGCTGTCCTTGAGCATACTCCGATGCCCGTGATACACGCCAGGCCAAGCCTTGCCTTCGTAGCCGCTGCGCGGGTCGGTGGCCGCTGGGTGACCATAGACTTTGGCACCCGCGCAGGCGATCTCCTCCCAGGTAAGGCCCTTGTCTTTGGCCAGGAAGGGCGACCAGCGCATGCAGTTCTGGGCATAGCAATGGCCGCTGGCGATGGGGTCTCGCACGTCGACTGCCCATTGAAGGGCGCTGACCAGCCAGTAGGGGAAGACCACGCGATTGGCGTGGTCACCGTGGCCATCCCAGTGGCCGGCGTAACCCCAGGCCGGGAACAGGCGAGCAGCGATGTCCAGGCCGACGCCCAAGGTATTGATCGCTCTCCACCCACCTTCGGCGAAGAGATCGCCCGCCCCCTCGCGGTAGGCGATCTTGCGCATGAATTCGGCCCAGAATGGCGGACTATCCAGATCGATAGGCTGGCCGTCGAGCTCCGTCAGTAGGCCACGCTCGCGGCAGAGCTTCAGCCAAGGCGCGACGCCGATCAACAGGTCCCAGTGGTTGATGCCATAGTCGTTTGCGATCTTGCTGAGTTCAAAGCCAGCCTCGAAACCAACGTTCCAGTCGTAGAAGGTACCACGGAAGCCCTCGAATAGGGCGGCTACACAGTGATACTGGCCGCTCAGGGTACTGCCAGAGAGGGGGGCAGGAACCTTAGTGTAGAAGCACGCGCATCTGGCAATGCACTGTTGGCTGCAAGCGTGAAACCTCTCGCCGTACTTGGCTACCTTTTCTGGATCGAGGGAACCTAGCCCGCGTCCGGAAGGCGTTGGGGTATGGAACTCTCTTTGAATGGCTAACGTCTTGCGCAGGAACTCGTCTCGATGGGCGATTTCCACGGGCATTGTGCCACCCACCACCACCGCCTTCAGCTTCTTGGCCCCCATCACGGCACCAAGGCCACCTTGGCCGGCGGCGGATTCGGTTTCGGTTTGGATAACAGCGATGCGACTGAGGTTTTCGCCGGCCGGGCCGATGGTGGCGATACGCACTCTTGACCCGTGCTCAGCCAGAAGGCGATTCTGGGTGGCATAGGTTCCCAGGCCCCAAAGGTGCGAAGCATCTCGCAGTTCTGCCCGCCCATCGTGAACCCAAAGGTAAACCGGGCTGTCTGCGGCGCCACTGAAAACGATGCCATCATAGCCAGCATACTTGAGTTCTGGCCCCCAGTGCCCTCCCATGTTGGAGCGAGTGAACCATTCCCGAGGGAACCCTTGAGGCCCGAGGGCGCTGACAGTCGTACGGCCGGAGAACGGTGCCGTGGTGCCGGTGAGGGGACCGGTGAAGAACATCAACACGTTGTGAGGGTCGAGGGCGCCCGTGCCGGGAGGTAGCTCCTCCCAGGCGATGCGGGCGGCAATGCCACGGCCTCCGATGTAGTCGGGCACGTAGCGTCGGGTCTCATCTTCTTTGATTCTGCCAGTTGACAGATCGACCCGCAGGATGCGGCCAGTCCAGCCGCCAGTGCTTCTCATTCCCACTCCCTACCTTTCCTCGCCAGACGGCCTGGCACGGCAGGCAGCTTACTCTGCGTCGGGGGTATCCAGAGGAACGGGGACCAGCCTGTACTCTTCCGTTGGCGTTCCAGTGGCCTTCGGAGGCTCAGCACTAGGGTCGGCGAAGACCAGGGCCTCAGCAGGACAGATTTGGGCACAGATGGGGTCACCACCACAGAGTTCGCATTTGATAGGCTGCCCAAGGTCATCGTCCCAGAACATCGCTTGGAACTGACAGGCCTCCACGCAGTTGCCGCAGCCGGTGCACAGATCACGGTCGATGTGCCAGTAGCCACCCTCATGCTGGAAGACGATTGCGTCTACCGGGCAAGCCTCGGCGCAGGCAGCCTTCTTGCACTGTTGGCAGAACCGAATCTTGCAGTCGCCGCTGAACGGATCGAGGTCCACGTAGATGCGCGCTCGACTGGGCGCGCTAACGCCCGCGTTACGCTGCGAGCAAAACGTTACACACGAAATGCAGCCGTGGCAGGGATTCGACTTCCTGAGGAAAAGCTTCTTCACCTTGGACCCACCTCCTCTCAGGCCTATCGGCACTCTATCATCTGAAAGGTGAGCTGTCAATTGCGACCAACTGGTCCCGGTTGATTTGCCGGTCAAGGAATGATACGGTGGGCATGGCAGTCAGGCTGCCGCAACGGGCGTCCCCCAGGTTTTCGGTAGCCACGACGAATACAAGAGCGGGAGGCTCATCATGGCGGAAGGGTTTTTCTCTCTTGGTGGCAGAACGGCGATGGTGACTGGTGCGAACCGTGGCATCGGGCGCGCGATCGCTCTCACATTTGCCCGCGCTGGTGCCGATCTAGCTCTAGTCGGCCGCAACGAGGCCCAACTCGAAGAGGTCGCCGCAGAGATACGCAAAGTCGGGCAGCAGGCGACGCTCCTGCGAGCAGACGTGTCGTCGCGCCAAGACGTCGGTCGCGCGGTAGGAACGGCATTGGCCGCCCTCGGCCACCTCGACATCCTGGTCAACAATGCTGGGGTAGGACTCGCCGGACGGGTCGAGGAAGTATCGGAAGAAGACTGGGACCGCGTGCTTGACGTCAATCTGAAAGGTGCCTTTCTATGCTCGCAGGCCGTGGCACCCCACATGCAGCAGCAGCGTTGGGGGCGCATCATCAACATCGCCTCTATCTCCGGGCAAACCGGCGGCGTATCGGCCGCCGTCGCTTACTCCGCCTCTAAGGGCGGGATGATCGCTATGACCAAGACCCTAGCCCGCGATCTGGCGGCTTTCGGGATCACTGTCAACGCTATTTGCCCAGGTCAGATCATGACCGATATGAGTCGGGGGCTTAGCGGCGATAGGCTGGAACGGCTACTTGCAATGATACCATTGCGACGATTGGGTGAGCCGGAGGATATCGCCTACGCCGCTCTCTTCCTGGCTTCCAAAGAAGGGGGTTACATCACCGGCGCAACTCTGGATGTCAATGGCGGCATCTTGATGCGATAGCGTGGCAAGCCCAACGAGAGAAATGGAAAGAGAATGCGAATGGCGCTGCGGGTGGCCGAGGTCGAAGCGAAATCCATCTTGAGCAAATCTGGCATCAGTGGAGTGGATTTCGCCATCAACCCCTACCTCGGCTGCGCCCACAACTGTGTGTACTGCTATGCGAGCTTTATGAAACGCTTTTCCGGACACTCGGAGCCGTGGGGCACGTTTGTGGACGTGAAGATCAATGCTCCTGACCTTCTAGTGCGCCAGTTGTCCGGAAAAGGGCCAGCGACGATCATGCTTTCCAGCGTCACGGATGCCTACCAGCCGCTGGAGCGCAAGTACAACCTCACGGGCCGCTGCCTGGAGCTGCTGACACGCTACCCGGCCCTCGCAGTCTCGATACTCACCAAGTCTGACCTCGTTCTGCGCGACCTGCCCATCCTTCTCCGCCTGCCGCAGGTCTGCGTCGGTATGACCGTCACGGCAGTCGACGATGCCACCAGCCGTCTGTTCGAGCCTGGCGCGACCGTCGCCTCTCGCCGCTGGGCGGCGCTGCGGCGGCTGAAGGACGCCGGATTGGAGACCTGGGTCATGCTGGGGCCGCTGCTGCCCTACTTCTCTGACCAGGATAGGCAGGTGGCCACTCTCTTGCAGCAGGCTCTGGCAGCGGGCGTCTGCGAAGTGCTGGTTGATGACGTCAACTTCTACCCCTCCGTCTGCGCTCGGCTGCGCTCCCTCTACCGCCGGCATTCTGAGCAAGCGTACCGGTATCTACAAGGTGTTATAGCAAGACAATCAGCCTACGCTGACGAGCTACGCGAGCGCGTAGCCTATTGGTCGCGGGTTCTAGGCGTACCAGTCTCCGGCTCGTTCTTGGATACTGAGTCCATCTGACGTCGTCGGCGGCACAGTTCCTGCAAGCCCCCAAAGGCTTCGGCCGATAGCCACGAGGGGAAGATTGGCAACCTTAGAGCTCGAGGCACTGCCGGGCAGTGCACACGCGCCGCTTGCAGTTAGCAACACGTTAATTTCGCCGATAGCAAGGTGAAGT
>Ga0315298_1007337_pt1 | contig 14565 bp, 12 predicted proteins | sample WHS_1_MG_FD_203077 | JGI IMG/M metagenome (GOLD analysis project Ga0315298, IMG submission 203077) | Extremophilic microbial mat communities from Washburn Hot Springs, YNP, Wyoming, USA - WHS_1_MG | ecosystem: Environmental > Aquatic > Thermal springs > Hot (42-90C) | place: USA: Wyoming... | reverse complement strand
TTGGGAAATCACCTTTCCTGTATCCAAACATTTTCTGGTAATAAGGATGGAGGTGAAGCGCAATATAATGCACGCCAACCCCGATGTTTCTGCGCGTCATCTGCTCAAGAAAGTTGTCCCTTGAAATGCGAAGCCGCGTTGTATCCAGAAGAAGCGTGTACAGGTGATAGGCGTGTTTAACTCCTTTCGGCGGGCAGGCAGGCAGTGTAACCGGAAGGTCTGAAAATGCGCAATTATACTTTTTCCAGATTGCCTCTCTTTTTTTCCAGTACCGCTCAATGCGCGGGAGTTGATGTATGCCAAGGGCGGCCTGTATGTCAGTCATATTGTACTTAAAACCGGCGTCCACAACCCTGTAATGCCTGTATCCTGAATCACTATACCGCCGCCATGCGTCGCGGGTCATACCGTGCAGGGCAAGCGTCTTGATTCTATCGGCATACCTGGCATTATTTGTTATCACCATTCCGCCTTCCACCGTGGTGATATTTTTTGTGACATAGAAACTGAAACAGCCAAGTTCCCCGAATGTTCCTGTTTTTCTTCCATCAATCTCTGCTTCTATTGCGTGGGCGCTGTCCTCAACAATTTTCAGTTTATATGAGCGTGCAAGCGCGCAAATTTTCTTCATATCGCAGGGAAGCCCGGCAAAATGCACAGGGATTATGGCTTTTGTCCTTTTTGTTATTTTGCGCTCAATATCTTTGACAGAAATATTCATTGTATCAATCTCGCAATCAGCAAGAACCGGAGTTGCCCCTGCGTGAATCACGGCATTTGCGGTTGCTGCAAAAGTCATCGCAGGGACGATCACTTCATCGCCGGGTTTTATTCCAAGGGCAAGCATTGAAAGGTGGAGAGCCGCGGTGCACGAATTCACAGCAACAGCGTGGCGAACATTTTTATATCTCGCAAACATTTCCTCAAACAGTTTCACCTTTGGCCCTGTGCCAACCCAGCCCGTGCGTATGGAATCAAGAATCTCCCTTACCTCCGCCTTCTCAATAAGAGGACTCCCAAAAACAATAAATTCTTTTTTCATCCTGACCCCTTAACAGGTCAATTAAACCCTAATAAACTTGTTTAATCATTTGCCTGTCTATTTCGCACCGATTTCTTTACTCAACCTTTACTTGCAGCCAATTTCAGGCCGTTTATAAATTTAGTCATTCTACTTCACCACGGATGGCTTGCTTTCACTGGCTTACTGACCCCGAGGTTTGGATGCTCAGACCCCGGTCAAGATTTTTTCCTGGTGGGGCCGAAATTACCCAGTTGAATTTTATCATATATTTCCTCTAACCGTTTAACCTGTTTTTTCAAGTCGTAATTTGCTTCAATGTGCTTTCTCCCGCTCAACCCCATATTCTTCCACAAATCAGGATTCAAAATCAGAAATTCCAATTTCTCTGCCAGGGCATCCACGTCTTTCTCCGGGACCAAATATCCGCTTTCTCCGTTTATGACGACTTCTGGTATATCACAATGCGTTGTAGAAAGAACCGGCATACCCGATGCTGAGGCCTCTATAATAGATACTGGTACGCCGCCTTCAATATCTCCATCCGATGCATGAACACTTGGATGAAGAAATAAAAGGGTTACTACTTCCTCGAAAACTTACAGAAAAAAATTCCTGAAATATAACAGATAGGTTTTAAGAAGATATAAAGAGGATATGAGAATAATAAGTGATAAAAATATTTATGTTTTAAAAGGTATATAGATAAGTTATAACAATAGAAAGGATAAGCAAGAATTTTAAATCTTTTGTTATCTAAATTTATTTTCCTTTTCATATATTCTTTGCTCCACCCATCTATATAAAGCCGTTTTATCCAGTATTTCCAGGAAAGAGGATGCGAATGGAAAACGGAAGCAGAGGGGACATATTCAATTTTAAATTCTTTTGGTAGTTTAAGTACCCATAATCTATCCTCTGCAGATAATATATTTTCATCAAATGGAAATTTATAAAGAATTCCTTTTTTTATAGCACAGTTGGCATTTGAGAAAATACATTTGGGATTTTTATCTGGAAACCAAGTCATCAATTCCATCTCTTCTAAAGGATTTAAACCTAAAATGGGTTTTTGTTTTCCATAAGTAGCCACCACATTCTCATTTTTTACCAGAGGGACAATAAGAGATTTTAACCATTTGTCATTTTCAGGAATAGCATGGGCAGAAAGAAAAACGATATATTCGCCATTTGAAAGTTTAACTCCATAATTCAAAGCATAACCAAAAGTAAATTTTCTGGCAGGTATTTGATAGATCCTGATAGGAAACTTTTTAACAATTTCTAAGGTTTTATCTTCACTTCCAGAATCAATTACAATAACTTCAAAACTAAAATCTACTTTCTGACTAAAAATTTTCTCTAAAACCTTCCCTATAAACTTTTCTTCATTTTTACTTCTTATAGCAATTGAGACTATTTTTTCTTTTCTGAATTTTTCCATATAAAGTAAGCACCCTTATAAAAAGCATATTTCTCAATTATTCTGAAAATTATAATCTTAATTATCCATCTTAATCGTGGCTTCCTTTTCTCGTTTTTAAGTAAGAATACCAAATCATTTAATATTTTATACCCTATATAACCACATAAGACAAAAAAGTTTCTATAAGCCCACATTTGTTCTCTGGTGAGAAATTTAGCAAAATTTTCTCCAAATTCAAAATTTCTTTTTATCACTTTTTTTAGATTATGATTATGAGAATGGAGAACAACTGATTTTGATGAGAATCCGATTGTAAATTTTTTTTCGAGCATCCTCTTACACCACTCCTGGTCTTCACAAGATGTTAATTTTTCATTAAAAGAGTACTTTTTTAAAATCCCGGTTCTATAACAGGCACTTACATTTGAAAATGAGATGTATTTTGTAATTTCGCTATCTCTGGGAGTGTAAAATTTGAAACTTCTTATTCCCATATTTTCTGCATTCTTACACCCTATGTATACATCGTTTTTTTCCCAAACAGGAGCATCTTCAAATGGAATTTGTCTACTATAGATCCCCACTATTTCAGGAGATTCTAACATCGGTGAAATCAAATTTTTTAACCAGATTTCGTCGGCAGGTATAGCATCACCTACCAAAAAAACGATAAATTCACCATCGCTTTCTTTAATGGCTAAATTCCTCGTTATAGAATGGTGAAATTCTTCTTTTTTTATTTTAATAATTTTTGAGCAGTATTCTTTGCATATCCTTTCTGTATTATCTGTAGAATCAGTCACAATAGCAATAATTTCAAAAGAAAAATCTGTTATTTGGTTTTTTATAATGGGAAGTGATTTTTTTAAATATTCTTCTTGATTATAGGTAAGTATAACTATAGAAACTTTTATTTGGTCCTCTTTTTCGTCGCCCATTTTTTATCACTGCTATTAAATAATTTGAACGCCAGATATCATAAGGAGATGTAGTAAATAAAATATCTTCTGATAAATAACTTTTTATTTCTCAAAGATCAATTTTTGTTTATACCGTTAAGCTGAATTACAAAAAGAATTTTTCTCATTTTTTTAATTTATTTTTTATTTTCTCCCAAAACCATTTATATTCTTTATAGATTCTAAATAAAACTGACTTTTCTTCTAAAATTTCTCTTAATCTTTTACATTCATTTCTGTAAAAAAGCATTTGTCTATATGTATAATTTCTTATATTAGCTTGTTTATTTGAAAATTGTCTATATTCGAGTAAAGGCAATGGAACTCTTTGAGCCCTATAACCTGCTTTAATTATTTTAATCCATAAATTATGATCTTCTGGTAGAAGGGAATTTTCATCAAACCCGCCAACTTCTTTAAATATTCTACTTCTAAAAAGTGCAGAGCCATGAATAAAATTATCCTTCAAAATTATTTTTTTAGTTTTTTCATTAAAATCTGGGAATTTAATAATAAAAAAGGTATCCTCTATAACAGGCCCTTTAAATTCATTTCCAAATCTACAATATTGAATTTTTGCTTTAGGTCCAAAAAAAGCAAAATCAGTGTACACGATTCCTACTTCAGAATTTTTGTCAAGTATTATAGATGTTTTTTCAAGATAATCGCTTCTTAATCGATTGTCAGCACCTAAAAACATAATATAATCTGTATCCATAAGAGATAATGCCCTATTGAAATGGTTTGCTATACCAAGATTTTTTTCATTTCTGTTTACTTCAATTAAATCTGGATACATATTTTTATAACCAATTGCAATTTCATAGGTATCATCTTTAGAACAATCATCAGAAATCAATATTCTATCGGGTAGTCTCGTTTGTCTTAAAACTGATTCAATTGCTTCTGGAAGAAAATGACCATAATTGTAAGAAGTAATAATTACTCCAGTACTCGCTTTTTTAAAACTTGTTTTATTTGTTACAATTAAACGATTTAATTTATAAATATCTTTATCGTTTCCTTGAATAACTGAGACCGCACCTTTAAATCTTTTTTTTGCCTCTGCTATTAATATTTCATTATATTCTCCATATGGATATGCCAACCATTTAAAACCGCTCTGATCCATATCCCTTAATATTGTTGGGATTTCAATTTCTTCCATCATCTCTTTTAAAGATAACCTTATCAACTTCTTATGAGTTTTTGTATGCCATTGAAGATGGCCCCCATATTTTATTAGTAGTTGTAACTGTTCTAAATTAGCGAATTTTGCATATGGTTCTTTATCAGATTCAAAAGTATTATCTTTTCCTATAAGATCCCCAACTATAAAAACTTCAAAAGGGTATCCAAAGTGTTTTAAAATTGGAGCCGCATAAGTAACTACATTTTCATAACATCCATCAAATGTAATAACTAAATGATCGGGATTATCCGGGCAATATTGATCTAAATATACAATTTTTTTCCATTGTAATTCTATCATTTGCCTATAAAAATTTCCTACCGTTACCCACCATTCCGTCGGAGAAGTAGGATAAATTTTATGATATAAAAGTATCATTTTATATATACCTCCAAAATATGCACATATTTCCTGTAATCATAAATGAATTCATTAATTTTAAAATATGGAAATTGTCCTTTATACCAATCTGTAATATGAACTGTTATCAAAATGCCAGATGTTTTTAAAACATCGTCTATTAGTAAATAAATAAGGGGTAATGAATCTCCGATATACTGAGGATAGAGGACCCCAGTAATTATTATTAAATCAAATGCCCCTATTTCTTTGCTTAAATCAAAAATAGACATTTGCTTAAAATGAATTCTTTCATTTTCAAATTTCTTTGCTTGCTTAATAGCATCATCACTTACATCAATCCCTAAAACTTCTTTTCCCAGTAGATCTCTTGTAATAAAACCATGTCCACATCCAATATCCAAAGTCCTTCCGTATTCTCTTTGTGGAATCTCTGATAACAGAATTAACTTTCTCTTTTTATCCTCAGGATTATTTTCAAATCTCCATGGATCTTCTCTCTTATAAAATTTATTTAACTCATCTCTATCCTGTAACATCTATTATCTCCTAATTTGAGTATATTCTAACGCAAAATAAATTATTCAATATTTCTGTTTATAGTAATTTCTGAATTGAGATTTAAAAAACCATACAATCCTTCCTTTAAGACAACCTTAAAATTTAATAATTGCTCCCTCCATTCACAAAATGTTAATCCATCATTATAAGCCACTCCAAACGTAACGGAATAGTTTCTATTTACAAGCATAATTTTTTGTTTAAAGTGAATTATTATTATTTCGCCCTTTTTAAAACTTCCGGTTTTTATATATTTCAAGTTTGTATTTATTCCATAAACTTCTTCTCCTATTTCATTTTTTATATGGATGGTAAAAATAGGGTTATCAACTCTTTCATTGAATTTTATTTTAAAACTGAAAATGACTTCTTCTCCTGAATTAATTGTATATATTTCTTCTCCTTTTTTATTTAGAATTTTACTTTCTACAACTTCAGCATCCTTTGTTATCAGCATTGGTCCATAAGAGGTATAAGTAACATTTTTTGTTTCTTCTTCCAAAGATGAGATATAATGCGATATCACTTCTTCTGGCTTTCCTCTTTTTCCTACCTTTCCATTTGATAATAATATTACTTCTTCACATATTCCGTTGACCAATGTCAAGTTATGGGAAACTAAAATAAGGGAAATGTTTTTTTTCAACATCACTTTAATTTTTCTAATACATCTCCTCTGGAATTCTTCGTCTCCGACTGCTAAAACCTCATCAACAAGTAAAATATCCGGTTCAGAATGGACTGCTATTGAAAAACCAAGACGGACATACATCCCTGCGGAATAATATTTTACAGGAGAGTTAATAAAATCACCTATATCAGCAAATTCAATTATATCATTTATCTTTCTATCTATTTCTTTTTTGCTCATTCCAAGTATTGCTCCATTTACATATATATTTTCTCTTCCTGTAAGATTTGGATGAAAACCAGCACCTATTTCAATCAATGAACCAACCTTACCATCTACCTCAACCCTGCCCCTGTCCGGATACAATATTCCGGCAATAAGTTTTAGAATCGTTGTTTTGCCTGCTCCATTTGGACCAATTATCCCGAGTGTTTCTCCTTTTCTTACCTCAAATGAAACATCATCCAGTGCCCAGAATTCATCATCTCTTAAAATTTCTGTTCTGGATGGTATCCCAAATATATTTTTTGCTACATCTTTAACTCCATAGTACATTGACCTTCTCAGGTCCTTACAGAATTTTTTTGATACACCTTCAAATTTTATAATCCTATCTTCCATATTATTTTTATACTCTTTCTGCTATTTTGGGTTCAACAAGATGGAAGAGACGCCAGCAGAAAAGGAAAATAAAAAATGCAATTATAGTGGCGACAGTATATTCCCATGGTTTTGAAATATAACCATTAATCAGAATCTCTCTCGGGGCATTTATCAAAGGACTGATTATGTTATATCTTGTAAAATTTTTTAATATCCCTTTGGGTTCAGGATAAAGAACAGGGGTAATAAAAAGAAAGAAACTTACAAAAAGAGAGACCACATTTGTTGTATCCCTTGCAATACAATTTAAAAGTGAAAGGACAAAGCCAAGCCCTACAGTTAAAAAAATCAGAGGAATGAGCGCAAACGGAAAAAAGATTGCTTTATACGAAGGAACTATTTTATAAAACAGAAATACAAAAATAACAAGAACTATTCTTACAATAAAGTCAAAGATAGAGTGTGCCATTGACGAAATTATAAGTGTCTCTTTTGGAAAGTTTATCTTGACCACCATTGAACCAGCATTTAACAAACTATTAGTTGTTGCAGTTAGTCCAGTAGAAAATAGTTGATATATTGTTAAACCGAGTAAGGCAAAGGCAGGATAAGGAATTGATGTCTCCCCTATATTTAATACCCCGCTTTTATTCATAAAGACAAAAGCACCTATAACAATAACGGGCATTATAATTATCCAACCAATACCAAGAAATGACTGTTTATATCTGACAAGGAAGTCCCTTATAAAGAGCCGTGTTATAAGTTCTCGTGAAGAAACAAGTTCCTTGAGCATCTCCCTAAAACTTTTGAAAACCCCTTCCCTTACCAGACCTTCAGGAATTAAAACTCTTCTCATTATTTTCTTATCCTATTTTTAGGGAGAAACAAAATTCTAAATATCAATCTAAAATTACGGCATAAGAAATTTTATGATCTTTCTTGTTTCACTTCAAAAGACACATCCTTTAGAGCCCAGATAAATCCTTCATTTTTCTCTGTTTTTCGCCTGCTGAAAGGAGCGCGAAAGAAAGCAACAATATCGTCGCGAAGCGTGCGATAGAGCAATTTTTCGCCGACAGCGTACTGTTTTCCGAGACCTTCAACGCGTATTGCGATATCGCTCATTTTTATTCACTGAATTGTGAAGTGTCAACCCATTCTTTTTTCAGGACCGACCAGAAATCCTGTGCAAGACCGCGAAGAATGTATTCGTAGGGAAGCCAGCCATACCCTTTCTCGCCCCACTCCTCGCCCCAGGAGTTTCTGATAAGCAGGGCTCCTGTCGTTTTCACGCCGCCGAATCTGTTTTCAATCTGCAGTTTGTCGTCATATCCGACCGCGACGATGGCGTGCCCGCCTTCAATTTTTTCCCTTGATGACGGGAACGGAATCTTGCCGGTTGCGCCGGCCTGCTCAATGGAATTATAGACGGTGAATCCCAAAATCACAGGGTGTCCTGCAGAAAGATATGTCTTCAAACTGAACAGGATGTCGTCTGCTGATTTTCCCGGAGGGTCGTGCCTGAAATACTTGATGGTCTGATAATTCTGGGCGAAGGCATAGCAGAAAGCCGGGGGTTCAATATCAAATTTATCCTCATCGTCAGTGTAGGGCCAGTATGTTTCAGGCGGTACTCCAAAAAGGACCATTGCGCCGATTGTTGTTCTCAGGAATGCGCCTGTGTCACCTTTTTGCTTCATCAGGTTGCGCGTAACCTTGTAGAGGAAGAGCCGGGATGCGTCAGTGTGCCTGCCAAATGTCTTCCGCTCGTAATACTCAATAATCCCTGTTCCTGCATTTGCCGTGCATGAACCCAGCATGCCCTGATTTTCAACTGGTGAGCACCACTGCCGCAAATCTGTAGACGCAGGCAGTTTGCCGGATTTAGCAGGAAGTTTGCCGACCATTTCCCTGATATCCTTTGTTTCACCAGTATAATCCCTGAAATCCGGATAATCCGGAATCCAACCCATTGCATATTTTCCACTTTGCATTTTCCACTCCCTGTTTTGTCTGTCGTTTTGATTGCAGTTTTGCCTGACGGTCGTTGTTTTCTATACGATGTCTGCAAATGTTTTTTCTGTTTTCCTGAAGTAGTACATCCCACCGAGGAGAGTAAGGATAATGACGCCAGCAGAAATACCGAGCATGCCAGGGTCAGGAATTTGAGTTTTCAGCAATGACCAGCGAAAACCCTCTACAATGCCAGTCATAGGATTTAGTCCGTAAAGAGGTCTGAAATGTTCAGGAACGATTGATGCCGGATATGCGACCGGGGTTGCAAACAACCATACCTGCACAACAAACCCTATGGCATATCGGACATCGCGGTACTTGACATTAAGCGCAGAAAGCCATAAGCCAACACCAAGCGCGGTCATCATGGCAAGAAGCAGGAATAATGGCACAGCGAAAAGCCGTGCCGAAGGAACTATGTGATAGAATGCCATCATCAGAAGAAGGACTATGAAAGCGATGCCAAAGTCAAGAAGGTTATTCAGTACAGAAGAAACTGGCAAAAGTATTCTTGGGAAATAAATCTTGGTGATGACTTTCTGGTATTCAACAACGCTGCTGGTCGCAGAAATTAAACTTCCTGAAAAATATGTCCATACAATGAGGGCGGTGTAAACAAACACAGGATACGGAACATTTTCTGAAGGGATTTTTGCAAACCTGCCGAAAAAAATACTGAATATCACCATTGCAAGAAATGGCTGAAGCACCGCCCAGGCAGCCCCTATTGCTGTTTGCTTGTAGCGAACCTTAATTTCCTTCCAGATTAGAAAATAAAGAAGGTCAAAGTACTCTCTGATTTCCCGGAAATCAAGTACTGACAACCCCCGTGTGGGTCTGATGATTATTCTTTCCTGCATGTTTTTATTATAGCATAGATTGGCGCAATTTGAACGCGGAATTTTCTTTGCAAATTGGGGGGAATAGACGGTTTATAACATGTCGCGCACGATATTTTTGACATAACGGCCGATTGCAATACAGGAAGTAAGCCCCGGTGATTCAATCCCGATAAGATTGATAAATCCAGGAAATCCGCTTTCCTTTTCATCGCGTATCAGGAAATCCCGGAAATCATCAGAGGGCCCTTGAAGTTTTGGCCTGATGCCATACATTTCAGGCACAAGGTCTTCCTGCCGGATGCCTGGAAGAAAACCCTGTATCTCACGAATAAAAACTTCTTTCTTGGTTTCGTCTACCGTAAACGCAGAAGGTTCATCACAGGGATACGGCGGATATTTTTTCTGGACATACTCAATATCCGGGCCAATTCTTATTCCACCTTCTAACTTAGGCGTTATATGGATGCCAAGCGCATTCCTTGAAGGTACAGGATAGATAAGAAGTCTTGATGGCATACTTCTTAAAACAGAGTAATAATCACCCTTTGCCCAGTGGACAGGAATATGAATTCCAAAGATTGCTGCAATTTCATCTGCATAAAGACCCGCGCAATTGATGAGAATCCTGCATGTAAGAGATTCAGAACCACTTGTTGTTGATACCCTGTAACCATCCTGTACCGACCCCACCGCTATGACTTTTTCTCCACATGCCATCAACCCGCCGGCATTCTTGAACCGGAAAACAAGATAGTCCATAAGTTGGTGGGCATTGATGATTCCTGTTGTTGGTGTGTAAATTGCAGGATATACAGAAATTCCCGGAACCATATCGCCGACTTTAGCGCCGGGAATCATTTCTACGCCCGGGATTTCGTTCTGTTTTGCCTGCTTTACCAGGGATTCAAGAATGGGGATTTCAGATAAATCCCTTGCAATTGTCAGTTTCCCGATTCTTGCGTGGTAAATGTTGTGTTTTTCTGCAATCTCATAGAGGAGCGCATTTCCTTCAACGCACAGTTGCGACTTTAGCGAACCAGAAGGATAATGGATGCCCGAGTGAATAACCTCGCTGTTGCGGGAACTTGTTTCAAGGCCATATTTCTGGTTCTTTTCAATGATACCGGTGCGCAGGTGCGCCTCGGCAAGTTCAGCGCCCGCTGCAAGCCCAATAACACCTGCCCCTATAACAATCGCATCAAAATCCATTGTTTCATCCTTATGATTGCAAGACCTGTAACAAGCCCCCTGCTCCACAATTATACTTTCAGCGAGTACTCCTGTCATTTCGGCCACCCGTTGCGAATGGCTGAAAAAAGGTTATAATAATTGGTAAATTGGGGATATAGCTCAACTGGGAGAGCGTCCGCCTTGCACGCGGAAGGTTGCCGGTTCAACTCCGGCTATCTCCACGGATAACAGGTTTTTTTGGCGCAAGTATCGCATGGTTTGAAGGAATTAGCAGCGGTGAGAAATTTCCCCAGTAAAATCTCACTGGTGGCCGGAGAATAAATGAATGAAAGGATGAAGTCCCGCTCGCTTGTCGTCATCATGTCCCAGGAAGAAATTGAGAAAATTTTTCTTCCTAAACTGCGAGAGACAGCACAGCAGTTTCTCAATATCATTAACTATTTCCTCAATAAGCGGAAGCGATTTTCAAAAGAGTTCTACCTTGCCATCTCCAGGGAAGCCGACCGTGTGGAGATTTTTCTTGATGGATACGGCGCAAGGAGCAACAAGAGGTTTTTTTATTTTGGTGAACTCGTTGCTTCCGCCAGGTGGATAACCCAGGCAATGTTTTCAAATCTGCACATCGTCTCCCGCATTGATGCTTATAAATTGGGGTTAACACCTGATGAAGAGAAAAAGTTCCTTGAAGACCTTGAATCAAACCTTGTGCTTCTGGCAAATTCTATAAAGGTTTTCCTTTCTGAATGCATCGCTGAAGCAGGAAAAATCGGAATTATCGGTGAACTGCGCGAACCAGAAGAAAACATACTTCTGCCAGAGGTGAAAGAGCGCAAGATACTGCCGCCAGATTTTGACCAGAAGCCGGTTGAAGGAAGCCGCGACCGGGTCATCGGGCTCTTGATGAAATTCCTTGAGGCAGGCCAGGAAATTGAAACATTTGCGAGAAGATACGAATCCCAGGATGCCTTCACAGAAGAGAATCTTGAAAACTTCCGCTCTGCATTTCACCGGCTTCAGTCGCTTTATGATACCTACCTTGACCCGGCTGCCACAGGACCTGATGGAGAATCGTTGCGTTCTCTGCGCGGCTGTATTTCCGTTAATCTGCATCTTCTTGAAATTTGCCGCTCCTTGATTCATTTTCATGAAAGGCATACTGCGCGTCTGGTTGATTTTTCAATTGAGAAACCACAGTTACGCCTTGTTGAATTTGGAAAAATTCCAAAAAGCATCACGGATGTATTCTTTCCCTATGTCGTATTTTTTTCCCGGAGGGGCAAGGCGCTTGCAGAGAATGTATTCAGGGCATTCAACTCAGCGCCAGATGAGTACATCCTTGAAACTGCCGCGCTCATCATTTCGCCGTACCGAATTGAGGACTTTCATCTTCGTCCGATTATGCCAGTAACGCAGATTGCCCAGAAATATTCCATTAATACAGATTTATACTTTAACAGGAAGCGATATGATTTGAAGAGTCCGCTTGAAATGGCAATGGCAATACCAGATATCAGAGAACGCCTTAGCCAGGAAAATGTGCGCATTATCATTCGCGGCCCAAGAAAAGCGATGGATGAAATTAAAAGTTTCTTTCGGGAGACATGCGGGGCAATTCCAGAAGAAGAGACAATAAAGAAATAAGTACAGTATAATGAATGTAGGGGTCGGATTTATCCGACCCGAGAGGTAATTAAAGGTTGTCTACATTTGGAGGTAGGATATTAGGGAGGAGACCACTCCTCCCTAAAGCAGGTCGGATTCATCCAACCCGAAAGTAGTTTGCAGTAGGTGGTGTATTTGTAGGGGTCGGATTTATCCGACCCGAATAGTTTGGTAAATGCCGCGGGCTTGATAAATCAAGCCCCTACAAATTTAAATGTAGATCCGAATAGTTTGCTCCAGAGGGGCAACAATTTTCTAAAACTCAGGAGGATGTGATGCGTTTGAAGGAGAAAGTATGTGCAGGGCTTGTAATAGCAGGAATGGTATTTCTTGCGGTTATTGCGCGTGCTGAAAGCGCAAATGACGGTCTCAAGCAGATTCTCGGTTCTGACCCGGCGACATGGACAATTTCTGGAAGCGGTTCTGTAATCATGGAGGCAGGCCAGCCAATTCTAACTACGCCTGCAAACGGGTATGCATTCCTGAATGGAAAAACCGTTTACAAAGCGCCCATGGAGTATAGATTTACTTTTCGCCTGCACCCCAAGAAGCCGTATGGCTCAAGCGTGACTGTTTCTGTCGGTTGCGCTGAATTACAGGACAAAAGCAAGCAGGCATTCACCGCATCATTGAGCGCTGCGCCTGATAGTGGTTACATCAATCTTGGATGCAGTATTCAGCCAGAAACTGCAAAACCAATAAACAGCCCACTTTATCTAAAAGCAGTCACCGAACGCAGCCTTGCCTGGCCCGAAGATATGAGAAGGACAATTGAAGCCCAGATGTCTGCGGCGCCAAAGGTTGAACAGATGCTCCACAGGATGCGCCTTGTTGTGACCCCTGAAAAATATACGGCATGGATAGATGGCCGTTTTGTTGGCCAGTTTGATGTAAAAGAAGGGCTTGATGCCAGTGGAACCATCAACATAACAATGTATTATGGCGCTGAATTGGTTTCAGTATCGGCGTCTCCTTACAAGCCAGTCAACAATCGCTTTTTTCCGCTGGAACTTGGCGGGTTTATTAATTCTTCTGCATTAATCGGCGGCAAGCCGCTTGTTAGAAATCCACTCGGTGCGCCTGATAGAGATATTGAATTTAAAGGAATTCCATTCAGGTTCCCTGCTCCAGATGAGAAAAAGAACGACCATCTTGATCTTGGACCGAGTTGGACTCGCTTTGGCTCCATCAGCGGGTATATTGCGGCGAATTTTGGCACATTTGGCGGAAGATGGATTTCAGCCGACAGGATTGACCCGTCGCGTTTTTGCATGTATGTGCCTTACGCGCAGTATAAGGCGCTTCATCTTATTGCTGTCTATGACGGCGAGAAGGATAATGTTCCAATAATTACAGCGCAGTTCTATCGTCCAAATGCAGGCCATCCAATGAATTTTTCAGGCAGGGTTCCTGCCTTTACTGCTTCTTCAGGCGGGGTTCATTCTATACCGGTAGTGCTTTCAAATGGCAAGAAGGGCAAACTTTTTCATGTAGTCATTCCAATAGACCCTGACAAAATGACATGGTTTTCAGATTTGAAGCGAGTCGGTTTGGAACTTACAAAGGAAGTCAAGCCATACCGCGGATACCCTGACCCTCTTGAATACAGCTGGCATGGCGCAGGACTTCCGAGCGGGGTGCATATCTATGCTGCGACCCTTGAAGTTGCCGGCGTGGAAGCGGATATTCAACCGGATGCCCTTGCACATGTCTGGACAGCGCCCTCAATGCCGTCTTACACGATAAATGTCCGCAATAACACCGGTAGTCCAACAGAAGCAATACTGAAGGTTTCTGCAACAGATTACGACGGGAAAGATACAGAGGTCCAGCAGCATAAAGTTTCTCTTCCACCTGGTAATGGAATTGTTCCTGTAAAAATTTCCCTGCATCCGAACCGTTATGGACTGCACTACCTGAATGTCAGTTGTAAGGCAGGCAATGAAACTTTCACATACACGCGGAATTTTGCCTACCTGCATCCTGACACAAGAGAGCGCGGAAATTGGGCTGAAGGCAAGGGCCCGATATTCGGCTACTGGAACTGGTCAGGCGGTCATGATACCCCTGACTTCAAGACCGAGTTGATTGTTATGGC
>Ga0315298_1007336_pt1 | contig 14569 bp, 13 predicted proteins | sample WHS_1_MG_FD_203077 | JGI IMG/M metagenome (GOLD analysis project Ga0315298, IMG submission 203077) | Extremophilic microbial mat communities from Washburn Hot Springs, YNP, Wyoming, USA - WHS_1_MG | ecosystem: Environmental > Aquatic > Thermal springs > Hot (42-90C) | place: USA: Wyoming... | reverse complement strand
TGCCGACGCCAATTCCGCTTCATGCTGAAATGCACAGGGAATGCGTGCGCAGAAATCTGCCTGTTTACCTTGAGAAACCACCGACTCTGTCCTATCAGGAACTGGAAGAAATGATAGAAACAGATAGAAACGCAAAATACAAAACCATAGTTGGGTTTTCCTGGATTGCTCAAAAATTCCATCACAACCTGAAGAAAAGAATTATCTCTGGCGACTTTGGGACAGTGCGCAAAGTCACATTTCTTGGAAACTGGCCGCGCCATCCTGATTACTATACCCGCACACCATGGGCAGGCCGGCTTTTCCTTGACAACCGGATGGTTCTTGATTCATGCTTTGGCAATGCGATGGCGCATTATATACACAATCTTCTTTTCTGGTGCGGCTCCAGCGGAATTTTTTCATGGGGGAATGTCACCTCAGTGGAAGCAGAACTATATCGCTGCCACGCTATTGAAAGTGCAGATACGGTCTTTGCGCACGCGCTGACCGAATCAGGAATTGAGGTTCTTGTCGCTGAGACCCACGCCTGTGCGGAAAAAACGCCTGACATTGAAAAAATCATATGTGACAGGGCAGCAATTACCTTCTATCCTTCAACTGGCAGTCCTCCAGATGTCAGGATGGCGTATGAGGTAACATGGAATGATGGCCGCAAAGAATATGAAAGCGTAAGGTACGGCAATCTCCTTGAGGATAACCTGCTTGCGTATGTTGCCTACCTGAAGGGCGACACTGATCGTCCTGAAACAACCCTTGAGGATTGCAGGCCATTTGTCCTTATGAACGGATTGCTCTTTATATCCTCAGGGAACATTACAAGAATTCCTGAAAATTTCCTGGAGCATGTGGAAGTACCCCTTCCCGGGAAAAAGTTTATCGCAATCAAGAATATCCGGAGTATCTGTGAGGAATTCCTTTCATCCGGAAAATTCCCCAAGCAGCAAGGAATCAACTGGGGCTCGGGACACATCCCGGCAGATGCCTCTGAAATAAAAGAACTGGAAAAGGTGGTAAAAAAGATTGGGGTCAGCTCTTGACACTTGACAAATTTTCCCACCTACTGATTTTAACAGGACAAGGCGCTGTCCCTCTATGATGGTTACTCTGCAACCATAATATTGGCGTGATGAATTCATGCCGCAAACTGAAAAGGTTTGCATGGTATAGGCCTAAACATTAAAATAGTTATGGTGGATAACTTTGAAAGGTTAAACTGAGATGTAGATATGAAAAAAGTAAGAATAGGAATTATAGGTCTTGGTGGAATGGGCCAGGCACACATAGAAAATGTCCGAAAAATAGAAGAAGCAGAACTTGCTGCCGTGTCTGATGTTGATGCAGAAGTTGCCAGAGCAGTGGGGGAAAAATTTGGTGTACCATGGTTTTCAAGTTATCAGGAACTTTCTGCAAGCGGCCTTGTTGATGCGGTTATTGTCGCCACACCCCATTATTTTCATCACGAGGTAGCTGTCTGCGCCTTTGAACACGGGCTTCATGTCCTTTCTGAAAAACCCTTAGCAGTCACTGTAAGCCAGGCCGACAGCATGCTTAATGCTGCGAAAAAAGCAGGCAAACTTCTTTCAGTGATGCACCAGAAAAGGACCGAACCGATCGTTATGAAAATGCGAGAACTTGTCAGCAGCGCAGACCTCGGTCCTTTGATACGAACAGTAACAATGGAGCCAAATTTCAGGACACAGGCGTACTACGAGAGTGGCACGTGGCGCGCAACATGGGCTGGAGAAGGTGGCGGTGTTATTATCAACCAGGCCCCGCACCTGATTGATATTCTGATACTTCTTGCAGGGCTGCCTTCAAAGATTGAAGCAAAAACACGAACCCGGCTCCATAACATTGAAGTGGAAGATGAGGTAAGTGCATTTCTTGAATACCCCAACGGCGCCTGGGGATATTATTATACCTCTACCAACGAACTACCGAGAAGCATTTATCTTGAAATCGCATGGGAAAAAGGAAAACTCATTTACAGGAATGGGGAGATTATATTCCATACATTTCCTGAAGAAATTAGAAAATTCGCGCATACAAGCCCGGATATGTGGGGAGCAATGGAAGCAAACACACAACAATTCCATTATGAGGAAATACCTGGCGTTCACGAAGCAATTATCAGAAATTTCTGCAGGGCGATACTTGGAAAAGAGCAATTGATAAGTTCAGGGCAGGATGGATGCAATACCATTGAGTTCATAAATGCTATCATCCTTTCAGGCAAAACAGGAAGCCCTGTCAATATCCCTGTTGACAGAAAGGCGTATGATGAACTGATTGAAGGTCTGAAAAAAACATCAAAGTCAAAGCAACGGGTAAAAGTGCAGAGAATGACTGACCCGAGATTCAAAAAGTAAACTGCCTACATCCAGAGCAATTTCTCAAATAGTTCATCCAGAACTAAATAAACACGGTTGACAAGGCGGGCAGGAAAAAGTTTCGGGATAGTATCTGCAAAAATCTCCACAAATTCCGACAACCTGATATAACCGTGTGGAAAAAACCTGTGGAAAACTACAGCCAGATATCTTCTTATTAATTCAATCATGACTTACGCCGCCCATTTCCCGCATCTATCCCCCCAGCGGGCAATAATCTCGCCATTACTTCTTTCAACGCAGGTAATCTCACATCTATTTGGACAGTCAACACAATTAAAGCCCCGGGTTACAAATTCCATATCGCCTATGTTGAATCCTTCAAAATGCGTCTTTATTCCAGTGCGAGCAACATGCTCACGTGCAAGCATCGCCACGCCTATAGCGCCCATCATCAAAAAGTAGTCATGCACAAAAACAGGATGGCCTATCTGTCTTTCCAAACTCCGTCTGATTCCTGAATTTGCTGCAACCCCGCCCTGAAAAACGATTGGCGGTTCAAGCTTCTTACCCTTGGCAAGATTATTCAGGTAGTTGCGCACCAGGGAATTGCAAAGTCCATTGATAATATCCTGCGGTAAATACCCCATCTGCTGCTTATGAACCATATCTGTTTCGGCAAAAACCGTGCATCTTCCAGCAATTACAACATCCACAGTTGACCTTGCGGCATACTCACCAAACTCTTCTATGGGGATCCCGAGGCGATTTGCCTGATGGTCCAAGAACGACCCGGTTCCTGCCGCGCATATGGAATTCATCGCAAATTCAGAAATAATGCCATCGCGAAGCAGAATAAGTTTGCTATCCTGGCCGCCTATTTCAATAATCGTTCTCACGCCGGGGACATAATGTGAAGCGGCTACGGCATGCGCAATAATTTCTGTTTTTGCGATATCCGCGCGCACAAGTGACTTCGTCAAATAACGGGCTGACCCTGTTGTACCCACAGCGCTGATTCTGGTTTCAACGCCGGCATCCAATGCCGTGCGAAGAACCTTAAACCCATGCTGAACCGAAAGAATTGGAGAACCCTGCGTACGTTCCCATGAAGCAAACACAAGGTTGCTCTTGTCATCAATGATAGCGAATTTTGTGGAAACACTACCCACATCAATTCCAAGATAAAGATTGCCGCTGCCATTCCTGACCGATTTATCGCAAATTGTAATCATATCTTTTTGTTTTTTCTCATTTTAAGCAAATCAACATATGCCTCAAGCCGTGTGATAAGACCTGTTTCTCCAGAGTGCTCGTCAAACCCGAGGAATAGCGGCGGAAAATCAAAAACCCTGTCTTCATACCATTTCATGATGATGGATTTTGCAGTAATCTCAGGCATGCATGTAAACGGATATACATGGACAAATCCGTCAAACCCGCGCCGCGCCCAGTCAATATACTCACCAACCACCCATAGTGCTTCTCCTCCGATATCCATTGTCAACCCGCCAATCCGTTTATGTTTCCTGCTTAAATACTCAAGATATTTCCTGTGAAAATTTATATGGAGTTTATGGGTAACCCAGTCATATAAACTTACACCCATACGAACCTCACATCCCATTTCGCCGAGTTTCCTCTTCAAATCATGATTGGCAAATGAATCAAGGGTCATGAAAATCTCACCCGTCATGCCCACAACAGGTACATCCTGGCGACTGCGGCTGTTCCTTTTAATATTCGCAAAAACCCCTGGAATCTTAACCTTCAAGCGGCGCAGTTGCCCAAATGTCCGGGCTGAATCAATGCTTGCGATGCACTGTTTCAGGACTGATGTCGTATCACCATGGTGTCTTTCATAACACCTCGTCATACCTTCACATTCTTCTGCAAGTTTGATGAGAAATGCCTTCATCAGAAATATTCGCGCAGTGCGTATTATGTTACCAATGCCAGAGTATCTCCTGTCCCTGCATATAGAACGGAGAAATGTTACCCATTCAAAGGTAAGAAGGTCACCCTGTGGAAGGTGTTTTACACTCACCTTGTACCCAAGGTCACGCAGAATCCTTTCCTGCACGGCATAGTAGAAACCAAACCTGCATGGCCCGCAGTCAGTCGGCATCAGCAAAGTCCTGGTTCCTGCTTCAAGCGCCTCAAGCAAGTTTGAAAGTGTCGCTTTAAACGGAAAACAAACCCATTCTGGAGATTCACGCAGTCCGCATTTAATCTGCCGGTCGTTATTTGCCTGCGGCAAGAATGCCTGCGCGCCCATGCATTCGCAAAGGGCCTTGAATGCAGGCCAGTTATTTCCCATATGAGGAAAAGCGACCATCATGTAACCTCCACAAATCGGCTTTTTCTTGTTATCATGTCCACAAACGCTTCAATACGGGTTACCATCCCTGACTGTCCAGAGTGTTCATCAAGAACAATGCAGATATACGGGACATTGTTTTTTTTAGATTCCCGGGTCAGGATTTCATCAATCAGCGAATCCGGGCCGCAGCAGAAACTGCACAGAAACACAATGCCATCAATTTTCCTTTCGCGAAAAAGATAATTCATCGCCGAGATAATTTCTTCTTCATTGCCCCAATAGTTCAAAAGGGTGTCATTTATGATAGAACGCCCATTTGAAATGTTCGCCGGCAGATTCTCAAGTACTACGGGTTTTACTCCCAATTCCTTCAGTTTTTTCAAGATGTCCATGTTGATGAACGAGTCATGTACATTATAGGCATGCCCGATAACTGCAATCGCCATATCCGCGACCTGTTCTTTTCTTTGGGGGATACTACTTGTTGAGAGTTCTGAGCACCGGACTGCTTCATGAAAGGTGTATCCATGTTCCATAAGCGCAAGAAATCTCTTCTGCGTTTTCATCGCCTGCAAAAATGCTCTTATCGCATGAATACGGGATTTGCCGAGTTTTATGCCAACCTCCATTGCAGATACAAATTCAGGTTTCTTGCGAAGGTCAACAGTCATCTCAATAAGAGTTGGCAGTTCTGAAACAGTGCCTTTTATCATATCCGGCAACGCAAGAAACTTTGGGCACATGTATGTCCCGAAGGATGTAGAGACATACCTTGGAACAAAAACATAATCCACTCCCTTCTTGATAAGATTCTCAAGATGCCCATAATAAAGTTTCAAAGGTATGCAAATCTCGTCAATTGCATAGCGGTTCCCGTTTTCAAGGATGCTGTTGTCGCTCATATCGCTTGTAACCACTCTTAAACCAAGCTCCTGAAAAAATGTCTTCCAGAGCGGGAAATATTTGTAGTAGAGCAAACTTCTTGGAATTCCTATGGTTTTCATATTGGAACAAAAATAGCCAGGTTAGGCGGAGAGATGTTTATAAATCCCAACAGGTGCATCCTGCTGTCTCTGGAATTTACCATGCCCCGAATTACAGTGTGCAGGTCACCCGCTCGCAAAACAACCTCTCTTGCCTCATTGCGCGCCTGGCGCGATTTGAACGCGCGACCTTTGGATTCGAAGTCCAGCGCTCTATCCAGCTGAGCTACAGGCGCAATTTGAAACAGTAAATCGCACATTGCGAAAACTCATTTTAATAATATTATAATGCTTTTGACAGGATTGATGAAATTTCACACTTGCAGACGGTTTTGGACATCTGTGTTTTTTTGTGATTAATTATGGGGAACACACTTTCCTCACAACAAGGAGCTATTATGCCTCTGGTTAATGAGAAAGAGTTGCTTCTGCCTGCTTTAGATGAACGAAGGGCTGTTGGTGCTTTTAACGCCAACAACATGGAAATGGTCCAGGCATTTATATGGGCTGCGGAAGAAATGACAAAGGAACTCCAGAAACCCGTGGATGTGATTATTCAACTCAGTCCTGGAGCGAGCAAGTACGCTGGCTGGGCCCTTGGAGCAGGCATGGTGAAAATCGCTGCCGCGCAGTCAAGTGTTCGGGTCGCACTGAACCTGGACCATGCAACTACGCTTGAACAGGTTAAACAGGCACTTGATAACAATTTCACCGCAGTACTATTTGACGGTTCATCACTGCCCATTGAAGAGAACATGCGACTGACCCGGCAGGTTGTGGGAATGTGCCACGCGCAGGGAGTACCGGTTGAAGCAGAACTTGGGAAAATTCCGAAAATTGAGGATTATTTTTCGTCTGACGAAATTGCGCACCTGCGGAATCTGACTGCTCCGGAGGCAGTAAGAATTATTCGTGATAAGGCCGGCAAGCAGGTTGAAGCGCTTATGGCAAAACCAGAAGATGTGGAGAGGTTTGTATCTGAAACGGGCTGTGATTTTCTTGCGGCAGCATTTGGCTCAATCCACGGAATATGGGCAGACATATGGCCAATCAGGGTTGACCGGCTTGTTGCGATCCAGGAGCGGACGCGTCTGCCCCTCGTATCTCATGGTTCGTCAGGCATCCTGATGACGCCAGAAGACGCAAGAAAAAAAGGCATTGCTCTTGCCCCGGGCGAAGGAACCCTGCTTGATGCCATTCAAACCGGCGGAGTCACAAAGGTTAATGTGGCAACCATCCTGTCAATTTCCTTTATTGAGGGTTTTGTAGATGCCTACAATGCTAAACCGAGCGAGAAGGATTTCCGCAAACTGGGTGGACCAGCGCGAGAAAAGGTAAAAGAAAAAACAAAAGAATATATGCGGCTCTTTGCCGGCAAGATTTCTTAACAGGATATTTTGAGATTTGAACCAATTCTTTCCCTTGCTCTAAGTTTGAAATGATCGGCGTCAAACATGAAATATACCAGGCGAAGTCCACGCCAGCATAAAGAACGATTCTGGCCGTTTGATAAGTCACTTGTTAATGCGGGCCTGATGTTTTCACGATACAAGGCGGCTGCTATTAGTGCCCGGCCGGAAAAATGGAATAAACAGTATAATGCTGAAACTCTTGAAAGATTTTGCAGAAAAGCAGCACAGCAGGATGTTGATTTGATTGTGGCGCCTGAGGGTTTTCTTGAGGGGTATGTAATCTCCGATGTCATCTGGCATAGAGAAAGAAGAAGATCACTCCTGGACATCGCAGGACCAATTGACGGGCCGTATATCAGGCGATTCTGCGAACTTGCACGAAAACTTCATATATGTCTCTGTTTCGGATTTGCAGAGAGAATCAGAGACGAGGTCTTTAATAGCGCCGTGTTTATTGACTGGAACGGCAGGATTTGTGGAACTTACCACAAGGTTTCAGAAGGGACTCATCCTTCGTGGCGTTTTGCGCGACAGGGCAAGAAAATCAGAGCATTTGACACGCCGCTGGGCAGATGTGGAATACTTATATGCAGCGACCGCTGGATTCCGCTTCTTGCAAGAACCCTTGTTCTTGACGGTGCGCAATTCATTCTAATTCCCACTTATGGTTCAACCAATAGTGGGCAGAACGAGGCAGTCGTCGCCCGCGCAAGGGAAAATGGTGTGCCAATCGTGCAAGCAAATGTGGGGATGGGCCAGATTATCAGTAGAGGCGAAGTTGTTGCATATAAATGGGGTCTTAACAGAATTACGACTGGATTTATAGACATACCCGTTACGCCTTCTTTAAAGGCGGTAAATGCGTGCGAGCGCGAATTTTTGAGATATCAGTCAAGGTTCCAGCGCGACTGGTATCGTAAAACAATGGCCTCAATTAGAAAGAACAAACCATCCAGTGATATTGCAAGATCTTTTCTTCCTGAAGAAAAATTCCAGAAACTCAAGAAGACGCACTGGGGCAGTGATGGGAAATAAAAACAAAATTAAGAATAAATGAAGCAAGGATCGGCACCTGGAAGACGAAAACCGCAAACTTAAAATTTTTCTCTTGACAATTTTCTTTTCCCATTCTATTGTTTATGGAACTTGGGACGGAAAAATGGAATAGGAAAACGGAAAGGAGCAACATGAAAAAATTTGCGAGAGCAAGTGATATTAAAGTGGGAGTTATTGGATATGGTGGCTCATTCGGAATGGGTAAGTGGCACCTTCTTGAAATGCAGAAGGCAGGTATGGTACCAACAGCAGTTGCTGAGATTGATCGCGAGAGATTAAAAGCCGCAGCACAGGACTTCCCCGGGATTGAGACATACGACACAGTGGATTCAATGCTAAAAAAATCCGATGTGAACCTTCTCGCAGTCATTACACCCCATAACACACATGCAAAACTTGCGCTCCAGTGCTTGAAAGCCGGCAGGCATGTTGTATGCGAAAAACCAATGGCCGTTACAACAGCAGAATGTGACGCAATGATTAACGAAGCAAAGAAACGCGGGCTTGTCCTTTCTACATATCATAACCGTCACTGGGACGGGTGCATTATGAACGCTGTAAAACATATTGAAAAAGGCGAAATCGGCGAGGTCTTCAGGATTGAAGCACATATGGGAATTTATCGTAAGCCGCTTGACTGGTGGCGATCCTCTAAGACAATTTCAGGCGGTGTGCTCTATGATTGGGGCGTCCATCTTCTTGAGTATTCACTCCAAATCATACATTCTGACATCGTTGAAGTCACTGGTTTTGCAGAAAAAGGATACTGGGCAGACAAGACCCGTTGGGGAAAGGATACAATTGAGGATGAAGGGTTTGCAGTTGTTCGTTTCAAAAATGGCGCGTGGCTTACACTGTGTATATCATCCATTGACTCAAACCCAAAGCGCGGAGTTCTTGAAATAACAGGAACAAGAGGAACATTTATTTTTGACCACACAAACTGGGAAGTCATCAATGTAATCAATGACGAAACCCACACCAGAAAAGGGACAAACCCGCAATCAGAAGGATGGAGATTCTATCAGAATATCGCAGACCATCTTGTAAAAGGTGAGAAACTCGTTATCACGCCAGAGTGGGCGCGAAGACCAATACATATCCTTGATCTTGCCTGCCGCAGTGCCGAAAAAGGCACATCGCTTAGAGCAAAATACGGCTAATCCGCCCCTATCTGTTGTCGGGATTGAAGCCAATGTGAAAATCCCCTGACCGCTCAACTGCTGATTCAATCAACGCTCCAGCGTTGATTAACAGGCGCAATGTTCCGTTCCGTTATACTTGCTTTTTGCAAAAATCGCAAAACCGCTCGCACATTGGCATTTCTGCTCAGGTCTATTAAGTGATATACTATTTCAGAGATTGGGGCCGCAGAAATCGCTGTCAGGAAATCGTGATATGACCGATCTGGCAAGGATTGATTTTCGTATTCTCGGATATGCAGCTTTCGGATTTGTTGCGGGCTGGGTACTCTTTATCAAGGGTTTCAAGATGCTCTGGGCAGGACGCGTTGTGCAGAATACGCCCACATCAAAGATACGTTCGCTCGCTGTTGGACTTGTTGAAATTTCTGGAACTGCCATGCAGCAGTATAAACTACTTGCCCCATTCAGCAAGGTTCGGTGCGTCTATTATCACTCAATTCTGCAGCAATGGCGAAGAAGTCACAACTCGGGCAAATGGGTTACTATCGGCGAGTATGTAAGCAATTTCCCGTTTTTCGTGCAGGACGATACCGCAGCAGTGCTGGTTGACCCACAAGGAGCGCAAACCGAACTGCCGCTGATAATGGACCAGAGGGATGGAGACCTCAGGTACAGGGAGTATGTCATTCCACAGCGCGCAAAGGTATATATACTCGGTACTGCAAAACTTGAAAAATCGTGGGCCGAACGCGAGGAAGAAGAGATAGCGAGGAGGGTTAAGGAATTAGTCGCAGATTGCGAAAAGAAAGCCCAACTGGATACGAACAAAGACGGATGGATAGATGAGCAGGAATGGGAAGCAGCACGGGCAAAGATACGGCAGCAAGTTCGCACAAGCATAGAGGAAATGAAACTGGAAAAAGACGCACAAATGGACGATATCGTGCCTGAGCATCTCAGGCAGATTACTATTGGCAAGAGCACAGACGAAACAACCTTTATCATATCTGTATATGATGAGAAAGAACTTGTTACGATGTTCAGGCGCCGGACAGCCATGATATATGGAGGCGCTGTGCTGATAGTAACATCGTTGTTTTTCATTCTTCGCATTTTGCAGGGTTGATAAATAGCAGGATTCAAGAGGAGGCAAAAATGGGAATAGCAGCAGTGGTCGGACTTGTTGCTGTGGGACTTATCCTTATCGCGCTTGCAGGGTATTTTATCAGCATTTACAATGGACTTATCCGGCTAAGACGCAACATTGATAGAAACTGGTCAAATATAGATGTTCTGCTCAAGCAACGATATGATGAAATCGGAAAACTCGTGAAGGTCTGCGATGGGTATATGAAGTATGAGCGCGCAACACTTGAAAAAATCACCGCCCTGCGTTCGTCATATCTGCAAACCGGCTCAGTTGAGGAGAAGCAGCGGATTGAAGGCGAAATTGCCGGTACTCTCAAGACACTTTTTGCACTGGCGGAAAATTACCCTGACCTCAAGGCAAACCAGAATTTTGTCCATTTACAGGACAGAATCAGCGAACTTGAAAACGAGATTGCAGATAGGCGGGAACTCTATAATGAGAGTGTCAACCTGTTCAACATCCGAATACATCAGATTCCTGACATCATCGTCGCACGAATGGCTGGCTATACCGACCAGACGCTTTTCCAGGTTGCACCTGAAGAACGCAGAGATGTGGAAATTAAATTTGATACACCGAAATAATTACGATTTTTGAAACCAAACGACAGGATTATATGTCTAAATCAAAAACGAAGATAAATATCACGCCAGGGAAAATTGTTCGGCTCGTTGCGTTTATTGCCTTTACAGCGGCCGGTTTCCTGTTGAATAAATACGGGGTGGTTGACACATTTGGATGGGGGTACTTTTTCGGAATAGTGGCAATGGCAATTCTTCTTGGCTGAGGTGTAACTTCCTGCCAATCTTAAACTGGATTCTGTTCATATTGCAGTATTGTTCTCAAAACATAACAAGGGGGAGAAAATGGAGAAGTCGCTTAAAGGCACTCAGACAGAAAAAAATCTTCTTGCAGCATTCGCTGGTGAATCACAGGCGCGCAACCGTTATACATACTTTGCAAGCGCCGCAAGAAAAGAAGGGTTTGAGCAGATTGCAAATATTTTTGCTGAAACCGCTGATAATGAAAAAGAACATGCGAAGGTCTTTTTCAAGTATCTTGAAGGCGGAGATGTAGAGATAACCGCTGCATATCCTGCTGGAAAAATACAGGACACAAAATCCAACCTGGAGGCAGCCGCTGCAGGCGAAAATATGGAATGGACAGTCCTTTACGCAAACTTCGCTGAAACAGCAAGGAAAGAGGGACTTCAGGAAATTGCCAGGTCATTTGAAGAGGTTGCAAAGGTTGAGAAGTTCCATGAAGCAAGATACCGCAAACTCATCAATAACATTGTCTCTGGCACGGTTTTCAAAAAACCTACCAGCATTCGCTGGCACTGTACCAACTGCGGCTATATTTTCGAAGGAAACGAGGCACCGAAAACATGCCCTGCATGCTTGCATCCGCAGGCATATTATGAAGTTCTTGCAGAGAACTATTAATTCGCGGATAATTGCAATTTGCCGCACGAATTAAACAGGAATTTCTGCTGCCAACACTATCATTTCTGGGGAAACATATCCTTCAGATTAATCCTGAATGGCGCTGACGGCTTTGATTTTTTCCCGTTTTTATCCGTGTAGGTAACAAACAGATACAGGTCTTTGTTCGGGCTCAAACCAGTAAGCAGATTACCCGGGCGGGTCCAGTTCTCACCGCAAAGAATGGCGCCTGTGCCGTCTGATTTCTGAGCTACCCAGATATCATAACCGCGCGCCCCTTCAACTGTGCTGAAAAATACCAGGCACCTGCGTCCATCATACTGGTGCTCTGGAGGAAGAACTTTTATGATGGCAACCGGTTTTTCAGTGCCTGTCCTTTCAAGTTCTTTAATCGGATTATCCAGTTCTGACGCACCAGTCGCTCCAATTCTCAAGCGCGACAATCGTATTGCTTCACTGCCCATATTCTCGGGTTTCGCATATTCTGCATAAAGGTCGCCAAGAATAACATCCTGCGGGTCTGCAAGCAACAGTTCATCAACCTTTATCACGTGCGTCCTTCGCTCTATAATGATTTTCTCAAGAGTAAGCGGCAAATCAACTATCGTATCACCCTCGCCATAGTAGCCCCAGAAACTTGTTCCTGCTTCTCTGAAACAGTCGTAGGGAGCGTGCCCGGGCATCTCAAAGCGCAGATAACGCCAGCCGTCAAAACAGAACCTGCTCCATGAATGAATATCATCCACATTCCAATCATCTTTTTTGCCCACACTGATCCATCGTTCGCCTTTTGCGTCGCGCAGGCAGTAAACCACCCTGCCCCAGTCGCTTGCCGCCTTTACCCAGATTCCAAGGTGGCTTGGCCGACCCGGAATCACGATTGGCTTTTCAGGCACCAGTGTCGCATAAAACGGCATCACCTTTCGCTCTTTCTCCTGTTTCTCAAGGTGAACTGCAAGGCCGGTCTTACCCTGCACCCCTGGTATCTGCACGGATGAAATTTTCATTTTACCGACAAACTTCCTGACAAATTCATAATGGCTTGTTTCGTAATCAGTATCCTGCTGGAAGGAAATTTTCCATCTGCCGTCGCCGAGATTGGCAAGTTTCTTTTTCAATGCAGATGGTACTGAATCTGAATGGTCTGGCTCACCTAACGTTATATGCGCATCATCAGTAAGGCCCCAGACATAGCACGGTGATGTTGTGATGGTGAATGAAACCTTTCCTTCTCTTGGTACCAGGGATATAGAATTATCCATCTGGTCGTACAATTCAAGTGTCTTACCGTCCGCAACATCCAAAACTGCCGGTCTTGTCCCGCGAAGCGTCCAGAATACATGCAGCAGTTTTCCTGATTTGTAGTGCTTATACTGTAAACAGAATACGCTGTTGGAGCCAGTTGGAATGGACTTCACAAAATTCATTCTGTTTAACTGCCTTGTCTGGGTGGCAAAAGCAACATACATAATCTTCGGGCTCAAAATTGGCAGCCGCTGGCACATTCCTCCGCCGTAATGCTGTTCACCCCATGCGCCCGCACATGCAAAAGGTGTAGGCATGCCGAGCAGGCGCGTCGTTCCATAGGCGTTCAGAATCAACTGGGCTCTCACGAAATGGTCTGCCTCTTCCTGTTGTGTCAGGGCGCCTGGCGTCGCAGGCGAAACAGATGGCCCTTCAATGGTAATCAAATTTGGCCACGGCTTGCCTGCTTTGAGCCATTCCTGTTTTAACTGCCACATACACGATGCAAAGGAAACCTGGTCAATCTGCATTTCTGGAAGCCGCTCAAACAGTACGACATCAAGGGCAGGTCCATCCATTAATGATGCTGCTTCCTTGCTATATCGCAAAAACGGAATTGGGAATGTTGGAATACCCCAGGGTATCAGGCACTTTGCATCAGGCCACTCCTTCTTGATTGCAGATGCAGCAATAACTATCATATCAAGAAATCTCTTATACTGCTGTTGTTCGCTCTCGCTCATCCTGTACTCGGGTTCTCCAAAGTATTCCGGGAAACTGATGTAAGAAACTGGTCCGAGTAACGGTTCTGCAAAGAAAACAGCAAGTTCTGGCTTATTGAGCGGCGAGGGTTGCAGAAGGGGCGATTTTTTGAGCGACTGAATAATCGCGGCTTTCATTTCCTCTGGTTTTGTCGGATCCCACTCTACCCCGATGTGTTCCTTGATCATGCTTAATTGGTAGGCGAGAAAATGGGTGACAAAGTGATGTTCCTGAAGCCATTTTTTCTCTTCTTCAGGATAGGAAACAAACGGACTCATTGCTGATTCGGCACCTGCCTTATACATGACATCAAAATAAGGGATCCCGCTTGGGGTGATATGACCTCCATTCCAGTTCCAGAAACCAAAAATTGGCCCCTTCCCTTCTTCCCAGTTGCCGCGTTCCCGCGTATCTGGATGCAGGAATGCCAAACTGCGGTTGATTGTCCTTGGCCCGGTACCATCATCAATAGTAAATTTCACGTCGTGGTATCCATACCGCGCAAGTTTAAGAGGAATGTTTATAGTAGTAGTCGCTTCCCTGCCGAGAATAAAGGATTTCTTGAAAATTGTTTTCTCCAGTCCATCCAAACTTTTTGTTTCAAGCGAAATCCTGGCGGCCTGTGGAAAACTGCCTCTATTGACCAATTTTACGGTGTAAGAAGGCACCTCTGGTGCTGTCCAAATGTGGGCAAAATTATCTGGCTGAAAAGATG
>Ga0315298_1007330_pt1 | contig 14582 bp, 13 predicted proteins | sample WHS_1_MG_FD_203077 | JGI IMG/M metagenome (GOLD analysis project Ga0315298, IMG submission 203077) | Extremophilic microbial mat communities from Washburn Hot Springs, YNP, Wyoming, USA - WHS_1_MG | ecosystem: Environmental > Aquatic > Thermal springs > Hot (42-90C) | place: USA: Wyoming... | reverse complement strand
CCCTTCACCATATTATCCTCCGGGGGATTGAAAAGCGCAGGATCGTCAATGACGACAAAGACCGGCAGAACTTTGTCAAACGATTGGGGGATCTTGCCGAAGAGACCAAAACCAGGATTTATGCCTGGGTCTTACTGAGCAATCATGCCCATCTCCTCTTACGAAGTGGTCCTTTGGGTCTTCCGAAATTCATGAGACGGTTCCTCACCGGCTATGCTGTGACCTATAATCTTCGCCATCATCGACATGGACATCTGTTTCAAAACCGTTATCACTCCGTCGTCTGCGAAGAGGAGGTTTATTTTCGGGAGTTAGTCCGTTACATTCATCTCAATCCTCTGAGGGCTCATTTGGTGAGCAACCTATTGGAATTGGATCGATATCCTTGGTGTGGGCATGCGGTGTTGATGGGACGGGTCAAGAAGGATTGGCAGGATCGGGATTATGTTCTTTCTTGGTTTGGGAAGAGAGAGGGAGAGGCACGAAGGGCTTATCGGAGGTACCTGTTAGAAGGGATAACTCAGGGGAGACGTCCTGAGTTAGTCGGAGGGGGAGTGGTGCGATCCTATGGAGGGTGGTCAGCGGTCTTGTCCTTGCGGAAATTTCAAGGGAGAATAAGTGGAGACGAAAGGATTCTGGGAACGGGGGATTTTGTGGAGAGAGTGTTGAGGGAATCGGAGGAGCGATTGGGCTATAGGCTCAGTCCCCTGGAACGGAGCAAAAGGGTTGAAACCATCCTGAAGGGAGAATGCCGAAAGGGGAAGATTGATCTTGAGGAGCTCCGGATGGGGAGCCGGCGGGGAGAGATTCCACGAGTGCGCTCGGAGATCGCCCAGCAGTTGATCAAGGAATTAGGAATGTCATTGGCAGAGGTGGCACGGTTGTTGGGCGTTTCCACATCAGCTATCTCTAAGATAATGCAAAGGATCACCAAAGGGAGAAAAGAGTAATTCAACTTAGTCAACAACGTCCCCTTTATACGAGAAATGAAACAAATACAAATGGAGGTAAAAGTTATTCATCTCGAAGGGTGCGGTGCTACTCCCCCAACCATTTCGCTTATACAAAAAGTAGCAAAGGATTTGGGGGTAAAAATACACTTAGAAAGGGTTGTCGTAAAAACAACAGAGGAGGCAAAAAAATTTCGCCATATTGGTAGCCCGACAGTACAAATCAATGGTCTGGATATAGAAGCAGATGCAAGGGATGTAAAGAATTTTGGTTTAACGTGAAGGCGGTATGGGGCATCAGCGATGCCCTCAGAAGAATTGATAAGAACAGCATTCTTTGAAGCTCTTAACCAATAAGATGCAAATGGCCAGCCACTGAGCTGGATCTTCGCATACACCCAAAGACTTTTCCAATGAATAGACGCACTACCCGAAGGATTCTTCACTATGAGCACCTTTCCCAATCGGTTATTCCTCGTAACCTGTTCATTAAACGAATCCTCTACCACGTCTTGGTCGCTCTTATGGTGATCGCCGTATCGCTGGCCATAGGTGTCTTTGGGTACCGATTCGTTGCTGGTCTCTCGTGGATCGATGCCCTCATGAATGCTGCTATGATTTTGGGCGGCATGGGACCTGTCAACGAACTCTCGACCGACTCTGGCAAAATATTTGCATCTCTTTACGCCCTTTATGCAGGTATTGCCTTCTTGGCAATCGCAGGGGTTTTGATCGCTCCTTTCGCTCACCGACTGCTCCACCATCTCCACTTTGAAGACTCAGATAAAAACCCCTAACCAAGGTCTTTTTCATTACTCCTTAAAAAATCATGGATGCACCCATAAATAATTAATAGATTGGTGTCAACTCTTCCTGAGGTTTTGATTAGATGTCTTTCCCAATAATATCACATCTGTGATATTTTCAAATGCCTTTATATGATTATTTGGTCTTGCAATCCTACTTATTATTTGATAGGGTATTTTTACGGTGAGAGCGTTACAAATTGAATTTCCAATAACTGTCTATCATGTTTTGGTAAGATCGTTTGTAGGGGTGAGATGGAAATTCGAGGGCTTTCGGCGCTGGTGACAGGTAGTTCGGGATTCATTGGAGGTCGTTTAGCAGAACGTTTGGCTACGGAGGAGGGAGTGCGAGTCCGTGCCATGGTTCGAAATCTAAAAAAAGCAGAGCGACTGCAGGCGCTTCCACTGGAGATTGTGCAAGCAGATTTGCTTGATTTATCATCGTTACGTGAGGCAGTCCGTTGCTGCGACCTTGTCTTTCATTGTGCAGCCAGAGTTCGGGAGACCGGAGATCGTAATGAATTTTTTCGAACCAATGTGGAGGGTACTTCAAATATTCTTAAGGCCTCCATCGAGGCCAACGTTAAAAGATTCATCCATTTCAGCAGCGTGGCTGTATATGGGATGAATCCACCAGGGCAGGTCGATGAAACCACTCCCTTCCAACCCTGTGGAAATCTCTATTGTGACACAAAGATTGCAGGAGAAAAAGCGGTTTGGGCTGCCTATCAAGAGACTGGAATTCCAGTTGTTGTAATTCAACCCGCCAATGTGTATGGACCATATTCCAATCCCTGGACCATTCGTCCCATTAAAATGATTCTCTCAGGAAAGATGATCCTCATCAATGGAGGAACTGGCGTCTGCAATTATGTCTATATTGATAATCTGATTGATGCGACATTGGCAGCGGTCAAAAGGGATACCTCTGTGGGGCAGGCCTATCTGATCAGTGACGGAAATCCTGTGACGTGGAAGGAATTCTTCGGATACTATGCCCGAATGGCTGGAAAATCTAATATCCCTTCTGTACCCGAATGGATGGGAAAGACCATTGCATTTGGTATGGAAATCGCTTCGAAGTTTACCAAAAGACCTCCAAAAATCTCACGTGAAGCGGTCAGGTATCTCACTCGCCAATCCCATTTTAGCATTGAAAAGGCGAGGCGTGAGTTGGGCTATCAACCCCGTGTTTCCCTCGAAGAAGGGATGAAACTGACCGAGGAGTGGTTGAGAGAAGCAGGATACCTCGCTAAAAAGGCATAACAGGAGCCAAATTCTTGGGGGCATCCATAAAAAAGTTAAATTGAATGGCTGGACGAAGTGAAAACAGAATGACGGTAGAAGAACGATACAAGGAAAGATATGAAGCAGGTGATACCCCCTGGGATATTGGCAAACCTGATTTTAATTTAATTCGGGTTGTTAACACTACACCCATAAGACCTTGTAAAGCATTGGATATTGGATGTGGAACAGGGGATAATACCATATGGCTCTCACAACAAAACTTCCAGGTCATAGGAATTGATACGTCAGAGATTGCTATAGAAAAGGCAAGGGAGAAGGCCTTAAAAGCCAATGTTAAATCTAAGTTTGATGTAGTTGATTTCATTACAAGCCACATTGAAGGGGCACCATTTGGATTTGTATTTGATCGGGGTTGTTTTCATTCGTTAAATTCGGAAGAAGAAAGAAAGGTCTTTGCTGAAAATGTGAGTAAACATTTAGAAAAAGATGGTCTGTGGCTAAGTATTATTGGCAACGCGGATGAGCAACGCCAGGGTCCAGGTCCACCCCAGAGGACTGCAAGAGATATCGTCAACTCTGTGGAGCCATACTTTGAAATCCTTTCGCTTGTCTCAGGCTACTTCGGATCTAACCGTCCCAACCCACCAAGGGCCTGGATTTGCTTAATGCGAAAAAGAAATTTATTTCATTCTATTGATTTTCATAGAGATAAAGAATAGCAAAAAACTACTTGCCTTTAAAATGGCGATTAGGAAACAGGTTCCCTTTAATCCTAAAATAGGCAGTAAGATCACGCCTCCTAAAAGTCCACCAAAAAAGCCACCCAAGAGATCTGCTCCGTAAAGCACCCCTGCTGTTCTGGCTACGGATGGCCCCCTTAGGGGAAGGGTTAAATAGATTCTGGTAGCCAATGGAAACTGAAGTCCTATTGAGGCACCTGCAAGGAAAGACATTATGAAAAAGACTCCATAAAGAAGAAGATATACGGCCTTTTCTCCAATATAGAAATATGGAATAGCAAATACAAAAGGAAGGAGAATGGAAAAGAGGATGATTCCCACTTCCAATACGAGGAAGATTTGTGATTTTTCTTTTATCCTCTCCATACGGTGATTCATTATGTGACCGGTTATGGCAACCCCTACCATGAACACCGCCACGAGAAGGCCAATTTGATGGTAGAGATAGCCATAAGTGGTCTGAAAGGTAAAGATGATTGCCAGATCGAAAATCATTGCCGAAAAACCGGTGGTGAGAATGGCATAAGGGAGGGAGGAGTTTGAGGTATAAGGCCATTTTAGAAATAGTACCCCGAGTAAAATAGTTAAAAGGGCAATCCCTATTGCCCCCCTACCCATGTTTAAACCTAAGACCCATTTGAATACCCCAGCAAGGTAAGGTGAGAAAAGGGCGTTCCAGTAGGAAAGACTAAAAAATACCCCGAGGGGACGAAAATCTGAATTGATGTAGGTGGCTCTTGGCTCCATAGACTGATAGAACCATTTGACCCATCTTTCGTGGAGACGATGCTCGATATAGCCTTTTGTAAAAAGGCTCGTTTTAACCTTTCTTTCTTCAAGGCGTCTCATCAAATCCAATGGGGTTGCTTTTTCCACAACTCCTGAATCTGACGCGATGTAGAGATTGGTTTCCCCTGGGATGACTCTCACGTGCTTAAAAGTAGTCTTTAACGTATCTAAGATACAACCGTTCAAATTTCTTAATTCCGGACTGATATAGGTCAATGAACCTGGAAGGGTCATAACGATCATTCCATTGGGCCGAATCTTCTTCTTTATTTGTGAAAAGAATTCCAATGAGAAGAGCCTATTCATTCGTAGGTCTTGAGGGGAGGAGAGGCCGATAAAGATAGCATCATAATGATTGTTCGTTTGATTTATGAAGAAACGGGCATCGGCATAGTAAATCGTGACCCTTTTATCTGAAAGTTCAGATTCTGTCAAAGGGGTAGGATATTTCTTTACCAATCGGAGGAGAAGAGGATCAAGTTCTACATAATCAATTCTAACCTCAGGGTACTTCAGGATCTCGCGGATCGTGCCACCTGCTCCCCCACTTAGGATTAAAACAGAGGTTGGATTTTCATGGATGAGCATTGGGAAGTGAACAAAGGCTTCAATAAACGCAATGTCAGGAACAGGGGTGGTGATAGATGGAATACCATCGGTAAAGAAGGTAAGTTGTTCTCCCCTCTTTGAGACCATGACATTTCCATAGATCGAATTTTCGTAGTGGATGACTTCAATCTCTTTCCATTGAGACCTAATAGAGAGTCCATGAATCTTCCCAACATAGGGTCCAAAAAGGAAGTAGACGAAGAGTAGGGTGAGAAGAACAGAGAGAAATCCAAGGCCATAATGAGATCCAAACAGAGGATTCTTTCTTTCCACAAGAAGGCATACAGAAATGAAAGTATTTAACAGGCCAACTAAAAAAGCAATTTCAAATGAATTAAAAAACCGAATGAGCAAGAATGTGATGGATAGACCTCCGATTATTGAGCCAAGGGTTTCAAGGACATAGACCCGGCCAATGGAAGGGGCTTCTTCCTGAAGATACTGGGAATAGAGTTTGCTTCCATAAGTGAATAGGGCCCCGTGAGAAACAGCAACTGGAAGGAGGATGAGAAAGGAGGCATAAAACACCGGGGCAAACCCAAGACCCTCTCCGGGTGTCAAAAGAAGAAGGTTTTTGAATGTCCTTGCCAGATAAATGGCAATAGGAAAGGCAAGGGAAAAGATGATTTGAAGGATCACATAGATTTCAAGTTTTTTCTCCGTTCTCTCTGCAGAGTTTCCGAGGATAAATGCCCCCATTGCCTCAAGGACCATCCAGTTAGCAAGGATCACCCCAAGGGTAAGTTCATTCCCAAAAAAGGAGATAAGAAATTCCCTCATGAGAGTAATCTGGGAGACAATACTACTGATCCCCATAATGATTAAAGAGATCTTTAAGATTGAAATCCTCATCGTTTAATTCATTATCAATATATTGGTTTTTTGTAAAGACTTTGTTTGGGAAAAGATAATCATGAGTTGGAGTGAGGAAGGTTCATTTAAAGAACAAGGTACTTCTTAACGATCTCTTCGTTGTGCCAGATCTCTTCCATCAGGCCTTGGTATTGAACCATCCCTTTTTCAAGGATATACCCCCTGTCAGAAGTCTTTCGGCAGAACTTAAGGTTCTGGTCTGCAAGGAGAATAGTTACCCCCTCCTTTCGAATATTGGTAATGACCTCGATAAGATTGAAAACGATGAGGGGGGCCAGACCTTCCGAGGGTTCATCCAGGAGAAGGAGATCTGGATTTTTCATCAACGCTCGAGCAATGGCCAGCATCTTCTGTTCTCCCCCGCTTAACTGGGTCCCTCTCCTCTCCTTCAAGTCAACGAAGACAGGGAACAGTTGATATATCTTTTCGAAGGTCCAGGAGGACTTTCCTTTTTTTGAGAGACGCCGGGCCAACTCAAGATTTTCAAATAGGGTGAGGTCTGGAAAAATCCTTCTATCGTCTGGCATATAGCCAATCCCCATCTGAGCAATCTGATAAGGGGGTTTTCCTACAATATCGTTATTTCGTAAAAGAATTCTTCCTGAGCGGGGAGGGGTAAGTCCCATGATCGAACGAAGCGTGGTGGTCTTTCCCACCCCATTTCTTCCGAGTAGAGAAACAATCTCTCCTTCATCAATCGACAGGGATATCCCTTGGAGAACATGGCTCTGACCATAAAAGGTATCGATTCGATCGACTTTGAGAATAGGTTGAGGAGGTCCTAAGTTCATAGTTTCTCCCAAAGAATTTCTTCTCCCAGATAAACCTTTTTTACATCCTCGTTCTCCCTAATCTCTTCGGGTTTTCCATCGGCCAGAATCTGACCTCGATGAAGAACAATAATACGGTCAGAAAGCGAAAAGACGATATCCATATCGTGCTCTACGATGATGAAGGTGGACTGCTTCTCTTTCGATAGCCTTCGAATATTTTCTAAGACCTTAACCCGTTCCACAGGATTCATCCCTGCAGTAGGTTCATCGAGGAAAAGGAGTTTCGGCTCAGAGGCCATGGCCAGTCCAATCTCAAGTAGCCTTTGATCTCCATGAGAGAGTGCTCCAGCAGGAAGGTCCTTTTTCTCTTTCAATCCAAGTTCGGAGAGCAACTTGTCCACTCGGTCATTCACATCCGCATGACCATGCACCGGTTTAAAAAAGTGAAGGCTACGGTTCATCAGCGAAAAGATAGGGATTTGAAGATTTTCAAAAACAGAAAGTTTTGGAAAGATATTCATGATCTGAAAGGAACGGGAGATCCCCTTTTTTACCCTTTTATGGATGGGCAGATGTGTAATCTCTTCGTCATAAAAAAAGACCCTCCCTGAGTCAGGTAAAATATTTCCGGTAAGGAGATTAATGAGTGTGGTTTTTCCTGCCCCATTGGGGCCGATAATAGAGGTCAGAACCCCTTCTTCAATTTTGAGGTCAATATCATCTGCGGCACTGACCACACCAAAATATTTTCTGAGTTTTTCTGTCCTGAGAAGGTCTACCATGACAAACCCTTTCATGATACCCGATCTAAGCGATTCACCATTCTATTAAGATGGGAAATCTTATTTCTGCCCTCCTTTTACCAAAGGCCAGATTCTTTCTGTTAGGAATATGACCACACCACCACGGAATAGTAAAACCAGAAGGACTACAATACTTCCAAACCATATCAGCCAATATTGGGTAAATCTAACAATAAAATCTTTAATCAGGTAGAAAAGAATTGATCCAACAATTGGGCCAGAAAAGGTATGGATGCCTCCAAGTAGGGTGACCAGAACAGGTTCGGCTGAGTGTGTCCAGTGGGCAATCGGCGGAGTGACGGTGTTTTCAAGAGGAGGGAGAAACGAACCAGCAAGCCCTGCATATATTCCCGCAATGGTGAAGGAGAGAAGCCTGTAATTTCTAACTGAGATCCCTGCAAAGGCAACCCTATTTTCACTATCGCGAATTCCTTTAAGGGTGAGGCCAAAAGGAGAATGAACGATTCGATAGAGGAGATAGATAGCGATCAGTGAAATCACAAGAACAAAGTAGTAATAATTTCCCATGGGATTCATATCGATACTGAAGATTCCTGGTATCTTAAAAGGTGCCCTCGGAATCCCAACTAATCCATCATCCCCCCCGGTAACCTCTCGCCACTTCCATGCTAAGGAATAGATCATCATCCCAAAGGAGAGGGTCAACATAGAAAAATAGATCCGGGTGTGACGCACACAGAGATAACCCAGGATGAGGGCTGAAATTCCTCCGGCGACCATCCCTGCGATCGTTCCTAAAAGGAGCGATGGAAGGACAAGGAGGATTTTGGCCGAGGCATAGGCACCCATGGCAAAGAATCCTGCCTGGCCAAAAGAGAGAAGCCCTGTATAACCCAAAAGAAGGTTGAAGCCCAAGGCAAAAACGGATAAAAGGAGGATATGAATGGTCATGTAAAGAATATACTTCCCTGCAAAAGTGGGGAGGACGAGTAAGAATAAAATGAGTGCTGCGAGAAAGAGGGTTCTTAATCTCATATCAATTAGCAATGGTCATTAAATTGACTGGAATATTGGAATGCTGGAAGACTGGAATGATGGGTTTAAGGAAATAAAGAAAAAAGTGTTGTTGATTGCCCATTATTCCAATGTTCCATCATTCCATCTTTTATATTGGGTATCTATTTCCCAAAGAGTCCTTCGGGTTTTACCATCAATACAATTGCCATCACCACAAAGATAATGAAAAGCTCAAAAACCGGAAAAAGCAGAATTCCAAAAGAAGTCAGGATGCCGACGATTAAAGCCCCCACAAAAGCACCTTTCAGGTTTCCCAGCCCACCGATGACCGTGATCACAAAGGCTTGGATAATCATGGCAGTTCCAATTCCAGGGGCTACTACCCGGACAGGGGTTCCCAAAGCCCCTCCAAGGGCAGCAAGCATCGCTGAAAAAACAAAGACCGTCGTGAAAAGAATAGGGATATTAATGCCGATAGCGCTTGCCATTTCTCGGTCTGAAGCAGAGGCTCTTATCATCCTCCCCCACCAGGTCTTTTCGAGAATGAACCAAAGGAGGATCGCCACTGCTATCCCTGCCAGAATGATAAAAAGATTGTAGAGAGGGAAGGGTCTCCCAAAAACAGAAAGGTTTCCCTCAAAAAAGCGGGGCATCGGAGGGATCATGGCCACTCCACCCCAAATCATTTTTACCAAATCATCAAAGATGAGGATAAAGCCAAAGGTTAAGATAAGTTGATAGGGAAGGTCAATGTCATAAATACGGCGGATGAAGAAACGTTCGAGGATTGCGCCGATCAGTCCAACGCTGATCAGACTCAGAGCAATGGAAAGCCAGAAATTTAGCCCAAGTTTCCCATAAAATGTGAATGTCGCATAAGCCCCCAACATAAAGAGACTGCCATGGGCAAAGTTCAATACACCTAAAACCCCAAAGACAAGGGTCAATCCAGCGGAAAGGAGCCAAAGATACATTGAAAAACTTAAACCGATAAGGCTTTGAAAAAGTAATTTTTCAAACATGGTTTTAAGACCCTATTTTCTCACCCCCACCCTCTCCCCATAAAAGGGGAGAGGGTCATTGATCTGGGATAAATAGAGAAGGGTGAAAAATTTATTTTGTTGCCGCCACAGGTGTAAAGGGTGGGTGGCGGAAATACTCTTTTGCTGGGATCACCTTTAAATCTCCGAGGATGGGTATTGGATAGTCAGGATTATGAACCACTCTCCCAGCAGGGACGGTGTAGATTGCCTGATGGTCTTCTTTTCTTATTAACCGAATTCCACCCGGTGTTTTCAATTCCATTCCCTCCAGGGCCTCTCCAACCTTAGCCGTCTCGAGGGTTTTGGCCTTTTCAGCCCCTGTCTTGATGGCATAGATGGTTGAATAACTTGCTTCTGCGGAGTAGTTTGGAAACTTTCCCCACCTCTTCCTAAAGGATTCTACAAAAGTCTTATTTTCTGGTGTTTGTGGATAATTGTGAATATATCGGGCAGTGGCCCAAAGTTTTCCTTTGAATTTATCTGCAGCCACTTCTCTTGAGATCCCTTCAAGAAGGTCCACAGAACCACCCATCCCTTGCCACCATGCCTGGATCTTATCAAATACTCCAAGCATCAATGCTTGCCTGAGAAGCATAACGCCTTCACCCGCCCAGGGTGTGGAGAAGATGGCATCCGGTTTTTCAGCCATAACTGCTGAGATATGAGAGGAAAAATCCATTGTCCAGAAGGGTGCCCAGGCTGCTGCCACAAATTCCACATCAGGTCTGAACTTTTTCATATTTTCTTTAAACAGGTTCCATGCGACATATCCATATTCATAATCACAGTTGATTCCTGCCCAACGCTTGATTTCTGGATTGTACTTAAAGACCCAGGCAGCAAGTGCATCTTGATAAACAGGAGCCACCATTCTAAAGATCTGTTTGATTCCTTTTCCTGCAACCAATTCCTCAGTTAAACGGTGGGTAGCAGCATGGCAGAAGAAGTGAAGCCGATTGACCTCTGGAAGAACAGGGCCGATAGCCATAGCGCTTCCGCTGGAGTCCACACCGAAGAGGAAATCGGCTCCCCAGTCCGTAACGAGATACCTTACGTTTTTAACCGCTGTGGCAGGTTTTAATTCTTCGTCCATAAATTTCAATTCGAGTTTTCGGCCCAAGATTCCCCCCTTCGCATTAACCTGCTCGATGGCTAATGTGGCTCCAGCCATCATCTGCCAGCCATAGTCCGCATGGGCTCCTGAGATGGCACCCTGTCCTCCAATCTTGATAGGGCCTACGGGCTTTTTGGCCTGACCATAGGTCACACGATAACCTCCCAATCCACTTCCCAAAATAACACCCCCAACGACTGTACCTTTTAAAAATTTCCTCCTTGTTATCTTTTTAGCCATTGTTCTCCCTCCTTTCTCATCCTCCTAACCTTTATCCCTTAGGAGGAGATCCGTTGATTAGATTTAATGAGCAATTATCAAATTATTTGGGATTTGTCAATTCAAAACCTCAATCCGGTTAGTTAAGGGAAATGCCCTGACCCTACAAATATTTATTATAGCTCATGCCATATGGACCATAATTCTATGGGCCAAGGAGACCCTCAATTCATTTTTCTGTGGTCGATGATACGTTTTGATTTAAAGAGGGTTCGGTTTAGAGTGCCAGGGGCAACGAATTTCAGTTCAGGGATGAATTTAATCTGATTCTTTAATTCTGTTTCTAATTGAGAAGAGACTTTGGGCACATCTTTATCCCTTAAACATTCAACCATAAGGATGCACTTATCTGTCTTGGATTTGGGATCTGTGACCAACTCAACATAGAATTCATCGGAAAGTTCATCTATGCCTCTCACCACATTCTCAATTTGTGATGGGAAAAAGGTGTTCCCATCGAATTGGACCCTGTCTTCCATCCTTCCCAAGATACCTCCTGGAGAACGGGCATGAGTCCTTCCACACTTACATCTCTTCTTATCCAATTTTGTAATATCACCAGTCCAGAACCGAATCAAGGGGGTTGCCTCTTTGGTTAAATGCGTAAGGACAAGAACTCCTGTCTCTCCTGAATTGCAGGGCTTCTTTGTATCAGGGTCAATGACCTCCACCAACAAATGGTCTTCAATCCAATGAATCCCTGCCTTCTGATTGCATTCCGTGGCTAAAATAGGACCGATCTCAGTAATCCCATAGCAATCAAAGGCTTCGATACCCAATCCCACCTCAATCCTCTTTCTCGTCGATGGGACCTCAGCACCTGTCTCTCCACCAAAACAGCCAATCCTAAGGGGAATCTCATCAGGCGATATCCCTTTTTGCTTCAACTGGTGTGCAATAGTTAAGGCATAGGAAGGGGTGCAAAGAAGCACGGTGGAACCAGGGTTAAGGAAATAGTCAATCTGATGCTCACTTTTTGTCGCTCCCACAGGAATTACAAAGCAACCCAACTCTCTGGCTGCATAGTGGACCGAGATCCCTGCCACCCAAATCCCATAGCCAAAACCATTTTGGATGATGTCTCCCGGCCTTACCCCAAACGTCCACATCGTCCGGGCTGTCCATCTGGAGATTCGCTTCACATCTTCATGAGACCAGATGGTGTTAATAGGAGAACCGGTGGTCCCAAGAGAGGGGCGAAGTTCTGCCCAATTCTCTGGGGGTGCCACTGTATACCGCCCAAAATGTGGAAAGGCTCGCTGTTCCTCGCGAATCTCATCTTTGGTTATAAAAGGGAGGTGAATGATATCTTCTAAGGATTGAATGTCATCAGGTCGAATCCCTACTTTTTTAAATTTTTCTTTATAAAATTCAGAATACCGGTAACACCTTCTGAGTTGAATTTTGAGTTGATAGAGTTGTAAGGCTTCTAATTCTTCCCTTTCCATCATCTCAATTTCAGGGTCGAAATATTTTCTAATCTTCATGGTCTTCCCCTTTTTTCGTGAAGCGTCCCTCTTGGACCGGAGGAAAAAGATTAAACGAGTCACGAATCACGAACCACGAGACACGTTAGTGGTTGGAAGGGTATCGAAGCGGTGGGTGATAGATGGCTCGCTTTCCCAGTTCCTCTTCAATTCGAATCAATTGATTGTATTTGGCCACCCTCTCTGTCCTTGAGGGAGCACCTGCCTTGATTTGGTCCGCATTGACCCCCACGGCCAAGTCCGAAATAGTAGTATCCTCTGTTTCACCTGAACGATGAGAAATAATGGTTCGGTAGCCCGACCTCTTGGCTAAGTCAATGACCTCAAGAGTTTCAGTCAACGTTCCAATCTGATTGGGTTTAATGAGAATGGCATTGGCTACCTTTTCACGAATTCCCTTCGTGAGGCGCTGAAGGTTTGTGACAAAGAGATCGTCACCCACCAATTGAATCCTCTTCCCCAATCGGGTAGTCATGGCTTTCCACCCCTCCCAATCGTCTTCCGAAAGACCGTCCTCAATCGATAGAATAGGGAATCGATTAACTAACCTTTCGTAGTAATCAATCATTTCACCTGTGGTCTTTTTTGATTTTCTCTCTACCTTTAAAACGTAGTTCCCTTTATGACAGAACTCACTGGCTGCTGCATCAATTCCAAGGGCTACCTCTTTGCCTGGACGATATCCTGACTTCCGAATCGCTTCCAAAATGAGGGAGAAGGCCTCTTCATTGGTTCGAAGGTCGGGAGCAAATCCTCCCTCGTCTCCTACTGATGTTTTATATCCTTTGCTCTTTAGGACTGCCTTAAGATGGTGGTAGACCTCTACTCCCATTCGAAGGGCTTCTCTGAAACTCCTTGCTCCAACTGGTAAAATCATAAATTCCTGCAAATCAAGATTATTATCCGCATGAACTCCTCCATTCAGAATATTCAACATCGGAAGGGGAAGCCTTGTTGCCGAAAGGCCTCCGAGATGCTGATAAAGGGGGAGGCCTAAAAAATTTGAAGAGGCCTTTGCACAGGCGAGGGAGACACCCAAGATCGCGTTACTCCCCAAATGAATTTTATTGGGTGTCCCATCCCATTGAATTAATGCTTCATCAATTGCCTTTTGATCCAGAACATTCATCCCCAAGAGTTTGGGTCCGATCTCCTGATGGATCTTACGGACCGCCTTCAGGACCCCTTTTCCAAAATATCGTTTAGGATCTTTATCCCTCAATTCTAAGGCCTCGTAGCTACCCGTGGATGCTCCAGAAGGGATAGAGGCCCTACCTGTAATACCATTTTCTAAGACCACCTCCACTTCAATAGTGGGATTTCCTCTTGAATCAATGATCTCCCTTCCGATCACCTTCACAATCGTAGACATTCTGCCCTCCTATCATTCGTCATTTTTTCTCATTTAAGATCCGAGTCCCGATATAAATATATTGAATTCCTGATAGAATAGTAAAAGAGGCTGTTCCGTAGATGACCCCCACGCTGATTTGGCCAAATAGAGGATAGGCGTCTTTCATTAAGACGGTCAGGACGGTGCAAATCTGCAGGACCGTAGTCAACTTGCTTAAAAGACTGGGATTGATTTTGGGATGATAGTTGGTGAGAATCATCACCAGGAATCCCAAAAGGATGATGACATCTCGAGTGATCACAATGACAACAAGCCAACTGGGAATCATCTCAATAATCGCAAGGGTAATGAAGGAGGCGATCAAAAGGAGTTTGTCTGCAATTGGATCGAGATAGGCCCCCAATTCTGTCCGCTGACGCGCCCATCTGGCAATAAGCCCATCAATCCCATCGGTGATCCCGGCAATGGCAAACGTAATCAAAGCCAGATTGAAATATTTATGGATGATAAAAATCACAAAGAACGGGATGAGAAGAACCCTGATTAGGGTAAGGCTATTCGGTAGATTCATAGTTTAAAAGAATAATTTAGAATAAGAAAATACCCATTAGGCCCTTAGGGAATCGATATCGACAAAAGATTGTCGATACGGCTAAGCGGCAATGCCAATGATTTTAAAAATTTTTTGCATCTCTCTTTGGACGTTTTCATAATGGATGTCAATCTGGGATCG
>Ga0315298_1007329_pt1 | contig 14583 bp, 10 predicted proteins | sample WHS_1_MG_FD_203077 | JGI IMG/M metagenome (GOLD analysis project Ga0315298, IMG submission 203077) | Extremophilic microbial mat communities from Washburn Hot Springs, YNP, Wyoming, USA - WHS_1_MG | ecosystem: Environmental > Aquatic > Thermal springs > Hot (42-90C) | place: USA: Wyoming... | reverse complement strand
CCAGTAAACTCTTTACCCTTACACCGTGTACATTCACTTGGTATCTTATCAAAAAATTTGTCCGCATATTCTTTCTCGATTATGCTCCCAAGGTGCAATAGGTTAGGTGTTGCCTGTGGAATTTTTTTGGGCTTTGGTAGCCGCATTGCCCATCACCTTCTGTTCTCAACTAAGGATAAAACGAGGTTACCCATAAAGATTCTCCATCGCCCCCTTTTCAGCTCGCTACGCTCGCCGAAAAGCCTTCCCTGAAAAAGGGTTCTGGGAAAAGTTTATTGTTATGAAATGCTATATCCCCTCTGATGAAAAAGAGGGCACGAGAGATTGCACATCACATCATTTCTCTTTCCAAAAGTGCTTCTCCTGGCACTCCATTTTATATCGTTGCACATGCTGATGCGGATGGCATTGCATCTGCAGTTATTCTCACCCATGTTCTCAACAAATTTGACATACAACCAGAAATACATTTCTGCAATTCAACGGAGATATCAGATCAGATTACATACACTGCAATAATGCATGGGAAAAACGAAAAGAATGGCGTGTGGTTTTTCCTGGATATGGGAATCAGCTCTGTTGATAGATTATTCAGAATAAACAAAAAGATAGTAATCGACCATCACGCGCCAAAATCGAGCGGACTCTCTTCAGCACAAAAAATTAATAAAAACAAATTTGAACAAAAGGGCGGTGATGAGGGCACGGTAATATTTTCGCCGCATGCGTTTGGCATAGAGGATGAAAATGCATTTTCTGCAGCCCTTCTTACATACCATGTTGCGAAAAATATTGTGGGCGAGGATAAGATTGCACCGCTTGCGCTCCTCGGCACGCTCGGAGACAATCTGAACAACGGAGAGTTTGTGCTTAGAGATGCGGTAAGAGATGTGCTCGACATCTGCATGAGAGAGCATCATGTTGAAATAAGAAAAGATTTACTTTTCCCTGGTAAGGAAACGCTTCCACTGGGACAGCTAATTTTTGAGATGAACGAACGCATTCATCTCGGATTTGACAACAATTCAATTTTAGATGAGATGTGCAGTGTAACAAAGATACCCAGGTCACACCTGAAAAAAAAGTGGATTGACCTGACGAATAAAGAGAAGCGGGGAATACTTTCATTCATTGCAAAAAAGTTACTGAAGATGGGAAAGGCGCCGGACAGCGTTCTGGACATGGTTGGAGATGTGTACATTTCTCCGAGACACGAGCCAGGGACCCATATGCACGACTATACAGAATTCGCTCAGCTTTTAAATGCCTGTAATAGCATGAACAGTGCACTGATAGGATATGAACTCTGCAGGACACAAAAGAAAAAGCATTATGAAGAAATTCTCGAGCATCATCTGCGCTGACACTGCATAAAATATGCGATGCTCCGGTCATATGTTTTTTCCGCCTCTGGCGGGAAAAGACAGCCAGGTAGTTCGCCGTGGCTTCGATGGTATGCAATGCATTCGCAGCATAGGCCTTTTCTCGGGCATGGTTCATAGGTGCATGTGCACCTTTTTATGTTCTCCTTCTGTCTGCACTCCATGGTTATCACCGTCCATGTAACCCGCTCAATGTTAAAAACCTTATTGAGGTGCACAAACTATTTTTCCCATTAGCATATACAGGATGCTGATGCAGAAGGAATACAGTGCGGAGAAATTCAATGCGTTGATGGAGAAGGTAAGGATAAAGGGCAATCTACTGGTTGCGTTTTCTGGTGGTGTGGATAGTGCAGTGCTTGTCCACATCGCAAAGCGTGTGCTGGGAAAGAATGCACATGCGGTCTTTGTTAACGACGAAACCGTCTCTGCAGGTGAACTGGAACATGCAAAAAGTGTGGCTGAGAAACTGGGAATTGAGTTGACTGTGTTGTCTCACAATGCACTGGATGAGGACTTCTGCAAGAACACAATTCAGCGCTGCTATCACTGCAAGAAATCCATGATTCGGGTGTTGAAGGAGTTTGCAGGCGAGCATGGCATTGAATGCATCGCAATGGGGGTCTCTGCCTCAGACCTTAAGGAATACCGTCCTGGCATCCGTGCGGGTTTTGAGGAGGGTGTCTGGTATCCATTTCTGGAACACGGGATTACGAAGGAGGAAATCCGGGCATATGCAAGGGAGCATGAACTTGAGGTCTCTGAGAGACCAGCAAACGCATGCCTTGCCTCACGGGTTGCCTACAATCAGAAGATTACGCCAGAACTTCTGAGAAGGATTGATGAGGCAGAGAGATTCATAAAATCGCTGGGCTTCCATGTTGTCCGTGTGCGTGTGCATGGCAGTGATGCAAGAATTGAACTGGGAAAGGATGAGATGCATCGAGCTCTTAGCACCGGGATGTTTGAAAAAATCAGTGCATTTCTGCATGCGCTGGGTTTTGTGCATGTGTCTCTGGATTTAGATGGGTACCGACCAGGGAGTATGAACGAGGGCATTACACAACCAGCTCATCACTGATTCCAGATTGCCTGTGCAATTTCCCTGCATTTTTCCAGCACTTCTCCTTCATCAAAGCGGAGAATCCTGTAATCCTGCATTATAATTTCTCCGTCGATGATCAGGGTGGAGACATCCGTGCCATTGGCTGAATATATGAGATTTGAGAGTATATCGTGAACGGGCTGGAGATGTGGTTTTTCCAGCGGCATCACTGCAATATCCGCAGGTGCACCTGGCTTTATTATCCCCGTGTAGTTGCATCCCAGAGCAGCAGCATTTGAAGAAATCATTGAAAATGCATCCTGGAGTGGCATCGCCTCAGCACCGAACAGGTATTTCTGGAGCATGCAGGCAGTCCGCAATTCCTCCAGCACATCCAGATTATTGTTTGAGGCGTTCCCATCCGTGCCCACGAGCACATTCACCCGCTTCCTTATCCTCTCGATTTGTGCAATCCCTGACGAGAGTTTTAAATTGCTCTGGGGACAGTGAAGCACCGTTGCTCCTGCTCCTGCAATCAGCGCAATGTCCTCCTCGCTGAGATGCACGCAATGTGCAAGCAGTGCCCGTTTGTTGAGCATCCCCAGTTTACTTAGACGCCTGGCTGGCGACATGCCGAATTTTTTCTGGCTGTCTGCATTCTCATGCTGTGTTTCTGAAAGATGTATGTGCACATGCAGATTTTTCGATGTGGCAATCTCGTTGATTCTGGCAAGGTATTCATCATTCACCGTGTATGGAGCATGCGGTCCGATTCCCACATACAGGCGTGTGCTCTTTCCATGCCATTCCCTGATGAATTTCTCTGCAATTGCAAACTGCCTCTCAATTGTTTTCCCTTCTGGACAGCCATCAAACACACTGGGGCAGAGCAGTGCCTTTATTCCCGCCTTCAGAACACTCCTTGCAATCTCGTTTGCATAGAAGTACTGGTCAATGAAAAATCCCACACCATTGTGAATTAACTCAGCACAGCCGAGCAATGCAGCCCACTCTGCAAATTCATTTGTGAGTTTGTTTTCAGCAGGCCAGATGTATTTATTGAGCCAGTCCATGAGTACCCTGTCATCGCACAGGCCACGGAGCACCGTCTCTGGCAGGTGTGTGTGGGCATTTGTGAGTGCAGGCAGTACTGCACACTTTCTTGCCGAAATCCGCTCAGTGCCTGCTGGGACATCGCCAGTTCCAAACCAGCATATGCGGCCATCTTCGATGTACACGGATGCGTCTCTGTATATTCGTTCACCAATCACATATGCAGCATTTTCTAACAGGAGTGCGTGCATAGAGGTAAATGGATGTTGAGTATAAAAAGTATGGGGGTGATGGGCTGTGCTGCACAACGGGCGCATTTTGTGTGATGTGCCCTTTCTTTCGTAATTCTGTCAGAAAATTTTGCCAGCAATGGGCGTTGTGAAATAATTTATGAAATAAATTTATATACCATAAATCCAGTTAGGTGCAGGTGCCTATGACATGTACCCGCTGAGCAATCCGACACCAGAGTTCTCACCGTTTGCCGTGTTCGCAATCGCAATTGCTCTCCTGGGCATTGTTTCACTCCGCATAAAAGTCCTCTGAGTTGAGGTGTAGCACACAATCTAGCGAAGTCGGGGGGTTAGAATAGTTCGACCTCCATGCATTTACCCGCTAGCATGACAGTCACTAACGGCATTAATATATACTACTCGGATTTTTCCGATGCTAATGACAGAATATATCGTTGAATCAGAAAAGGTGCATAAAATATACCACACGGATGGGACAAAGGTACACGCACTCAAGGGCATTGATTTAAAAATAAAGCGTGGTGAGATTCTCGCAGTAATGGGACCTTCTGGTTGCGGGAAAACAACATTGCTGAACTGTCTATCAGGACTTGATTCTATAAATTCTGGCATTATAAAAATTGATGGAAGGAGGATTGACAATCTCAGTGATGTGGAACTCACGAGGTACCGCGGGCTTAAAATGGGGTTTGTGTTCCAGGCATACAACCTCATTCCTGTACTCACCGCTGTGGAAAATGTGGAGTTGCCCATGCTGCTGAATGGCACAAAACCAGATGTGGCGAGAAAAAGGGCAATTGCAGCACTGAGAGATGTCGGGCTTGCGGGCAGGGAACATCACCTCCCAAATCAAGTGAGTGGTGGTGAGCAACAGCGTGTGGCTATTGCAAGGGCGTTAGCCCATAATCCTGCAATCGTGTGGGCTGATGAACCTACTGGTAATCTGGATACAAAATCAACAAAGGAAATTGTAAATCTGATTCTGCGTTTAAACAAGGAACGCGGGAACACATTCGTGATTGTCACACACGACCCCAGTGTCGGTGAATGTGCACATCGGGTTGTGCTCATGCGCGATGGTAAAATAATGAAAGAATATGAGCCAGTTTGTAAAATCCGCCCGGGTGGTGCATGATGGCATGTGCTCTCACATTCTTTATAATTACACTCATCATTGTTGCAGTGCTTTTACTGCTTGCCACCAGGCAACGGATTTTACTCAAGTTGGGTCTTAAAAATGCAGTCAGGAGAAGAATTCAGATCGTGCTTGTGGTAGCGGGGCTCATGATAGGCACTGCAATGATATCTGGCTCACTGATGATGGGAGATACGCTTAACTACTACTTCAAAAAAGGCGTGTATGACGGGCTTTATCTGATTGACGAACGCATTCATGTGTCTTCAATGAATCCAGATGAAACATACTTCCCCTACACCTGGTTCACGAGTTTGCATGAAAATCTGAGCAATGAGCAGATGATTGATGGTCTTGCTCCCAGATTGCAGGAATCTCTGCCAGTAAGGGACACACGCACCATGTATGGCGAGAGCAGTTTGCGTATTCTGGGTATTGTGCCAGCGTATGACAACGCCTTCGGAAAGATGAGAACGATTGAAGGAGATGTGGTCGATGGTTCCGAACTTAGTGCATGGGAGTGCTATCTCACGGAAAAATCTGCAGCGAAAATAGAGGCAAGGGCCGGGGATGTGCTGAACATATTTTACAAGGGCAGTGCATGGAATGTCACGCTGAAGGGCATCGTGAAAAACGAGGGAAAACTGAATGCAGATGCACTCGTGCTTCATCTCACCACATTCCAGAACATAACCGGGAGGTATGGCAAGATAAATCAGATATGCGTGTCGAATAAGGGCGGCGTTGAGGACGGCTATGTGCATTCAGACCTTGTTCAGTCAATTCTGCTTGAAAAACTGAATGCTACGATAACTGCAGAGGATGCGGGAATCGTTGTGCAGGATGCTGAGCCATCTTACAGAACTGAAGACCTTGGAAATAACACAACTGGTATTTTGCTCTATGCTCCTGGTAATTTAAAAGAAACGCTTAAAGCATTGAACATCTCGTGTTCCTCTGGCATCTACACAAACTTCTTTGACTTCTCACTACCAGCATTCTTAAGGGAGGTCTATGTGAATCTCACGCCACTGGGAATAAACATGAGTGTTCCAGTGAATACCACCGCAATGGATTCAGATGATGTGCAGTTTGGAAACTACACAGATGTTTTCGGGAACAACATTAGCGATGTTGCCAGCGGTGAAATAATTGTGGTAAATAATTTTAACATAAACATGAGCAGAGCATTCAGCACACCGCTGCCAGCCCAGATGTATGAAGTTTCGATTGAGTACCTTGGAATTCCAGATTACACGCCAAAATCAAGAAATTTCACGGTAAAGAGTATTGTTGAGCCAGCTGGAAGAGGGAATTTCTTAAACGCTACAATCATATTCAATTACACCGATGCCTGTGAGATGTTCGGAAGCGTTGTTAATGCATATCGTGTTTCCACTCCTGCCATGAAGGCACGGGAGCTGGTTGAGGGGATCGTGTTCTCGCAACCAGTTATTGTGAAGTCGCAAACAAGGATGCTCTCACGGGATTTTGTGAATGGCACATTGAGTGCCTTGAGCAATGCAAGTATTGCGTTCAATGCAAGTACTGGCATTTATACCGATGTGATGAGCCCGCAGCCCTACACACTGAAGACCGTGTTCGTGAATTACACACTGCCAAATGGCACTGCAATACCACTGCCACTAAACACACTGGCTGTGCAAAATGGCACATTTACATTGCTTGACAGTGCATGGAATCATGCAGACATCTCAACCATTCTTGGTGCGAATTCTACATCCGGAAATACCACTCCAGGCATTGCGTTGGGCATGCTCTCTGCCATGCCCTCGAGCAACCTCAAAATATCCTATATTACCCTGACTGGCGAGATAAAGAATGAAAACATTACCTTGAAATCCAGGTTGCCGCTCAATTCATGGAATTCCGTGGCAAATACTACACTCATACTGCGGTATGAGGATGCACTGAGGTTGTACTCACTTGAGAATGGCAGTGTCAATTTCATCAGATTTGAGATAAATTTTGCAGATAAGAGCGCCCGTGTGAGTTTTGAGAACACACTGCAGCAAATTCTGGACAATCTTACCACGAACGACACGGTGGGGCTGAAGGTAGACAAGGTGAAGGAAGACAACTTAAAGTCAACTGAAGAAGCCAGTACAATGATTTCCTCAATCTTCCTCATGCTCGATGGCTTCACAATTTCCGCAGGTATCGTGCTCATTATTCTGATTTTCTATTTACTTGCGGAGGAGCGCAAGTCAGAACTGGGTATTTCGAGAGCACTGGGTATGCAGCGCACACAGCTTGTTCAGATGTTTCTATATGAGGGGTTCATCTACTCCCTGCTTTCCTCGATTTGCGGAGCGATAGGAGGTATTGGGCTGGGGTATGCAATGATATACCTCTTTACACTCACATTTGGCAATGCATATGGCTTTGTGAGTTTCACAATTACACCGCACGTTGAGATTGACTCCTTGCTTCTTGCATTCTCCGCTGGTATTCTTATCACACTTCTCACCGTGTTCCTCGCTGCCTACAACATCAGCAAATTAAACATAGTATCTGCAATCCGTGATATACCCGCACCCAAAGAGCAACATGTAAAGATGAGGGACATGGCAATGGGTGGAGCGGGTATTGTTGCTGGCTTATTACTCCTCATCTACGCATTGCCCGACCTCACCCGTGACTACGCAGGCACAGCCCTCATCCTGGGTCCATTCCTTCTCCTCTTTGGATGTGCAATTATCATTGCAAGAAAATTCGGGCATGAACGCCTTGTGTTCTCCTCAGCCAGTTTGGTCACGATTCTCTATTTGATGTATCCCCTGGACATTCCCACAAATGGTTTCGGATTTGACCTATTCATCACCACAGGCATCTGCATTGTGTTCTCTGGCGTAATACTCTTGATGTACAACATCCGTGTTGTCCTCAGTGCTCTCACGAGGGTGCTCAGAAAAACAAGAAGCAAAACACTGCCAGCAGTCATAAAAATTGCAATTCTCTACCCGATGGCAAAGAAAATGCGGACTGCCACAACGCTCTTTATGTTTGCAATCGTGATATTCTCAGTTACAATGCTTGCGATGATTACTGGTATGCAGACAGGCACTGTGAACAAGATGATTGAAGATAATTCAGGCGGATTTGATATATTCGGTTTTACGGATGAGGATAATCCGATAAACGACATACATGCACTGATTGCACAGAACCATAACCTCTCTGCTGCAGATTTCAAATACATTGCGAGCATGAGTACTGGCTATGGCTTCATTTATCCAGCAAATGGGAGTATAGAGAATGCAACACCGTACACGCTGTATGGGCTGGACAATGTGTTTTTTGAGAAGAACTCCTACACATTCTATGCCATGGCAGATGGATATGAAAGTCCAGAGCAAATATGGAATGCGATTAGAAACAATGCTTCCCTTGCTGTAGTGGACAAAAACCTCGCATACCAGAGAGACACGCAGATGGCACCGTCATATTATGGTTTCCAGCATATTACCGTGAATGTGAGTGATAAGATAAGGGTGCGCGGGATGTTCGGGCAGGAGGCAGAACTTACAGTTATCGGGATATTGAACACACAGCTAATTTCAGGCGTTTTCACAAACCAGAATTTCCTGGCAAATGCATTTAACATCACAAACAAAACCGTATTTGCGATTGGAGTGCAGGATGCAGGCAGGGCAGGAGAAATTGCAAAGCATCTGGAGAAGGAATTTCTGGAATATGGCTTCAGAACCATCGTGCTCCGTGATTTGCTCGAGGCAATTGTTTCAATTGCAGTGAACATCATGAATCTCATGCAGATATTCCTGGGTATGGGCTTGATTGTGGGCATTGCAGGACTGGCAATTGTGACCCTGCGTTCAGTAACCGAGCGGAGGCGGGAAATTGGTATGCTCCGTGCACTGGGGTTTCAGAAGGGCATGGTGCTCAAAAGTTTCCTGATTGAGATTTCCTTTACTGCCTTATCTGGCATACTCCTTGGTGTGCTGTTTGGAATTATTGTTGGTTACAGCGTGTATCTGAACAGCTTTGAGGAGCAGGGTGTGGCATTCACACTGCCATCACTCAATCTCGCAGTTATCATCGTAATTTCCTACATTCTGAGTATCGCATTTACCGCATTTGCAGCAATAAAGGCGAGCAGAATAAAGCCCGCAGAGGCGCTGAGATATATTGAGTAATCTCGCTATGGTTTCGAAGTAAAAATACGACAATTTGGAGAGAAAGATTATAAATAGGTTTGTGATATAGGGATAGAAAAGGGGTGTACAAATGGCAAAGCAAATATCAATACCTGAGGAAATCGTGGAGTTCTTTCAGAAACCAGGTGGAAGATCACTGATGGTAAAGGGCGGTGCAGGTACAGGTAAGACCACATTTGCACTTCAGCTTCTAGAAGAACTTGCCGAGCCAGATAAATCATTTTATCTCTCAACAAGGGTATCTGATGATGCACTCTATACCCAGTTTCCGTGGTTAAAAGAAAAAGAAATGCGTGGCAGAATCATCGATTCTTCCAGAATTTTGCTTGAGACACTATACAAACCCAGTGAAGAGGAAGAGCAGAAGGTTCCAGATGAAGAAGTGCAGAAACTGGAAACCGCAAAAGAGTTTCTGAAGTCCATTTCACAGGAACGCGGTCCACCTACAAAGGTAGACAGAACAAGGCTTACCGTGCTCCTTGAACAGAACCGAATGCCTGAAATCGAGCGTATCTATACACGAATTGAGCATGTGCTTCCAGACAAGCCAACGCTCGTAATCGACAGCGTAGAAGGTATAACACACAAGTACGGCATCGAAATGGAAGAATTTGTTATGACTGTACAGAAAGACCTTGTAGAAAACTCAAATACAAATGTGGTGTTTGTGCTTGAAAAACCTGAAGCGGGTGGACTTGAGTATCTGGTAGATGGTCTTATTACGCTGAGCAGAGGTGAGATTGACCGAAAGCGTGTGAGACATGTGACGCTGGAGAAATTGAGAGCCACCGAGATAAAACAGCCATACTATCTGCTCACACTGAGAAACGGAAGATTCACAAGCTTCACACCGTTCTCACCACAGCCCTCAAAGAAAGAATGGAACATCCAGTATGATAAAGAAAATTACTACAGCACGGGAATTCCTGATCTTGATAGATTGCTTGGCGGTGGCTTCCGGAAGGGTTCCTACAATGTGTTTGAGATTGCAGACAATGTGGGTAGCGAGGAGCACAATTCCGTGCTTATCCCGGTCATGCTCAATTTTCTGAAACAGGAACGCGGAATTATTGCAGTATTGCCTGGTGGTGAGCACCCGGAGAGCTTCAAGAAGGAGCTTACACGGTATATCTCCGAGGAACTCTTCAACAAGTATGTGCGCATCGCAGATTACTTCTCTGCTACAAGCCCGTATCCATATGTGATGCCACTGGCAAAGACGAGAGAGGAAATGGTACGCACATGGCGTGAGAATGAGTCCGCAATCAGAGGCAAGGACAACAAACCCATCATTGAGTACACGGGCTTTGACGCACTTGAATACATCCAGGGCGATGCCCCTGCAATCAAAAGCTTGTTCAGTGGTGTAGCAAGAATAAAGATTTCAAAGGACATTGGCATCGGTCTCATAAAGCCAGGATTGAAAGTCACGCAGGAAATCATCAACATGGCAGATACCTACTTCAAGATACTTGACATTGATAGAACTCCATGCATCTATGGCGTGAAACCCAGGACAATAATTTATGCAATTGTAGCGGATGAGTTACTGGGCACACCAAATCTGAAGCTCGTACCTATCGTGTAATCAAAGATAGGCATAGAGCACCGCAGTGAGTACCATTACGGGAATTGCGAGTGCAGTCGTGGTGAGTATGTCTACATTCAGCACTGCACTCATGATTCCCATTATGTTTGATGTTATGAGCAGTCCAGAGACACCTCTGCCCGTGTTGTACACAAACGCAGTACCTGTAGTTCTTATTTCGTCACTGAATATTTCTGTGAATGCAGGCCCGTAGCCAGCAAAGAAACCGCATGCAAATTGCAGGGTAAGAAGAGAGAACAGCACAAGCGTGTGCTCACGAACAAAGATGATTAACATGAGGGAAGCAATGAAAATCGCAGCATAGAGCGTAAAAATCCGCTTTCGTCCATGCCTGTCAGACATATAGCCAAATAGAATATGCCCGGAGCCACCAGCGATTGCGGACAGTCCAATAAATTTAAATAACTCATCTGGAGCAAGTATGCCCGTATTCACGAGTTCTCTGGGTAGCCATGTCCAGACAATATAAAACGCATACATGCCCAGAATTGCAACCAGGAGGGCAATGGAAGTGGCTTTTACCGGAACTGTTTTCAGTGCATCTCTTATGCGGTGCATCTTCGGTTTTATTTCTGGCACATTGAAATAAACATAAATCGCAAGAATTATTGCCAGCAAGCCAGGCAGGAATGCATACCTCCAGCCAAATCTTTCGCCAATAAATATTGCAGAAAGTGCTGCAGTCCCAACACCGATGCTCCATCCTGCCTGCAGAATGCCAAAACCAATGCCCCGTTTTTCATAGCCCAGAACATCGTTGAGTAGTGCGGAACTGATGCCCCATTCTCCGCCAATTGCCAGCCCGGCGACGAATCTCGCAAACAAAAGATGCATCCAGTTATTTGACAAAAACATCAGAGTTGCGGCACAGGCATAAACTACAAAGTCAATGATCAGTGCATTCCTTTTACCAATTTTGTCAGCCAGTAATCCGAAAAACACGCCACCAATTGCGGTTGTAGCAAGCTGAATTCCGAATATTATGGAGTATGTGGCTGAACTGATTTCCAGTGAGGGTAGAATATAGATGCTCAGCAGTGAAAAAAGCACAATGTCGTAGGCATCAAATACCCAGCCCAGTGTGGTAATAACCAGAGTGCAACGCTTATGTTTGCTTGTAAATGAGCATTGAGCGTTCATGATTGGCGCAAATTCTCGCTCTTAAAATAGATTTTGGAACTGCACACGACTATCTGTATATCTGGTAATCAATGTCAGGGAACAGGTTGTGCCTGTACTCGAGGTCAGCAAGGAACGCCTCATCAATCTTTCCATCTAGAATCTGGTGATAGAGTTTTGTGAAATTGATGATGTGCTCCCTGAAGCGCTTAACTGCATACTCCACATCCGTGCCCGTGTGCATTATAAATGGCCAGTCCGATGATTCCGCCAGCAGTAACTCCCTTGCACACTGATTCAGGGCACGACGCAATATACCTTGAGCATCTGGATACTTCCTTGCAAGTTCAACCATTCGTTCTCCCGCTTTGTGCAGATGCCTGTATATCCAGTCATTGCTTCCATTGAGCCATACCTCGCAGTATCCCTTCCAGCCCCAGCTCGAAAAGTTCACATCCACAACCTGGTTCTCAGGATACTCCTTCAGATACTCCGATGGCGTGATTGTTTTGATTGTCTCCTGGTCATAGTGTATTTTCTTGAAAAGGAAGTAGAGGAAATCAACACCCTCATGCCACCAGTGCCCATAGAGTTCTGCATCATAGGGTGCAACAACAACTGGCTTCCTGTCCATCAGCGAGGCAAGGTATTCCACCTGCTTCTCCCTGCACCACATGAAATGCCCTGCATGCTCCGCCGCCTTTGCCAGTGCATTTTCAGGCACATACGGTTCCTTATGCTCGGTCGGGCCAGTAATTCGGTAGTACTTGATGCCCACGAAGCAACGCTTTCCGTCTTTATGCAGGTACGGCTTGATATAATCGTACTCCAGGTCCCAGCCAACATCCCTGTAAAACTCACGGTAATTGTAATCGCCAGGATAGCCCTCCTTTGCACTCCACACCTGTTTTGATGATTCCACATCCCTTCCGAATGCAGCAACGCCAGACGGGCAGTACACGGGTGCATACACGCTGTACCTCGGTCTTGGTTTTGCAAACAGCAGTCCATGCGTATCCACGAAGAAGTAGCGAATACCGAACTCCTTGAGAAACTCATCATGACCTGGCATGTAGGCACACTCTGGCAGCCATATACCTCGCGGGGCCCTCTCAAACACCCGCTTATAGCTCTGCACTGCAACCCCAATCTGTGCACGCACGCACTCCGGATTCACTGAGAGAAGTGGTAAAAAACCATGCGTTGCACCAACAGTAATCAGTTCAAGCACACCAGTATTCTGAAAATGGCGGAACCCATGGTTGAGATTGCGACCGTAGCGCAGGTAGGTATCACGCACAGTTGTAAATCTATCAAGGTACCACTGGGCAAGTTTGTTGAACTCTGGCTGAAACTGTGTTCTCACAAGTTCTTTTCTGCACAGGTCAATCAACCGCTCAATCCTTGCGAGACAGCGGTCCTGCAAAAGTTTATCCTCAAACATTGCAGAGAGCGTGGGGCTTATGGACATTGTGATACGAAAATCCACACCTTCCTTCACCAGTGCCTCATAAATCTGGAGCAGAGGTACATATGTCTCTGCAACCGCTTCGTAGAACCAGTCCTCCTCAAAGAAGTCCTCATATTCCGGGTGCCTCACAAATGGAAGATGGGCGTGGAGCACAAGATTCAGATAGCCAAGCATGTGCTCATGCCTTCATATGCCTGGATATCTCAAATTTTATCACTCGTTCTTCCTTGCCATCCCTGGATCTGGCAACGAGAATAATTTCCCGCTCTCCGTCTGGCAGTGCATAACGCAGTGTGAATGTGCCGTCATCTCTGAGTGCTACTGGATAACCGTTCGCAGTCACACTTGCATCCTTTTCAGTTGCTCCATATACGATGAGTTCGGTGTCTGCCACAAACCAGAATCCCCGCTTCTCTGCCATTCCTGGGGCCATGCTTCCCCATGAACCAACACCTGGACTTGTGATGCTGGGCACCTGCACCTCCTGCTTTATGATTTGCTCAATTCTTCGTATTACTTCGCCAGAACTCCCGAAAAATTCTCCGCTCTTGGCACGCAGGATTACCTCAAAGATTTCATTCACAACCATCCATTTCTCATCTGTAAGATATGTTGGTGCTTCCCTCGGCATCCGCACGGTGTTTGATACAAGGATTGGCACAAAGTTATCGTTCTCGTCCTTCAGCCCGAACTCCGCCTGGTATTCCTTGTCTGGTGAGGGCACATGAATGTACCAGGAAGTGGTATTCCCTACATCAATATCCATGCACCTTTTCTTTCCCTCAGAAACCTCGTAGACACGCAATGTCTTGTGCAACATTCCCAGTGATTTTTCAATCTCAACCGCTAACTTGATTTTGCTCTGATTTGATAGATCCCAGTATGCAAAAATCCATCTGGGGTCGCGAACGAGAAGCACGAGTTTATCCTCTTCATAGCTAACTGGTAATGGCTCATAAGTTACGGGAATGCCCTCGCATGTTTTCTTCTCAATCTTTGAAGAAGTGGATGTGACATTTTCCATGTTGAGATTTTTTTCCTGCTTCGAATCTTCAAGATTAACTTTTTCTTTTTCCATCTTTTTGTTCTTTCGATTTTGTGTTTTTTGTGTTTTTCTGGGCATAACTATACACCCTTTCCCACGCAGCCGAAGAGATGCATCTTCTCCTTCACCGCATTTTTAACATTCTCCTTGCTCTTCTTCAGTATTTTCCTCGGGTCGACCTCGTCTGGCATCTTCTGTATTGACTCCTTGATGCCATTCACGAATGCCCTGTTTAACTCGGTTGCAATGTTTATTTTGCGCACACCAGCAG
>Ga0315298_1007327_pt1 | contig 14585 bp, 15 predicted proteins | sample WHS_1_MG_FD_203077 | JGI IMG/M metagenome (GOLD analysis project Ga0315298, IMG submission 203077) | Extremophilic microbial mat communities from Washburn Hot Springs, YNP, Wyoming, USA - WHS_1_MG | ecosystem: Environmental > Aquatic > Thermal springs > Hot (42-90C) | place: USA: Wyoming... | reverse complement strand
TTTTCGGCGAGTCATCCCAAATTGCTCTATTCTGTTCAGGTCAGGGAAGATTCCTCCTAAAGCACCCAATATCGCGAAGCAACCGCTTGAACCTAAAAGTGTAACTGAATTTGTAGAAGCCTGCGCTAAGATAAATGTGAGAAGAGAGGCGAAGATGAAACCGTATGCCATGTGAGTTGAAATCATCATTTTAGAACAGCCCTTTATAGCGCAAATTTTAGATGCTCACGCAGGCCATAAAAATATTGCTCACATGCTCCTTGAAACTTCTCCTTAAGGGCCTATTTAATCCCTTAGAATTTAAATTTAATATGCACTATCGTTCGGCTTCCAATCTTGATGTTGGCTTTTAAACAACCATTTTTGCACTCTTTCTAATTCGCATTTCAATTTTTGTGCAGGCATGTATCCTGGATTTATATCTAATGCCTTACCAATACATTCCTGCGCTCTATCGTACACGCCTAGAACATAGTGTATCATCGCTTTATTATACCAGGCTTTTTCATTATCGGGTTGATCTGAGAGATGGAAATACTTTCTAGCGCGCGCTTCAATCAGCCCGTCAAGCCGTTGCTGTGCCCGGAGCACGCGCTGAGAAAAAAGAACCGGGTTAGCTTAAACACCTAGAATTCTCCTAGTTGTGAAAACCACCTCCACATCCCTCAACTCCTTTAAAAGGCTTAGCAAACCATCGGTGACCTCCTTGCAGGCAATTATCCCGACAACCCTTAAACCCATACTTCCAGAATACTCTTTAACAAGCTCGGAGACAGCCTTAACGTCCTCAGGCCCGGAGGCCTCAACCAGAACATGGATTTCCCTCCTTGGAGGAATAACCGACGGGTCTGAAACAAGGAGGACAGCATGGTCAACAGCGTTCTCCAAGCGGGGTAGAACATTAGCCTCGCCAACCAATATGCTTGCCACGCCATTCTTAAACTCTAAGGCCTCCTCCACGCTAAGCCCTCTTGAAGACAGGAAGTCGACGTAAGCCTCTGCAACGCCGCGGCGACCCTCCACCGAAACCTCTATCGGAAAGGCTTTAGCGATAAGCCTCCTCGAAGGTGGAAGAATTATTAAAACAAGCAGCAAAACCACTATGGTTACGGAGACCGTTGCTAATGAGAGGCTGAAAACCTGCGAAGCCTCAACCAGGCTCTTGTCGAGACTTAGGCTAAGCGTTCTCTTCTCAAAACCTGAGTCGAGGACAACGCTAACATCCCCGGCGGGCAGCCATCTCAAAGCGAAAGAACCGTTAGCATCCGTGAAGCCGCTTACACTAGAGCCGTCTGGAAGCGTCAGGTCTACGCGCACACCCTGCATCGGAAGCCCTAGGAGATCCCTGGCTTTAACAACAAGCCCGGAAACGTTAGCGGTCAGAACAATGCTGCGACTACTGTTCAGATCGAAAGAAGACTGGGCGACGACAAATCCCTTGAAACCCGCAGCAATGAGACACCTGCCGCTTAGGAGAGCGCGCGCGCTAAATTCTTGAGAGAGTTTCGTAGTATACTTCTACTAAGCTTAACAATTCTTGAAGTTGTAATGCCGAGCATGAAGAAGGAAAAAGTATCTCCAACTATCCACCCTATTATTATGCCATTTAGTCCATATCCCCCTTACTAGAAAAAATACGATTGTAAGCCATCGAACTGTAGTAGAAGTTATTCCATATACTGCCATGTTCTTCAGCATAGCGCGCGCTCTGCACATTGCTAAGATATCTTACAACCACTCTTCTTTATAAAAATTACATGAACAACAGGGTTTATTATTATCTTCTCAATATCTTTCCTATGCTTTTGAATAAGTTTATCGATGGTTTCTGTAACTTTTGGCAAATCATATCCATAGTCGTGGAAGGCAACGATGCCTCCAGGAACTAAGTGGTTCCATACAAGATAAAAATCATTGACTACGTACTCAGGTGAATGATTTCCATTTATGAAACCAAAAAACAAAAAACTTGGCTTATAGGAAACTTAATCACTCTTGAATCTTTTGGAATAGTAATAACATTAGGATATTTGCTCAAGTTGAACCAATAAGCTTCAAACATTGTTAATCCAAGCGTTTGTAAATTATTAGCATACAAGTCTGCCATCCTAATTCATTTTTCACATGTGATTAAATCTGCCGATGGTTTAAAAATATCTTAGTTCTAAAGAATCTACAATCTTCTAAAGTACTTCGTTTATCATCATCCCTTCAAGATCTGCCTTTAAGCCTCTAAAGGTATTCTTGTCATCTTATCATGATAAACTAGAGGTTACCTAAACATCTATTATTATCTTCAAAATGATAAGCGACACTTTTAACAAACAAGCCTGACTATATTTATTCAACTATCAACCACGCGCGCGCTTCTCTTTTAATTTTCTTAACTTCAAAATTCGTGACAATTTTTCTGCTTATCTTCCTCTCCAACGACCTTATTAGTGCTTGGATACCGCCGAATTTAGGATAGTAGAAATATAATTGGTGCGTGTACCCTTCGGTCTCCATACCTAAAGAGGATTTTATTATATCCTCCACCGGTGGATTCGGAACCCTTTCAACCCATTCCAAACTTATTTTCTCTAAAGGATATTTCCATATCTTCTCATTGTATGGAATAAGATATTTTTCAGCAACCCCTTTACCAAATGTATAGTAGAACCATTCTTTAAGGTCCCTTGGCTTATTTAGTTCCCCCTTCTCCTTCCTAATTAGATTTTGGATAAACTGGTAGAGGCATTCAAAGTTATCTTCTACTGGTAAATCATGCAAACCATTTTCAAAAGGATATTTCACAAAACGACCTTTGTAGAGAATTTTCGTATTTCTCCTATTTTTGACAATGTTACCTCCTAGAAGACTGAGCATAAACTCTAAAACCTCTTCATCCTTTGAAAAAATTATGTGTGAGCCGCTATAGTCAAGGGTGAAGCCATCTTCTTGCAGAGTCCTCATTAAGCCACCGCATTCCTTTTCCTTTTCTAAAATCTCAAAATCCACGCTCATCTCTTTGTTCAATAAGTAGCCTATTGCTAGGCCTGTTAAACCACCTCCTAAGATTGCTACTTTCATAAAGCGTAATTAAATTTTGGTTTCACAATTTATTACCTTTTTGCTTTCGTAAACAGTTCTCTACATCAAATCCTTAATGAGCCTCTTGTTTTCATAGCCAGACTTCAAAAGAGCCTGTTTTCCGAGAGACTGTCAACTTAAGGCTTATTTTTAAGTTGAACAATGTTTAAGTTAGTAACAATGAACAGATAACTTTATTATTATTCCTAAATAGAAAAAATTTAAGACAACTTTTAAAAGAAAATCTAGCTAATTTTCTTTTTTGGATTAAAACTGAAGTTTTCTAGAGAACCTCTAGTTTTACTAGAAGCCACGAACGTAGACCACGGCAAGGTTGGTAACATCGCTTCAACACCCTTAGGCGAGGTTCTTTTCATTAATTATACTTTTTTAAGCTCCTAGCCTACTGAAATAACTTTCACGTATTTAATGTAAATAGAGTTTCCGGGTCTCGGACCAGGTCCGATAAAACCAGTTACTAACGCAAAACCTTTAATTTTCGTAGTATCTACCGTACCATGATGTTCGGATGGGTTCAGTATATCTAAAAAAATTCTATCCCAGTTGCCTCCGGATAATACAAAATCATACCGTGCATTGTTTCCGTTACCATCCCATACTAATAAAGACAGACCAGACTCAAACTTTGCATAAGCTAGGATTGAAATATAACGCGCTTCTCGTGGCCACTCTTCAAAATTCTGGAAATAGTGGTAAATTCCCCAACAGTTAAAATTACCGCTTGGTATGTCAATTCTTTGTTCAACATTAGAAAGCAGAGGACTCCCAACGTTACCACCTATATTCCAAGCGTCAGAGTCGTTCCAGAAAGTGCTTGCGGGTAAGGATTCAAGATTGTATACTTGTAGTTGCTTTAATTCAACACCAGATGAAATCACTTTATAAACACGTGTTGAACCTGCTTTGAAAACAGTCTCAAGAAAAGGATAGTGATCAAAGATTTCTGCGTATTCTTCAGGAGAATATGGTTTGGGGTAATACCCGAAATGACTGCCATACAGCTGATACCCCCATTCAGATGTTGAGAAGATGTATCGAACATTATATTTTTTGAGTACTTCTATTATGTACTCTAAATCCCTAGGATTTTGCCATACTCTCTGGAGATCATTAAAACGCTTTGAATAAACGAGTTGAGTCCAGGGATGACCAGTTAAGTTTTTGATAGAAAGGCCCCACAAGTAGTTACTTGCATGAGATGCATCATTAAATATTAAATCAGTTCCCTTTACATTCTTATTTATCCACTCTAAAGCGGCGAAATCATTCGCAAACCAAGGTTGGTGAGAGAACCAGCTCCATGCTTCAAGTTGTCGAACCGAAAAATATCCAGATAACGAGGGAGCAAACACACTTACCATTATTACAACTGCTACAACTTTCAGTATTACTTCATGAGACCTGATCACTGTTTTTCGACCGAGTATTGTAATGATCACCTTACTAGTAGGAGTTAACTTACACGTCTTTATGATCTTGTCCGCTGTCGTAAGAATTAATGGCCACGCGAGAAGAGAAAGAATGATTACACTTCTAGTAGGCGTGATATAGAAAATAAATTGATAAATCACTTCGTTAAGCGAAGCAAACACTAATGTCGCGGTTAGCAGGAAAAATAAAGGTACATCAAGTTTTTTCCATCTTAGGGTTAAATAAATTCCTACAAAGTATGCAATGAGAATTGAGGCCCCATTAACGTTATCAACTAAGAAGAAGGGTGAAATAGCGTATGCAGACGAAGTTTCTTTTCCACCTATTCCTATTCCCCCTGGAAAGTAGCTACCCCTAAGATAGGAGATTAATACATCAAAGATATAATGGACCTGTGAAATTGAAAATAAACTATACAAAAAAGCGAATAATATTAGGGTCACTACAATTGTAAGAACCTTAGTTGTTATATTAGGGCTTCTTAAAGCTAGTTTAAATTGTTGCCAGAATAAATTGTGATAGATAACTAGTATTATTATAACATAAGTTATTGTCAATAAGGCAAATGGCGGATAGGTAAAAATGAGTGAGATACTTACTGAAAAACTTGTCATTAGGCTTTTCCTTATTTTATGCCAATCTCTTTCGCTACTCTTTAGATTAAGAAGAGCCAAAATATTCATAAACGTCACTATAATGAGAAAGCCACTTAAACTTGGGTATACACCATTAAAAAAATATCCTACGACCCATTTTTCTAAATTTCCAGATGAGTGAATTAAGAAAGTTGAGAAAAAGGCAATTGTTGAAAATGCTTTTGAGCGAGTAGTAATATACGTCAAGCTATAGAGCAGTGGAGGAATTAAAGTTATAGTAGATGCGCTTATCAAAAATACCGCTTCAGCAGGATAAAGTTTCAACAAAGTATTGAATGTGGCAACGAGCACGTGAAAGCCTGGAGGATAAAGTATTAAGATTGGACTTGGTTCAATCGGTAGTTTACCAGCAAACTCAACCAATGAAACAAGCGGGCCGGTTCCACTAATGACATCTCCGGCAGGAGGCCATTTCATGTAATTAGCTACTACTAAAAAATACATTGCAGTTGCAATGAAAAAGATAAAGGGAAGAATTTCATCAATGAGACCTTCATTAGGTGTACCACTCCTGTCATGCCAAGCTTTTTTGCTTGAGATTACATAAGCAATAGAAAGTAAAAATATCGCTATAGGCGTTAGCATAGTTAGTTTGATAAGCGCTACCACTAAATACATTGGTATCAGCATAGTAATGCCAAACGCAATATAAAGCGGTAGTCTGACAAAAAAAGGATAGGAAGAAAGTTTCGGACTAAAAATGCGATGAATAGTGGCACAACCTGTAGGAAATGAAATACTATATACCACTATAATACTTACCACTGCAGAATAGAGATCGATCATTTATTACATCACTTTCTCATAGATCTTCATGTAATCCGTATACATTTTCTGTTCACTAAAGTTGTTTTCGACAAATTTCCTACAGTTCGCTCGGTCTATGTCTAAGGCAGCAAGACACTTCCTTGATATATCATATAGGTTTACCCCAAGATAACCATTATAGCTTTCTATAACAACCTCCTCGGCAGAGCTATTAACGAAACCTACGATAGGTGTACCGGCAGCAAGTGCTTCCAAGTGAGCTGTAATCAAGCCTATTTCAAACGATGTAACTAAAAAGACATCACAATTCTTTAGAATGCTATACATTTCATTTGTCTTTATATTAGGTAATAGGGCTACGTATTTTCTTGATTTTATCTCGGTAATTAATCTTCTCGCATATTGAGATAAAGGTAGATCCAATTTTCCCATTATGAATAACATTACGTCATAGCCCCATTCATGAATTAAGTCAGCGATTCTTATTGCTAAGTGAGGTTGTTTCTCATAAACGAGTTTTCCCAGAAAACAGAGTTGAACCTCATGGCCTTTTTGAGGTTTCGAACTAAAGGGAATATTTGTAACATCTATTCCATTATGAATATACGTTATTAAATCGTTGCCAAAAAATGGTTTATATGCTTTAAAAGCCCTTTTGCTTATTGTAACAAACTTTGTTTTTCTCGGTAAAAAACTTGATATCGATGTAGTTAAAAATGGCCAGAATTTTCTAAGTGTTAATGGGCAATGTAATGTAGTTATAACTGGACCTTTTGATAACAATGATGCAGGAATTGCTTCTTCTGAAATATGATTGTGTATTATGTCGAAATTATCTTTTCGACTTTTGAGAAAAGCTCTCGTTGAATATACAGATAAAATCCTTTTTATAATGAATCTTCCTTCTGTATAATAGGTTCCTTCAACGAAAGAGTAATCTTTAACATTCGGGATTGTTGAGGGTTTTCCAGCAATAATCGAAACTTCGTGACCATTTTCTGCTTGCTTTTTAGCTAACGAATAAACAACTCTTTCCGTTCCACCATAACCTTTTACTGGAATGCTTACTGGATTTGATATGTGTAGAATCTTCAATCGAACGCGCTATTTTTTAAACAAAGCAGTATTTAAGTTATAATGAGACCTAAACTCGTGAACTAATGTTAAAAGATGGGGCTTAAGAAGTATGAGTGGCAACATATTGCTTTTAGCAGTGTTCTTAATCAAAAATTTATGACGGAGAATGATTCTTTTAAAATTTTTGAAACCCCACAAAATGGCACTAAAAGTTGACAATGCATGCTCGCGATTAATTTTAAATAGGTATATAGCCTTTAAACATTCAAAAAAGACAAAGAGAGGCAAAATCTTAATACCAAGTATAGATACAAGCGTTATAAACTTGTTTCTTGTGTTTAAATAAATAAGATTCGCTGGAGAACGCGCCATTTTCGCTGTGCGCCCTCTCTTATGGACAGCTATGGCTGAAGGAATACATACCACCATAAACCCTTTCATCCATGTTCTTAGAGATAAATCTACATCTTCGTAATTAAAATAAAAATCAGAATCAAAAGGTTGAAAAATCCTATCATCTCGAAAAATATTGGTTCTTAAAATTAAGCAAGCACTTGCTGCGTATGATATTTTAAAATGTTCTATTATGGGATTAAGAGAATACGCAGGCTTTCCACGTAATGGCATATATGAATATCCCAGAACGTCTATATATGCACCTGCACAATCGATAAGTCCGTCAGGTGTTATTAAGAGGGGTTGTGCAATACCTATTTTCGGAGAACTCATCATTACACGAATAAGGTTCTTGACCGTTATCTCGCTAAGCATCACGTCATCATCAACGAATAAAACATATTCGGAATGAGGATCAGCGGCATTAAAACCGATATTTCTTTGGGCAGACGGGCCTAAGTCCTTTTTTAGTAGTATTAACTTGTCGACATAATGGCTTATTTCAGTCGTTTTAATGTTTGTTTCAGGTATTCCATAGGATACAACTATTATCTCTCTATTATTGTATTGAACTTTTTTTAATGCCTCTATGCACCACTGTAACTTGTGTAGGTCACAGTAAGAATTGACTACTATAGTCACTTTTGGCGAATTTTTGTTCATTCTATACCCCATGCACTAATAACTAACACTATTAAAGAGAACCTCGTATTGCATGGCTATTGCTTGCGGAGAAAAGTTCTGAACAGCATACATCCTTCCATTACGTCCATATTGTTCCCTATCATTTTTACACATATTATACATTTTTTGGATAGCGTCTGCCAATTCAGAAGGTGATTCTGATTTAACCACGATTCCACATTTCGCATCTTCAACGAATTTGCTCACATCTCCATTTAAAGGTACATTCGCTATTACTGGCCTTCCAGCAGCCATTATATCTTCAAGTTTTCTTGGAACAACAGGAGTTTTTACCTTTGATTGTTTTAGACAGACTAAGCAAACATCACTCGCAGAAAGAAGATTCCAATAATTTTCTCCTTTTTGAAATGGCAAAAACATAACGTTCGTAGTTCGTAGTTCTTTGCTAAGAATTTCTAGTTCATGCCTTACAGGGCCGTCTCCTACTAGTAAGAAAATAAGATTTCTAATTTTATTAGATAGGAGTTTTGCAGCTCTAATTACGGTATCTAAATCTTGCGAAAAGGACATTATGCCTGCATAAGTCACTATAAATTTACCTTCTAGAGAAAACTTTTTCCTAAAATACAACCCTTGAGAGAGCAGCTCTTGAGTGGGGATATGGCATGCATTAAAAATTGTGAATACCTTTTTAGGATCCGTCCCGTGCTTTACAACGATTCCTCTGTTACCATCAGAATGAACAGTAATAGCGCTTGCGTACAGATACATCTGTCTCTCTATACTTTCAAAAAAAGAGATTAAAAACTTATTCTTTAACAGACCTAGGTCGACAATAGCATCAGGATGGATATCTTGAACATTAATAATAACTGGAATATTAAGAAGTTTACCGATTAAAGTTCCAAGATAACCTAGCAACAATGGAGGGGAGTAAACCAAAATAATATCTGATGAAGCAAGATAATGAACAAATGCACAAAACATAAATGGTTGTAGAACATGCTCTAATTCTCTGAAGAAGGCGCTCTTACCCGATCGAGGATAAATCAATGGCAATAGTTTTACTCTGTAGACATACAGTTTGTCGTTCATTTGTTCCATACTCCAAAGTCGACTTCCTAATCCTTTTAACATTGAATTTCTAATTTGTCCATTTCCTAAATTATAACGTCGCGGTTCGGTAGTGAACAACTTTACCAAATGGCCTCGTTTACTAAATGCTATAGCTAATTGGTAGAACAGGTCGGCAGCACTACCTACTTCAGGGGGAAAATTATTTACTAAAAGAGATATTCTTGTCATGTTCCTATTCATTAATCGCTTTCCTTCTTAGATGCCTTGGAACGTTTCCCGTCGGGTAGTGCGGGAACCCTGCTACCACCGTGACCTTCACCCTGTTTAACAGGAGTCCTTTCGCGACGTTGTATGCTCTTGTCGCGCTTCCACCCATGTCCGGGGGAAATATTTGTGAGAGGATTAGCACATGCATTTTAAGCTTTATGCTAGCGCGCCTCTCTGTTTTCCTAATTGTAAGAGGGTATGCATGCAACTATGAATGCTTTAACTGCAGCGCGCGCTGAAGGAGCTGTCCAGAAAGCCGCGAATAAACATAGTATGAATTCCAATGGCTTTTTCGAGACGTATTCAACCATAACCGTCATGGGGCTAAGGCCTTTTGCCAGTATTTTTTCCCTGAGTTTACCGGGATCCTCGTCGAACGCGACGATTTCTTGTTTATGAACTGCTACAAACATGCCGTCGTATTTTTCAACGAGGTACTGATAGTTCTTTTTAAACCATTCACCGTTGTGCTCATGCTCTTCAAATAAGGCTAAGGTTTCAGACAATTTTTATCTCAGCTTATTAGAATCGACAGGTTCTTTAGCACATTGCTTTCCGAGCTGTTCCTCCAGTCGAGTTTGATCAAAATCTCACGCACGCCTCTATCCTGTCCTTGTTCTCCCTGATCCACTCGTAGACCCTTCTCAGCCCTGTCTTCATGTCCGTCTTAGGCTCGTATCCAAGTATTCTCCTAGCCTTCTCTATTGAAGCCCTCCGCCTAATAGCCTTGTCCCAGTCCCTTCTCTGCCTAAATACTATTCCAGCCTTGTTCCCAGTAATCTCGTTTATCCAGTTCGCCAAGTCTATGACCTTGGTCTCAGTCTCCGAGGCTAGGTTTATCGCCTCGCCAACCGCTTCCTCAACAACACCCATTCTAAGCGTCCCGTCGACAATATCCTCCACGAAGGTGAAGTCCCGCGTCTCCTCCCCTGTGCCTGTTATGGGTAGTGGCTGACCATGCATGGCCCACCATATGAAGTTTGGTATAACGTTCCTATATCTTCCCGGGACCTCTCCTGGGCCATAGACGTTGAAGTACCTGGCTATTGCAACCGGAAGCTTATAATAGTCGTGGAAGTAGTTGCAGTATAGTTCTCCGACGAGCTTGTTTATCTGGTACGGCGTGTCTAAGTGTAGGGATACGAAGTCTTCTCTCAAGGGTAGTGGCGCCTGGCTGCCGTATACTGAGCAGCCTGAGGATGCGAATACGAATCTTTCAACGCCGGCGAGGTATGCGTACTCCAGCGTCCTCAGGGTTCCGAGGCCGTTTACCAGCAAATCTGTCTCAGGATGGTCTACGCTGTTCTGGTTTGCGAAGTGGGCGGCAAGGTGGAAGACGTAGTGCGGCCTGTAGCTGAACGCACGTTTCATCCTCTCCTCGTCAAGTATGCTTCCGTGAATAAACACCACCTTAGAATCCTTCGGCAGATTCCACTCGTATGACGCTGAAAGGTCGTCGATAACTATGATTTTTTCAGGCCCGGATTTCAACAGTGTTTTTATCAGGTTCGTCCCTATGCAACCAGCGCCCCCGGTTATCAATATCCTCTTGTTAGAGTAGCGTTGCAATGCTTCCTCGGTCCTCATTTTCTGCGCCGCCTCTCTTCTTCACGCCTCTCGCGTATGAACTCCTCTATAAGCTTCAGAAGGCCGTCAACGGCTCTGGTGAGCTCCTCCCTCGTCCTCACGAGCTCCGCGGATATCGCGTCGTACCTCTTCGCCATCTCCTCAAACCTCTCGTTTACTTCGCGGCGCATGCCGCTGATTTCGCTCTGAACACCGTTAATCCCCTCCTTCAGGTCGCTATGCATATCCCCTATACTCCCCTTTAAATCAGCATGCATATCCTTTACCGTTTCCTTCAGGTCGACGTGCATGTTCGTTACCGTCTCCTTCAGGTCGCTATGCATGTCCTTTATCGTTTCCTTTAAGTCGCTATGCATATCCTTTATAGTTCCCTTTAAATCAGCATGCATATCTTTTATCGTTTCCTTCAGGTCGATGTGCATATTCGTTATTGCTCCTTTAAGGTCCTCGTGCATGTTTTTCATGTCGCCACGCATCTCTTTAACGTCCCTGTGCATCGCAGCAGCATACGCTACGGCTGTTCCCAACCGGTCTCCAAGCTCCTCCTCAAGCCTGCCGTACTTGATTTCGAAGAGCTCGAACTCGCCCCTGGCCTCCGTCCTCTCGAGGATGCGGACATTCTCAACCATTATGAACCCCTCCCTGACGTTTATCTCCTCGAGGAACCTTTTCAAAACGGGTTCTTCAGCCTCGCACACTATCTGGACGCTTCCATCCCGCAGGTTCTCAACGTATCCCTTGACGCCCAGCCTCCTAGCCGCCTTCTGGACGAAGTCCCTGTAACCGACCTTCTGGACATCGCCCTCCACGATGATGCGGGCCCTGATCAAGCTTACACGGGACAATAGGACCCAGCCTCCCTATATATCTTTTTAATCACATGTTTAATAAGCTGGTTCCGAGCGCATCCCGCCCTGGTTATCAAGATTCTTTCCTCGGTGCAACGGCTTAAAGTGCTCGAATTACTCATGGTGCAAGCTAAAGCGTGACAACAGTGTTTCAAAGCTCTCCCGGGTTTATTATTTCGAGCGCTGTTATTTCCTCCGTGTCCCTATCCCTGTATAAGTGTATTTTTGGGTGCAATGGTTCCCCTAGTTCCGCTTCCTTGGGCTCCTTGAACCTTATGTGCAGAACGTCCTCCGTCGGGACGATGGATATTTCGATTATTTCCATCGGTAGTCTTAGACCTGTTAACTCCTGCGTTTTGGAAAGTATTTGTTTAACGTCGATATCTAGTAGGGATATTATACCCATTTTAGCACGCGACTATTTGCCGCATACATTCTTGAACCATTCGACGGTTCTCCTCATCCCTTCCTCAACCGGTATGGTTAGCCTGAAGCCCAGGTCCCTTTTAGCTTTCGAGGAGTCGGGTGTCTTAATCCTGGTTGTGAACGGCTCAGCCTCCTTATAGGTCACCTTGGAATCGTCCTTCCCGAGGATCTTGAGGATAAGGTCTGAAACATATTTAATCTCATACTGCTCGTCGCCACCCAGGTTGTAGACCTCCCCAGGCTTAAAATTGTCTATGATGTTGGCAAGCGTCCTGCAGATGTCCTCAACGTATTCAAGCGTCCTCTTGTGCCCAAGGTACACGGTGTAGGGCTTGTCGTGGAGCGCGTGGTAGATGAACCTTGGTATCCAGCCCCTGTACGGGGTGTAGTGCTCCCCCGGGCCGTAGACGTTGAAAAGCCTAACTCTGACTGTTTCGGTGCCGAACATCGCCGCAGAGTTAATTATCTGCATCTCGTTAACCCACTTGCTCATCGCGTAGTCGTTCATCTGCCTTATAGGTACTTTATCCATAACGTCCTCGCTCATAACCCCGTCGTAATCCCCATAGACCTCTGCGCTCCCGAAGAATATCATTCTGAACCTCTTCCTCTCCTGCATCCTTATGATGTTCTTTGTCCCTACAGCGTTGGTCATCCACAGGTTCTCGTAATAGTCCTCGCCGTTCCACCTTCCATACTCTGCGGCAGCATGGTAAACATAATCGAAGTCCCGGGATTCGAAAAGCCTTTCAACCTGTCTGAAGACGCTTACGTCGCACCTCACGGACTTCGGGTCCTCGGAATGCCTAAGGTCGCAGAGCCAAACTTCGTGTCCACGCCTCCTAAGCTCCCTAACCAGGTTGGAGCCTATGAAGCCAAGCCCGCCTGTTACCAGAACCCTGTTTCCCCTCATGGTTAAGCCTCGCCGCTCAGGGACCTTAAAAGGCTTAGGTCAGCGTACTGCCTAATCGTTTCGTCAACTATCCTCATCCTCTCCGCCTCATCCCTGGAGAAGAGCAGCCTGCCCCGGGTTAAGACATGGTGTTTAAAGGGCAGTGGAGCCATGTTCAACACGTGCAGGTCTATCGGGATGTTGAGGCAGACTTCAAGCCTCGCGGAAACGTTGACCTCATACTTGAAGGCGTCCCCCGGGTTCCTGATCCAAACAGCGACATCCACATCCCTGAAAAACCCTTTCTCAACCAGGCTCCCGTGCACGTAGGCGAACACTATGCCGCCGTCTTCCTCAAGCATTTTCCCCAGGCTTTCAAGCAGCTTTTCCCCGGCTTCAGCCGTCTTACGGTATTTGAGCCCGGCTGTGCCGGCGGGCTTATTCATGCCCCTTCCCCTCAGCCAGAAACCTTCTGACGCAGGTGATGAAATCCTCGAAATCCCTCAGGCCGTTTTTAATGCTTTCATACACTTTCTCGTCGGAGATAGCCCAATACCTGTAGACGAGAAGGTTTCTAAGCCTTGCGGCTGAGGCCAGCCTGGAAGCCAGGTCTTCCGGCAGGACGCCTTTTGAACCAAGCCTCGCGAAGCATTGTGGAAAACCCTCAGCAGTCTCAGCGTAAGCGTTTAAGAGTATGCGTACGCATATGCTTGCCGAAGCCTCGACGAGCTGGATTACGAGGTACCTGATTGAAAGCTTATCGTAGAGTGTTAAATCCTCGAACCGTTTGGAAAGAATGCCTTTGAGAATCCCTAGAGCATCGTTAATATCCCTGATCCTTGCTTCAACAGCCTCCCTGTTAAAAGCCTCTTTAAACGGCATCCTGTTTACTTTCCCTCTGGGGAACTAATAATGCTTACTATCCTCTCAGCAGCCCTGCCGTCTCCAAAAGGGTTCTCCCAGTCCCTACGCTTCTCAACCATTAGCCTGGTCTTCTCGAGAATGTTCTCCGGCTCGGTTCCGGCGATGATGTTCGCCCCAACGTCGACTGTCTCAGGCCTCTCAGTGTTATACCTGAGGGTGACGCATGGGACTCTGAGTATGCATGCTTCCTCCTGAACCCCGCCTGAGTCGGTGAGGATAAGCCTAGCCTTGCTTTCAAGCTGTAGGAAGCTGAGGTAGTCGAGGGGCTCAACCATCGTCAACGAGTCTCCCTTGAGGCCGTATTCATTCATTCTTTTCCTCGCCCTCGGGTGGACAGGGTACACTACCGGCAGGTTGAAATGCTCATGGACAAGCCTCAACCCTTCAAGAATGTTTCTGAACCTCTGCTTGTTGTCGACGTTCTCCTGCCTGTGGACAGTAACCAGGAAGTACTCCCCGTCGTCGACCCCGATGGTTTCAAGAACGTTGCTCCCCTCC
>Ga0315298_1007324_pt1 | contig 14590 bp, 13 predicted proteins | sample WHS_1_MG_FD_203077 | JGI IMG/M metagenome (GOLD analysis project Ga0315298, IMG submission 203077) | Extremophilic microbial mat communities from Washburn Hot Springs, YNP, Wyoming, USA - WHS_1_MG | ecosystem: Environmental > Aquatic > Thermal springs > Hot (42-90C) | place: USA: Wyoming... | reverse complement strand
CTGTCCGGCAAAGGCATGGTCACAGGCAAGATACATTCCATTAAAAGGAGTAAAATTATTAGGTATGCTCCAAAAGGGTGTGTCTACACTTGCCGAAAAACCACCAAGGCTAACCCTATTTACATAATGTTTAAAAGTGTAAGGTGTTGCTGAAAAAACTTCGACAAGGTCGCTTTCGTTAATTTCAAATCTTTCTGATATTACTTTTACAATTTTTCTTTCAATCTCAGCTTTCAGCTTTTTAACCCCTTCCTCATCAAGATTTATCCAAAGCTTAATAGGGGTATGCGTAGAGACGGTAAAGGTTGCGAATTCTCCATTTTCCTGCTCAAGGACCGATAAATATAAATAACCTGAAGTCCCTTCAAGCTTATTTCTATTTCCAATTATCAAATGGTGCTTTGCTGTAAAATTTGCCAAAGACTTCTTCTTAATCTTACCGTATACCACAAAGGCAGAGTAGGGACTAAGTTTAGAGGTAAACTTACTAAAGTATCTGCATAATTGACTCTCACTATCAAAAACTGAAAGATTCTCTAAGAAAGGAAAAGATATTACGACCTTTTTCGAAAATATCTTTTCATCTCCAACATGTATTAGGTATCCCTCTCCCAGCCTTTCAATCTTTTTAACAGGGCGGTTAAAATTCACAGTCAGTCCTTTTGCTAAAGTTTCGAGAAGTCCTCCTAAGCCTATCTTTGAGTAGGCAATTCCCGTAAAGTTGTAACCTATTCCTAAGGTTAAGGCAAGGGCATTTGCCTTCTCAAGCTCTACCTGTCCAACGATGAAGGTTTGAGCTCTAAAGTATTCTAACAACTCGTTAGGCACCTTTTTGTAAAAAGCACTTAGAAGTGATAGAGCTTTCTTTTTTGCCAAAGGAAGGTAGGGCAGGAACCTTAAGTTTTGGATTTTAAAGAGAGGTTTAAGAGGTGAGATTGTCCCCCCGTTTAGACTAAATTCGAAGGGTGTTGTAAGCAAAGTTTTTGTTGTTCTTTCAACAAAGGAAAAGAAGTTCCTATGCCCCTCTACGGGAAAAGCCTGTGAGAATTCTTCCCAAGTCCTCTCTATGTCTGCAAATATTCTTACTCTCTGTCCATCTTCAAAGCTAACCTCACATACTATGTCTAAGGGTTCATAGCTCCCCTTAACTCTATCCTGAAGATGTAGTAATGTGAGAAACCTTTCTAATGGGTAGTTGGTTTTAAGACCTGGGATGGTTGTTGCTCCGACATTGTATATTGCTCCATTTCTTCGAAAGGATGCGGCACAACCTCCAATTTTATCTCCTGCTTCAAGCAAAAAAACTTCATATCCAAGGTGTTTAAAAGCCAAAGCCCCGAAGATGCCTCCTATTCCAGCACCAATGACCACAACCTCCATTCTTTAACTTCTCCTACGAAAGTCTTTCTCCGTAAACCACATATAGAGGGTCTGACAGGTTGCAAGCTATGTTCCACTTGTCGTCGATCGGACGGGGATATCCCCTTAAGGAGTAAGTTTTAAAATTCCCTAAACCCTCAGTTCTTGCCAAAAGCTCAAGCACAAACCCCATCCTCTCAAATTCATGCATGTCTATCCAACCCTTTATCACCTTGGGTGGAAAGTATCTGTTTGAAAAGGAGAAGAAGAATTTTCCACCCTGCTTTAATACTCTTCTAACCTCTTTTAGTAGTTCAAGAGGTTTAGTAACATATTCGACCGAGAGGTCACAGACAACCGCATCAAAAAATTCATCCTCAAAAGGAAGCGAAGGGTCTGCATTTAAATCTTTAACGACTCTCTCGTTAAGCCTTAAGTTTTCTCTAAGCTCTATCTCATTAATTCCAAGACCCCAGACCTCGTGCTCACCATTTGGTAAATGAGATTCATAGGAGCTCATTAGGTCAAGGATTCTGCCGGATTTAGGCAGGTTTTGCGAATAAAATCTAACAAGGTTTTCATGGCAGGTTCTGTCGATGTGTCCTATTAAACGGGGTTCAGCATAGAAGATGGCATCAGGGGACTCATCCTCTCGCAGGAATGTTTCCTTCTCATCTAAACCAAAATCAGTTGGTTCATCATCATACCGAGCCTGCATCCCAGGTCCAAAAAGAAAGGTTTCCATGTGATCTTTACACCTTCCACCGAGCTCCGAGGTTTTTTCAAATATGTTTAAAATTTTTGCCTCAAGCTTTAAATCGTAGTAAGAGAGGGGATGGTTTGCATCAAGAATGAAGTCTCCATTATCTTTTATCGCTAAAATCCTTCCCGGATATGGATTTCCTGCATAAATCCCGGGAATACCACGGAAATACCCAAGAGGATAAAACCTTCCCTTTCTTAACTTAATATGTTTCAGTTTATCCGGTAGGCTCAATTGCCAAGCCTTACACTCAAAGACCTTTTCCTTAATGAAAGGTATGCGATAATTAATTTTAATACTTTCTCCAACTGCTCCATCTTTAATAAGACCACGTAATTCCTGAGGAAAGAGCTCGCACTCCCTCCAGACATTTACCTTACAAAAATACTCATCAGAATGTTTAGCAAGTTTCGACTCCCACTCAATCCTTAAAATCAACTCAACCCCTCTCTTAATGTAATCGTTCATTGTTACACCTCCTGCAAATTTTACGGTCTGCTTACTACTTCATGATATATTCAAGTTTAGAAATTTGGTTCCCATTTTTGGCTGATTATTCTTTGGGGAACTTCAAAATAAAGAATGGGGGCTCAAAACCTCCTTCTGAACCGACCTTTAGGGGTTATACCTTTTTTACTTTTCTCTTTAAGAAGAAAGAGGTCTCCCCTTTGCTTCAGAAAAGCCTGTAGATATAATTATGTTTTAAAAGCATTGGAAGATCCTACGGCTGTAATTTTTAAAAAAAAACCGCGCGGGTCAGTAGAAGACCTAGCGTGTATCTTAACCTTTGCGGTAGCTTTGTCCTTCCTGATGGATAATAAGCTGAGAAAGAATAGTTAATACCGCAGGCATGGCAGTATTGCTTGTAAGCTGAGGCGGTTAATCAGAATATGAAAATAAAACGTGGAGGTAAGGTCTAAAGACTTTGGGGTAAGTGGAAAAAGTTCTAGCAGCGGAGGAGGAGGGATTCGAACCCCCGGTGCGGGTTTTAGCCCGCACAGCCGATTTCGAGTCGGCCCCCTTCGTCCACTCGGGCACTCCTCCTATGATATCTTATCTTAACAACCTTCTACCTTTTTCTTTGGCTGAGCTGGCTGAGCTTTTTCAGCTGGGGTTGCTGGCTTTGCTGGCTGGGCTGGTGTAGCAGGTTTTGCAGGCTCGGCTGGCTTAGCGGGTTCAGCTGGTTTTGCTTTCTCAGTGTGAGTGGCGTTTGCTTCCTTTTTGGTTTTCTTTGTCTTTTTTGCTGGTTGGGCAGGGGCTGGTTTTTCAGCAGGTTTTGCGGGTTTAGCCTCAGTTGCTTTTTCTTCTGGTTTTGCTGGTTGAGCAGGGATTGGTTTTTCAGCAGGTTTTGCAGGCTCAACTTTAGTTGCTTTTTCTTCCGGTTTTGCGGATGTAGTTTGTTTTGCAGGCTCTGCCTTCACTAATGAAAAAGCTTTCTTTATGTCTTCGTCAGCAAGGCTTTTGTGAATTGCTTTTTTAGCAGACTTATTCCTAAGAAAATCAAGAAGCTCATTTTCATCCTTTGCACCCGAGCTTTTAATTTTTGAAGCAAGATCAGCCTCTGTCTTGTGACACTTCATACAAGGACTAGCCATCCCTAAACTTGGCAAAAGCAACCCTACAGCACCTAACATGGCTAAAAGCTTACTCCCTTTCATATCCTCCCTCCTTTACTTGATTTTCTAAAAAATATAATCCAAAAATCATGTTCTTGAAGTTATTAGCTTAAGGATGCTTACTGTGATTGAGAGCCTATACTATCTTTTTGCCTTAAAAAATTCCTTTAAAAGGAGCTCTGCTTCTTCTTTAAAAAGCCCATAGCGAACCTTGACCCTATGGTTTAGCCGAGGATCATTTAGGATCTGATATAGGCTTACGCAGGCTCCGGTTTTTGGGTCAAGCGTGGCAAAGATTAGCTCAGCAATTCTTGCTAAGACCATGGCATAAGCACACATAGCACAGGGCTCAAGAGTTACATAAAGCTTGCATCCAAGCAAACGATAATTCCCAAGCCTTTTAGCACCTTCTCTTAAGACCAAGATTTCCGCATGAGCTGTAGGGTCGCAAAGGCTGATAATTTTATTGTGGTCCTTAGCTAAGAGTTCTCCATCGCTTGAGACTAAGACTGCCCCAACTGGCACCTCATCCTCTTCAAAGGCTTTTCTTGCCTCATCCAAAGCAAGGGACATAAAGTATTCGTCCTCTTTAGTAAAGTTAAAAGCCTCTACCATACTCTAAGGATAATAGAAACTAACAGAAAAGAAGCATAAGGTATAAGAGAAAGGAGTTCAAGATAAACAACTTGACCAAGCTTTCTTTTAAGAAGGGTCTGATAGAGTAAAAGACAGGAAAGAGCCGAAGTGAGAAATAAAAGATTAGCAAGGCTAAAATAGGATAAACCAAGGGGAAGAACTAAAAGCCCAATCAATATAATCTTTAAAAGTTTTTTTATTCGCCTTTCATCAAAATCAAAAAAGGCTAAAAGAAAACTTCTTGGTAAAAAGCCATCAGTTTGCAGATAAACCATTTCTAAGTAAAATTTAACAAATAGTAAGATTAAAATGGCATATGAAGATAGAAGGAGGAACTGATTGTCCCACAAGGGGTAAAGATAAAGGAGAAGAGCGATGTAAAAAAGGATATCTATGCCCCCTTGGAGAGGGCTTTGCTTAAAGAGAAAAGAAAGAAGAGTTAAAATAATCACTAAGCTTAAAATCCTTGGTTTATAAAGAAGCCCAAAGATGATGCTTAGCACAAAGAGCCCTGCCAAGTAAAGCCAAAAATAGCGTGAAAGGTAGAAATTAGTCCTTTCTGGATAGAAAAAGGGGAAGGCATCTCGATTTATAAAGTTTACCAAAAAAATAAGAGCCGTTGAAAAGAAAAGAGAAAACAGTAAAAAAGTAATTTCAGAAAAGCTAAATGGTATACCCTTTATTAGCAGGAGGGCTAAAAGAAGTATCGGAATAAAAAGTCCTGCGTATGCTTGGGAGATTGCCAAGCTTCTTAAAAGGGCGTAGGTTTTAGAGGTATGCCTTTTTAAAAGGTCAACCACTGAGTTTATCAGCCAGTTTGGAGTTGAGGCACCGGCTGTTATTCCAAGGCTACCAACCTTTTTTATCTCCTCAAGCGGGAGCTCTTCTGGTCTTTCTACGAAGTAGACTTTTTTCCCCTGAGATTCTGCAATCTGGGCGAGGCGTTTGGTGTTTGCTGAAAACTTTCCTCCTACGACCACGATGGCTTCGCAGGTCTCGCAAAGCTTTCTTACCCCAGCTTGCCTTACCTCGGTTGCGTTGCAGATGGTGTTTATGATTTCAACATCTTTGAACCTGCTTTTTATTTCCTCGGCTAACAACTCAAAGACCTCTTCATCCTGAGTGGTTTGAGAAAGGACCACAAAGGGGGTTCCTTGCGGAAGACTCTCTAAATCCCGTAGTGAGGAGACCACATAGCCCTTTCCTTGGCAGTAGCCAAGGATGCCCTTTACCTCAGCGTGATCCTTATCTCCAATGATGATAACCGATTTTCCCGCTTTCACTGCCCGGTCAGCCAAAGCTTGCACTTTAAGAACTCGAGGGCAAGTTCCGTCAAGGAGTTTAAACTTTTCCTCAAGCACCTTCTTTTCTTGAGGGGGTATTCCATGGGCTCGTATGACGCATACTCCCCCAACCTCTCCCTCCTTTGGGGTCTTGATAACTTTGACTCCAATCCTTGATAGTAGCTCAAGGGTTTGCGGATTGTGGATGAGCGGACCATAGGTGTAGATGGGCGATAGTCCTTGATTTACCGCTCTAAGGACTAAGTTGACCGCTCTCCTTACACCCATACAAAAGCCAGCCTTTTCCGCAATTTTTATCCTCATAGCCTTTGGCTCACTCTCCTTGCAATCTCCTCAAGCAAACCCTCTTCAGCAAAGCTAAAGTATCCAGAATCTCCTATTATCAAATGGTCTACAAGTTTAATATGAAGGAGCTTTCCGGCAAGATAAAGAAGCTCTGTCAAGCGTATGTCTTCTTGAGAAGGCTTTAGGCTCCCTGAAGGATGGTTGTGGCCAACGATGATCGAGCTTGCTGATAGCTTGATCGCCTGAGAAAAAACTTCCCTTGGGTAGACAACGGCTTCGGTGATGGTTCCTTCAAAGAGCTCATCAACATGCAAAACCTCAGATACCGCAGAGAGGTAGACTACGACGAAGGTTTCCCGCTTTCTTGCTTTGAGTTCAAACCAAAGGTAATCATAGACCTCCTTTGGGGAACGAAGATAGACAGCCTTTTTTGCCCTTGTGCGAAGATAACGCCTTGCCACCTCTCTTGCCACTTTAAGGGGAAGAATGGCAGAGGGTCCAAGCCCTGAGATTTTAAGAAGCTCCGTAGGCTCAGCATCAAGGACATTGCTTAGGTCATTTTTAAAACAAGCTAAGAGCTCCCTTGCTATCTTTCTGGTATCCTTCCTTGGGATGCCAAAGAAGAGAAGAAGCTCAAGCAGGTCTTCGTCGGTAAAGGCTTCTGGTCCTTCGCGGAAAAAGCGATCCTTAACCCTTGCCCGATGACCTGCGGCTTTCTTCTCAAAGTCCTCAAGCCTCTTTAACTTGGCTTTAAGTTTTTTATCTATACTCTCGCTCATAGGGGTTAGAGGGAAAACTTAGCCTTCACATTGCCTTTTAAGCGAAACTCCCCGGTTGAAAGGTTGTAGTAAAGCTCGCTTCCTTCAACGGTTATGCCTTCTTTTTTTATGAAGACGCGCCCGGGTGCCCTCAACACCCCATCCTTTACGCTGTAGAAAAGCTCTTCGGTGTAAACATCCCCGTGCTTATCGGTTTTTAGCTCTACCGCACCTTGAAAGTGAAAGAGTTCTTTTTTCTTGTCGTAGAAGCCGAGCTTTGCCTTGATGTTTATCCCTTTCTTTGGGCTTACAAGCTCTAAGTTTTTGGCTGAGAAGCTCTCATCAGGCTGTTTCTCAAAATAGCTTGCCTTAAGTTGTAGCGCAAGCGAACTTCCCTCAAACCTACGGTAAATAAAATCTTGGATTCTAACCGACTTTATTTGGGAAAAAGCTGAAGTGACTAGAAAAGTTAGTAGGAGTAGCGAGAAAAAAGCTCTTCCCATTTTCCTTTTGCCCTTATGATAAGTTCGCAAACTTCCCTCACTGCTCCCTTCCCGCCTTCCCTTGTTGTGATGTAGTGAGCATAATCTTTAACAGGAGGCCAGGCATTCGGAACGCTTATCGCTAAGCCTGCTTTTTTTAGGAGCGGGATATCTACCCAATCATCACCCATGTAAGCTACGCTTTCAAAGGTTAGTCCCTTTTGCTTTAGAATACTCTCTACCACGGAGAGCTTATCGAGCTCTCCTTGGATGATGAGCTCTATTCCAAGCTCTCTTCCTCGATGCTCTACTACCTTAGAATTTCTTGAAGAAACAATGCCTACCTCAACCCCAATTTTTTGGAGAAGCTTAATCCCCATTCCGTCAAGCACGGAGAAAACCTTTATCTCTTCTCCGGAGGAGGTAAGGATAATGCCTCCGTCGGTCAAAATTCCATCCACATCAAGAAGGAGGAGCTCAACCCTTTTTGCTCGAGAAAGGACCTCAGGAGGAAAATCCATGCCTTTGAGCAACCGCTAAAAGGTCTGCAATCTGGGAAAAAAGCTCTGGAAGGTCCTTTAGAGCTAAAGAGTTTGGTCCATCGCAAAGAGCTTTATCCGGCTCAGGATGCACCTCAAAAAATAGCCCGCTCACCCCCACAGCAACCGCAGCCCTTGCTAAGGGAGCCACAAACTGCCTTTCTCCACCCGACCTTCCCTCCCCACCACCAGGAAGTTGCACGCTGTGGGTTGCATCAAAGATAACTCGGTCTGCGTATTCCTTCATGATGAGAAGGGAACGAAAATCTACGACCAGATTACGATAACCAAAGGTTGCCCCTCGTTCGGTTAGCCAAACCCCCTTTGGAGCGCCTACCCGAGCCTTTTCTACCGCATACTTCATGTCCCAAGGAGCCATAAACTGCCCCTTCTTGATGTTTACAATCCTTCCTGTTTTCCCAGAAGCTACAAGCAAGTCTGTCTGGCGACAAAGAAAGGCTGGTATTTGAATAACATCCGCTACTTGGGAGACGGGCTCAACCTGCCAGGTCTCATGGACATCGGTAGTAACCGGAACACCAACCTTGCTTTTTACCTCAGAAAGCATCTCAAGCCCCTTTTCTAACCCTGGTCCACGGAAAGAATAAAGGCTTGTGCGGTTTGCCTTGTCAAAAGAAGCCTTAAAGATGTAGGAAAAGCCGTGTTTTTGGCAAAGTTCCTTCACAAAGGAGGCAATGGTTAGGGCTGTGTCAAGGTCCTCAAGAACGCAGGGACCGGCTATGATTAAAAACTCTTTCATACAAGAAAGAATTTTAATAGATGGAAGAGAGGTTTACAAGTCCCTACAGCCTACCGTGCCGAGCGTAGCGAGGCATCTTTCACATTGTTCGAGACACTTCCCAGGGGAGCCCTCTCCCTTCGGTCGGGGCGACAATTTCGAGCGAAGCAAGAAATCTCATTTTTAACGAAAAAAGTGGAAGTTCCTCAGCCTACATCTCGCAAGGATATGGAGGGAAGCCCCTCGGCTTGGGCTGAGGCTAACATGAACGGCGTTAGGGATGTGGTATTCCAACTTGGGTAATAATATGCGATATTGCTATTAGTAATCACAGGGTTGAGATTTGAAAAGTTTGACCTTTAACCAAAAGTAATTTCTAAATATGGAGGGTTGATCTTTGCTGACTTTACCTCTTTGTGGATCAAGACCCTTGGGAGGAAGAAATGCTTTTTAAAATTGCCGATCCTTATGGTTAGCTCATCTCCAGAGTGAAAGATTTCAAGCTTTTCCTTTGGCACCTCTCGTAGATGAAGCTTTAGCACAAAGTCACCATCCCGTTCAAAGACTTCAAAGGGTTTGTCCTGATAGAAAACCTCGCTTGGGTCTTTATCGCCGTAGACAAGCCTTCCAAGTTCTTTAAGCTTTTCCAGACCAAGGACCTCTTCTTTAAGATATGGCACTTCAAATATAGGGGTAGGGTAGAAATTTTGATAGATCTCCTCTAAGTATTTTTGCTGGATGGTTGCTAAAAAGTTTTCTTTTTCAGCTACCCTGTTCACCAAGATAGCGTCCACGGGAAAACCAAAAAGATGAAGGTAGGTGTAAGCCTTCTCGGTTTCCCTTAGAACCATCTTTTCGGGGTTCATTACAATCCTTACTGAGGAAACTTTAGGGTTTTGCAAAAGATAGTAGAGGTTGTAGACCTGTCTGAAAAGGTCTTCGAGGGCGTCGTAGGTTTCTTCTTCGGGCAAGGGCATGTCTGTTGCTACTTTAGCCACAGGGCGGATAAACTTCATGAGCTTCCTCTGAAGAGGTAGCACCTTAGTGATCCACCAACTTGCCGCATCAGGCAAACTAAGAAACCTTAAAGTTTCACCAGTTGGAGCAGAATCAACTATGATCACATCATACTTTCCTTCCTCAACATGGCTGTTTATCCAAAGGAAGGCAGAAACCTCTTCCATCCCTGGTAGAATGGACATCTCCTCCGCCAAGACCTCTTCAACACCCTGCCATTTGAGAAGACTTCTAAGATACTCTTGGAGCTTTCCCCAGTATTTTTCTACGGAAAAATAGACATCTATCTCCTGAGCAAAGAGGTTTTCAGCAATTGCCTTTGGCTCAGGACCGACCTCAACCTCTAACACATCCGAAAGCGAGTGAGCTGGGTCTACAGAGACAACTAAAACTTTCTTCCCAAGGGATGAAAGATAAGCTGCTGTTGCTGCAGACAAAGTGGTCTTTCCAACTCCACCTTTTCCAGTATAAAGGATTATCCGCATGCTCTTGGGCTCTACTCTTCAGCCTCTACCTTAACCTTTTTTACCTCTTTCTTTGGTTTTTCAAGCTCTTCGATCTTCTTCTCGATAAGCTCCTTTAAAGCAAGAAGCATCTCCTTTTTGGCGTTCTTAAGATGGGTTCTACTTTTTTCAGGGACAAAGGAGGTTAGGTCTTCGATGAAGGCTTCAAAAGCTTGGTTCAGATGCTCAATCCAACGAAATTTCATGTCCTTCCACCTCCCTTTTGTCTTTTAATCTTATCATAAGATTTTCAAACAAGGATTCAAGGTGGGTGGAAGTATACTTAGACAGAAAGGGGTGGTGGAACCTAATAAGGAATCGTAAAAATTTTGTTAAACAACGAGCCTTTAGCTCTACTAAAAAGTTTCCAAAGTTTGTATTAAAATTATTAAAAAAGCAAAGCTTTAAGTGAAAAATGTTTGTGCCGGGACCCGGAGCTTATCTTATAAACCCTTCTTTCAATCCGGCTTCGAAAGATAATCTATCCTATAATCAAACTTCTTGCGCTAAATCTAAGGACCAGATTGAGGAGCAAAAGGTTCGAATGGCAGTAGAAAGGCTAAAGAGAATAGAGGCAAGGGTTATCGCTCACGAGATGGCTCATAAGGTAGTAGGCGGGCAATATGCTGGTGCCGTCCGGTATGAGTATACCAGGGGTCCTGATGGCAGGCTTTACATCACTGGGGGAGAAGTTAGCATAGATGTGTCTGAAGAGCCAACCCCTGAGGAGACTATCCAAAAGATGGAAATCGTCCGGCGAGCTGCCCTTGCCCCAGCAGACCCTTCTCCTCAAGACCTTGCGGTTGCTCAAACAGCAACCATCAAAGAGATGAGGGCAAGGCTTGAACTTTGGCGAAAAAAGTTTGAAGAACTTGAAAAACCAAGTCAACAGAACAAACTTTCAAAGGTAGCTTAACACATTGTAAGCACATATGAACATCCCCCTTTCTCAGCTTGAACTTGAAAAGATACCAAACGAGCCCGGGGTTTATCTTTACAAAGATGCCAGAGGTGAGGTCCTGTATGTTGGCAAGGCAAAGGACCTTAGGGCAAGGATTTCAAGCTACTTCCGAAACGGCTATCTTTCTCCTAAAATTCAAAGGCTTTTAGATACGGCAAAAGAGCTTGAATACATCCTTACTCGCACAGAAAAAGAGGCTCTCCTCCTTGAAGCAACCTTAATCAAAAAATACCGCCCAAAATACAATGTCCTTCTAAAAGACGACAAAAACTATCCCCTCATCCGCATAAACTTAAACGAGGAATATCCTGCCCTCCAAATAGTGAGAAAAAGAAAAAAGGGAGATAAAGCCCTCTACTTTGGTCCTTTTACTTCGGCAAAAGCCATAAGAGAGATACTTAAGCTCCTTTCTAAGACTTTTCCGCTAAGAAGATGCACCCTTGCTGAGATGAGGCGAAGGAGGGCTCCCTGCGTCTATTATCAGATAAAAAAATGCCTTGCCCCTTGCGTTAGAGATGTGCCAAGGGAAGAGTATGCCAAGCTCGTGCAAGGCGTAGTTGACTTTTTCCAGGGTAGGGCAAGGGAGCTCCTTGATAAGATGAAGGCAGAGATGCTTGAGCTTGCTGAAAGGCTTGAGTTTGAAAGGGCAGCCTTCCTTAGGGATAGAATTCAAGAGCTTGAGGAAGTTTTAAACAAACAGGCCGTAGTCCTCTCTACAGCTGAAGACTTTGACCTTTGGCACGCAAAGCTTGAGGACGAAGACCTATACTTGATAGTTCTTTTTGTGAGGTTTGGCTATCTTTACGGTTTCCAACCCTTTAGGCTAAAGAAACCTATCGAGGAAGAGGGCGCCCTAAAATCCCTTATCATTCAATACTACAGCGAGGGGAAAGTTATACCAGATAAAGTCTACCTTAGCTGGCAGGAAGAAAACCAAGAAGAGTTAGCCTTAGCCCTTTCAGACCTTGCTGGAAGAGAAGTAATTGTTTCCCCCTTGCCAAAGGGGGAAGAGTATTCTTACCTTTTGGAGATAGCCCAAAAAAACCTTGAGCATTTTAGGCTTTCTCAGTTAAGGAAAGAGAAGCCCTGGCATGATGGGCTTGCGGAGGAGCTGGCAAGGCTTTTGCGGATGTCTGACCTCCCCCGGTTTGTTGAGGCTGTTGACCTTTCGCAGTATGCGGGCACGGCAAGGGTTGGAGCGATCGTCTGCTTCTTTGAGGGCGAGCCTGAAAAAACAAGGTATCGCCACTATCACATAAAGAGCGAAGGGCGAGACGACTACTCCATGCTCTATGAAGTTGTTTATCGCAGGCTAAGAAGAGGGCTTGAAGAGGGGAACTTGCCTGATGTTTTGCTCATTGACGGAGGAAAGGGGCATCTCCAAACAGCTCTTCAAGCTGCTGAGGATTTAGGTATAACCGAGGTTGCCTTAGCAGGTGTTGCCAAAAACGAAAAAAGAGCCCCAGAAAAGCTTTATCTTCCAGGTAGGAAAAACCCTGTATTTTTGCCAAAGCTTGAAAGAGTTTACCATTTTATTTGGAGGGTGATGGAAGAGGCTCATCGCTTTGCCAAGTCTTTTGCGGAAAAAACTAAAGAAAGGTCAGACTTTTCCTCAGAGCTTCTTGACAGCATCCCTGGGCTTGGTCCAAAGAGGAGAAAGACCTTGCTTACCCATTTTTCAAGCCTTGAGGAGCTTTCTCAGGCAAGCTTAGAAGAGATAGCAAGGCTTCCAGGGTTTAATTTAAGCTTGGCAAAGAGGATAAAGGAAAGATTGACAACTAAAGAGCAAAAATAAAAAAACCCCCGGGGATTTAGCCCCGGGGTCTTAACTTGCTTATTGTCTATCAAGTTTTAGAAGAAGAGTTCGAGAGAGCCGTAAAGGTTCCACATGGTGTCGATGGGCACATACATGGTCATGGCTTTCATGACCTGATTAAGGTCGCCAGACTTTGCCCACTTCCTGATGTCGCTGATCTTCCTTGGGGTCTCAAGCCAGTTTCCAGAGCCGTAGTAATCAAACCAATAGTATTGGAAGCCTACCCTGAGGAGGGCTCTTCCGTTCTTGACAAGCTTTGCTCCCACTGGTAGGTCCTGCTGCCAGTATACTTCAGCCACATGACCGCGGGTTGAAAGCTTGTTCATGTATGGGTCGTCAGAGCTGATGTGAAATGGCATCCACCACTTAGAGCCATAGTTGTATTCAAGACCAAGCTTTGCCCCGCAAACCTGAGGAATGGGGAACCTAACTCCAGCATACACCGCATAACCGGTGCGGGTCTTCTTCTTGATTTGAGTTTTGTCAAGGCTCATTCCATTAAGTAAAGTGTAGTGAAGGGTCATCGGGAGAGAAATGACCTCGTCGCCATCGGAGAAGAACATAGTCATAGGCATTTCACCAATGGCTTTTGGCTCAGCAATACTCATACCGAGAGAGATAAAGTAGTCTAAGCCCTCAAGGTTGAAGAATTTTACATTCTTGTGGGACCAGGTCAAACCGATCTCGTATAGGTCTCCAAGGTTTGTTTTTCCACGCGTTGGAGCTGGCATATACATACCAAAAGCAGGGTTAAACATATACATTTCTCCGCTTGGAAAGTCCATTATGTCTTGAGCCTTGAAGGCTTGGAAGTTGAGGAACATGTCGTTATCGTCATAAAGGTCGATGTTAAAGCCGTAGAACTCTACATCATCCTTAGCCCGGTCAATGGGAGTTTTAAACCCAGACTCAAAGCCCCTTCCATAGCAGAACCTTGCCCTACCCGTTCCCCAGTCATAACCAATGGTAGCACCATCAAAGGGCACATCAATGTTAATAGCAGTGGGCGTAGCATCCCTCTTGTCTATACCTTCCCTGATCTCCAGAGGAACACCGTGGGTAGTTGGTCTGCGCCCAAAAGAGATCCAGATGGGTTTCCCAAAGATATTGGACCAGTTGAAGTAGGCTCTGTCCACATAGAGGGTGTTGTCAGCTGGTCTTGCGCCAAGGGTAAAGTTGTTCTTCATCGGGAAGAAGAGGTAAGGGGCAAAATAATCATCCGTTTCACCCCAAGCCTTTTGGTAGGCAAGCCTGACTTTAACTACAGTATCTTCAGTTGGCTTTACAGAAAGGTCAAGCCTTAGCCTGTTTGTCCAAAGGGAATCGTTATCATCCTTGTGGCTTTTTGTTTTCTTCGCAAACTGAGCATAGACGTTTGTTAGGTCGTTGCCAAACATATCGGACAAATATGCTGTTGATGGAATTACACCTAAATATTTAAAATAATTGAACATAGTCGGCATCATTCCAAGCATAAAGGCATTTCTTTCAATGTCTGCCCTGGTGCTGTCAACCCTAACCCTGATATCCCCACCTATCTTGAACTTGCCGATCCCGTCCTTAATAGCTGAGACGGTCTTATCAACGGCGCTCACTTTTTCTTCCTGAGTTGCCTGCTTTTCCTTTACCTCCTGAAGCTGAGCCTTCAAGGCCTCAAGCTCTTTAGAAAGCTGTTCAATCTTCTGCAAAAGCTCTTCCTGAGTTGCCGCCTGCCCTGACGAGGCAAACAACCCTAAAACCACCGCCGAAATCAAAAACTTCTTCCCTTTCATTACCTCACCTCCTATTAATTTTCTTTAAAGAATTTTACAA
>Ga0315298_1007323_pt1 | contig 14593 bp, 10 predicted proteins | sample WHS_1_MG_FD_203077 | JGI IMG/M metagenome (GOLD analysis project Ga0315298, IMG submission 203077) | Extremophilic microbial mat communities from Washburn Hot Springs, YNP, Wyoming, USA - WHS_1_MG | ecosystem: Environmental > Aquatic > Thermal springs > Hot (42-90C) | place: USA: Wyoming... | reverse complement strand
AAGATTAGCAGTCCTGAAGAGTTTTTGGGGGGCATTGTTGAAAAAACAGGTAACTACAAGGTTAGGATCGATGAAAAATCAATATGGAACAATTTTTTATCAAAAAAGCCTCCCGCGATGTTAATTTTATATAAAAAGGAACTTGTTCGACCTTATTCTATATTGACCCTTCCATCGGTTATAATTATTCTTTTAAGCATTTTTATTTTAATAATTTGTCTATCAAAAGGAAAGAAATAAAAGTAGGGCTTATTTAGTGCTCTTTGTCATTAAGTGGCAAGCAACAAAATGATTGTTTCCAACATCCATCAATATAGGTTCTTTTGATCTGCAGATATCGATTGCCAAGGGGCATCTAGGATGGAACCTGCAACCCGCTGGCGGGTTAATGGGACTTGGCACTTCACCCTTTAAGGGAGCCCTCATTTTTTTCCTTGTAGGATCTGGTATGGGGGCGGACTCCGTTAGGGCCCGCGTATAGGGATGTAAGGGTTCACTGAATATTTTTCCTGTTTCCGCCAACTCTACAATTTTTCCAAGATACATGACAGCGACTCTATTGCTTATGCATTCAACAACATTTAGGTCGTGTGTGATAAACATATATGTCAAATTCATATCTTTCTGAAGTGTTTGAAATAGTTCGAGTAGCTGTGCTCTAACAGATACGTCTACGGATGATGTTGGCTCATCTAAGACGACAAATTTTGGTTGTAGCACCAAAGCTCTGGCAATGGCTATTCTCTGTCTTTGCCCACCACTAAATTCGTGGGGATATCTGTAAAGGTGCTGTTCTCCTAAACCAACTTTTTTAAGAATTTCAAGTACTTTTTCTGGAATCTTTTTCTTTTCCACAACTCTATGTATTAATAGCGGTTCGCCAACAATGTCTTTAACGAGCATTCTCGGGTTTAAAGAGGTTGTTGGATCCTGGTAAACTATCTGCATTTCTCTACGCAGTCTATGAAGTTTAGATCCTTTAAATTTTGCCACATCATATTGGTGATAGAGCTTTCGAAGTTCAGCTTCAATAGTGCTTTTATTTTTTTTGTCTCTCTCTGACATTAAGTTTTGCTCTAGCTTTTCTATTTTGCTAATAATCTCTTCATCTACGTTGAAGTATATGTGTCCTTCTGTAGGTTCAAGTATTCTTATCGTTGTCTTGGCTAAGGTGGTTTTCCCGCAACCTGATTCACCAACAACCCCGAAGCATTCGCCTCGTCGAATTACAAGAGATACATTGTCAACAGCCTTGACTTCTGCTATTTTTCTTCTGAAGACTCCTCCAAGTACTGGATAATATTTTTTAAGGCTTTTGATGTGTAAGATTTTTTCTGACATGTTTACTCCCCATAAAGATGGCATGCCACGAAGTGATCTTCTTTGACTTTTATGAATTTAGGCTTGATTTTATAGCATATGTCCATCGCGTAGTTGCACCTTTCGTTAAAACGGCAGCCCTTCGGTGGATTTATTAAGCTTGGAACTATCCCCGGTATTGATTTAAAGGGTTGTCCTGGCCTTGGAATTGATTCTAAAAGTGCACGTGTATATGGGTGTAGGGGGTTTTTGAAAAGTTCAATTACAGGCGCCAATTCAACAACGTTGCCTGCATACATGACGGCAACTCTTTCGCAGAGTTCTGCTATGACGCCAAGATCATGTGTAATGTAGAGTATGGAAGATTTGAATTTCGCTCTGAGCGCTCGTATAAGTTCAAGTATTTGGGCTTGAACTGTAACGTCTAAATTTGTTGTAGGTTCATCGCATATTAGAAGTGTAGGGTTACATGCTAAAGCCATGGCTATTACTACTCTTTGCGCCATTCCTCCGCTAAGTTCGTGGGGGTAGGAATCCGCAACTCTCTCTGGATCAGCCATACCTAAGCTTTTTAACAATTGTACTACTTCTTTTCGCAATTCTTTTTTAAACGGGTTCTGAAATCTTCTTAGCATTGGAATTTTTGAGAGAAATCTGATTAGCAGTGAATTTGGGTTTTTGCTCCACTTTTCATAGATGCTTATGTAGAAATTGGTGATTGTTGATTTTTTAGGCTGGTTCTTCAAAGTTTGTAGGGCACGGTTTATGAATTCTTGTTTTCGATGTTCAATTAAGACTTCACTTATCTGATCGAACACTGTATAGACTGGGTTTAGGTAGGCTCTTGGTTCCTGGAAAACCATGGATATATCTTTGCCGCGGATTTTTCTTATGGCTTCTTCATGTAATTTTAATATGTCTATTTGTTTTCCGTTGACGTTTATTATTATTTTTCCGTTTTCAATGCGGCCTGGAGGCATAACTATTCCAAGTATTGCGAGGCTTGTGACGCTTTTTCCACAGCCTGTTTCGCCTACAACTCCGAGAATTTCGTTGGGTTTTATGTGAAGGTTGACTCCGTCTAAAGCTTCAACTATGCCCTCGTATGTGTAGAATCGTAGCACTAGATTTTCTACGTCCACTATGTTTTCTATTTCCATTTTATCGCCTCCTTAAAGTTGGGTCCAGCACGTCTCTTATCGCGTCTCCCAGAAGGTTCCATCCTAGCCCGAATATGAATATGAAGGCTCCTGGGATAAGCCATATGTACCAGTATCGCACAATGTCTACCCCTAGCATGTAGGGTTCGCATTTCTGTACAAGTTGTCCCCAGTCCGCATAACTTGGTTCGGCGCCTATTCCAAGGAAGCTTAATGCGGCTGCGGTTAAAACGATTGAGCCTATATCAAGTGAAGCTAGTATCAGTATTGGATATATTGTGTTTGGAACGATGTGTTTAAAAATTATTCTGGAATCGCTTGCGCCTATGGCCTTTGCTGCTTCTACATAATCTTCACTTCTTGCTCTCAGCACTTCTCCACGAATCACTCGTGCGTATCCGGGCCACCCTACAAGGATTAACGCTATTAAAACTTTATCTAACCTTGTTAATGGCGTTTGGACAACGTTTATTTTAGGCACAATCCCGAGCAGGATGAGGGCTGATACGACAGCAAGCACGAGAGTTATTGCAAGGTATATAATTGCACGTCTTTTTGATGTTCTTTTTAGAAATTGCAATAATGTTATTAATGCTATCACCACGGTTATTGGTATTAGTATTGTTGGTGCATCTAAGGTTAGGGCTGGAGGTAGGGCAACCACGAAGGCCATAGCCAATATTAACCCAGGGAAACAGATTATTATATCTGTAAATCTCATGAGAATTTCGTCCACTAAACCTCCGTAGTATCCGGCTATTATTCCCACCGCGAGTCCTATGATTAGTGAGAGGGCAACTACCATTACTCCTACTCTGAATGCTGTTATTGTGCCCCAGATACATCCATAGTATATGTCATAGCCTTCAACTGTAATGCCAAAAGGGTGTTGTGGGCTTGGGGGTGTTGGGTCAACCGAGTTATAGGCGTCAGGAATTATGAAGGGGTTGGGGTTTTTGAAAATGTCCCAGCTTGGTTGAGGTGGTGCTAGTATTGGGGCAAGTATTGCTATGATTATGTAGAAGGCTATAATGAATGTGCCTAGGAGGGATAGTGGACTTTTTCTTATTCTGAAAAGTATGAATTTTAGTTCTTTTATGGATGCTTCGTGGGCTTTTTTCCATTTTTGTATTCTTTCCCTTAGTGAGAACATTTTATCCCAGCCTTATTCTTGGATCGATGTAAGCGTATAATATGTCGACTATTAAGTTTGAGATTACGAATAATAGTCCTGTGAAGATTGTGAAGCCTATCACTCCTGCTATATCGAGTTGAGTAGCACATTGGGCAGCCCATTGTCCCACACCTTCAAAGGCGAATACTGTCTCTGTTATTACAAGTCCTGAAAGCATGCCGGCAACCATTAATCCTGCAATCGTCACAACGGGGATTAGGGCGTTTCTTCTAGCGTGTTTGTTGATTACTTTAGTGTTTTTTAGGCCTTTTGCCTTTGCTGTTATAATGTAGTTTTTGGTTAGGGCTTCAAGCATGCTTGAGCGCATGAGTCGAATTATGCCTGCCATATTTATTGTTGTTATGACAATGACTGGGAGTGCCAAATGTTTTAACGCGTCTAGGACTACGTCGAACCTTCCGTTTATTATGCCGTCTATCGTGTACAATCCGGTGTATGTATGCCATGCTGGGGATTTCACTATATTTTGCACACTGTTTGAAACTCTGCCGGTTATCACGGTTCCTGTCGTGACGTAGGTTAATGATAAAAGGATTAGGCCAAGCCAGAAGGATGGAAGGGAGTAGCCGGCTATGGATATGAGCCTTGTGATGTGATCTGGAAGTTTATCTCTATGAACTGCTGAAATGACTCCCAAAATTATCCCGAAAATTATTGTTAATGGTGCTGCAAACATGACGATTTCTATGGTTGCAGGCCACTTTGCAAACATCACGTTTAAAACCGGGCCTCTTCCAACTCTGGTCCATCCAAAGTTGCCTTCTAAAATTTGGCGAAGCCAGTCTGCAAACTGCTCTACTGGTGAAGCGTCCAGTTTGTGGGCTTTGATTATTTGATCGAGGAATTGGAGATCTCTCTCTGTTCTTACATAGAGTAGGGCTCTTGAACCTGGGGGTATAAGCTGGACTACTGCGAAAATTAGTATTACTGCGCCTATTATTATTGGAATAATCATGATTATTCTTCTTATTATGTATTCTCTTAAGCCCATTTTCCCACTTGTTTAAGATAATGGAGTTTTGTGGAATTTATATTCTTGTCGGAGGATAAGGGAATGTGAGAATGTTACAAATAAAAAGGGGGGTTATGGTGGTGGGGTCCAGGGTTGTTCTGTTTTGCCGAAGTTGTCTAGGGCTGCTGATATGTCGTACATGTCTATTTTGCGGTCTCTCCATGTGTCAAATGGGTTGCCGTCTACGTCGCAGTGGAAGTTCCATCTTGTGTGGAATACTGGCATTCCCATTTTGCCTGCGTATGAGCCGAAGGCGTCTAGTATCGCTACGATGTCGTCCATGCTGACTTTGTTGTCGTAGTTCACGTTTCCACGCATGTACTCCCATTTCCAGTGGTCATAGGCGTATATGCCTGGATACAACGGGTTATAGTAGTGTCCCTGAACCCATGTTCTCATGTAGCCTCTGCCAACGGGTACGAATAGAGTCACGCTCGGTGCTTCGTCGTAGTAGATGGCTTCTAATTGATAGTAGATGTTTTGCCTCACCGGACCGTCTGGGGCTCTTGCCCCTTGAGCGATTAGGTTGTCAACTGTTGGGTTGCTGTATCTTTGGGCTGCTGCAAAGGCTCCCTCAGAGTGCATGTACGGGAAGGCGAAGTTGTGGATGTCAGCGTAGTCTGCAAGCCAGCCTATTCCGAAGCATGGCAGGAAGTGTAGGTCCATGTCTGGAATGTAGTCTGTCCAGGCTACTGGCATGGCTTCAGCGTGGAACTTTCCGCCGTAGTAGTCGTTGCTAATCTTGATAATTAGGGCGGCTACGTTTTCGCATACAGCCTGCCTAATCGTGTTTCCACTGTTGTAAGTTATTTTAATTGTGAAGCCCACGTTTTTCAGGTTTCCGCCAAAAGCTTGATCGAATTCCTGCTTGGCCTTTAAGAGGTCTGGGTTGGGGCCGTATCTTGCCTGTGCTAAGTTGACGTAGGGTAAGCCGTCTACGGCGAATGTGTGGGGCTGGTAGGCTTCTCCTAACAGCTGGTCGTATATTACCATTGTGAAGTTAATTAGGTATATGAAGGCCTTTCTTACATGTATGTCGCTGAAGAAGTTTCTTGGTATACCATCTTCTGAAAGGACGTTATAGTCGTTTATCTTGCCATACTTGTTGTCTGGTCTTGGCTTAATATCAAATGTGAAGAAAATTCCATCGTTTTGCAGGGCGGGTATCGGGTAGTTTAGCCTTATTCCTGGTAGTGTTGGGCCGTTTCTGTTGTTGTCTACGTGGAGGGCTGGTGCGCGTGCTCGTGGTATGGCTGCGAAGTCGCATGCTCCACTTTGCAGTTCAGCTATTCTCACCTCGGTGGCTCTTTGCCTAACGGTTAGCCTTGTCACGTAGCCTGCTGGTTTGATTCCGCTGCTCGTCATGGGCGGGTATGGTGGGCTTGGAGTTTTGGCTGGCCATCCACCCCAGTAGTTGGGGTTCCAGACAACAGACCATTCTGTTGTGGGGTCGTATCTGTCAAGTATGTAGGGGCCGGTTCCGCAGGCCACTCCTGGGTGGGCAGCACCCTGCGGAATCTTGTCTATTGGGCTGTATTCCCATCCGCAGTAGTCAACCCAGCCCGTGTAGTCTCCCCAGTTTCCATCCCAGTCAACCTGTGTGCCCGGCACATCCTCATTCATGTCTGGACCGTTTGGAATAACATAGTTAATAATCCACTGCTTGCTAATTATGGAAGCCCAAGACTGGGAAAGCACTTGCAATAGAATTCTCAATGGATAGCCTAACGGCTTAACTGCAACCTCGTCCCAGAACGTTCCACGCATGCTGCCATCAGGGTTAAACATTGGAATAACAAACGTTGATGATGGTGTTTTAGCCACTAGTCCAGGGTTTGCAATGTTTATCCAGACCAGGCTGCCGCTCCTTTGGACTGCGTCATCCATTTTCTTGCCGAAATCAGCGGCATGCTCAGTGTCAGCTGCATAGCAGTCTAATAGTGGCTCATATATCATCCATTGAGGCCCACCAATGTAGTCGTGGACCATCCAGCGCTCGAAGCTGTACTCAACATCCTCAGCCGTTAAGGTATATTCGCTCCATGATGGATAAGGTGTTAGGTCACCTTGCCTACAATATGTCTGGAACTTTATGCCACTCCTAACCTTGAAGACTATGCTGTAGTTCGTGTACGACGGAGCCGTTATTGTCACACCTTCAACAGTAGCCCCTGGAGAGACAATCCAGGCCTGTTCGGCAAGTCTAGCCCTGAAAACGTCGTAACGTTCACCATCAAAGAATATCAAAGTCTCATAAATATTGAATATTACCTCAGCGCTAGCAGTATCATAGCAGCTGGCAGGGTCAAGAGTTACTGGTCCGCCATCAGGTATAGTGTCTACAATAAGCTCATATGGATCGGTCCCTGATGGAGCGCCAGGACTTGCATAAGCCCTTAAAGGCAGAACCATCGATAAAGCAGCTGCAAACGCCAATGCTAGAATCAAATATTTCTTGAACATTTTCCTTTCTCCCTTTTCACGTTTGCAAAAATAACTTACTCAACCTCGTATTTAATTTTTACGGAACAATTTTCTATATCCCAATCCCAACAGCAACCTTAAATAGAAGATAATTCCAGAACATTTAAATGGGGAAAGTGAATATTTTAAAATGCGAAAAAGGAGAAGGGGAAGGGAATGAAAAAATTATTGAGCATATCAGCCATTTTAATAACAGCGCTTCTGCTGACTTCAACGTTGGCAGTTCTCCAACCAGCCGAGGCAAGTCCAACACCCACACTAAAAATATTGAACCCAGGGCCTGACGGATACCCACTAAAATGGACTGCTGGAACACCCCCGCCCGAACAAATAGGCACTAAATACTTCAACTTCACATCAGACACAACAGAGTATGCAGACACGTTCTTCGTCAACATTACAATTCAAAACGTGCAAAACATGAAGGCTTGGGGTATAGGCCTAGTCTTCGACAACACAACCCTCGACTTCGTTTCAGCCTGGAGGCCGACGGACCACGTGTTTAAGCCCGTTGAAGACATGGGATGGACAATAGTCGCCCCAGCAGTAGGCGTTGACGATGTCGACGCCACCCACAAAATAATCAAGTGGGGCTGCGCCTACATAATGGGAGAACCAGCATGGAGCTTCAGCGGTTCAGGAACCCTATGCCAAATACAATTCAGAATAAAGAAGGGAGTTAACAGGCTCAACCCGCTTGTTGAATCCGAATTGTACTTCGACCCAGACTGGACAGCAGTATACTATTACCCATCTGGATCTGAGGTTCCTATACTCGAGAAAGGCTACTACAAGTATGAATGGAAGATGCCGACAAAACTGCCCCAGTTCTACGTTAAACCAACAATATATAAGAATGACCTAGACAAGCTTGGAAGCGAATTCGTAGCCGAAGTCTGGGTGAAGGATGTCGACGCAGGATGGAACATTATAGGCTTCCAGTTCAGCTTATGGTTCAACACATCATGCATGGAACCACTAGGATACGAAACAGGAACATGGATGAACAGCTTTGCTAACAACGGCGAAGCCATATTACAAGCAGCATACGCAGACTATCATGGAATAGACCCAGAGCTACCAGTATGCTACAACAAGTGGGCCGCCGTCGTGGTTATAGTACCAGGCAGCGAAAGCAAGTGGTGGGAGCCATTCCCAAGCGGAGAGGGAATGCTCTTCAGATTCCACTTCAAATGGACTTGTGAAACAATATTCCCACTAGAATACTGGACTGTACTAGAGCTCCACGACGAGCAAATAAGAGACCAGTTCGGATTAACAGTAGACCATCAGCCATCAATAAACGGATATTACAGGTGCCCAGTCAAGAAGCTAGGCCTAAGCATAGACGTTTACACGCAATATCCTGGTCCTTATGGCGGACAAGGACCAAACAACCCAAGCGACATGTTTGGACCACAACAAGAAGTAAAGCTATGCGCCCTCGTAACATACAATGAAGACCCAGTCCAACAAAAACTCGTAGCATTTGAAATACGCCACGGAAACCTAGTAATCTACAGAGAAGCCACAACAAACACGGACGGAATAGCCTGCATCACATTCAGAATACCATGGCCATGCGAAAACCCAACAGAAACAATTTTCGGAGAATGGAAAGTCACAGCCACTGTTGAAGTAGCAGAAAAAGTAGTAAACGACACATTAACCTTCATAGTATGGTGGCCGGTAGAAATAACCAGCGTTGAATCGCTCTACCCAGAATACATCAAAATTAAGGACAACATGCCAGTAATGAAGTTCACAGTAGAGTACCGCACGTACACCATGCAGCCCAAACCACTAATATTAACAGTAACAGTCTATGATGAATTAGGGTTCTTCATTGGTTCAGCAACATTCAAAACAACAGTGGGCTGGGGTGAATACGGCCACTACTTTGAATTCAAGAACTACACTTACACATTTGAAATACCAATGCCAAGCAATGCAGTAGTTGGAACAGCAACGGTATACGCAAACGCATATAATACATATCCATGGAACGGTGGAACCCCATACTGCCCAGAAGCCTCAAACACATTCTACATCAAAAAACCATAACCCCCCCTTTTTATATTTCTTCCAAAATCGTAGAAACACATAAATCCTCAAGAAAGAAGCTATTTAGATGAGGGAGAAAGTGAAAAAAGAAAAGAATCTAATAACGTTAGTTATCTTATTCTCAATTATTTTATGTGTTGTTCCCACAAGAATTTCAGCCCAAACACTATTCATCAACATAAGCACAAATAAACAAATATTCAAAGTCGGCGAAAACGTGGTCTTGACAGGCAATGTAACATTAAACAACCAACCAGTATACGACGCGTTAGTCGCAATACAGATAAACAAACCTGACAGCACCCCCTACATAATTAGAACTAAAACAACAGGACAAAACCAAAACTCATGGCCAGCCGAAATATTAGAACTATACACATGCGACTATAAAGGAGAGTTGAAAAACAACTTCTCAAGAAACTCCATCGCCTACATAAGAGTTACATATAGAAATAACCAACAAAACGCAATATACGCCATCCTAATAATTTACATACAATATTCAACAGCCTCACCATACAAAGTCATATTTCCCCTTGGAGAAACACCGTTTAGGATAGATCCCCAAAAGACGGAATCAATAACCTCATCCTTTGAGATACCATCAAACGCTCCCTACGGCAACACGACAATCTACGCAAACTTATATTCGCAAACGCCAATTAACAACGGATACCCATACTGCCCGGAAAAAACTACAACATTCACTATTGTAACAACAAATCCCATCCAACCACCAGAACAACAAAACCCGCCAAACTTTGAAGTAAAGTTTTCACTAAGTATGGCTGCCCCAGGAAGCTATTCAGTTTATGCCACAACACAATATAAGGGCATACAAGTATCTAACACAATGACATTCCCAGTTCTGCCACAAGCCGTCCCACCCAAAGCGGACTTTATATACTCGCCCTCAACTGTTGGGGTGAACTTAACAGTAACATTCGACGCTTCACCATCACTTCCTCAAGGATTCAACGATGTAATAATAGCGTATGAATGGAACTTTGGCGATGGAACACCCCCAATCAAAGTTAACGGGACACCAGACAACCCGCCCAATCCAACCGTCACACACGTTTTCATAACACAAGGAAATTACACAGTAACACTAAAAGTCACAGACAACGAAGGACTATCAGACCAAACGAACAAAATAATAACAGTTTATAAAGTGATACTGCCAACGGCAAACTTCATCTGGAGCCCACAAATCCCAATAGTAGGTAGAACAATAACTTTTGATGCTGGTCTATCAAAACCAGGATGGAATGGAAAAGAACACCCACCCATAGTACGTTACACATGGGATTTCGGAGACGGATACATGATAGATACTACAAACACAATAACATATCACACATACCAAAACCCCAACAACTACACAGTTATATTGACAGTAACGGACAGCGACGGCATGCAAAACTCCACCGCAAAAATAGTAATGGTCCTTCCACCTCCACCCCAAGGAAGCCCCGACGTTGACGGAAACGGAAGGGTTGACATGACAGACGTCGTAATAGTTCTAGACGCCTTCGGCTCAACTGCTGGAAAACCAAACTGGAACCCAGTGGCAGACATAAATCGAGACGATAAAATTGACATGACAGACGTCATTATAGTGCTTGACAACTTTGGAAAATACGTCTAGAACCCTCATCTATACTTAAAAACCCACAACCCTTAAATTGTTGTAAAATGTCCTTTATCTAGGGAGGGGAAATGAAACAACTCAAACATATAACACTCCTTCTTTTATTAACACTTGAACTATTAACCATAAGCACCGGAAGCACACCTACACTTGCAAATTCAACAGAACTATTATTAATAACACCTAAACCAAACTCTTGGCCTGGAGCATGGACGGCCGAAAACCCAAGCACCACTGAAATAGGCACATCAAACCTAACCTTACATTACCCACAAACAGTTGTTAACAGCACCTTCTTCTTAAACGTCACTATAAAAGATGTAACAAATATGAAAAGCTGGGGAATAGGGGTTGTTTTTGATCATACAAAATTAACGTTTAAAGGAGCAAGACGCCCACCAGACCACGTGTTTAAGCCCGTTGAAGACATGGGATGGACAATAATAGCTCCAGCGGTATCCATTGACCAGATAAACGAAACCCATTCCATCATTAAGTGGGGCTGCGCCTACATAATGGGAGAACCAGCATGGAGCTTCAGCGGTTCAGGAACCCTATGCCAAATCAAATTCGGTATAAAAAGAGAAGTAAATCAAACATACCCAAAATGGTCAACAATAATCACTTTTGACCCTGAATGGACAAGCATCTTCCTCTATCCATCAGGGAAAATAATTCCAATATTTTACCCAGAAAAAGTGAGATATCTTTACCCTATACCCCCTACAATCACGATTTTATCCTTCACCCCAAAGAGGATAGTAAACCCCGAATTAACACCTTGCAATAGCTTTAACGTTAATCTTACAGTAACAAATGCAACAGACCTTTACAAATGGTATTTAGAAATCTTTTACTCAAACCAGGTGTTGAACGCAACAGGTTCTATTGAAGGCGCATTATTAAAGAATTATGGCACAACAGTCTTTAACGTACAAATCAACCAGAACTATAACCAAACCCACGGACAAATTACACTAGAACAGTATCTCTTGAACGCGGAGCAAGGAGCTTATGGCACAGGATGTTTGGCAACCATAACCTTCCATGTAACAAGCTTAGGAGAAACGTCTATAATCATAGCAAATGAAAAAATTACCAACTCAGAAAACCAAGATATACCACATAAACTCGAAAAAGGATACTTTAGCAACATCTTAATCGCAAGGATTGAAGTTAGCCCTGCAGAGATTAGGGATCCATCCCTCACACCGGGTCAACAATTTAACATAAACATAGCTATAGACGATGTAGAAAATCTTAAAAACTGCACATTCAAACTAACCTATGATCCAGAAATCTTACTTGAACTAGCTGTTACAGTTCCAAAAATACTTGGACAGACGCCGATAAAGAAAATAGAAATTAACGATTTTGAAGGAACAATCTTCGTAAATATTGTTTTCCCAAATCCAATAACAACCTATAATGCAACAACAATCACCACCATAACATTCGAAGTACAAGCGCTCGGAATAAGCCCACTAAACCTCACCCAAACACAACTTAAAGATGCATACTCCCAAGATATAAGACATGAAGTCTACAATGGAATATTTATCGGTTTAATCCGCGATGTAGCTGTCATTCAAATAACTGTTGACAAAAATTCAGCCTACATTGGCTGGCCGATCTATGTTAATGTAACTGTCGCAAACTTTGGAAACTTAACGGAAACATTTACACTACAATTATACTGCAATACAACATTTATAGCTCAAAAAAATGTGACAAGTATCGAACCTGGAAATAACCGGACAATCACATTTCTCTTAAATACAACAGGCTTAACTGCTGGACACAACTATTTAATTGTCGCCAAAGCTCTTCCAGTGCCCTACGAAACAGTCATCTCAAATAATATTATGCAAGATGGCATAATCAGAATAAAACTTATGGGAGATGTAAATAGCGACAACAAAGTAAACATGACAGACATAACAATAATACTTGACGCTTTCGGAACATTTATAGGCCATCCAAGATGGAACCCAAATGTTGACCTATTCCAAGATAACAAAATAGATATAGCTGATCTCATACTTGCCCTTGACAACTATGGAAAAAGCTGTTAAAGCCATAAGCCAAAAACACATTTATATTTACTCTCTGACTTAAAAATATAATACTCCACAAGGGGAGGGAGAAACAGTGTCAGCAGTCATCGTTGAACTGAACTGTCCAGAACACGGACTAGAGAGATTTAAAATAAAAATCGTTCGAAAATACAATATCCCAAAAAACACAATAGCTGTAAAGATTAAAAATAAACCCTTTCCAGGAGAAATAGACTCTCTAATTGTTGGAAGAGGAATTTCTCCAAAAGATGTACAAATCTATCTTCGAAACTACTTAAACGAAGTAGGTTTATGGAGTAGAGTGCTTGCCCTAAAATTCATAATTCAATAATCTGGAACTAATAAGATAACTGTCCAACCTTGCGAGAATGAAAAGCTGACATTGATCGCGTTACCCTTCACTTCTTTTATGTTTTTAAATAAAAGTGGGTTTATAGATAGTGCCATCCAAAGTGATCGCATGCTACGATAATGTCGTCCATGCTTATTTTTCCGTCATAGTTTATGTCGAGGTTTGGTTTGTATCTTGGCTGTCCAGTTTTTGAACCAAAAGCATCACGTATGGCCACTATATCATCCATCTTAACCTTAAAATCACCATCAACATCACCAGGAATCGTAACTGTTATCCAACCGTTCATAAGCGTGTTGTCCGTTGTGTCCGCTTCACCCTGAACCGGCAAGGCGTAAGCCTTTACCATATAGTTGCCCTTAGCAAAGCCAGTAGTGTTCCATGTGAAGGTTATGATTGTTGATGCGCCGCTTATGAGCGTAACTTGTTTTGTTTCTATTGTTGTTGTGTTTGCGTAAAGTGTAACATTGAAAGTTTCCGTGAAATCGCCTTGATTAGTTACCGTAACATTTATCTGCATGGTGTAGCCTTGTCCCACAATTGTTTTTAGTGGGTTAACGCTTAACACTGCTATGTCGTGTCCTAATACTTTTATTGTTCCGTCTATTGTTGTGTGTTCAATTTGGTCTGGTGGCATTTTCGAGTCTAATAGTTCTGTTTCTGCTAAATGTATGGTTGCCCTCCCGACAGATTTTGCTTTGAATATTATTGTTGCTAATGTTCCGCCTCCGTTTGCTCCTGGGCCCTGCCCTTGTAATACGCAGGCTGCCCATATTCTGCCATGGGTTGTGTTGTAGTTATCTTTAAACTCTTTTAGCATGAAAAACGTGGAGCCCGCCGTTTTTAGGAAGGGGCCCTTCTGTGATTTGTGTGGCGTTTAGTATTGAGTTTGGATAGTATATTTTGAAGCCCCAAGCTGCAAGGTCAACAACTTGGGATATTGATATGTTTATTTATGCAGTTTGGAAAATTTCTACGGTTGTGAAGTTGGGGTCTACATATATTGTTGTTGGGTTTGCTTTTATGGTTCTTACTTGTGTAAGCATAGTTAATTAGTAGTAATGTGATTATTGAAAGGCATTTTATTTTATTCATTTGATCACCTTCTTCCATTTTATATTTTTTAATTAGACTAAGGGGGGAGTATATGTGCATTTTAGCAATCCTCTCCGTAGTAGTAAGCCACTATTTGAAGGTCGTAGATGTCTACTAGATGTCTACTACGCCGTCTTCGTTTAGATCCGCTATTGGGTTGTTTACGGATCTAATGCACA
>Ga0315298_1007320_pt1 | contig 14599 bp, 11 predicted proteins | sample WHS_1_MG_FD_203077 | JGI IMG/M metagenome (GOLD analysis project Ga0315298, IMG submission 203077) | Extremophilic microbial mat communities from Washburn Hot Springs, YNP, Wyoming, USA - WHS_1_MG | ecosystem: Environmental > Aquatic > Thermal springs > Hot (42-90C) | place: USA: Wyoming... | reverse complement strand
TTTCCGGACCCCGAGCGCTGGACCGTCTGGTCACTGGCTGCCGGCGACCGCCTGTACGCCGGCACCGCCAAGGGGGTGTGGGCGCATGCTCTGGACCCGGACCAGGGCGCCTGGGAGCTGCTTGGCCCGCCGGCCGGCCAGGCCCGCCTGCCGGTCTTCAGCCTGCTCGACACTGCAGACGGCCTGTACGCCGGCACCTTCGACGGCATCTGGCGCTACGCTGGCGGCGAGTGGTCGTTCCTCGCAGAGGCCCCGCGCGGCAAGGTCTTCGCCCTGGCCCAGGGGGAGTGGCAGGGCCGGGCATGGCGGGCCGCCGGCACCGGCGACGGCCTGTTCACCGAGCGCGCTTCGGGCGCCTGGCAGCGGGTCGAAGGGCCGTACGCCAGGGACCCCACCGTCTACAGCATCGCCTGGGACCCGCAGTCCGGCGCCCTCTTTGCCGGCACGACCGACGGCGTGCTCGGCCTGGACCTGGCCCGGCCCTCCGGGCTGCCCTGGCGCAAGGTTGGCCTGTCGGGGCCCATCATGGCCGTGGCCTGGCACGACGGCCGGCTCGTGGCCGGCGGCGATGGTGGGGCATTCGTCTGGGAGAGGAGGGAGAAGTGATGCGTGAGGCGTGATGCGTACCGCGTGAACGCCGCTGCCAGAGCAGCGTTCTGCAACATCTTTTGGAGGAGGTGGCTATGAAACACAAGCGTATCGCCGTTCTCGTCAGCCTGTTCTGCGCCCTGCTGCTGGTCACGCTGGGTGCGGCGAACCCGGCCCAGCCCGTCCAGGCGGCGCCTCTGCAGGGCTATTCCGAGGGCTTTGGTTGCGACGCCGGGGGCGGGTCGGGCTTTGCCCTGCGCATCGTCGTGCACGATCCCGACGGCAACCCGGTCGCCGGCGCCAACTGCCGTTGGACCCAGGTGCAATGCCGCAGCGACGGCTGCAACTTGCAGATGCGCGCCGGCCAGACCAACGCCCAGGGCGAGTGGACCACCGATCACTGCGTGGACTGCTCGCGCGAGTGGAGCGTGCTGGTCAACAAGGACTGGGAGTGGGAGGGCTACTCCGGCACCTTCGGCGCCGGAGCGGCGGCCAACGGCGGCACCTGCACCCTGCGCGTGGTCTTTACCCGCCCGGAGCGGGCCACACCCACGCCGACCCGGCCGCCCCAGCCGCCGGCCGACCCGCCTCAGCAGGAGACCCGCCAGCCTGACCTGGAGCTCTTCTACCGGCCGGCCAACCCGGTGGTCGTCGGCCAGGACCCCGAGCGGCGTGGCGTGGACATCTGCCTGCGCGCCCGCAGCTACCCGGTCGTCCGCACGACCTACACCGTCGAGTGGGACGAAGAACGGCAAGAGTGGGTGCAGGTGCCCCATACGAGCGTGGTGCCCGACCCCATCGACCTGGGCTCGATCCGCATCCAGGCCGATCTGACGGACGAGTCCATCCAATGGATCACCGGCGTCCTGGCCCAGCGCTACCCGGGCCTGACCGTGCACCAGGCGTCCTGGACCATCGCCCCTGATGCCAACTGGCACGTCTCGGGGCAGGGCCAGGCCGACGGCAGCTACACCGTCCTGGGCTGCAACGAGCGGCTCTCCTTCGCCGATCCGGGGCGCTACCGTGTGCGGGCCAGCTTCGCTACCCGTGGCACGGCCTGGACCCCGCCGGCCGGCCGCTCGGCCGAGATCGTCGTGCCCGACACCTTCATGGGCGTGACCCTGGTGGACTGAGGCGATGGACCTGTGGCTGCGCCTCATCCTTGCCGTCTGGCTGGCGGTCATCTCGTTCGTGGACCTCCGCACGCGGCGCATCCCGAACGCGCTGGTCCTGCCGCCCCTGGCCGCGGCCCTGCTCTGGCGGCTGGCGCGTGGGGAATGGGTCGTGCTCTTGCTCTGTGCCGGCCTGTACCTGGCCTGGTCCGCCGGCCTCCTGGGCGGCGCCGGCGATGCCAAACTGTTGATGGCCCTGGCCGTGCTCTTCCCCAGGCTGGAGTATGCCCTCGTCCTGGCGCTCGTCGTGTTGGCGGTTGCGCTGCCCTGGAGCCTGATCCGCTGCCGCGGACGCTTCGGCGAGCTCCCGCGTCGTCTGCGCCCGTCCGACGAGCAACTGGAGCGCGAGGGCGTGCCCTTTGCCTGGGTGTTCAGCCTCGGCACCCTCGTGTACGTCTGGATCACATCACTGTAGAGTGGAAAGGAAGGAAACCCATGCACGCATTTCTGCGCGATTGTCGTGGCATCGAGTCCACCGAGGTGGCCGGCATCATCGCCCTCTTCGTCATCGTGGCGGTCTTTGCCTTCGGCTCCTTCGGAGGCAAGTTGGCGGCCTTTGTGGAAAGCCTGGGCGGACGCCTGGGCTTCTGAGAGGTGGGTGGGGCATGGTGCGATTCCTGCGTGGGCAACCTGGCGCGGAGACCCTGGAAGCCGCCGCCACGCTGCCCCTCATGATCCTGATCCTCTTGACCATCATCGAGTTCGGCTGGGCGGTCTATGCCCAGCAGGTGGCCCAGGAGGCCGCGCGGCAGGGCGTGCGCGTCGGCATCGTCTCGCAGGGCAATGCGGCCGGCGCGGCGCTGTCCACCGCCGCCAGCTATGCCCGCAACGCCGCCCTGCAGGGCGCCCAGGCCTCGGTCCTGGCCCCTGGCGGGGTCGTGGGCAGCTCGCTGCGCGTGCGGGTGCGCTACACCGTGCCCCACTTCCTGGGCTTCCTCGGCCTGCCGCCCCTGGTGGTTACCGGCGAGGCCGAAGGGAGGCAGGAGGGATGGTAGGCCGCTTCCTCGCCGAGCGGCGTGGCTACTCGCTGACCTGGACGGCCGCTTTCCTGGCCTTCCTGCTCGTGCCCCTGCTCGTCCTCGGCATCGAGATCGGGCGCTGGGAGCACGCCCGCGGAGAGCTGTACAAGGCGGCGGACCTGGCGGCCCTGGCCGCAGCGGCCGAGGTCGACATCCCCCGCTTCCGGGATACCGGCGAAGTGCGGCTGTTGCCCGGCGCGGCGGATGTGGCGCGCCGCTATGTGGCAGCCAACACCGGCTACCTGACTCGCAACGGCATCTCGGCCCACGTGGCCGGGATCGGCGTGGACCAGGTACACCGGGAGGTGCAGGTGAGCGTCGCTGCCGACGTCTCCAGGCTCTTTCCGGCCTGGGTGCCAGCGGTGACGATCACGGGGCGGGGGACGGCGGAGGTGAGGGGGATGGCCTGGTAGAGGTGCCCAGCGTGCCAGAGGCAGGCACCTGAGTTGAGAAGCCCGGCTTCTCACCGAAGCCGGGCTTCTGTCTGAGGTACAGCCAGCTACTCGTCCAGCACGATGACGTTGGCTTCCTTCACCCGCTTGAGAGTCGCCCCATTGGTGAAGAAGGCATCGCAACCTGCAGCCAGGCAAACGGCTAGCTGGATATTCATTGCTTCAGTTGGGCTTTTCGGTGCTCGTCGGATTCGCGCCTGCCGCGGGAAACCCACTCCTGAGCGTCCTCACCCCCAAGCAGATTAGTATTGCTTTGTTACCAAGCGCAATCTGCGGAGAAACAGGCCCTTCGTAGTGACGGCCTTGGCCGTTCGCGGCCCAGTGCGGCGCTATCTTGCAGCCAGCGGCAAGCGGCTCAAGCCACCACTACGAAGGTCCCAAGCACTGCGTGAGGATACTGACAAAGTAGCGTTAGGCGCGATTCCACAAAGGTCCTGCCACCTTCTCGGAGGGCGTGCCTTGGTTGTGCGCGCTCGACTGACCAGATACTCTGCCAGGCGCAACTGATCGTCGGGCGAAAGTGAATCGGCTTGTCTCATGAGGTCTTGAAGAGTGCCAGCGGTCATTTCCCTACTCCTTCCTCTGGAGACCACACTATCAAGTATACACCACAAAGCCGCCGTTGAGCAAGCTCCTGAAACCACCGCCGTTGAGCACATCCTCGCTTGACAGGATGGCGCGACTGGATGAACTTACCGGTATCTAGCCGTAAGTATCGGTAGATTTATCCAGACGAGGCACGAAATGAACGGCGATATCTCTGCCGAGAGGGCCATCGAGATCTTTCGAGAGCATGGCGGCATCCTGCGCACCCGGGAGGCGCTGCGTCTGGGCATTCACCCACGTGTCCTCTATGCCCTGCGCGATTCCGGCGCGCTGGAGCAGCTCAGCCGCGGCCTCTACCGTCTGACAGAGCTGCCGCCCCTGACCAACCCTGACCTGGTCACGGTCTCGCTCAAGGTGCCGGGGGCGGTGACCTGCCTGATCTCGGCGCTGGCCTTCCACGAGCTGACCACCCAGGTTCCCCATGCCGTGGATATCGCCCTGAGCAAGGGTGACGAGCCACCCCGCCTCGACTATCCGCCGCTGCGCCTCTTCTGGTTCTCCGGGCCGGCCTACAGTGAGGGCGTCGACACGCACGTGATCGACGGGACGCCCGTCCGCATCTACAGCCCCGAGAAGACCATTGCCGACTGCTTCAAGCTCCGTCGCCGGGTCGGGCTCGATGTCGCGCTGGAGGCGCTCAAGGCCTATCGCCAACGCCCGGGCTTTGATCCGGCCAAGCTACTTCATTATGCGCGTATCTGTCGTGTCGAGCGCGCGATCAAGCCCTACTTGGAGGTGCTGCTATGAGGCGCAAGTACGACCGTGTCTACGAGTTGAAGATCGTGCTCGAGGGCATCGAGCCGCCCGTCTGGCGGCGCATCCAGGTGCCCGAGATCTACACCTTCTGGGACCTGCACGTGGCCATCCAGGATGCCATGGGCTGGCTCGATGAGCACCCCCATGCCTTCGAGAATCGCCAACCCGGCCACCCGTCAGCGCGATACCATCGGCATCCCCGATGGGAAGTTGGCTGTTGCGCGCGGCTGCGATGCCCGATCCCGGCCAGCGGCTCCTTGGCGCAGGCTAGCAGGCTACTTCCACGCTTCCGGCGCCTGTCGGGCGCGCTCGATGGCGCTTCCGCAACGCGCGCGACCGCACCTGCGCGCTAATTGTGTCGGCGTCGGCCGAGCCAGGGAGAGTTTCCCGATGCGAAGCCGGTGCATTGGGGTGAGCCGCTGAGGAGTCGCGGCTGAGCGTCGCCGGGCGGCAGGCCGCTGTAAGTAACAATCAGATGGCCATTCGCGCCGCATGTCAGGGCGGGATATCCAGTGGCTATGCCAGAACACAGCGAGGGCCGCCCCCTCGTTCGACCCGCCGGTTGTCGGCTAGCTTTTGCACGTTCCCGTTTGCGCTCAGGCTGGAATTGCTATAAAATGCAGAAGGTGGGGCGATACCGTTTCGCTCTTGTTTCCCGGCTGCTGGGTGTTGCCGGCCGCATGCTCTGCGGAGGATGCAGCGCCCCCACTCCGCACAAAGGGACTCGCTCGATGACGCCCGAACCCCGCATACACGCAGGCCACATCCTCGATGGTGCATTGTTCGACGAACCAATGCGCGTGGAGACGATCCAGGCCAACGGGCCGGATAGTTGGGTCGTCGGTCTGGTCGGAACGAGGTCTGAGCGATTCCGCAGAGTGACACTGACCACCAAAGACATCGACTCGCTCGCCATCCGCGAGCCAAGATGGTCATTCGATGGCGACGGGCGTCTTCTTCGGCTGGGGTTGCAGGCATACTCTCTCGGCATTGCGTACGACTTTGACCCTTACTTCGGACTCTCTGTCTCTCGTGTCGATCCCCTGCCACACCAACTGGAAGCAGTCTATGATTACCTCCTCAAGCTCCCGCGGGTGCGGTTCCTATTGGCAGACGACGCTGGCGCCGGGAAGACCATTATGGCGGGGCTGCTCATCCGCGAATTGCAGCTCCGGGGACTCGCGGAGCGCATCCTCATCGTGTGTCCAGCGAACCTCTGCTTTCAGTGGCAACGCGAGCTCAAAGACAAATTCGGCGCCACGTTCCTGGTTCTCAAGGGATATGATATCCGTGAGCAATTCGGGGTGAACCAGTGGCTGGAGCAAAAGCGCGTCATCACTTCCCTAGACCTGGCCAAGCGCCAGGAGGTGCTACCGGGGCTGCGCCAAGTGCACTGGGACTTGGTCATCATTGACGAGGCCCACCGCCTGTCGGCAGCCGACGAGACCCACAAGAGCCAGCGCTACAAACTGGGCGAGCTGCTGCGAGACACATCGGACCATATGCTCCTGCTTACCGCTACCCCACACAAGGGCGATCCCAAGAACTTCAGTCTCTTCCTCCAACTGCTGGACGCTGACGTCTATGCGGATGTGCGTTCCATACGCGAGGCGATGGATCGGGGGCGGGCTCCCTTCTATTTGCGCCGAACGAAAGAGGCGATGGTCTACTTTCCCGAACGTCAGGCCGACGGCAGCTGGGCAGCCAGGAGGATCTTCACGAAACGCATCCCGCACACGGTAGCGTTTCAGATCGACGGGGCCGAATTTGACCTCTACCGTGAAGTCACGCGCTACGTTAAGCGTGAGAGCGCAAGGGCCGCAGCACAAGGGGACGATCCGCGCGGCCGTGCGGTGGGCTTCTTGATGTCCCTCTACCAGCGCAGGCTGGCTTCCAGCGCGTACGCACTCCGGCGCTCGCTGGCGAGCCGAGCCGCGCGCCTCGAGAAGGCTCTCAAGCATGCACAAGAGCTGGCCCGGCTCGTGCCTCCTGAACTGCCCGATCCGGAGGAACTGGAAGAGATGGAGGAAAGTGATCGGGCGCGGCTGGAGGAGCTGCTTGAGGCGGTTACTCTTTCGGAGAATGCCGAGCAGGTTCGGCAAGAAATTCAGGACCTGACGCGGCTGGCAGCGCAGGCTCGGGCTATTGAGGAGGCAGGAGCAGAGGCCAAGCTCGCCAGGCTGCGGCAGCTGCTCGAGCAAGAGGGCTTCTACGATCATCCCGACAGGCGTCTGCTAATCTTCACCGAGTTCAAGGACACACTGGATTACCTGGTCTCGAGGCTCGCCGGCTGGGGCTTCCGCGTGGGCTGCATCCACGGCGGAATGAGGCCGGGCTCGCGCGATGAGGTGGGAACCCGCCTGTATGCCGAGCAGCAGTTTCAAGAGGGTACAACCCAGATTCTCGTCGCGACCGAGGCCGCCGGCGAGGGAATCAACTTGCAGGTCTGTCACATTCTCTTCAACTATGATATCCCCTGGAACCCCAACCGTCTTGAGCAGCGGATGGGCCGCATTCACCGCTACGGCCAGAAAAGGGACTGCCTGATCTTCAACTTCGTGGCGACCAATACCGTTGAAGGACATGTGCTCCAGCGCCTGCTCGAGAAGCTCCAGGAGATCCGCGACGCGCTGGACGATGATGCGGTTTTCAACGTGGTAGGCGAGATCCTCCCTGCAGCGCACGTAGAGCGCGTGCTGCGGGACTACTACGCCGGCAGGCTTGGCGACGCGGATCTCGAGGAGCGGCTGCTCAAGAACGTGGATGAGGCGCAATTCCGGAGCATCTGCCAGAATGCGCTGGAAGGTCTAGCCTGCAAGAAGCTCAACCTGGAAATGCTCATCGAGCGGCGCGCACGAGCTCAGGAACGACGGGTTGTCCCCGAGACCATCGCCCGCTTTATGAGCGAGGCAGCCGCATTGGTACCCTTCACGCTCCGGCCTCTCGCGCAGCTTCCGCACAGTTTCGAGCCCGCCAGGACTCCCCTCGCCCTACGCCGCTATGAGCAGGACCCGGATTGGAGACTCCCTGCGCTGGCGGATAGGTACCCCCGCTTCTCGACGGACCGCCAAGTGGCGGAGGAGAACAACCTGGAATGGGTCACCCCAGGGCATCCCCTCTTTGAGGCTATCCGGCGGCACGTCTGTGCGCGTGCACTGCCGGTGTTCGCTCGAGGTGCGGCTTTTTATTCTCTTCAGCACGATGCGCCCGCCCGCATCGACTTTTACCGTGCACGGGTCGTGGATGGCCTTGGCCAAGTCGTGCAAGAGCGCCTGTTTGCCGTGGAACTGCCACAGGGCGGGGAGCCGCGTCTCCGCGAGCCCAACGTGCCCTTGGACCTGAAGCCGGTTGATGGGCCGGTGGAGCTTGCTGAGGTGGCGAGGCCGCCGGAGGCCACGGGGTGGCTGCACGAACACGCCCTCGTCCCTTTTTTGGAGGAGGTGCGGCGCGAACGCGTGGCAGAGGTCGAGCGCATCTCCGCCCATGTGGAACTCTCACTCATGGAGCTGTTGCAGCGCGCCGATGAGGATATTGGACGCGCAGCGGAGGAAGTGCAGCAGGGGGTCGTCGGTGCGGAGGGTCGGCTGGCGCAGGCGGAGGCGCGGCACGCCGAGTTGTTCGAGCGTCGTGAGCGGCGGCGAGCGGAGCTAGAGCGCCAACAAGCCCTCACTCTACAGGGTGTGGAGCGGATCACCAGCGTGCTGGTACTGCCGCACCCGCAACGGGAGGCACCTGAGGTTCAGCGTTTGCGCCCCAATCCACAGGTCGAGGCTATTGCCATGCGGGTAGTCGCTGAGTATGAGCGCTCTCAGGGGCGTCAGGTGTTCGACGTGCACGAGAAAGACTTGGGCTACGATCTTACGAGCCTCGACCTAGCCTCCGGCCAACTGCGGCTGATCGAGGTCAAAGGCCTCGGCGGCTCGACTGGGAGGATCCTGCTCACGCCCAACGAGCGGCGCGTGGCCGAGGACCGGCGCGATTGCTACTGGCTGTATGTGGTGACGAACTGTGACCGCACGCCGCAACTCCAAGAGCCGATCAGGGACCCGGCCCGGTTCCAGTGGCACGAGGTGGTGCAGGTGCAGCACTATTGGCTGGAGGTGGACGCGATGACAGGGCCCATGCAGGTGCGCGAGGACAAGACGCGTTACGGTGAGGCGCCGGGCAACGGGGATAAGGCATGAGACGACTTGACGGTAGCACGCTTGAGGCAATCGCGGAGACAATCTGTGGTTCCGGCGAAGGCGCTGGAGGGGGATACACATCGCCCGCCCCATACCGCACTATGACTCAGATACGTGACTTCTTCCAGCGCGCAGGCGTGGACCCGCAGGGCATGTCATCGACCAGGAAGTGGTTTGTTCTCGAATCGCTGCAGGCCATCAACGGCACCGCTTCCCTGGACCGCATCCTGCTTCGACTCGCTTCTCCCAAGGAGTATCGTGGCGACGCAGAGCTGACGCAGATAGTGATAGAGCATCTGAACCAGATCCTTCAGGTCGAAGGATTGGAGGTCGTCCTCCTGGATGTAGAGCCTCAGATCAAAGAGAGAAAGGCTGTTGTGGCCCCACCGAAGCCCAGAGAGAAGCCGACAGAGACGCCTCCGGATTTCCTGCGACTGGTGCGCGATAGCTCCCTGGCGGACATCCTGTCATCCAGATGGGACGAGGCCCAGAGATGTGCTCGAGCGGGAGCTCACTTGGCCGCTGTTGTGATGATGGGGAGCATTCTCGAAGGCGTGCTGCTTCACAAGGTCGAACAGGAGCTCAGGATCGCGAATCAAGCGACCAGTTCCCCAAAGGACCGAACCGGCAAGACCAAGCCCATCTATGAGTGGGGTCTCTCATCGCTGATAGATGTGGCTCATGAAGTAGGGTGGATCCAAGGCGATGTAAGGCGCTTCAGCCACGCCCTCAGGGAGTCACGCAACTTGGTACACCCTTATGAGCAAAGAGCCCGTGGTGAGAAGCCGGACGAGGATACATGCTTGATTTGTTGGCAGGTCACGAGAGCCGCTATCGCAGACTTACTTGGAGCAGACTGAAGGATGATCCCCAAGGAATGCAAGCGCCTCGCTGAGGTAGACTTTCCCATCGCCGTGGTGTCCAAGCACGCGGCGCGGGAGAAATCGATCCGGCATGGGCACCCGTCCACCCTCCACTTGTGGTGGGCGCGCCGACCGCTCGCGGCTTGCCGGGCGATGCTGTTGGCCCTGCTCCTGCCGGATCCCTGTGACCCGCATTGCCCCGGCGACTTTAAGGCTGCGGCGCGTGAGCTTCTGGCTCGGGTGCAGGGCGTGGGCCCTGGCGACGCCGATCTCCGTAGCGCTCTCCTCAAGTTCATTGGCGATTTCGCCGCCTGGGAGCTCTCCACGAACGCCAGCTATCTCGCCGTCGGCCGCGGACTCGTGAAGGCGGCGCATGGGGAAGAGCCTCCGCTCGTGGTGGACCCCTTTGCGGGGGGCGGGTCCATTCCTCTGGAGGCGCTGCGCCTGGGCTGCGACGCCTTTGCCAGCGACCTGAACCCCGTAGCCTGCCTGATCCTGAAAGTGATGCTGGAAGACATCCCACGCTACGGGCCCGAGCTGGCCGAGGAGGTGCGACGGGTTGGGGGCGAGATCAAGCAGCAGGCGGAGAGGGAGCTCGCCAAGTTCTATCCCAAGGACCCGGACGGCGCCACGCCCATTGCCTACCTCTGGGCGCGCACGGTGCGCTGCGAGGCGCCGAATTGTGGGGCCGAGATCCCGCTGGTGCGCTCCTTTTGGCTGTGCAAGAAGCCCAAGCGCAAGCGTGCCCTGCGCTACGCCATTGTCAGAGCCGAGGGGGCCACGCCGCGCGTCGAATTCGAGATCTTTGAACCCAAAGCGGACCGGGAAGTGCCGGCCGGCACGGTGGCGCGCGCCAGGGCCACGTGCCCGGCCTGCGGCGCGGTGCTTCCTGCGGAGCGCGTGCGGGCGCAGTTGGCCGCGCAGCGAGGGGGCGCTGATCCGGTGTTTGAGGCCACGGGCAACCGCACGGGCGGGGCACGGCTGCTCGCCGTGGTGACGCTGAGGCCCGGCGAACAGGGCCGCTGCTATCGCCTGCCGGCGGAGCGCGACTATGAGGCGGTGCGAAAGGCGCAGGCAAGGCTTACGGAGATCCTCGACGACTGGGCACGTGGCGGCAAGAAGGGCCCCTGTCCTGTGCCGGACGAGCCGACACCGGCCGGCGGAGGCTCGGGTGCGGGGCGGGCCTTCAGTGTGCAGAGATACGGCATGATGCACTGGGGCGACCTCTTCACTGCGCGACAGAAGGTGGCACTGGTGACTCTGCCGGGGCTCACGACACAGATCGCGCAGAGGAAAGACGAGCTCAGCGAGGCCGTGCGGACCGCGATGGCGGTTGTGGTGGATCGATGCGCGGATTACATGAGCACAGTCTGCGTCTGGCACATCCCGAAGCAGCTCGTAGCACATACCTTTGGGAGGCAGGCCCTTCCCGTTACGTGGGACTTCTGCGAAGCCCAGCTCATCGCCGACGGGCCTGGCAATTTGCAGGGGGCGCTCGACTGGGTCGCTAGGGTTGTCGATTCTTGGTCCGGTTCGCGTCCGGGGCAGGTCGAACCCGCCGACGCCGCCGCCCACCCGCTGCCGGATGAGACCGCGCATGTTTGGTTCACCGATCCGCCCTACTACGACGCAGTGCCCTACGCCGATCTGTCGGACTTTTTCTTCGTCTGGCTAAAGCGCGCTCTGCCCGGTCATCCGCTACTGCGTGATCCGTTCGATCCACACAATCCGCTCACGCCCAAAAGGCGCGAGGCCGTGCAGGACGAGCGACGCGAGACGGATGACGGCCGGCGCAAGGACCGAGCGTTCTACGAGAAGGCGATGGCTGGCGCCTTCGCCGAAGGCCAGCGGGTCTTGAGGCAGGACGGTGTGGGCGCCGTGGTCTTTGCGCACAAGACTACCGAGGGCTGGGAAGCTCTCCTCTCAGGCCTGATTCGCTCCGGCTGGACGATCACCGGCTCCTGGCCCATCGCCACGGAGATGGCCTCGCGCCTGCGGGCCCGCGAGTCCGCAGCGCTGGCCACTAGCGTGCACCTCGTCTGCCGTCCGCAGGCGGACGGCGCGCCGGTGGGCGATTGGGCGGATGTGCTTCGGGAGCTGCCGAGCCGCGTGGCCGACTGGATGGATAGGCTCCAAGGCGAAGGTGTCCGCGGCGCAGACCTGGTCTTCGCCTGCATCGGGCCTGCACTGGAGATATACAGTCGGTACAAACATGTCGAGACTGCCGAGGGGCGCCAGGTCCAACTGCCCGAGTACCTGGAGAAGGTCTGGGAAGCCGTTGGGCGGGCGGCCCTCCGGCAGGTCCTCGGCACCGACGCGCCGAACGAGATCGAGGAGGATGCGCGCTTGACCGCCCTCTTCCTCTGGACGGCTCGGAGCAGCAACGGATTCTCGTCGAACCACAAAGGCGCGGTTCTGCGTTCGGCTGGGGAGAAAGAGGGCAGCGATGATGACGAGTCGGAAGAAGATGAGCAGCCACGAAGCAGGGCCAAGGGGGGGATTCTGCTCCCCTATGATATTGTCCGGCGCTTCGCGCAGCCGCTCGGGATTCACCTCGACCGTTGGGAAGGGAACCTGATCGAGACCCTCAAGGGCGTCGTGCGCCTCTTGCCTGTGCCAGAGCGGCTCGAGAAGCTGATGGGAAGGCAGACGCTCCGCGAATTGCGGCGTCTCGCTGAAGCTGGCGCGCAGGAAGAGGCAATGCAGTTATCGCTATTCGATTTCGAGCCGCAGCCACGCGACCCCTCTGCTGACGAGCAAGTGAGGCTTGCCCGCGAGCGCGTCGAAAAGGAGACGTGGGCGCATCTGCACAGGGACTCAGACACCCTTCTCTGCCATGTGCACAGGGCGATGCTTTTCCAGAAGCAGGGAATGACTGCTGCGTTTCGAGAGCTGCTGTTCCGTGAAATCACCTACCGGCCCCAATTCCTGCGGCTGGCCAATGCGCTTTCTGCACTGTATCCGCCGGCGAGCGAAGAGAAGCGGCTCTTGGATGCGATGCTGCTGGCGATGCCGAAGTAAGGGTGGAACATGAACGCAGCGACGTCTGATGTTACAGCCGCCATCCGGGGCGCCGTGGAATCTTTCGTAACCGAAGTGGTTCGCGCCGATAAGGAGGTCGCACGTGCCCTCGAAGCGAAGGGCAGAATCCAACTGCTCGTCAACAGTTCGTTCCTCTATCGAGAGAAGTCCTTCGTCAAGACTCGGCAATCATCGAAGCGGCTCGTTGCAATAGTGAGCGGAGACGCGCACCATCCCCATGTGGACGACGTGCAGGTTGTCGACGGTATGGATATGAAGAAGCACTATAGCATTCTGGCCACTCCTCCGGGCACACAGGTAGCCACCCTCAGCGACTCAGCTTCTGCCGCCCTTCGGTCGGTTGGTGACATCATCTTCGTCCTAATTGGCACGATGCGCGGCATTCGTCGAGTGGAGCAACCACTCGAGGCTCAATCAGTGTGTACCCTTCGGCTCGACCCGTCTCTGGCGAACGAGTTCGAGCTGGTCGCCGGTGCGTGTGCTATCAAGAGAGTGCTCCCCATAGAGGACCTGCTGGACAAGGTGCGCGCCGAGCTAGGGTGTGGAGCGTCACTGCCGGAGGACGACTGCCGCGCCATTGCTAAAGCCTACAATACTCTCCTCGATGAGGCCGTCACCGAGGTCGTGATCCCCATGGGAAGGGAGGTCGACACCAACGACACCGTCCTTGGCAGAATCGTGGCTGCCTTGCGCGAGCAAACGCGGGAGTATAAGAGTGCCCTCAAAGTGCATGAAGAGAGGCCTGAAGACCGCCAGGCGCTCCATGAGGTTCTCCGCATCGCATACAACTTCAGCACCGATGCCCTGCAGATAGTGTCCCTCTTCGTGAGCATGTGCGACCTCAAGCCGCTTCTGTTCTGGTCCACGGTCGACAAGCAGTGGGCCCTGCACAGGGCATTCGCCTCGCTGCCGTGGTCGGCACTGGGCCGGAAAGAAAAGGTGGAGGAGTACCGCGACATCATATCTGCGGCGCGGAATCAAGCCTTCCATCACGTTCTGCCGTTCGATACCACTGTCGAGGTCGACCTCTCCAATGTCGACGTGCGCGCCGAACGGATGCGTTTGTTCGCCCCATACGGTGAGAAGCAGGAGCGTGGGGTTCGTCTGAAGGATCAGGACCTGGCCGATGTGTTTGCACAGTTCTCCCGCGCCAAGCAACGCCCAGTCTCAACCGCATTCTGGAGGGCAAATCTGTGGGTAATGGAGGCCACGATGGAACTGGCGGACCGCATGCTCGACACGTTACTGCTCATTCACCGGTGGCGACCCTACTGAAAGAACCTTACCAATTGAGAGCGAGCGCTGGTTGTGGGCGGTTGGGAAGCCAGAACAGGCGCTGAAGCCAGTGGCGGAGCAAAGAGACAAAAGAAAGCTCGCTCTTCTCTGCCCCGTCTTCGGGCCCCATCAGGCCCGCTTGTGGCCGTTCTGGCGCCCGCTTTGTGGCTTCGTAGCGCACGATACGACGTATGTTGACCATCGCCGCGGATCCCAGCAGTAAGGCGCCCATGCGGAACAGCCCACGCACCGGCAGTTGACCGTCTGGCCACGGATGCTTTACAGCGCCAACCGTTGCTTCGACACCCGCTCGTGGGTTCTTGCCTACTTGGTGATAGGCGATACAGCGTCGTCGACGCTGAGCGACATCCATCTGTCGCTGATCAAAGCGCAAGGTGCGCCGGCCATCTCGCTTCCTGATCTGTGTCACGCACTTGTCTCGTGACGGACACGTCGCGCATTGGCTCGCCCCGAAGTGCGCCAAGCAGCGCGTCGCCTTGCGGCCGACTTCGACCGAAACCGTCTGACCCTGCGGGCACGTGACCTGCGTCGGCTGGCCTTGCTCATCGGTGTGGATGTCAAAATCGGCCAAGTTGAACTTGTCAGGGTTCGGTGCGTGACCACGCAGGTCGGTGGGTACTT
>Ga0315298_1007317_pt1 | contig 14603 bp, 11 predicted proteins | sample WHS_1_MG_FD_203077 | JGI IMG/M metagenome (GOLD analysis project Ga0315298, IMG submission 203077) | Extremophilic microbial mat communities from Washburn Hot Springs, YNP, Wyoming, USA - WHS_1_MG | ecosystem: Environmental > Aquatic > Thermal springs > Hot (42-90C) | place: USA: Wyoming... | reverse complement strand
ATTGACCTGATGAAGAAGGGATTGAGACGGGGTCGCCACGTGAGCGCGACTGCGTCAACTGCCGGTATCCTCTGAAGAATTGACCTGATGAAGAAGGGATTGAGACAGCACCAGCTCTCGTATATGTCCACACATCTTTCCCAGTCCTCTGAAGAATTGACCTGATGAAGAAGGGATTGAGACGCAAACCAGAAACGGCAGTTTTCATCTTCACATTTCCGGAGCATCATGGTTATAGAGATTTGACCTGACAAGGAGGGGATCGGACGCCTTCGCCTCAGTTGGTCTGGCCTCTCCAGGCTGGCAAGAATTGTCGGACCGTGTCATATGTGGGCGTGTGGCAAGGCGATCCAGTCTGCAAGCGCAGGGACTCATCGGCGCAACGCGCGGTCCGGGAGAATCCGCTGCTCATTCCTGATGACAGCGCGAATACCAAGGTGGTGCTTGCCTGGTTAACTCATGTATTGTGGGTAAGCAGCCAGATGATAATCAGGAGGCAGAGGCAAACGCTGTGGCTAGCAGGGCTAGTGGGGCTCTCATCGGTTTGTTTGGAGTCTTGGGAACTCCGGCAATTCTTGCTCGTGCACGTTTGCAAACTCAAGCGTTATTTGCCAAAGATTCTTGAACGTGCTCTCTTCTACTGGCTGGGCTCCATGTGCCAACCGTGACTGGTTTCTTGCGTTGAGCACGTTCCGCAATTCTTTCGATCTCTGCCTATACTTCAAGCCCAAGGTATCGCCAAGCTCCGCGAGCAAGATATACGACGCTTCAAGCCCGAAAGAGAGCCGGCCATCCCTGCTGTATCTGGCCACAAAATCCATTCTTATGCTCTCAGGTATCTGTTCAGGGGCTGCAGAGCCATTGTCAATGCCGTATTTATCCTTCAGCTGATCTCTTGCAAGTGACTCCAGAGCTGCGTAAAGACGAGCCACTGCATCGTCGTATCTACCCTCGAGCGCGCCTCTTCTTCTGGCGTTGGCAAGCAGGTCCAGCGTCTGTAGTCTATGGAGTTCAGGCTTTGATAGGCAACTCATGCCAGCCAGCTTTTCGAGGAGGTCCTTGTGATTCTTGAGTTGTGCTCCCAATCGTGCTATCGGGTCGCTGGTGGAATCACGCGCGAGGGCGTAAGGCAAAATCTTGGCAATGGACTGTTTCATGAGATTAGTAGCCTTCCGGTATGCAAAAAGATCCCATGCGGCGTATGCTTCGATGGCTTGGCATACGCCCATGTATAGCGCTCGTTGCTCTTGGTGAACCATCCTAGCAATCTTCTCGGCAAGTTCTCTTGCTACGGAGAACCGACCGCTGTCAAAGAGGACAGCCATTTGCTGCAGCTCTTCTTCGGCATAGAGCTGCCAGGGGTTGGCAGCTTGGATAACCCGTTCGTCGCCGCTGCGGACTCGCCACCCATTTTGGTTTTCAGTTCTAGCCTCAAGCGACTTGCTACCAACGTAGTAGTAGCGAGGCGTGTAGCGCAAAGTGGCAATAACAAGACTGGCTGTCATCACCTTTGTCCCGCCGGTTATGTCGACGACAAGCTCATCAGGATTTATGTGCCAGCCGCTTAAAAGGGTTGGAACTGCTTGCCTGAGGACTCGGTAGCACTCTTCAAGAGACTCTGGGTCTGGGGTTTCCACGTAGTGACTGTAAGACAGGCGATCTTGAGCCTTGCTGCTCTTAAGCCTCGGGATTATTTCCTGCTCGAGAGTTTGCTCTCTGCTTTGTGGCGAGACAAAGAAGCAAACGTGAGTAGGCTCTAGCTGCTTGATGCACTCAATCACTGGCTCTGGAGTACTTCCCACGGATGTCAAGAGGCACAGTCGTCTAGGCTCTTCGGCGGCGGGATGAACAGGCCCTGGCAACTTTGTGGGATTGTTTTGCATGACTTAGGTCTGGCTCGTTCTACCTATGGGCCTGCAGACAATTCAAGGTTGCTTTCCGACTCTCGTCAGACACGGGGCTAAATACAGACGATACATCTAGCGAACTTATCCTAACAGAAAAAGTCCCTGTCACAAATCCTCACGTTGCTCCGGAACAGTACTAGGGAGTATTGAAAAGGCAAATGTTGTCTTTATATGATGGCCGTGCTAAAAGCTAAAACACCAAAGGTCTGGCGTATGGGCGTCCACAGTCCTGATGCTTCCGGTTCCAGTCAGCTCACCGTCGACCTTGCGCAGCTAAAAGATTTCCGTTTCTTAATCCTGAGCGTCCACGCGCAGGCTCTTGAGCCGATCGGTCTACCTCCGTATGCCGGCAGTACTTTTAGAGGGGCCTTTGGTCGCGCTCTCAAACGCGCGGTTTGTGTGATGGAAGATCAAGACTGTGCTGTTTGTGCAGCTCGAGAGGGATGCCCTTATGAGTATGTTTTTAACACTCCGGTGCCGGTCTCTACTCGGCGTATGCGCAAGTACACGGCCGTGCCGCATCCCTTCTTGCTTGACACGGGCTGGGTAGAGGAACAAGAACTTGACGCGGGTGCGGAGTTTTCTTTTGATCTCACTCTCATAGGTGAGGCTTGTGCGTACCTTTCGTACTTTGTTCATTCGTTTGAGCTTCTCGGGAGGCGCTTTGGCCTGGGTCGCGGAAGGGGCAAGTTCCGAGTCACGGCGGTATGTAATAAAGAGACTGGGGGCGGAGAGACTGTTCTCTATGCTCCCCCGGCAGTCTCCTTTCTGCCCCGTAACATACAGCTACAGGACGGGTACTCTCTAGCCCAGGGTGCAACCGCTGTAGGAAGGAAAGCGCGGATTCTGCGGGTCCAGTTTCTAACCCCCTGTAGGCTGGTTGCTAATGACAGGCTTGCAGGTACCCCGACATTTAGAACGCTGATTAGCTCCCTTCTTCGCAGGCTAAGCAACCTCTCCTATTTTCACTGCGGGGTTGAACTTGATCTTCCGTTTAAGGAGCTCTTGGGAGTGGCCGAGCAAGTCAAGCTGGTTGACTGTCAGGTCAGGTGGCATGACTGGGAGCGGTACTCAGCGCGGCAGCAAACCAAGATGCGGCTGGGTGGTCTTCTTGGGTCAGCTGTGTATAGCTGTGACTTTGGTTTTGGTCTTTTCCTCCCCTTACTTAAGCTGGGTGAGGTGGTACATGTGGGAAAGGGCACAAGTTTTGGGTTAGGAAAGCTATCGGTGGAGGCTGGATTGTGAGAAGGATAGACCAGGCTGCTCTGGCGGGACTCTTACATGATGTGGGTAAGTTTGCCCAACGGGCTAGCATGGGCGGCAACTGGACCTGCGAGCAGAAAGAGCGTTTTCTTCCCAAAAGGGGCATGGGGTACAGCCATTACCACGCGCTGTGGAGCTACACATTTTTGTGTGACCACATGCATGTCCTGCCCGAGCCAAAAGAAAGGTTTCCGGATAGCGAGGAGACTTTGCTTAACGCCGTGGGGCGACATCACCGGCCCGAAACAGTACTCGAGCACATAGTCGCTGAGGCTGACTGCATAGCCTCGGGTCATGATAGGCGGGAAAGATCTGAAGATGATCTACAAGGCGACGGGTCGCTCGATCCTAGCTTGTACAAGAAAGCGCGGCTCCGCTCGATATTTTCGGACGTAAATCTTTCGGTTTCGGCAGCAACACCGGGGGCCAGTTCTCTAACCCAGAACACCATCTGGGTGTATCCGCTGAAACCTCTTGTTCCTACGCCTGAGGCCATTTTCCCTGTCGAGGCACCTGGCGAGGACAGGCAGCTGACGCCAGAATACAAGGAGCTTTGGAAGACCTTCACCAAGGAGTTTTCCTTGCCAGCGAGGGTTGAAGTTCCTGCTCTTAGGTCTAATCCCTTGCTTGCCTACCAGCGCGCTGCGTATCTTCTTGAGAAATATACCTGGTGCATGCCCTCTTCGACAGTGGACGAGCCAGATGTCTCTCTCTGGGATCACGCCCGGGTAACAGCCTGTCTTGCAGCCTGTCTCTCCATGTATCACGAAGAAACAGGAAGATGGAATCGGACCGCCGTGCGCAATCGGGACGAGCAGAAATTTGTCCTTGTGGGGGGCGACCTCAGCGGTATTCAGCAAAGTTTATTCTCGTTTGCTCCCGGGCGAAGCAAGGGCGCAGCCAAGACGCTGCGAGCTCGCTCATTCTTGTTTTCGCTTCTCTGCCGTGCGGTGACGAAGCTGATTGAGTGTGAACTTGGAGTCCACCCTGCGCAGACAATCTTCGAGGGCGGCGGGCGTTTCCTCATGATTCTCCCAAACATTCCAAGGATTACGCAAGGCCTGCTGTCCGTGCAAGAAAAAGTAGACAGGTGGTGTCTTAATGAGTTTCACGGTCAGCTTAGTTTGAACCTAGACTGGAGTGTCACGTTTTCTGCCAGTGATTTGCTTCACGACAGTAAATCAGGGGCGGCAGGTTTCGTTCGGCTAATGGACCGCTGGACCACTGCAATGGAAGAGGCAAAGCGCCGCAAACTGGCTCGTGCCTTAGCCTCTGGCGATCGCTGGCTAGATAGTTTTACCCTTGACGAGGAGTACGACAAATTTTCCACTGAAGGGGTCTGTGTGAACTGTGGCAGGGAACCCGGTGGAGTCCCAGAGGGCCGCGATGTTGAAGAGCAGGAGAATATCGGTCGCAGGTGCGCAAAGTTGCGTTCTTTGGGCAGGATACTGGTCAAAGACCCTGTCGTGGTCTGGGAGGGGTTAGGTCAGAAAAAGTCGGAGTCTTACAGGGCGGCTCTTTTGCTTGACTTCTTTGAGGGAAATGTCCATGCAAGAGTTCTAGACCCTGCGAACTTTAACCTTTGTGACCTCGATGACTTAGTTCTGGCCGTGGATGAGATCAACAGTCATCTCGCCGAGATGGGTCAAGGCACCCAGGCTAGCACTCGTGATCGTAGTTTGCACATTTCCTGCCGGCTTGTTGCCAATCATGTGCCAGTGTTTAGAAAGAGCGACGTTTTGTCTGAGAGCAACAAGCGAGCAGATCGAGGCGAGCCTCTGGTTGAAAACCAGCCGCTGCCTTTCTCGGAAATTGCGGCACGGCGTAAGGAAGGGAGTGAGCTGCTTGGTTTGGTGAAGGGCGACGTCGATCGTCTTGGGCAGGTTTTTTCCCGCGGCCTGCCCCCCGGTAGGTGGTCGCTTTCGCGGTATGCGACGCTCAGCCGGTTTGTCGACCTGTTCTTCTCCGGTTACTGCAACACCTTGCTTAAGCTGGGTAGCGATACCTCGGGCGCTGAGAGCAGCCAGTTTGCGAATACTTACACGGTCTACGCTGGCGGGGATGACTTCTTCTTTGTGGCGGATTGGGACACAGCGATAAACCTTGCCAGAAAACTTCGTCGGGACTTCGAGAGTTTTGTCTGCAAGAATTCTTCAGAGGGAAATGGTATCACGCTCTCGGTTGGTATTGCTTTTGCTAAGCCTCACCAACCTATACGGATTGCAGCAGAGCGTGCGGAAAGGCAGTTGAGCCGGGCTAAGGGCGCCGGCAGAAACCGCCTGGCAATTTTTGATCACACGGTGCCTTGGTCTATATACGAGCGGGTCTTGCGGGATTACGCAAACCACCTCAACAACTTCCTGAACCACGGTCTCATCAGCTCGGCCTTCCTGTACAGGCTGCTCGTCTATCATCGGATGCATGAGGAGTCAGCACATGACCCGGCGTTGGTGATCTACAGAGCCCTGCTGGCTTACGACATACGGCGGAATGTTCTTTCCAGAAAAGACAAGAGTGCTCAACAGCTCAAAGTAGCTGAGGAGCAGCTAACGAGACTTTACGACCTCCGAAAGCAAGACAGACAGCTGATGGATAACCTTTCAGTACCCGTCCAAGAGGTTTTGTATCGACATCGCACCGTCTAAGGAGGCAGGCAACATGATCTACGTGTCACCACAGAAGCGTACTGGTGGAACCGCATCTTCGGGAGGGGTTCGCGATAGCCACAGGTCCGGGGATTCGCAGGACAGGTGGCCTCCGGCTCCCGCGGCTTATGATCCCAACTATTGGTCAACTAATGGTGTTATCAAGGAAGAATGGCTGACAACCAAGGCTGAGGAGCTGGCAGAAAAGTTTCTCAATAGCCGTAGCGAGCCAAAGCTTACGGCAGCTCAGTTACGTAGATTCTATAACGACGTTAAGGCGCTCGAGGCAAGGATTGCAGCCGAGGATTTCCGAAAAAATCTACCTTTCATTAAGATGCTTAAGGCCAAAGCAGCCTACTCGTGCCCAGTGAAAGGGACCAAAAAGACCCCTCAAGAGTTCGCCAGGTTCATTTTTAGCTCGGTAGACCAGATAGAGACTGTTGAGGATTTCAAGGCCTTTAGCAAAGCTTTTGAAGCGGTTGTCGCTTATTTTTATGCTAAGGGAGGAGGACAGAGGTGAGGCTATACAAGTTCAAAAAAATATCGGGCAAGATACGGCTAGTTTCTGGGCTACATGTAGGCCGTTCGGCCGACGTGATTGAGATTGGGGGAATGGATAATCCCATAATTCGCAATCCCTTCGATGATTTTCCCTATATTCCTGGAAGTTCGCTGAAAGGAAAGATGAGAAGCCTTCTTGAGTGGAAATATGGCAGATATCACAAGAATGAAACAGATGGGGCATATGGGCCTTGCCAGTGCGGCCAGCCCGGATGCGAAATATGCACAGTTTTTGGGGTGGCGGGGTCGGACAATCACAGCCTCGGACCAACAAGGGTCCTGGTGCGTGACGCCTTCCTTACCGAGGACTCTAAAGAGAAACTGCGCGAGCTTAGGCGAGAGAAGGGAATGCTTTTTGCCGAAGAAAAGTGGGAAAACCAGATTGATCGTCTTAAAGGTACTGCCAGGCATCCCAGGAGTATTGAGCGTGTGCCTGCCGGAGTAGAGTTTAATTTTGAGATTGCCCTACGAATATTTGAAGGCGACAGGGAGGAAGAAATTGTTGGTCGCGTAGTCGAAGGGCTCAGATTGATCACCCAGGACGCCCTAGGGGGTATGGGGAGCCGCGGCTACGGAAAGGTGGAGTTTGTTGACTGCGTGGATGAAACAGGAGCTCCCGTGGAGATATGAAGTCGTATCGTATAGACATAAAGCCTCTCGGGCGCTGGGGTTCGCTGCTTACAGCAGATACTTTCTTTGGCCATCTCTGCTGGGCTATGAGGTTGACAAGGGGTGAAAGCGCAGTACAGGAGTTCTTGGCTTGCTATGACTCGGGAGAAGCGCCTTTGGTGCTTTCGGATGGTCTACCGGCCGGATTCTTGCCCCGCCCCATCCTTCAGCCAGCCGAAAGAACTACCGCGGAAATTAGTCCTGAACAGTACAAGGCTATCAAGAAGGTGCCCTACATTTCAGTTGGTGGCTTTGAGAAGCTAAGAGGCGCCCTCAAAGAGGCCGACGTACTTAAGGTTCTTGCACAAGAGAGTGAGGAGCGCGTTTTCCATGGTAACAGCCAGGTGCGTGAGGGTCTTTTGCCATGGATTGAGGAAGCGACTTGGCACTGCACCATTGACCGGGGGATTGGCTCCGTTTTGAAGCAGGGAGGTCTATACCAAACCGAAGATTTCTTGTTCGGTACTGATGTACGCTTTAACGTGTTTGTGCGCCTGAGCGATTTCGACATTCAGACACTTCTTGAGCTTGTAGAGTTTGTTGGAATGAGCGGGTATGGTCGCGACGCCTCTGTAGGTCTAGGCAGGTTTAGTGTGGAGTCTTTTGCGGAGTTTGCCTTTCCCAGGATTCCAGACGCCAATGCTTTCATGGCATTATCGAATTTTGTTCCCTCACCCAAAGATCCAGTTCATGGTTGGTATGACCTTACCGTGAAGTTTGGCAAGCTAGGCGGGCCTTACTCGCTGGGTCCCACAGAAAAAGCTGCACATTGTCCTTTCAAGAAGCCTCTTGTCATGCTTAAGGCTGGGTCAGTGTTTTTTGATAACCCAGTCCAAGAGTGGTATGGCAGGGTTGTCTCTAACGTGCATTTTGACTCCCGCATACGTCACTACGGGATATGCTACGCACTCGAGGTGCGTGTATGAGCCTGAGCCCAAAGCCACTTATGGACATCAAAGTCGTCGCGTGCACCGTAGAGATCTTGAGCCCTGTCCACATCGGTGATCGCTCCACCCTTGAGGGTTACGAGTACTGCGTTGTTGACGGCATCTACCACAAGATCAACATGAGCAGACTGCTCGAAAACTTGCCCCCCGACGATCTGGACAATCTGGCCAATCTAATGGCCACCGATCCTATTGGGCTGCGCAAGTTCATGAGAGAGATTTATAGACCCGAGTTTGGGGAGTACAGCTGCAGGGCGACTCGTACCTTTATCGAGACAGTAGAAGGCAAGTTGGACGATCCGCGAAATCAACTTCTGGTGCGCACTTTCATCAAGACTTGCGGGCAGCCTTACCTGCCTGGTTCTTCGATAAAGGGGGCAATTCGGACAGCTGTTCTTGCCAACTTGCTGGGCGAGAGATGCCCCTCTGTCCGGGATGGGGCGGAGAAACTTGAACGCGAACTTCTCGGGTACAGCCTGCCTACACATGACCCGATGAAGGGTCTTAGAGTGGCGGACGTCCACCTTTCTATGGACTGCATGGTGGTTGATTCTGTCCAGAGGTGGAGTAGCGGCGCAACGGGAGTGACGCCACTGCGGCTTCAGCAACTTGCTGAGCTTGCTTCGCCCGTGTGGCCACCAAGCGGTGCGGGGTTCGGTCAAGCGTTTCAAGCCGAATTCAGGCTATATGAGAAGTTCTTGGTCCCGCGGGGTTCCTCTGTTCTAAGAGATTTGTGGGATGAAGGATTCCAATGGCTGGCAAAGGTTTGCAACGACTTCTATGCGCCTTTGGCCAAGAGCGATGAGAAGTTTGCCGCCCGTGGTGATGCAGGAGCAATCACGTCCAAGATTGCTCGGCAGATAGAGCAAGCGGTGCGGGACGGAGGCTGTGTCATGAGACTGGGGTGGGGATCTGGTCTCGACAGTGTTTCGCTCAACAGACTGCTCCGTAAAGCGCCCACTCCAAGAACCAAATCGTTCACTGGCGAGGGCTGGCCACTAGGTTGGATAGTTCTGCGACAGGCTTAGTGAGAGCTGCAGAAGCTTGGCTCGCCTTTTCCAATCGTCGTGCTTGGACTGCTTCGGGAGACGGATGGTCATCAGTGCGGATACCTGGTGCGCGAGAATTTCCTGCTGGATCGGTAACTGTGCTGTCCGGACGGACGTGCTTTTCATCAAGATTCGTGGAGCCTGCGAGAGCAAGCTTCTTGCGTGGCGCGGAGATACCAAGCAAATGTGCAGGTTTTTGTCTTTCTCGTCTACCCCGCTCTCGCCGGCGATGTATTCTCGTGCGAGTGTGCATTCGGATTTTTTCCGGGCTTCGTACTCGTGCCAACTAGAGACACAGGAACTGTCGGAGACCAGCAGTGCCGGGTTCATGACCCACCCACGAGCCGTAAGGTGAGAAACCCCAAGTTCAAGGCTTTCTGCTGCAAGGCCAACTAACTCGCTCTCGCTCCAGCCTTCCCGGAAGCCGAAGCTCACCGGCCGCGGGACGTAAGAGTTTGTGTGAGTGAAGGAGCATACCGGCAAGCACTTCGGCACAATTGGCGGCTACCCCCTTTAGTTTCGTGCTGTTCAGTCTTGACACTGTCTTGCAAGCGTGGTACTGGTGAATGTGCGCGGGTGGCTCTCAGGGAGTCACAAGGGAAGACGGTGGAAGTCCGTCGCGGGACCGCCGCTGTAACCGGGTACGAAAGCCGCTACAGCCACTGTCTTAAGAGGACGGGAAGGCGCGGTAAGTAGGACGATCCGGAAGCCAGAAGACCTACCCGCGCGTGGTGGCACTCTACTCCTCGGACTTCAGGAGTGTGATGTCAGTGAGCGGGACGAAACACGGCGTCCCCGGAGTTTCTGGCTCCGGGGACGTTTTTCTTGAATACAGGTCGCGTGGGACTTGCGGAAAGGGTCTCCTGCCTCGCAAGTTCCTTCTGACCCTCCGTGTGACGACTAATTGCAACTTGCGCTGCCGCTACTGCTATGCCTCTGCGGGGAAAAACCAGCGTATATGACCTGGGAGGTGGCAGAGCAGGCTATCAACTGGCTCCTTCCCTTCTTGTCGGGCGCCCCCGGCGCTGATGCGACCGCCCAACTCAAGATTCAGTTTGCCGGGGGTGCTCCTTTTCCAACGCCACCCAGGGGTGCTTGTATAGCTGCCGTTTGCCGGTGTTACTCACGAGTCTTTCCCGCTTGTATTCCCATCCTCTGGCTCGGGAGCTCCTGCTCAACTCTTTATTCAATCCGTACCAGCACCGGGAGGATATCCTCGGGCGCAATCCCCGGGTCCAAAGTAATTTCCAGCCAGGCATCCTGCAAAGCTATCCACAGACAAGTCCGATACGCAGAGTTCCAGAGCTTCTCGGCCTCATCCTCCGGACCAACGTAGGCAAGGGCACTTTGGCCCCCGATTGTGGTCTCTATCCGCTGCCAGGCGCCTGCCCTCACACGCTGTTCTACCCACTGGCGATTTTCACGTGAAACCTCGGCCCGAAGCGGCCGAGATCGAAGCTCAACGGTTGGCGTTGGTGTTGCCGCGGTGCTCTGATTTTGGTCCGCTGGTTGCCTAGAATCCAGAAGCTCATACACAATTGAAACAAACTCATCCGTTGGGCCGGCGATAAGCTCGTAGAGGGTGTGTTCGGCTCGGGCGACTGTGAGGTTTCCGAACTTCGGGCCCAGCCAGTATTGTCCCCAAGCAGCCTCACGGCTAACTGGATGTGAGGGATCGAGCTCGCGCACAACGGTTTTCTCGCAAGGACCCTCTGGCACTTTAACCTGCACATCCGTGGAGTCCAAGCCACTGAGAGTCTCAAATCGATATTCGAGGATGTCTTGGCAACGCACAGCGATGCCCTCGAGCTCTCCCACAATCTCAATTGCAAGGCGCTTGGGCAAGTAGTCTGAGCCTACAACGAGTGACCACCTGGCCTGCTTTGGCCACAATTCCCCTTGGGGCCTCAGCTGTGTGCCGGCCGTTGTCCAGGTAAGAACATAGTCATCTCCAGACCGGCTCACTTGAGCCAAAAATGCCGACTGTGGTCGATCTGAGTCGATGGGGACATTCTCTGCTTGGCCTGCGCCCGGGGGTTCAAAACTTGGAGCCTCGGCAAGAGACAGGAGCTCCGTGTAGTCCTCGTTGTCCAGCACCATGCCGCCGGCGTAAAGCGGGAGAGGAAGGCCAGCCGGTTCTTTCTGCAAGTAGCGGCGCTGGTATGTAGCAAATCCACCGGTCTCGGAACCGAGATACGCAAGGGTGGTCTTAGTTCGGCCGTCCATAGTGATGATCTTGCTTGTGCCGTCCGACCCGGTAATAGTCATAAGGGCGCGGCAGTGCGGAGGATCGAGCAGTTCCTCGATGTCGTTGCTGGCGGACCCGGAAACCACAGCCTGTTGTTGCTGGCCAGTATCTGTTGTTTCCCAGTTCCATGTCTCACGGATAACCGCCTTGATCGGTCCCAGGTTCTCAACTGCCGAGACACTCGCTGCCCAGATATCTTTTCCAGATTCTTGCAGTTCCGTGGAGGGCAAAACGGTGGAATTCGGTTCTGGACTAGCTGTGGAGCGAGTGTCTGGCTGCGAGGAGGCAGAGATGCTTGGGTTCGGCAATGGAGAGCCCTGTTCGCAGCCAGATGCAAATAGCGGGCCTAGAGACGCCAAACTGGCCGCTGTTGCAAGCAGAAGGAGCGAGCGCAGAATGAATCGCGGTAGGGTGCCAAAGCCTGGCCTCACGAGTTTCTGTTTGCGAGAGTGATTGCAAAGTTGCAACGCTGCTCCTGTTTTTCGGGCGCGTTCTCAGATTATAGTGTTTGCCTGGGCTTGAGATTACAATAAAAACAAGGGCGACGGCTTCCTTACACGTGGGTGGTACGCTAGGTGGCTCGCGCGAAGGCGACAGCTTTATACGCCCTGATCCTGGCTGTAGCGCTTGGTGTCGCGTTGCTTCTCGGTATTCCGCGTGCAACTCTTTTGGGCGCCGGAGTTGCCCAGCCACCTGCCGTACGTGAAAGTGTCGCTCATCTGCCCGCGACAGGGGAGGCGTTCGCGCACCCACCTGCGGCGGATCGCTCCAGCGGACTGGTCTACGCCGAGGGCGAACGCCTCATGGTGGACGGTCATCCCTTTCTCATGAAGGGGTTCAACTACCTTCCTCGTGACTACGGCTGGACGGCTTTGGCTGACTGGGACTGGGAGGAAGTGGATGCTGAATTGGCCCTGGCTAAGGAATATGGGGCCAACACCATCCGCACTGGTTTCGATTACCCTTATACCTCTGGTGACCTCTACCTTGAGCACCCTTTCACCGAGTACAAGTTCGCTCAAGAAAACCTGGAAGCCATTGACAAGTTCGTTTCCCTGTGCGATAGACACGGTCTTAGGGCAGTGCTGTATATCGGCGGCGGCCCCTGGGGACTTGGCTGGGACCCGGCCAACTACTGGATCATCGAGCGCAGGCTGCAGGCGATGATCCCGCTTTTTGCCGGGGATCCGCGCATCGCCGCCTGGGATCTCTGCACCGACATCGACGGCACCATGCTTCAGGGACCGGCTCGGGGTGGTGCGTACGGCACAGATCCGAGAGCCACGCGAGAGAACATGGTCACTCTGCTTTGCCGCATGGCGGACACCATCCGTACCCTTGACCCTCAACATCTCCTTACGGTGGGCTACTGCTGGCTGTCAAGCAGCCTACTAACCCAAGACTGCACTGATTTCTTGATGCCGCAGTTCTTGGGAGCCGACGCTCCCAACGTTCTGGCCGCGGACGAAGAGGGTGTGTGGGAGTTCTACGATGAAGGCTGGGAGTGCTATGCGGCTGACCCCGAAAAGGGGGTAGACATACTGGCGGACAAAATCGGCTTTCCCAAGGAGCGGCTGCATCGCCCCATGCCTATAGTACTGGCGGAGTACGGCATGGCGTCCAGGGGTGGAGAAGGCTTCAGCGAAGCCAGGCAGAAGACGGTGTACGAGGCTGTCTTGGAGACGGCCTTCCTCAGAGCGGAGATCGCAGGGGCACTGAGCTGGGTTTTGACCGACTTCAACTGGCCGCCCAAAGGCACGACTATCTCTTGGCCTCAGGGACTCCCGGAGACGGAGCGGTCTTTTGGAGCCTTTGGCCTGGACTATCAGCCCAAGCCAGCGGCCGAGGTGGCGCGTGCCTACTACGCCGACCATCCGGAGATCACTCTCTCTGTAGGGCCCAGGTACTTGGACTTTATCTTCAGCGACTCTTTTGTTCCCGCGGAGGAAAACCCCGGCTCAGAAGACTGGCGGGAGCTGTGTGCCGCTTTTGACTGGATCGAATTTCGAGACGCTAGTGATCAGGTTTTGCTCAAGCTTGACATAGGCACAGAGGAAGCCCGTGCTTACCTGCGCAAAGGCTTCTACGGGGACGAAGGGGCCTGGGGCAAGGAGGCTGACAACTTCGCTTGGGCAGGGGGCGAAGACAAGCGGGCCCAGGTGGAGGTGCCCTTCCCCCATGGGGCCGCCAGGCTTGTCTTCCGCACAGTGACCGACCTCCGCGTGGACGTCGAGGTCCTGGTGGATGGGAAAAGCGTAGACAAGGTTCGGCTCAATCCGGCCTGGGAACGTTCCACAGTGAAGCTCCCGAGCAGTCAAGACGCGCGGATGGGCCAACCGTTCATGGTGCACGGGGCGATGAACCTGCCCATCTCCAAGGGTACAGTCACCCTCCAGACAAGCTACGACGGCACTCTTTGGCAAGACGTCGCTCGCGTGGTACCGGTGCGAGGAAGGTTCGACGAAGAGGTGACCTTTGCTCACGGCGGGCTCGGTATGGTGCGGGCAAGCTGGAGTGGGGCTGGCTACTACGGGCCGGCAGTGAGCGAGCCCTTGCCGGTGAAGGTGCAAGCCATGCCGACCACTCTGGCTCTTAGCGTTCCGTCCGCGGTCGGTTAAGCAGGGAGAGCAGGTGGCTATGGCTGGCTCTGTCGAGCCGGGTGTGGATAACCTGGCCGTGTCTATTACCGTGACCCGTCCCGACGGATTCCGGGCGGAGATGTCGGTCACGACCGGTTCGGATGGGCGTTTCGCAGCACCGCTGAGTGCGGACCAGCCGGGCGCGTGGACGGTGCGGGCCTCCTGGCCAGGCAACAGCGACTACTTGCCATGTGAAGCGGTGGCCTCCTTTGTGGTGGAGAAAAAAGCCGCCCACGCATGGCTCGCTTTCTTGGCTGTGGGCGTGGTTGCAGTTCTTGGAGCGGCTACAGGGTGGACGGTACTTATCCGGCGGCGCAGGAAACCCGCCTAGTTCGACCTCCCGCCCCCAGCCCGGGACGTCTGCCCAGAGAAGCAATGAGGGCCAGAAGGCGTGCTCGCTCGGTCTCCGGCGACGCCGTTAACGATCCCTTCCCCGGATAGATCTCATACAGGACGCGATACTGAAGGGGAGTGAGATCGGGCATGACCACGTTAGCCCCTCGCTGAAGGCCGTGAGCGCGTCCTCCCGCGGGGTCTATGGTGGCTAACGCCGTCGTGCTGGGGATGTTTGCTTCCGGGCAGACCAAACGGGCAAGCGCTACTACCTTGCAGGTGGTGACCTCGTCGTTGGGGACCTGGTCGTTGGCAGAGAGAGGTCGGTTCGCGGTTGGGGTC
>Ga0315298_1007316_pt1 | contig 14604 bp, 7 predicted proteins | sample WHS_1_MG_FD_203077 | JGI IMG/M metagenome (GOLD analysis project Ga0315298, IMG submission 203077) | Extremophilic microbial mat communities from Washburn Hot Springs, YNP, Wyoming, USA - WHS_1_MG | ecosystem: Environmental > Aquatic > Thermal springs > Hot (42-90C) | place: USA: Wyoming... | reverse complement strand
GTGTGGTCGTAGTGACGACAGTCGGCGTCCAGCGTGGCGAGCTGGGCCGGTGTCGGCCGCATGTCCATGCCCACCTGCATGAGGCTGACCAGGCGGTTGTAGGCGTTGTTCTCGGCGACGAAGGAGCGCAGCGCGCCGGGCTTCGGCCGGGGGTGCGGGTGCAGAAGCCTGGCGAGAAAACCTCCGCTCGACTTTTTCCCACCCAACTTCTCGAGGCGGGCCTCGATCGCCTTGGCTTGCGTCATCAATGACTTGCTCAGATGCGTGCGCATGAGCGCCGTCAACTGAACCTTGACGGCGTGCACCTCCTCATAACCCCGGTAGCTGGCCTGCATGCCCCTGTAGGCGCGCTGGATGACGCCGTTCTGGGCGCGCAGCGCGGCCAGCCGCACGCGGCTCTGCCCCACACGCGGATCGTTCACGACGGTGACGTGGCGGGTGTAGACGTGCCCGTCCACGGTGAGCTTGAGTGTGTAGACTCCGGGTATCACCTGCGGACCATGCGGGCCCGGGATGGTGGCGCCGGCCACGGTGTTCATCTGATTTTCAAGATCATGTCGCAAGGCGGGCGGCGGGCCATACCGCAGGTTCCACGCGAAGCGATTCAGACCGACGCGGGTCGGCAAGGCGCGTGCCTGGGGCGAAGCCAGCCAATAGCGCGGAAAGAGCTGACCCTTGATAGGCGGCGGCAGCGTGCTCGTCAGGGTACGTACCAGGTTGCCGCGGGCATCGAAGATCTGCAGCGTGATCGGTCCGTTGGGCTTGTGGTGCAGCTCATAATCGACGATCACCCCATAGGGCGGATTGGGGGCGTGCGGCACTTCGACGTCGAACGGCTGATCCCAATTGCTGTTCTGGCGGGCCCGTATGGCCGTTTCGGGCCGGAACAGGTACGCCGGCGAGGCCGCGATGGCCTGGGCATGGGCGGCAATCGAGCGCAGCGGTGTGAAGTCATCGAGCACCCAGAAGCCGCGACCGAACGTACTGATCACCAGGTCGTTCCTGTGGTGACGGGTGTGAACGACGAGATCGGTGACGGCGGTACTGGGCAGGTTCTGGCGCAGCGACTGCCAGTGATTGCCGTTGTCGAAGCTGACGTAGACCGTCGTTTCGGTGCCGACGAACAGCAGGCCGGGCTGCTTTGGATCGGCGCGCAGCACATTCACCCAGCTGCCGCTACGTTGGTTGCGGGGCAGTCCACGGGTGATGCTCACCCATGTCTTGCCGCCGTCGGTGGTGCGCCAGATGAGCGGCAGGTCCGTGTCCGGATGGACGTGCGAGGCGGCCTTGGAGGCGTGGCCGTGCGCCGCAGCCTTGTGACGGCGGGGGAGCGAGATGCGGGCCGTGACATAAGCGGTATCGACCGAATCGGCCGCCTCGATGGTATGCAGGTGGGCGTGGGGCGGCAGGCCGATGATGTTGCTCACGTTGTCCCAGCGCCGGCCACCATCAAGGGTGCGGTAGATCTGATTGTTGCTGCTGACAGTCCAGACCACGCCCGGCCTGACCTTGGAGAGCGAGAAATCGACGATCACCGGTCCGGCGGGCTTGAAGGGATTGCGGGGCCGGCGCGCCTTTTTCTTCGTACGTGGCAGCGGCGTGCCGCACGGCACCGGCGGCGCGTCCTTGACGGTGGTGAGGGCCGGGCTGAACGCCTGCCAGGACTGTCCACCATTGCGGGACACCAGCAGACACTGGTAGGCAACGTAGAGGGCGCCGGGATCGAACCTCGTGTCGAATTTCATCGGCAGGCTGCCGCGCGCCCGATAGTCCTTGGCGCGCGTGCCGAAGTTTGGCGCGATGTTTTCCCACTGGCCGGTGAACCTGTTGATCTTGACCAGACCGCCGCCGCCACCGCCCGGACCGTAGCCGACCGCATAGAGGATCTGCGGATGCAGAGGATCGGGCGCGATGTAGCCGAATTCGGAAGACGGCAACGGGCTCCAGTCGGTGAAGTCGACCTGACCCCAGTTGCTGCGGCTGCGGATCATGACCGCGCCCGTATCCTGCTGGGCGCCGACGATCCAATAGGGATATTCGCTGGTGGTGGCGACATGGTAGATCTGGGCAATCGGCTCGGTGTACCACAGGCTCCAGGTGCGACCGCCATCGAGCGTGACGCTCGCACCCTGATCGGAGGCGACTTCCATGCGCGCGGCGTTGCGCGGGTCTATCCACAGAGAGTGGTAATCCTCCCCGCCGGGGGCGCCCTTGAAGGCGTGGAAGGTGACACCGCCATCGGTGGAGCGGTACATGGCCGTGCTGACGGTGTACAGGACGTTATCATTCTGCGGATCGACGAACACGCCGCAGCTGTAGTTGCCCTGGCCGTTGCTGATGCGCTTGTCGTGGACCGCCATGTGCTTCCAGGTGGTGCCACCGTCGTCGGAGCGGAACAGCCCGGAGCCGTGCTCGATGGTGTTGCCGACGATGTAGATGCGTCGGCCATGGTTGGCGATCGCCACGCTCACGCGGCCGGGGAACGGCGGAATCTTGATCGCGGTCCAGGTACGGCCGTCATTGGTGGATTTGAACAGCAGCGGCGCTTTGGGCTTGGCCTTCGAGCCGTGATGGATTTTGAAAAATGGACCGCCGTTGCCGGCGGTGACCGCCAGCAGGATGTGCGGATCGCCCCAGTCGGATACGACTTCGCGCGTCCCGCGATAGTGCGCGGGATCGAGCACCCGGGTCCAGGTTTTGCCGCCGTCGGTGCTGCGGTAGACGCCGCCGCCGTGGTGCGTGGCGTTGCCGAGAGCCGAGACGATGACCACGTTGGCGTTGTGCGGATCAACCACGATGCTGTCGATCATCACGGTCGCCGCGAGGCCGATGTGCCGCCAGGTGCGCCCGGAGTTAGTGGATTTCCACATCCCATCGCCCAGGCTGCCGACGAACGGGTTGATGATGGTGGGATCGCCCGTGCCCGCGTACACGACGTCCGGATCGGAGGGAGCCACGGCGATCGCCCCGATGCTGTCGACCTGCTTGATGTGATCGAAGATCGGAAACCAGGTGACCCCGGCACTGGTGCTCTTCCAGATGCCACCCTCGGGTGTGCCGGCGTAGTACACACCGGGCTCGCCGATGACGCCGGTGACCGCGGCGGCGCGGCCGCCGTGAAATGGGCCGACGTTGCGCCACTTCAGACCGGCATAGACCGCGGGGTTCACGCCCGTGGCGGCGCTCGCCGGCAGGGCCGATGCCAGACTGGCGACCATCGCCACTGCCCAGGACACGATGCGGAAAGATTTCGTCATGGTTCAGCACGCCTCCGCGTGGATTCGCGGGTCGGGATGAGGGGATGTGAGCGGGTGCGGCGATCCCTCCAGCGGCAATCGTTGAGGGTGCCGAACACGCTGACGGCGTTGGTATAATTTGCGCGGTAGACTATACGCGGCGAGTACCCGATGTAAATGCCGGCGCGGGCATCATAGCCAGTGGATGTTCCGGACCGCCGCGCCCGGCACAATCGACGACTCAAAATGCGGCATAATCGGCTGCCGGAGACCGCGCCCACAGAGGTGCGGTGGGAGCGCGGCCCTCGTAACGCTGAGTGATTCCTCATGAGCATGTCATTGCGCGATCAGTTGCTGCAGGCTGGCTTGGCCAATGAAAAGCAGGCCAAGGAAGCGGAACGGCAGCTGCGGCAACAACAACGGGAACGACAGCATCTCCCGAAGGAAAAGCGCGCGAAGCCGTCCGACGCGGAACTCGCTTCGCAGCGCTCACAGCTTGCCAAGACGACCCGCGATCAGGAGTTGAATCGTCAACAGAAGGAGGAGGCGGACAAAAGAGCCCGCCTCGCGCAGATCGAGCAACTGATCCAACAGAACTGCCTGCCGCGACCTCAGACCGATGAGCGGTACAATTTCGTCGATGGCAAGAAGATACGCAACATCCCGGCAGATCGCTCTGTGCGTGAGCGGCTGAGCCGTGGCGAAATCGCGATCGTGCGCCGCAATGCCGGCTATGAGCTGGTCACAGCAGAAATTGCAGCTCGGATTCGCGAGCGCGATGAGCGCGCGGTGATCGTGTGGGGCGTCGCCCACGACGCAGCCCCCGCTGATGACGTCCCGGACGACCTGCTGTGGTGAGACTCCTCGTATCGGGCGCAACCGTTAAAGGGTATTCCCTGGCGCTGTAATCCGGTGACCCCGACCCGTCCGGGGGAGTCTGCAGACGTCCAGGGTGCACGGGTCCGGATCAGAAAGTGCCCGTGAGTGCTGTTGCTTCCGGCTCCTGCGCAATTCGTTCACCCGCCGGATGCCCCGGCGACCTTCAGGTCGCCCCCTCTTCAACCGCCAATGCCTCGAGGTGACGTCGGTAGACGGGCACCCGATTTCGGGCGCGTCCACGAATGATCCTCTACTCCTGCACCTCGGTTTGCCGTACCTTTCCAGGCCACGTTCCCGGTTGCGTCATCCCCTTTCACTGCGGCAATTCACACCCATGCTTTCGCGATTGTTCGACCTCGAACGCCACGGCACGACCGTACGAACGGAACTGTTCGCCGGACTGACCACCTTCCTCACGATGGCCTACATCGTCGTGGTCAACCCGGTGGTCCTCGGCATGGCCGGAATGCCCATCGCCGGGGTTGCCGCGGCCACCTGCATTTCGGCGGGCCTCGGCAGCATCCTGATGGGACTGCTCTCGAATTACCCCCTCGCGCTCGCACCGGGCATGGGTCTGAACGCGTACTTCACGTATACCGTGGTCAAGACCATGGGCGTGCCCTGGCAGGTCGCGCTCGGCTGCGTGTTCCTCTCGGCGGTCGCATTTCTGCTGCTCACGCTCTCCGGGGTGCGTCAACTCATCATGAACGCGATCCCGCGGTCGCTGTTCGCGGCCGTGAGCGGCGGCATCGGTCTGTTCATCGCGTTCATCGGCCTGAAGGACGCCGGGATCGTGATCTACGACCCCGGCACCACGGTCGGTCTCGGCAAGCTCACCGCCGCAACCCCGGCACTGGCGATCCTCGGCCTGCTGGTGATCGCCACCTTGCAGGCCCGCTCGGTCAAGGGCGCCATGCTGTTCGGGATCCTCGGCACGGCGGCCGTCGCGTGGCTGGCCGGAATGGTCCACGTCGCGCCGATCTCCTATCGGCTGAGCGACCTGTCCTCGACCGCGTTCCGGCTGAACATTCCGGCCGCGCTGAACATCGGGGGCGGCATCGGCTTTTCGCTCATCGAGATCGTCTTCGTGTTCCTCTTCGTCGACCTGTTCGACAATGTCGGCACCCTAATGGCCGTCACCCAGCGTGCGGGACTGGTCGGCCCCGACGGAACCGTCCCGCGCATGAAGCGCATCCTGCTCGCCGACTCGATCGCGATGCTGGCCGGTGCGCTCGCGGGCACCAGTCCGGTCACCAGCTACATCGAAAGCACCTCGGGGGTCGCGGTCGGCGGACGCACCGGCCTCACCAGCGTCACGGTCGGCCTGCTCTTTCTGGCGACCCTGTTCGTCGCGCCGCTCGTGCAAGCCATTCCTGCGGTGGCGACGGCACCGGCGCTGATCCTGGTGGGCGCGATGATGATGGGGGCTCTCGCGGCGGTGGATTGGCACGAACCGGGCGAAGGCATCCCCGCCTTCCTCACCGTCATCATGGTGCCGCTCAGCTACTCGATCGCGAACGGTCTCGCCTTCGGCATCGTCAGCCACGCGGTGTTGAAGCTGGTGCGCGGGCAGGCGCGCGCCCGTGACTGGCTGGTGTACCTGTTGGCCGCGCTCTGTGTCGCGCGCTTCATTTACCTGACGTGAGGTCCGCGGCGTTCGTGCCCGGCGCGCCAGCGGTGGGCGCATCGAAGAAATCGGCACCGACGGGCTTGTGCGCCAGGATCTCCTCGCGCGTCAGTCCCTGAATCTCGTGCGGAAAAACCAGCCACTGCGAGGTCGCATGTACGAACACGTCCGGCACCCGTGCGCTTTGGCGCCGCTCGGGCTTGTAGTACACGGTCGCAATGCGGATCTTCTCCGGCAGGTTGCGCCGGCACCGTCGCCGCAGCTCCTCGATGACCGCCTCCAGGCTGCGACCTGAATCGTACACATCGTCCACGAGCAACAGCTCGTCGGTCGCCTCGAGTCGAGAGACCAGGTAATCGAGCGCGTGCACCCGCACCGAGGAGTGTCGCGCGTCGACCCCACTGTAGTAGGACGTGCGGATGGCGATATGGTCCACCTGGATGCCGTGGTACTCGAGGACCTCCTGAACCGTGATGCCGATCGGGGCGCCGCCCCGCCACACCGCCACCAGGAACGTCGGGCGCATGCCACTCGCCACGACCCGCCGGGCGAGTTCCATCGAGTCGCGCAGCAACTGATCGGCGGAAATGAACAGCTTGTCCATGGCGATGATTGTTCCACAAGTGCGCGCCTGACGCTCGCAGGCCCGCGGCTGTTCAGGCCGCCTGCGCGCGACGAAACCGCGGCTGCGCGATGCGCAGTCCCAGGTAATAGACGACCGTCACGGCGAGCGCCGAGCAGACCTGCCAGGGAATGACCTGCGCCAGTCTCGGCGGCAGGCGCGGCTCCATTCCGCCGAGAAGAACGCCCGCCAGCAGCATGCCGATGGCCCAGGGCGCCGGCCAGACGAACCACTCGTGCAAGCGTCGCGGTGTCGCGTAGAACGACGAAATCGCATCGGCGTAGTAGCGGCCGTGAAACCAGTCGACGACCAGGATGAAAGTGAACGGAAACAGCAACGAGCCCAGCGCCGAGAGAAAGCTCTGGATGAACCCGAGGATGCCGAGGATCGCCAGCGCCGTCGCGAATGCTCCCAGAAGGATCACCAGCATCGGCTGCAGCATGCGGTGCGCGGTTCGGCCCGAAGTATTGACCGCGAGCAGCGTGGTGACTGCCGGGTACAGATTCATCGCGTTGGTATGGGCGATGGCGAGAATCACGCCGATGGCCGAGACCTCCCCCCAGACCGGCAGATGCTTGCCGAGCAGCGCGATGTTCCACTGGCCCGTCATTCCCAGCGCGATCAGTCCGAGCGCCCCCATCACCACGACGGAGGTCATGACGCCCACGCCCGGCGCCAGCATGTACGCGGCGCGACGCAAAGGACGCTCATCGGCCGTCGAGGGCGGACAAAAACGGGTCACGGTCGGGAAAATGTACGCCCACGACAGCAGACTGAAGCTCAGGATGAGATCGATGTCCTTTCCCCAGGCAATCGTCCCCACCTGGCGCGGCATGACGAAGGAATACCGGCCGAACAGATAATAGGCCAGCACCGCATAGCACAGCAGAAACACCAGCGCGGTGTAGTTGTAGAACTTCTCCAGCACCTCCATGCCGAAGAACACCAGGGCGATCTGCAGGCCCCCGAGCATCAGGTACCACAGCACGCCGTGCCCGGGAAACAGCCTCGAGAGGATCTGCCCGCCCACGTCGGTGTTCAATCCGAACCACCCGGCACCCACGATGGTGTACAGGATCGACAGCAGCGTCGCACCTCCGACGCCGAAGGTCCGCCGCGCCATCACCATGGAGATGACCGGCACCTGCCGGCCCATGTGCGCCAGTAACATCGAGGGCGCCAGGCCAATGAGCAGGGCGAGCAGGTTGACCCAGAGGAACTGCTCAAGACCCATGCCCTTCAAGACCAGTCCAATGACCGGTGTTGTCGCAGACGCCGAGGCGAGACTCCAGATCACGAACAGAGAGGTGACGCGCATGTGCCGCGCCCGGTCGGGCACAGGGGCGATTCCGAGTGTTTCGACGGCGGGCGCGTCCGGTGCGGTCGGTTCGTTCGGGAGGCGGTTCATGGGGTCCTCGGAGGGGAAGTCTCGAGACGATCAGTCCGCGCATCGCATCCGCACCGAGCGCCGCACCCGGGCGGGCTGATGCGCCCCTGCCGCGCGGGACCACAGTGCCGGCAGGTCTGCGCCGCGGTGAATCGCGCGCCAGCGGATGAGCATGTCGCGAGACTTCTGGGCCACAGCATGATGCCCGTGCAAGGTGCCTGCGTAGCCACTCACGGGCTACGCAGCTGCGGGGCGGCAAAGCCGCTCGGCAACAATTCCGAGACCGTCCAGCGGCGCATCTCGCTGGCGCCGGCGCAGCAGTACACGGGCGTATCCGCTGATGCGAATTCCGCGATCACCTGTCGGCACGCACCGCAGGGAGAGAGCACCTCCGCTGCGCCGCTGGCGACGGCGATGGCCGAGATGCGCCGGGCGCCGGCGGCGATGGCCGCAAAGATCGCGACACGCTCGGCGCACATGCTCAGCCCAAAGGAAACATTCTCGACGTTCACGCCCGTGAACAGGCGACCTCGTTCATCGTACACGGCCGCCGCCACGGGGAATCGCGAGTACGGCGCGTAGGCCCGCTCGAGACTCTCTCGTGCCCGCCGCATCAGCGCATCCGCATCACGGTCCATGCATCGCCCCCCGCCCAGGCGGATCGCCCGTACCCGCGCGACTTTGGATCACTGCCACAGTGCCAGCTTCCACTGTGTCTGCCCCCTGTGTTGCCGTCGGTGAGGTGACAATGCACGTGACGAACGTGTCCTGTCTATCGTCTCCCACCCTCTGGTCCGGGGTTCTGACCAGCGCGCCGCGCCACAGAGTGCCCGCCCCGCGGCGCACGGTCGGCAGCTCGATGGCGGGCGCCCCCGGGGTCGCCCGCCGCGACCGCGATAGGGTCCGACCGGCAGCGCGACGTCCGCCGGGATGACGAATCACTGGCGCCGACGAGGGAGACCGCAGCATCCCGCGCCGACCGGCAGACGGACATCTTCCCAGTGCGCTGCAGTGCACAGAACGGACAATTCACGCCGCCCGTCTTTCCATAATCCGTGACCGCGTTCCGGCCAGCAACTGCACCCGCGCTTGACAATATCCGGTGTGAACGCGTTCCAGGGCCTCCGACAGTTGCGCTCCCCATCGGTGATCCCATTCGCCGGTACAGCCCGTGACGGCGCGAAATCCGACGCTGCAGACGAGCCGTGCAGCAGTCACACCGCGGAGCCGCTGCAACCCGTCGGCACACCCGTTGCCCCGGAAGCGCCACCGGTCGGGTCGCTGCGCACAGTCGTATGCCATTGGGGGACGTACCTGCTGTTTGCGGCGCTGGCGCTGTGGATGCGGATGCCGATCTGCATGGCCCAGGAGGCTCAACGTCCCTCCGTCGCCTTCTTCTACGGCGCACACCCCCCGGCGAGCGTACTGCGCGATTTCGATTGGGTGATCGTACAGCCGGAGGCGCTGGCCCAGCCGAAGGCGCTCGCCGGTCCGCGCACGACGGTCTTCGCCTACGTTTCCCTCGGCGAGATCACCATGGACTCCCCGGCCGCGCAGACCCTGCCGCCGCACTGCCGCCTGGCCGAGAATCGCATCTGGAAGAGCTGGATCGTCAATCAGGCCAACCCCGAGTGCCGCGCCTATTATCTGCAGCACGTCTTCGCGCCGCTGCGCGCGCGCGGCTACCGCAACTACTTCTTCGATACGCTCGACAGCTACCGCCTCGCCCTGAAGAGCGCCACGCAGCGCGCCGCGTACCGGGCCGGACTGGTAGCGCTCATCGAGTCCGTGCACCGGCACGATCCCCAGGGACGCTTCATCTTCAACCGCGGCTTCGCGCTGCTGCCGGCACTGAAGGATCAGGGCGTGATCGCGGTCGCCGCCGAGTCGCTCTACCGCGGCTGGGATCAGTCGACGCGGCGCTACCTCGCCGTCGACCCCAGCACCACCCGGGCGCTGCTGGCCCAACTCGAGCGCGTGCGCCAGCGGGGGCTGACGCCGATTGCCATTGATTACCTGCCGGCCGCCGAACGCACTGAAGCGCAGCACGTGGCCCACCGCATCGAACGCCACGGCATCGTGCCATACGTCACCAATGCGTCGCTCGACATCGTCGGCGTGAGCACGATCACGCCCGTGCCACGCCAGGTCCTGATGCTCTACGCCGGCCGCGGCGATGCGATGAACAACGACCTGAACTGGTACGCGGCGATGCCCCTGAATCACCTCGGGTACGCCACGCGCACCCTCAACGTGACGCGCTCGGCGCTGCCGAGCGGCCCGCTCACCGGTCAGGTCGCCGGCATCGTCACCTGGTTCCATTCATCACAATTCGGACACTCAGCCCGAACCTGGCGCTGGCTGCGGATGCAGATGAAGGCCGGCGTGCCCGTTGCCATTCTGGGCCACTTCGGTCTGCCCTTGAGCTCCGGGCACCTCGGCGCGCTCGGTCTGCGCCTCGGCAAAGCCGCCCCCGCCGGCCTGCATCGCGCCCGCCTCGCCCACCTGGATTCGCGCTTCTTCGGGTTCGAGAGTCCGGCGCTGCCGAGCGCACCGGACTACAGCCCGATCCGCTTGAGCCCGCCGGGGAGGCCGCTGCTTGCGGTCACGGTGGCCGGCGGTACCGAAGTCGCCGCAGCGCTCACGCCCTGGGGTGGATACGTCCTCTCGCCGTACGTGCTGCGCAGCCTGCCCCAGGGCAACCTCGCCAACGGCGCGCTGCAGGCCGCCTGGATCGTCGATCCGTTCCGCTTCCTGCGCGCGGCGCTGCGGCTGCCGCCGGTCCCGGCCTATGACTACACGACCTCGAGCGGACGGCGGCTGCTGTTCGGTCTGATCGACGGCGACGGCTTCACCTCGCTCTCCTGGATCGGCGCGTTTCACGATCAGCCGGCCGCCGAAGTGATCCTCGATCAGGTCCTCAAGCGCTTCCGGCTGCCCGTGACCGCCTCGGTCATCGCCTCGGAGTTCATCCGCCACGGCCTGCACCCTGAGGCGCAGGTCGCGACGCTGCGGCCCATTGCCCGACAGATCTTCCGCCTGCCCTGGGTGCAGATCGGCACGCACACCTATTCTCACCCCTTCGACTGGCAGGCCCTCGAGCGCGACCCGGATCTTTCTGCGGGATTACACCCGCAGCATTCCGCCGCCGCAGCCGCCGGCAATCCGGCCTTCAAATACGGGATGAACCTGCCGGTGCCGGGCTACCGGTTCAGTCCCGAGATGGAAGTCACCGGCTCGGCCTCCATCATCGAGCGGCTGCTCGCCCCGCCCGGCAAGCCGGTGCGCGTCATTCAATGGTCGGGCGACACCGATCCGGATGCGAAGGTGCTCGCCATCGCCTACCGCGGCGGCCTGGAGAACATCAATGGCAACAACAGCACCATCACGCGGGCGCATCCGTCGCTGACCAACGTCGTGCCGCTCGGCGTACGCAAGGGAAAGTATTTCCAGGTCTATTCACCGATCGGCAACGAAGACGAGTTCACCCACGGATGGAAACCGCCCTACTGCGGCTACAGCCAGGTGATCCAGACACTCGAGATGACCGATCGGCCGCGGCGGCTGACGGCGATGGAGCTCTACTACCACTACTACGCCGGCACCCGCGCCTGCGCCCTGAAGCAGCTCGAGCAGGTCTACCGCTGGGCCGAGCGCCAGCCGTCCACACCGGTGTTCGCCTCGACGTACAGCCGCATTGCCGTCGCCTTCCAGTCCGCCGGACTCGCGCTCGCGGGTCGGGGATTTCTGCTGCGCGGCTACGGTCCGGACCAGGAGCTGCGCATACCCGCCGCGCTCGGCTATCCCGACCTGGCCGACTCGCGCAATGTCGCCGGGTATCGCGACGTCGGCACGAACCGCTACGTGCATCTGGGTCCGGGCGGCGATGCGCGGCTGGTGCTTCAGCCCACGGCGCCACGCGGCCCGTACCTGAAGAGCGCCAACGGACTGATCGAGGCACTCGCGCGCGCACCCGGCCGCCTCGAGCTGCAGCTGCAAGGCTACGTACCGCTCTCCATCACGCTCGGCAACGCGGCGCACTGCGTAACGCGCATCAACGGCCGGGTCCGGCACCGCAGAGCGGATGCGCGTGGCGAGGTTCACTTTCAGCTCACCGCCGAGCGCGCGCGGCTCGCCGTACGCTGCCGGGGCTGAGCGATGGACTCGATGCGGCTGTCGGAGTTGACGGATCGGGCGCCCCCGGCGCCCATGGCTGAGCGGCGCGCGCACTCGCGTGAGCCCGCAGCGCGCGAGCATTTTGCGCCCCTGTGGCTGCGCGCCAGCCTGATCATCGCCACGCTCGTCGCCTTGGTGCTGCTGTATCCCCGTTATTACATCGAATCGAGCCTGAAGCACTCCGCCGCGCCGAATGCCGCGACCCTCGCCTACCTGGAGCTGATGGTGCGCTCGCAGCCGGCGGCCGCCGAGACCCGCATGCTCCTCGCCCGCCAGGCCCTCAAGGCGGGGCGGATCGCGCTGGCGCGCCGCGCGCTCGCCCCCTGGGCGCAGCGACGCTGGGCCACGCTTGCGCCGGACATCGCACTGCTGCGGGTGCATCTGCTGCGCGCCGAGTTGTATCGGCAACCGTCGGCCTCGAGACGCCACCGGCGACTCGCTGCGGCCTACACGCGGGAACTCCTGCGGCTCGCACCGCGCATGGACACCCGGCAGCTCGTGCGGGAGGGGCGCACCGTGGCTGCGCTCGGCCACTACCGGGCCGCTGCGCAGCTGTACCGGTCCGTTATCGCGCGCAGCCCGGACCCGGCGCTGCGCCTCGCGGCCTTCTACGACGGCATCGCGGCGCTGCGCGCCGCCGGCCGGCCGCTCGATGCCCTGGCGTTTGCCCGGCAGGAACTCGCCGCGATACCGCCGACCGTGGCGCTCTGGCGAGCGCTGACCCGTCTGGCGTTGTTGGCCGACGCCCCGAAACTCGCTGCGCACTACGCGCGCCGGCTCATTGGACTGGAACCGCCATGAGCGTGCCGCAGACCCGGCCGACCGTGCGACTGCGCCTGTACGCGATGTTGGCGCTGCTGGCGATCAGCCGCGTTCCCGACCCGGCGTGCGCCGGTGCGCCACCGACACTGCCGAGCCGTCCCTTCAGAGCCCGGGATTGGGATCTCGCCTGGCAGGCGTTCGTCGGCGCCGGTGAAGTCGACGATGCGTACGCGCTGTCACGCAGTGCGACCAGGGCGCGTCCGGACTCGCTGCTGTGGCTGGGCCGCCTGGCTCAATCCGCCCGCTGGAGCAACCACCCGCAGGCCGCCCTTGCCGCGCTCAGCCGACTCGCCCTGCACCTGCACCAGGCGCGCGATCTGCAGCCGGCCCTCGATCTGGCCCTCGGACTCGGCCACAACGGCCGCGCGGTGGCGCTGCTGCGCGAGCTGATTCGGCTCGGCCGCGCCACCCCCGCGCAACGGCGCATGCTGAGCGGGCTGTATCTCGACATCGGCGAGCCGCAGCAGGCGATCGCCGAGCTGCAGCGCCAGTTCGTGCGCCGCCGCTCGGCGGCGCTGCTCTGGGAGCAGGCCGTGATCTACCGCATGCTCGGCGAGCCGGCGCGTGAGCGCTCGACGCTGCAGCGCTACCGAACACACTTCGGTCCGGGCCCGAAGGTCATGCTCGCCCTGGCGACGCTCGATTACGTCCAGAACCGTCTGCCGCAGGCCCTCGCCGCGCTCCTGGCGGCCGAACCTCACGCTCAGCCCGCCGACACGGCCTACTGGCAGACGCTGAGCGGACTGGCCTGGCAGCTCGGCCGCTACCGGCTGGCCGCCCGGGCCGCGCACGTGCTGATCGGCACGGGCCATGCCGACGTGTCGGCGTATCTGCGCGTCATCTACGCCGAGCAGTATCGGCATCCAGCACGGGCGTTCGCGCTCGCCGCGCGAGGCTGGCAGCAGACGCACGAGCCGACGCTGTTTCTCTCGCTGCTCAGCATCGCCGCGGACCGCCATCCGTCCACGCCCTGGCTGGCGCGTGCATTCGCCCTGCTCGGCGCAGGCCAGACGGCGGCCTTCGCCGACACGCCCTTCTACTGGATGAGTCTTGCGACACTGCGCGCCGGCCAGGGCCGCACCCACGCCGCGCTCGCCGCGTACCAGCATGCGCTCGAGGAGCGTCCCGGAGACAACCGACTGCTCGCCGGCTACCTGTGGCTGCTCATCGATACCCATCAACTGGCGCCCATCGCACCGACACTGCACCGTCTGGACCGCCGGGCCCGAACCGCGCCGCAGTTATGGGCACCGCTCGCCGCGGCGTACGCCGCGGTGCACCAGCCCGAACAGGCGCTGCCGTGGTTGCAAGCACAGTGGCTCGCGCGCAAGCACGATCCGCAGTGGTTGCTCGAGTATGCCGACACGCTGCAGCAAGCGGCGCGTCCCGAGAGCGCCTGGGCACTGCGCCGGCGCGCGTACGATGACCTTGCGCAGCGGCGCGCACCGCGAACGGCTCACGGGCGCGAACGGCGGCAGATCGCCGTCGCGCGGCTCGCCGGGGTGCTCGCCCCCGGAGATCCGGCACAGCGGGCCCTCCTGCGGCTCGCCCGCCATCCGACCCATCGACAGGCGAGACTGACGGTGCTGGCGGCGCTGCAGAACGAGCGCGCCTACGCGCTGGCGCGCTGGTGGGGTTGGCGAGCCTTCCACCGCCGCCCGCCGCCGCCCTGGGCGCGACTTGCGCAAGCCCTGAGCGCGCACGACCGCTCGGCCCTCGGGACGCTTCTGCAGCGGCATCGCTCGCAGCTCGCGCCCCGTGACCGGGAGGCGGCCGCGCGGACCCTCGGCTGGGATTCGCAGGCTCTCACGCTCACCTACCGGGAACTCGAGCGCAACCCGGACGACCGCCCCCT
>Ga0315298_1007315_pt1 | contig 14606 bp, 11 predicted proteins | sample WHS_1_MG_FD_203077 | JGI IMG/M metagenome (GOLD analysis project Ga0315298, IMG submission 203077) | Extremophilic microbial mat communities from Washburn Hot Springs, YNP, Wyoming, USA - WHS_1_MG | ecosystem: Environmental > Aquatic > Thermal springs > Hot (42-90C) | place: USA: Wyoming... | reverse complement strand
CAAAACAGATATTTTGTCAAGTATTTTTTTCTTAATAATACTTTTCTTCGAACTGGAAAGATTTATGAAGAAGAATCTCAGCAGTAGAACTCGGGCAGATCAAAAGAAGACTTTTTCAGAGGTCTCTAAAAAAATGTAAAAATATGGAACTTTATATGACAATTTTACCGTCCAAAAAAAGGAGAAATTTTTTAATTTCTCTCTCTTTTTTAGAAAAGTTGGAATTTGAAAGTTATTTTCTTAATAAAAATTTGCTCAGAACCCGTAATTAAAGAATAGGAAAATAAATAGAGTAAGAAGAATAAATAATCCAATTCCAATGAGGATAGAATATTTTAATGAAAACCAATTGGATTTCTTTTTTTCTGAAAAATTTTTAGCTAAATTCATTCTTTGTGATAAAATATTTATTAATCGTTTTTGGTTTTCAAGGCCTAAGGCAAGGGTTTCCTCAATTCTACCAAGCTCACGTAGAAACACATCCCAATATTTTTTAAAGATTAACTCAATGTCTTTTAAATCAATATTTTCTCTTTTATCTTCTCTGCCAGAGAATAAAAGATCCCTTTGTTCCAAAGACATCTTTAAAAGACCTACTACTTCAGCAATTGACCCAATCTTAACATCGATGTTTCTAAGGAGTTCCTCTAAGTTTTTTGTCTCAAAAAAAGTTGGAGGAAGACTTGGTATTTCCTTTTTTGTTTCTTCCTTTTCAGTTGGAATTAGATCCCAATCGGACCTATCTTTTAGAACATTTAAAACCAATGATCTATCAATCTTCCTAAGTTCATCAGCCATCCCATAGACAAGGCACATGTGACAGACTGCATTTATAATTCGCGGGATTCCTTTAGAGTAATTATAAATCTCTTCAATAGCCTCCTCACTAAATAAATCCTTATCAGTTCCTTCTGCCCTCTCAATACGATACCGGATATAGTCTCCAATCTCATCTCGATCAAGAGGTCCAAGGTGATAGCTTACCTCAACTCTCTGTGCAAGTTGTCGAAGACTCTCTCCTCTTAATTTTTCTCTAAGGGAGGGCTGTCCTACTAAAATTATCTGAAGTAGGTTTTCGCTTCCCGCATCAAGATTGGATAACATTCGAATCTCTTCAAGAGTTTCAAGAGGAAGATTTTGAGCCTCATCAAGAATTAAGATCACATAGCGATCCTTCTTGAATTGATCAACTAAAAATTCTCCAAAAAGCTCAATAAGTTCTGATTTTCTTTTCCCTTCATAAGGAAGTGAAAACTCCTGACATATAATCCTTAAGAAATCCTCAGGACTGAGATAGGTCTGTGAAATGTAAATAATAGGTAGGTCTTTATTTAAGGTCCGAAGAAGATAATTAAGAAGTGTTGTTTTTCCAGTTCCAATCTCGCCTGTAATGACAATGAAACCTGCTCGTTCATAGATACCGTATTCAAGATAGGTGAGGGCAATATCATGCTTTTTACTTCTAAAGAAGAAGTCAGCATTTGGAAGAAGCTGAAATGGTTTCCTTTTAAACCCGTAGAAATGCTCGTACATGCTAAAATTTAAGAGGCCTTAGGGTAGTAATATTCAGTGTAAGATTTGCTTGGAATCTTATGCCTGTTTAACACAAATCCAAGGAATTTTTCCCGAGGGATTAAATCGCATGCTTTCTTAACATCCTGAATAGATGTTTTATTTGCTTGGACTACCATAAGAATTGAGTCTACAAGAGGTGAAAAGGCAACAGCATCTGCAGCACTCAAAATCGGAGGCACATCAAAAAAGACATATCTATCAGGATAACGGGATTTAATCTCACTGACTAAAGATTTCATCTTTGGAGAACTGAGAAGCTCAGAGCTTTCTTTAATTGTTCTTCCACCTGAGATAACTGTTAGCTTCTCAATTCCAGGCCATACAATAATTTCCTGAAGGGGGCGATTATCAAGAAGTGCATCAATCAATCCTCTCTCCCCGGGTAGCCCCATCATCTTATGAATCTGTTGTTGTCTTAAATCACAGTCAACAAGAAGTACTGTATGATTGAACTCCCTTGAGAAAGTAAGCGCGAGATTTATTGCAGTAAGTGTCTTTCCTTCTCCTGGAAGTGCACTTGTAATCATTATTGTATTCCATCCATTTGGACCTGTCCTTTGAATGATTTGGGTTCTTAGCATCTTATAAAACTCAATCTCCATTGCTTCTGATGAAATCCCAATACAGTGACGGTCAATCAAAAATAAAGGATCAACCTCATAAGTTTGTGATTGTGTATAAACTGGAGAAACCTTGCCAGGCAGAGCAGTTGATGGTTCTGGAGTAACATGTTTTAGCTCAGGTTCTGGTTTCTCCTCTTCTATCTCTTTTTTTACTTTCTCGAGTGCTTTACGAAGCTTCTCCATTTTATCCTCCTTAATCTCAAATAGCTAATTTTCGCATTAATCTTGCCCAAAAAACATCAAGGTCCATTATAAAAAAATGAAATACAAGAATAAAAACAACAATAATCGCAACTACAGAAAAGATAATCATCCTTCGTTTCTTCTTCATCCTTAAAATATCCTTTTCATTCATAATCTCTGGAATACTGACAAGCACCTGAAACCCTGTTGCTCCTATAAGAGCCTCCTCGCTTCTTACAGATTGGTCATTATGCTCTCTTATGGAGACTGTTCCAATTCCACTTCCAATTCCCAAGATCAGTCCAATAAGGAGAATAGCCGGTATATTTGGACTTACAGGTTTTTCTGGTAGTCTTGGTGGATCAATAAGTGTAAAACGTTCTCCCATCTGTTCCTTTTCAAGGCCTTGAGCAATTTTTGTCTCCATATACTTTTTCATGAGGTCATCATATTTTGCTTGGAGATTATTTCGCTCAACCATTAGGGCTTTATATCCCTCTTCAACCTTTGGTGAAGCCTGGATTCGGCGCCGATAAACATTCATTTTTTCCTGTGAGGCCTCAATCTGCTTTTTTACAGATTCAATCTCTGCCTGTGTGCTTGCCAATTGAGAAGCTACAGTAATATAGGCAGGATTATCCGGTTTGTCACCAATAGCATCCCCGCTCTGTAACTTTAGTTTCTGTTCAAGCTCTGAAATCTCCTGTTTTGTTTTTATAACATCTGGATAAAGATCTGAATATCGAGTCTTAAGAAATACAAGTCGGGCCCTTAACTCCTTAAGCCTTTCCTTATCAGGGGTGGCAAGGTCAGGTGGAATTCCAGCCAGTTGTGTTTTAAGAACCTCTTCCCTTTCTTTAAGGGCTCTAAGCTGAATCTGAAGCTGCTCGATGGTTCTTTCAACTCGATCAAGTTCCTGAAGATTAAGCTGAGTAAGTTCAGGAAGGGCATTGAGGTATTTCTCTTTATAGGTTGCTATTTTTGCATCTAAACTTGCAAGTTTTGATTGAACATCTTTTAGTTCCTCTTCAATAAACTTTGAAGCCCCAACTGTCTTCTCTTCTCTGGTTTTAAGATTCTCTTCAAGATAAAGTGAAGCAAGGACATTGGTTACCTGCTGAACAACACTTGGGTTTTCACCCTCATAAGAGACAGTAAAAGCAATGGTTGCAGCAGATTGTCTTCCTGTTCTACGATCCATGACCTCAGCACTTATTGTCTCAAATTTTATATCCTTTCTCATCTTCTCAATTATTTCCTCAATCACCCATGTTTTTCTGAGATCAGAATAGAGATTGAATCGATTGATAATCTCAAGGAGTCTCGAAGAACTCATGATTCGTTGATTAATAGACTGAAGCCTCTGCTCAGCATAACTTGTAACAGTTGACATCACATATTCCTTTGGAATCTCCTGTTCTTCAATAAGTATAGTTGCTGTTGAACGATAGGTTGGTGTAATAGCAAAAGCAACAATTAAGGCAATTACAAATAATATGATGATAGGTAGAATGAGACTCCATTTTCTTCTACTTAAGATTTCCTTAAAATCCTTTAGTGTTTTTGTTTCAGCTTCCATATAACACCTCATTCAAATAATGGATATTGAATAATAAGATTTACCATAAAAAGATTCCTTTTGGCCTTTGTATCATCATCCTTATCCCTAAGATAAGTAAAGGAATAATAGGCCTCGAGGGCGATATCCTTTGTAAATTCATAACGAAGCCTTGGATTTATCCGAAATGTCCTTTCATCCATTTCCTCTATCCCAAACTCTCCTCTCTTGGCTCTATTGATATAATAACCCGCTGAAAGCCTTAGTAAAAGCTCATAAGTTAAACGATGGCCAAAATCAAAGGTAAAAGCAGTTCTTTTTGTTGCTCCAACTGTTCCTGAGGCAGGCATCAGACGATGAGCTAAACTAAGATCTAAAGTTGTTTTCTCTCCCCTCTTTGTTTTTTCACCACGGTATGAAAGAGTTGCTTGAGAAACTAAACCTAATCCATCCTTCTCCTTTTTTTCTTTGTAATAAATAGTAGGGTAGATCAAATAATAATAAACATCAAATTCAGAGCGGGTATAACTTAGCCCAAGATCAGCGATTAAATTCCATTTTTCGCTTAAAGCCCTTCCCATTCCAATTGTTCCATAATAATAATTAATCAAAGTTTCGCTAAATTCATAACGGGCATAGCCTAAATTTGCTCTTCCTATGGTAGATGGAAGGTGTTGACTCAAATCATGAATCAGACCAATATTCAACTCATGTGCTTTTGTATCAACAAATTCAGGGTCTCTCTCATAATCAGCCTTTTCAAAGTTGTAAGATAGATTTCCCCTTGTCTTTTCAGAATATATATATTCAGCCCCACCCGCAAAATTTATCTTATCCCTTCTTATTGCCTTAGTAACAAGGCCTGTAATTTCAATATCACGGTCAGGCCTGTAATCCCTTGTAAATCCAGCATTGGCCGAAAGGTTTAATTTTGGATGGAAAGAATATCGAATTCTCCCTCTATAATTCTGTTCAAGTTTATTTAGTTCATCATTTTTACCATAAATAAGTTTATTTAACTGAGCCAAAAGATTTAAATCGAGCCTTTCTGTTTTATTCGATAGCTCAAGGCCAGGAGATATTGTGGTAATAAAATCCTTCTCCTTATCTCTTTCTGTGAAAAATAGATTGTCATTATACTCTTCCTTTAGACTAATTGAAGGGATAAGCTTAAATTCATCCCCTATTGCCAATTTGAAAGAGAAAAAGAAAGAAAGGATAAGTATAAAAATTGAATATTTAATTTTTTTCAAATTTTTAGGTTTCACAAAATTCTAACTCCTTTTTGATATTATGAGATGGAGAAACCTATAATTATGGAACTACAACTACATCTCCTCTTTTAAGTATGATGTTTTGTTCAAGATTTTTCCCTTCAACAACATCATCATACTGGAATTTAAAAATCTGCGTCTTATCACCTTCCTGACGAAAGATTTTAATTCTATCTCTTTTTGCAAATGGGGTAAGCCCTCCAGCCATTGAAAGGGCTTGAAGAACATTGACATTTACGTTTAGGAGGAATCGGCCTGGGTTATTGACCCGACCAATCACATATATAAGCATGCTATTTACCTGTCTTACTTCAAAAGAGAGTGTTGGGTCAGGTACATAAGCCGAAAGTCTTTTTTCTATCTCTTTTTTTAGTTGAGCCACAGTCTTTCCACTTGCCACAACCTCTCCAATTAATGGAAATGAAATCTTTCCGTCAGGCAAAACAACCACTGACCTTGTGAGCGTTTCGTCCTTCCATACAGAGATATCAAGTACATCTCCTGGACCAATAATATAGTCTTTTGTGCTCTCTTCTTGTGCCCATATGATTGTAGATATAACGAAAATGGTTGAAACTAAAATCAGAATTGAATAAAACTTTTTTGATAACATTTTATCACCTCTCTATAAAATTATTTTGAAAATGGTCAAAACCATAAACAGCTTTATATTAAATCCATTTGCGATTGTCAAGGAAAAAATTTTAACTGTAAAATCATGTTAACTCCTGATAAATACTGTAAAATTTTTCATTCTTTTTTAATTCTCCATCAAGAGATTTCTTTAAGGATCTTCATTGCTTCTTCTTTTCCATAATAGTCTGAATCCCCTTCAACAGCCATCTTAAAATGGTCTTTTGCCTCATTCTTTTTACCCTGTTTATAAAGGACCATTCCCATATGATAGTTAATCACAGGCACGTTTGGTGATTTCTCGAGAGCCTTTGCAATAAAGGTTTCTGCCTGAGCTAAATCACCTTTTCGGAAATAAATCCAACCAATTGTATCAAGGATTGCAGGTTCTTCAGGACGAAGTCTTTGGGCCTTTTGGGCAAGCTCTAATGCCTTTTCCAAATCTTTTTTGCCCGAGCCATGATCACTTAATGTAAAAGCAAGATTATTAGCAACAAACCATAGATTTGGTCTCTTTTCAAATAACTTTTCATAGACCTCTATACTCTTTTTATAATCTTTTTTATGCTCATATAATATTGCAAGGATTAGGTAAGCATCTAAATTATTTGGATTAACCTTAATGGCCTGCTCAAATTTCTTTAAAGCCTCATCAATATTCCTCTGAGCCAGATAAAGCCTTGCAAGATTGTTATGTGGAGAGGGCCATAGAGGTTGAAGTTCGATGGCCTTTTCAAAACATTCTTCAGCCTTTTTATAATTCTTCTCTGATGCATAAGTCAATCCTAAAAGGTCATACAAAAATGCCTCTTTTGGGCTTTCTTTAATTCTTGAATCAAGAAGAGATATTGCCATGGAAGATTTTTTTTCTCTTAGGTAAAGTTGAATCAGTGAGGAAAGAACTAATGGATTTCGAGGCTCAATCTTTAATGCTTTTTCCATCTCTTGGATTGCCTTATCTGGTGCTCTTTGTGCCATATAGAGGTTTGCCATTTTCACATAACCAAGCGAGGAGTTTGGAGCAATTCGTTTGATTTCTAAATACTCTGCCTCAGCTCTTTTTAAATCTTTTACCATAAGCATTAAATCTCCGAGATTTGATCTAATCTCAAGATCATTAGGATTTTCTTCGAGTATCTTTCTTAATTCTCCTTCTGCTTTTCGATAATCCCTCTGAAAGATATAAACCCGAGCAAGGGCTCTTAAAACATCCCTCGATTTAGGATCAATCTTTAAGGCGTTTTGAAGAGTATCAAAGGCAAGTTTAAGTTCACGATTAAGGGAATGGGCTTCTGAAAGACGAATATATCCAGGAATAAAATTTGGTCTTTCGCCAACAACAGTTCGAAATGCAGATATTGCCTTTATTGTTTCACCTCTAAGGAGATATATATTTCCAGCAATAAACTGGGCATCAACATTTTTTGGGCTTTCTTTTAGAACCTGATCTACATATTTTTGGGCTTCATCAATCTCTTGTCGTGAAAAATATAATTTTGCCAGGGCATTTTTTGTTTTAATGATTTCAGGATGTCCTTGATCCTTCTCAAGCGTGAGGCATTCTTTTAGAAGATTAATAGCCTTTTCTGCCATATTGAAATTTGCATATAGATCGCTCAGGCCAAAACGTAATTTAAAGCTTTTTGGAATCTTTTTTAGGCCTTCTTTTAATTGATTCTCAGCTTCATCAAATTTCTTCCTTAAGATTAAAAAAGAGGCTACTCGAAGATAACTATCCTCATTTTGAGAATCTGATTCTATTATATGATTTAGGATTTCCCTGGATTCTTTCTCCCTCTTAGAATCCCAATAAAGTGAGGCGAGTGTAATCCGGTGTCCCAGATTTTTTGGTTCAAGTTCAATGAGTTTATTTGTTGTTTGAATAGCTTCATTTATCTTTTTACCCCTAATGTAAACATCGTTAAGGGCAAGGTTTAGAACAGTTGAGTTTGGATGAATCTCAATACCCTTCCGAAGGACGTTTTCTGCTTTCTCTAAATCTTCCTTTTGAATATAGGCAGATGCGAGAAGTATATAGAAATCAGGTCGATTCATTCCTTGTTTTATAAGATTTTCAAAGAAGTTTGAGGCCTTCTCACTCTCCTTTTTTGAGAGAAAGACCGAACCTTTAAGGATTAAGGCCTCTTCATTCTTTGGGTTTTCTTTTAGGACAAGTTCTGCTTTTTTGAGTGCTTCTTCGGGTTTTCGAGCTGCAATAAGGATTCTTCCAAGCTGAATATGGGAATCCCAATGTTGTGGATTTAAATCAACTGCTTTCAAAAAAGCCCCATAGGCACCAGAGAAATTTCCTGACTTAAGCTCAACCAACCCAAGCAGATGGTATGCATCGGTAAATTTTGGATCAATTTGGATGGCATTCTTGAGTTCAAGCCTTGACTTAACAAAATCCCCCTTTTCATATAGTGCCTTTCCTTTATTGAAAAACTTCATTTTCTTCTGTTCAGGTCCACCACAGCTTACAAATATTGCGACTACTATAACTAAGTACAACCATCTATAAAATTTCTTTTCCAATTTAAACCTCCTTTTACTCAACACACTATCACTAATCACTATCACTAATAACTAATACCCCATTCCCCTCACTCCAAATATTACAAGTGATAATATTGTGAATGAGGCAAGTTTTCTGAAGTTTTCCCTTAGCTCTCCCATTAAGACCTCATAGCTAAAGAAAAGGGTGATGATTTTTGCTGCAATAAGGCCGATGTGATAGCTTTCAATCTCCTCGATAGGTAGATTTGGAACAATAAGTGCAATAAAAAGAATTAGAAAATCCATAGGGGTTGACTTAAAACCATGTCTTCGTCTTGAGAATTTTATAGTCAATACAATAAAAATTGCAAATAAGAAAAAAGAGATATTGTAATATTTTAATAGATTTTCAGGGATTAATGAAGATGATGCCGAATTTCCAATGTAGATTAAATAAGGGATGTAAATATATAGAATTATCCTTAGAACAAAGCCAAGATATTTTTTAAAGATACTTAGGAATAGGACGAGAATTCCTACTAATATTAGAGCAGTATAGGAGGCATAGTTTGGAATATGTTTAGGAATAAAAGATGAGAAGATTAGGAGCAGTGGAATTCCAAATTCAATAATTCGAAAAGAAACCTTTATGATGATTCCTCTATCTCTAAGTTCTTTTAGTCTTCCTTTTATGAGCTTATCAACAATACTGACCCTTTGTAACCTGAATCCTTTTTTATCTGCGATAGTAAAAACAGTTAATATAAAGCCAGAGAAAATAAGGTAGCCAATCAAAATAAACCATTCCGAGTGAAATCTAAAGAGAAAAGCTGCAATAACTAAACCTGCTTGTATTAGATAGATAATAAAAACAGATTCAGTTTGGAAGAAGCCTAAGCGAATTAATCGGTGATGGAAATGGTTCATATCTGCACGGAATAGGGGACGACCTTCCTGGTATCGCTGAGCCATGACAGTTATAGTATCGAGAATCGGAAACCCAAGAATAATAAGAGGAAGCAGTGGGGTAAGAGGGGTTTCACTTTGCGTTAGCTTAAGGGATAGCACAATTAAAGAGAAACCAAGGAACTGACTTCCTGTATCTCCCATGAAGATTGATGCTGGATAAGTGTTAAAGCGGAGAAATCCAAAGATTGCTCCTGCTATAGCCACTGAAAAAATTGCAACGAAATGGTTTCCAGAAAGATAGGCAATATAGGCAAGACATGAAAAACTAAGAAGACATATACCACCTGCCAAACCATCCAGTCCATCTGAAAGATTTATAGCATTTGTTACTCCAACTATTGTAATAAGGGTTAATGGGATTGAGATCCAGGCTGGAAGAAGGAGGCCATCAGGAAGAAGCATCCCAAGATTTTCAATTCTTAGGTCTCCAGGAAATATTATAACTAAAGCAGCAATTATTTGGGCAAGAAACTTTGTCCATGGTCCATGGCCTCTAAGATCATCAATTAAGCCCGATATTCCTATTATAACGATTGAAATTATATACCACATCAAGAAATTTTCTTTATAAGTCCAGAAAAGTATCGGGACAAGTGCTCCTATAGCAATAGCAATTCCACCGCTTCTTGGCATAGGGGTAGCATGGACCTTTCGGCCGTCAGGCACATCAATTAGATTAATTTTTAAGGCTAATCTTGATAAGATGGGGATAAGGCCAATGGTTATAAATACGGAAAATAAAAGTGTTGTCAAAAATACCATGATTTTATATAAGGCTCATTTTCAAGAAAGTTTTTAGAGTTTTAAGGATTCAAGGGAAAAGAAGTCGAGGAAAGAAATTTATTTTCCTGGTAAAAACTGTGATAAAATTGGTAAAACATCTCTTGTAAATCCAAGAAGCCTAAATTCAGCATCCTTTAAGTCTTCATCTTTATAAACAGGAGTAATAATTCTAACGAGTGCACCATCAGTTCTCTGTTTTGTCAATGCATCCCAGAAAGTATAGATTTTAAGCTCATAGGCATTGGTCAGGTTACGACCTCTTTGAGGAAACCAGAAATAGACAAGTTCCCTTATTCCTGGTTTTACCATAAATGCACGATTGACTTTTATTTTTTTACTACCGTTTATTGGAATTATTGTTGTCCCAGCTTCCCGAAATTCCCATCCACTTCCTGGAAGGCATGTCTCTGGCGAATGAATTGATTCACCTTTTCTCTGGCTTTCATAATATGCCACGTAGAAATTCACCTGTTTGCCTGCCTTATTTTGATAATCAATAATTACATAATCACTTAAATCAAGTTGACGAATAAACTCTTCTTCCATAACTTCAAACTTTCCAACCCATTCATTAATCTCTAAAGGAAATTGATTTAAAGGTCTTGCTATTGGAATCTTTTCTCTAAACTCTATCCCATAAGATAATCCCAGGGTTAAACCAAGAAGAAAAATAGCCACAATAAATTGAGGAGGTTTTAAGAAAGTTAAAAGTGAAAAGTGAGAAGTGATAAGCTTCGGTTTAGAATCCTTAACTTCGTCTTTCGTCCTTCGTCCTTCGTCTTTCGTCTCTCCTCCTTCATCCTTCGTCCCTCTTCTCTCGTTTTTCGTCTCTCGTGCCTCGTCCCTCGCCTCTAATTTATCAGATAAAGATGGAATCTTTTTTAGTATCCATATTTCAGCAAGCATTATAGCCAATGCGCCAATAAAGATAAGCCAGCCTGAGAATCCATGAAAGAAACCTTCTGCAACTCTTGCTCCCCACAATTCATAAAGGATTCCAGTAATAGCAATCCTTAGACTATTCATAATTATTGAGATAGGAATGGATGAAAGGATAATAATTAACCTTTTCCAAAGCCTATCCTTGTAAAAATAGGCTATAAGGATACTAAGGATAAAAAGAGGAATGACATACCTTAAACCGCTACAAGCTTCAACGACTTGAAGCTGTGTAAATCCAACATCAATAATATTGCCTTCTCTATAGGCTGACATCCCGTATAGATGAAGTAATCCAACTCCTAATTTAGTTGAAATTAATTGGAGACTAAATGTGACGTTTTTGTATAAGAAATGTGGAAGCGGAAACATACTAAGTAGAAAAATTAGAGGAAAGGCGATTTTTTTAATCTTTTGCCAGCCCAAATGGAGCCAGAATAAACTCACAATAACAATCCAAAAGGAAATATATAATGTAAAGAATTCACCACTTAACTCTCCGAGCCAGAAAATTATCAATCCAAAGCAAAGAAGCAAAATACTTACCCATGAATTAATAGAAGGAGTTTCGTTAATGACTTTTCTTTTTTCCCATAATAAATAAATGAAAATTAAAGGGATTAGATAAGCATAATTATAATCTTCTCTATTCCAATCAACTATGACAAGCCATTTAAGCGAAGAGTAGTATATAACTGCGAGCAAAATTCCATAAATAAAGATTCTTAACCAATTAATCGGCTTAATCTCTGATATAAATTGATTTGTCTTTAAATATAATCTAAAATTCATTATTAAAGGGTTCGAGGGTTATTTTTAATTGCTTTTATTTAAACTATTTAACCTTAACCATCGGTTAGCTGACTCTTTGAGACCTGGACTAAGATTTTCCATATCCTCTCAGAAGCCTTACCATCCCATTTAGGAGGAATTTTGGATGGTTTTCCTATTTTGTTTAGAGCTTTTTTATATGCTTCGAGAATTGAATCCTTATTGGTTCCACCCAAAATATTTGTTCCCATCTCCAAAGTAATTGGCCTTTCAGTATTTTCTCTTATTGTTACACAAGGAATTCCTAAAGCGGTTGTTTCTTCCTGTAATCCTCCGCTATCAGTCATTACAAGGGAGGCATCTTTCCACAAGAAAAGCGATTCTTTAAAACTCAAGGGTGGAAGGCATAAAATGTTTTTTGAAAAGTGAATATCAAATTGGTTAATCATTTTCCTTGTTCTTGGATGGATTGGAAAGACAATGGGTCTCTCATTAGCAATAAGATTTAATGCCGCAGAAATTTCTTCAAATTTTTCTTTAAAATCTACATTCGAGGGTCGATGAAGTGTAAGAAAAACATAATCCTTTATTTTTGACTTAAGCTCCAAGATATCTCTATTTATAAAGTCAGTTTCTTTAATTTTTTCAAGCTGAAAAAGGAGATTATCAATCATTACATGCCCAACAAAATGAATAGCCTCAGGCTTTCTCCCTTCATTTAAAAGGTTTTTTATCCCGCTTTCCTCAGTTACAAAAAGATAATCCGAAATAGAATCTGTAACGATTCTATTTATTTCTTCTGGCATGGTCATATCAAAGCTTCTAAGACCTGCCTCCACATGAGCTACTTGAATTAATAGTTTTTTGGCAACAATACTACTTGCAAGGGTTGAATTTACATCACCAACAACAATTACAAGCTCTGGTCTCTCTTTAAGGCAAACTTCCTCGAATGAAACCATTATCTTTGCAGTTTGAACAGCATGACTTCCAGAACCTGAATTAAGGGAATAATCAGGTTTTGGAATTTCGAGATCTTTAAAAAATGCCTCAGACATTTCGTAATCATAATGCTGTTCAGTATGGATGATTTTGCATTGAATATGCTCGTACTTCTTTGCTTCCCTATAAAGGGGGGCAATCTTCATAAAATTAGGCCTTGCTCCAGCAACTAAAAAGACTTTCATTTGTTTTTAATCTAATATATGGGGTTCAAGGGGTCAAGGAGTCGAGGGTTCAAGGGTTCAAGGGTTCAAGGGTTCAAGGGTTCAAGGATTCAAGGATTCAAGGATTAAGGAAAATCTCTTTAAGATTCCTGAATAATGGAAGAGACTACATGAGATGAAATTGTTTTAAAACCTTTTCAAGTGCACTATCAGTTTTAGCTAATTCTCTTAAGGCATTTATTAAATCTTTTAATCTTCCTTCTCTTTCTATTTCGGCAATTGTTTCTTCTTTTGCCTTTCTAATTATAGTTCTTCTATCCCAGTAGGCAAAACCAATGTTTGCAACCATTATTGCTGTAAATATACCTGTTATTATCCAAAGAAACGTAATTAATTCATCGATGCGCTTATTTACTTGTTCGAAACGTTTGTCAATCTGTTCAAAACGTTTGTCAATCTGTTCAAAACGTTTATCAATCTGTTCAAAACGTTTATCAATTTCCTCAAACTTAGCTTCAAGCCTTATAAGCCTGTCTCTGTCCTCCTGTCTAAAAGAAACATCTCTTGAAAATGATAATTGAATTTTAATAAAAATAACAGATAAAATAACAAAAAAGTATATAAACTTCTTCATTTTTCAGCTCTTTTAATCTTTACAATTTCAGAATAATATATATTTTTGACGCATGTCAAGTATTATCGACTCATAGGCGAGAACACTTGACTTGAGATAATTTATTCCCCTTTTTTGAAAAAGGGTGATTACGAGGGATTTATTCTCTTTTAATTTTTTTCCTTAAAAAGATAAAAGCACCAACTCCAGTTATCATAAGAATGATTGTTGGCGGAGCTGGAATGGGTGTGTAAAAAATTGTGGTTTTGTAATAAGTTGTATCATCATATGAATAACCATTAGGAAAAACACCAAACCAGACAATATCTCCAGCATTTATATGTGTAAGTAAATCAAAATTAACTGGAGAATATCCAACATTTGTCTCATAAAGAATCCCTTGAAATAAAGTTCCAATCTTGAAAGAAATATAACCACCACCCCTTGCCTCTACTGTTCCAGTAATTCTATCACCCGAACTAACATTTTGAGGAACTACAAGTGCAAGAATTGTTGCTTCTGTATAGCTTCCATCTCCTATTTCCCAACCTTTTGGATGAGTTATTATCCACGGATAATCACCCCTTGAAATATAAGGGATATTCCACCATGAATAATTTTCAGGTGTACCGAAACTATAATCTCCGAGTTTATCAAGCAGTCTTAATGTTCCTGTTTCAACTCGATATGCCAGAGGATAAGCATAGTTTGCTCCTCGATCAATTGGGAAAAGTTCCCATAATTCTACAGAAGCACTTAAACATATTGATGGGATAACGAACATTAAAGAAATTAGAAGTGATAGAAAAATCTTTTTAATCCTCATTTCCCATACCTCCTTCTAAAAATAAATTAATTATAAAATTAATATCTAAAATTGTTTTTGTCAATATTTATTTAAGAGATTTCTGAAAAAGTAAGTATTTTATGGAGTAATCTCAATTCGAGAGTAAGTAAAAGGCTAAATTATGGGATACAGGGTGTTACTTTCTGGATTAATCTCTATCTTTTTTCTATCTTTCT